>CERE01020221.1_pt1 | contig 33482 bp, 29 predicted proteins | sample 530911 | NCBI WGS metagenome assembly CERE01 (sample SAMEA2621092, study PRJEB7988) | marine metagenome | biome: marine biome (ENVO:00000447); feature: mesopelagic zone (ENVO:00000213); material: "saline water (ENVO:00002010), including plankton (ENVO:xxxxxxxx)" | depth 800 m
CAGAGTTTGACGTGGCGGGATATCTCCGCCGTTGCTCTCGGTAAGAGGTGGTTTGCGAGTGAGAGGCACCTGTCATCGAGCCTCCTTTCATATCTTTATATGCCTTCAATCGCAGAGTGATTTTAAGAAGATTTATGTCAACAGAAGTATTTCCTCATTGTATTGTCACCCAGTCTCTCGATACAGAGATCAGTAGCTTAGCCGAGTCTTTAGGGTTGGAATGTGTTGATGAGCAAGTTCCATTACCCGACTGCGGTTTTGTTTTGCGTTGGGGAGAAGATGGCCTTGCACTGCAGCAGCTAGGTAAAAAGGCCCCTAATCCTGTCAAGGTCGACTTCGCCAGAGGCGCGGTTGATCATCGCAGAAAATTCGGTGGTGGTTCTGGGCAGATGATTGCCAAAGCTGTTGGCGTCAAAATGTCTCGTCCACTAAAAGTGTTAGATGCCACCGCAGGGTTGGGCAAAGACGCCTTCGTTTTGGCCTCTTTAGGTTGCCAGTTGCAATTGCACGAGCGAAACCCAGTGGTTTATGCCTTGTTGGCCGATGGTCTTCAGCGCGCGCTCAGATGCCAAGATGTCGGGTTGGTGGACGTTGTCGGGCGCATGCAATTGTTAGCGTGTGATAGTTTGTCAGTGCAAGTGCCTGAGGCAGATGTGGTCTATCTGGACCCTATGTTTCCCGAGCGCAGTAAATCGGCAAGCGTGAAGAAAGATATGGCCATTTTTCACTCGATTGTAGGAGGGGATGAAGACGCCGATGGTTTGTTGCAACAGGCCTTAGGGGCGGCCAAATATCGAGTCGTGGTGAAACGACCGAAAAAAGCGCCGTTTCTCAACCAGCAAGCCCCCAGCTATCAGCTCACTGGAAAAACCAGCCGCTACGATATCTACGTCAACGCCAAATTGCCGGGATAGCTGACGCTCAACGTGAGTCTCTGGTGTCCTCTTAGAAGTTTCACTCCTGAAAGAATTGCACAATTCTGCTGATCAGCATGCGCATCTGTGCCAGCATCGCCCAGAGGAAACCGATGCCACCAATGATCATACCGGCCAGCACCATGGCTTCTTGCTTAGCCGACGGGGCTATTTGGCTATTAGCGATATAGATTAATACTCCCCCCAGGAAAAATAGCATAGCGCCCAGGCGGAATTGCTTGAAGCTTAGGCTCAGAGGGGCTGTGTAGTGATTTTTGAGGAGCACCACCCAGCGATTGTTATACCAGCGATTGTCATTCATGAAAAAGCGTCATAGAGAGCACCCAACCAGTGTACCGATTGTTTGACTTGCATCAAGTTGCTTTGTCTTTGGAGGGCTAGACTCGATCATGTGCCATTGATGGAAACTAGTGAGGTAAAGCAAGATGCATCCCATTGAAAAGCAGCTGCACTTAGATCACTACCACATAAGCCGCCTTCTACATTGTCTGCAGCGCAATATCAGTACCTATCAAACGGAAGGCGCATGGTCCGAACATTTGGCTTTAATACTTGAGGCGCTGGATTACATAAAAGTCTATCCCGAGCACTGGCATCATCCAGTGGAGGACAAGATATTTGCCCATATCGTCAAGAGCTACCCGAAGTATGCCGAAATCGTTAAGGCGTTACATGCCGAGCACAAGGAGCTGGAGCGGTTGACCAAACAGTTGAATCAACTGTTTGAAGCCATCGCCAATGACAGCGTTGTGCCAATGGATCAGTTGTCGCAACTAACTCGCGAATTTTTAACTCGGCAATTGGTGCACATTGAACAAGAAAACGAATTGGTATACCCGCTAATGTCCCAGTGCCTGAGTGATGCTGATTGGTCGGCATTGGAGCAGCAGGTGGACGATATCCAAGACCCTCTATTCGGCGAGCAATTGCGTGAGGAATATCAGCTCTTGCATCGTTATGTGATGGATACCGACATCGAGCTTCAGAGGGCGGCATCCTTGTAGCGAACACTATTCGGCTTTAGCTTGGCGGTGTTGTTGCCACGCAAACTAGCGTGGGTAGAGTTTTTTGATCACACCACTGGCGGTGAGGATAGGCTGATCGTTGACCAGCAAACGACAGCGGGTGAACGCCAAAGACTTTCCGTTGCGAGTCACTTCTGCTTCGCCCAGAATCAAATCCCCGGCGCGGCTGGAACCGACGAAATCGTTGTTGCAGTTAACCGTTAACACGCCCGCTAGGTCAGGACTAAACGCCGCCATACACAGGCAGTAATCGGCAAAGCTCATCAGTATACCGCCGTGGGTACTTTGCCCCATATTGCAATGATGAGGCTGCACGCGAAACGCGGCGCGACAGATATCACCCTCGGCAAATTGGTCGCTGTCACGGTGGAAGAAAAACGGCCCGATAAAATCTTCAGCAGTGTCCCCGGGATAGTGCTGGAAGTGGGCGGGAATATCGTAATCTTGTGGGTTAAAACGGTTGTTATTATTGTCGTTCATAAACAGATAGTTCTCTGATCGCTTGGGTTCAATATTGCTACCACCATAGCATAAGGTAGATCTCGTCGAAAAACTTCTAGCGACAATTACAGTTTCAACCGCAGCACTAACGATTGCTCGGGGACTGTGTTTTCACCCTATTGTCAGGTCGATTGTTGTGAGGTCGCGCGCTGTGAGTCTGACCTGGTTTGCCGGCTTTGACGTCGTTGTTTTGATTGTCGGCGTTTACTCTTGCGTCGCCACCAAACACTCAATCCTGTGATTGCCAGCAGTAAGGGAGCGATTCCACCCAGAAGGGCCCATAGAATCTGCACCAAGAGTCCGCCGAAGTTGCCGAAGTGTAAGCGCCGAAAGCTATCGAGAATTGCCGCCCCAATGTTTTGTTGGCGAATGTCGTAGTTGCTTTGAAATTCACCGCTGGCGTGATCATAATCCACGCTGCTGGCGTAGTTACTGATGAGTGGATTACCGGTGGGTACCCAGCCGAACAAACGCAGCGGTTCGTGATCGTAATCAGGCAGTCGTATGTAGGTCGGAACAAAACCGTTGATACGCTGCCGGCTATCTATAAGGCTTTGCTGCAGTGGAATGGCGTTTTGATAGGGGATCTGTGTCACTAACGGTTCGTTGATGTGTTCTTCATCGAACTCGTGCAGCAGCACGACAATATTAAAGTAGCCACCGGTAAAGCCTACGATTAGAAGTACGGGAGAGGCGAGAGTTCCGACCAATCGATGCAGGTCGGTATAGAGCGTTACCCAAGCGGCGTGCCAGCGCAGCTGAAACAGTTTTTGCCAAAACTTGCGGTACATCATTAAACCGCTAATTCCGAGAAGCAGTAATAACACCGCAACGATCAAACTGATGATAACGCCTTGCAGTTCGGTGAGGCCCGATATGTCTTCAAACAAAAACGTGTAGTGCAGTTCGATTAACCACTCGGTGAATTCGCTGTGCAGTAAAACTGGCTCTGCGAGTAGCTTTCCTCGATAGGGATCCAAGTAAGTTTTGTACCAATGATCGGTGCCAAGTTTGACCAGATAGAGCCTGTCGGCTTCGACGTGATCGTCAAAGACTTCCCAGCTGGCCAGTCGAAACTCTGGATAGGCTTGTTGTATTTGGGCAAAGAGTTCATCGGCGTTGAGTCGGCTGGGCAAGCTGCTTGAGGGTTCAATCTCAGGGGAGGCCAAGGTCACTCGATCAGGCATAAGCCAGTTGTCGAGCTCAAACTTGAAAACTAGCAGCGCGCCCGTCAGCGAGATAATCAAAAGGGGCACGACGGCTGTAAGAGCCAGCCAGCTGTGAAGTTTGTATAAAGTCTTATTCATAGAGGGGTCGCTGTCTGAACGCTAGAGGTGCCTGTTCACTGGGTGTTTGAACGTTGCTGAACGTTGGAATGTGGGGCGGTGAGCCTAAACGTAAGCCGCAAAAGATAATCTAAGTGCTAATGATTATCAAGTTTGTATTGTGGCGGAATGGCCGTGAGAGCAATAGTGAATTCGGGTTAACCAGAGTGGTTGCCGGAAAGAGACTTCACAGCTTGAGGGGTTGGCTCGTCGGTTACTTAGGTTGTTGGTGAGCTCTAAGAGCGTAGTCTCGCCTAGGCTCAGGGTGAGTGTCAGCGGAGCTGCTAAATCGGGCAGTGGGCACTCTATCTAAGTATCGCTATAGGGCTGGTAATCAATGGCACTGATTTCGTAGTGGGTTTCCCCCTCAGGGGTGGTGATCACGACTTCGTCATCCAGATGTTTGCCCAATAACTGGCGAGCCAAAGGGGAATCCATGCTCAGCTTGCCTTGGCTCACATTGAACTCATCGGGCCCCACAATTTGATAGGTGATCTCACTGTCGTCCTCATCAATGAGTGTGACAAAAGCCCCAAAAAACACCTTGTCGCGATCACTGGGTATGCGGTCGACCACGGTCAGCTCATCCAAGCGTTTGGTCAAAAAACGCACCCGTGAATCAATTTCACGCAGGCGGCGTTTGCCATAGATATAATCGCCGTTTTCGGAGCGGTCTCCGTTCTTGGCGGCCTCATGCACGACATCGGTGACCTGTGGACGCTCAACTTTCCACAATTGTGTGAGTTCTTCCTGCAGCGTTTTGGCGCCTGCAGGAGTGATGTAAGTTGAGCCGCGTTGTCTGGGGGGGCGCCAACGTCCCATAGCTTTGCTCTTATCTTGTTATTTAATAGTTCGTTAATGCATTATTCATTGTGACAGATTCTATCCTGATGCAGAAATAAACGCCAAACAACATGAAGGGTTTGCGGAGATTGATCCTCAATAGTTGATGGGTACTAGGTTTATCAGAGTGACTGAAGTTAACTATGAAATATAGATCTTTCCATGATATGAATTGGTCGATTTCAGAATCAATGCAATTATCGGTGTGCACTGGAATTTGTTGATCGCTCGTGATTGTTTTGAGGAGGCGTGTCGATTTAATCAAGTTTATCGAAAGCTGGGGATATCAAAAAATATTCTTATGAATTGCCCGATTTACCAGTTTAGGAAGAATGCTGTTCTCAGACAGTCAGTAGATGGGGGCGACGGGTATGAGTATGTTGTTTCTCAAAAGGGGGGGATCTTTACCCGATACTTATACTAATAATCCAGCTGGGGAGATAAGTATAATCCTAGCTCTTCGGGAGGAAAGGGTTATATCGTAGAGTCTGGGGCGCAGATCGAAGGATTAAAAATAGCTAGTGCAACAGCAGAATTACTAAGTGCAAATAATGTGAAGATAGTTAGGAGGTTCTGGGGCTTTGTTAAATGAGTCTGTGGATAAACCGTGTCACTGCTTATCATCGTGCCAGTAGTGGTTAAAGGTGGGCAGCATGAACAACGAACAGCTCGAAGCCCTCGCTCGCGAGGACGCTAAGATCATCAGTACCCGAGACTTTCGGAAAATGCTCACCAAAGTCGCCGTGGAAACGGCACTTAGTGCCGAGTTGGGCGACTCCTTGGAAATGACAAGCGTCACTAATAGCTACACAATCCAGCTCAATTTTTAGCATCGTTGAAGTAAATGCTTTGCCTCCGAAAGCGTGGGGCTGATGTGTTGTTTTATTGACGTAGGAAGTAAGCGTTCAGGGCCGAAGCTTGAACCCTCGTTCCGCCCGAGATCAGTCCTTTGAGGTCACTCTGCGATGCACAGCAGAGCGTGGCGTCACACCTTCTTTTAACCGAAAGTCTTTGCCGAAGTCCGTTAGGGGATGAAACGCCATAGGTTCGGTACTTTCAATCTGCTCCAGCCGCTTAGCGTATTCATTCAGGTAGTTGTCGCAGGCCTCTTGGCCGTTGTGAACGGGGCTGCAGGCTAGAAATGGCGGTAATACTTCAAAGCCGGTATAGAAAAGTGTGCCGTTGTGGATAGGCCACAGGATCGACTCAATCCCCCCCATCATGCCGTCTGGCTGTAGCATAGCTTCATAGGCGCCAGTGGTAAGGCACACCATAGCCTTGCGTCCCTTCAAGCCACCCGTTTCGTAGCGCTTACCGACCCCATAGTGTAAAGAGTTGACAAATACGCGGTCGAACCAGCCTTTCATAATGGCGGGCATGGAGAACCAATACAGTGGAAATTGTAAGATAAACAGATCACACCACTCGACCTTTTCAATCTCTATCGCAATATCGCTGCTCAAGGCTTGGTGTGCGACGGCATGTTTCTGCTCGCGGTCATACTGCAAGCGTTCAGGAAAGCGTCTCTCGGAGAAGTCATCGGCGGAGGCCACCGGGTTAAACTTCATTTGGTAGAGATCTGACACCTTGACTTCGTGTCCCTGAGCTTCAAGGGTCGCCACCGACCGCTCTAGCAGGGCGGCATTGAATGAAAACTTGGGTTCGGGGTGAGCGTAAAGAATAAATACTTTCATAAAAAAGACTCTTCTAAATGTACAAAATCGAGGCACCGATTACGCTGCCTCGCAGGCGGGCGGATACCATCAATCGGTATAGATCGTGATTGAGAAATACTGTCAACAGGGATTCTAAGTTCTATTATTTGGAGTCAAGCGGCTTGCCGCCCGATAGTGTCATTTGGCTTGGTCTCATGGTTTTTCTTGGCACCCATAAATTTGCGCCAGCTCTCGATGACAGGGTTGCCTCGAGGATTAGGAATGTTATAGCCAGCGTTCGCTAAGACTTCGCCAAAAGGGACAATTTTACGATTTTTGACAATGGCCTGACGGCTATTAGCATAAGCGCAGAGCTTGCCATCGTAGAAGAAGCGGCTTTCGAAGTAGTAATACTTCTCATCCCATCCCATAAATTTCGTTTGTACAGAGAATTTTCTGAAGGGTGGAATTTCTCTGATAAAAGTTATTTCCAGAGAGTTAACGATTATGCTGTAGCGATTTTTGATTATTCCTAGTTTTAAGCCTGTGCCTAATAGGAAGTCGAAACGGCACACATCGATGAGGGCGATAAAGCGTGAATTGGTTAGGTGTAGATTGGGGTCGCAGTCAAAGGGCCAAACCCTAAACTGTATTTTTCGAGTATCAGTAATTGAAGGCATTTTGGCCTGCCAGAGTTGGCGGAGAAGAATGCGTATCATGCGGAAATATAAGTTCATCGAATTGCCTGTCTATAATTTACATCTACAACGGTCACTATCCATTTGAGTTTATGCTGTGCGACGTATCGCGTATCGTGACGAGTCAATTCGTGAATCGCATTTAATTGGTTTTATTATGAAACCATGCGCGAATGAAAAAATCAAGCTCACCATATCCCTCTGTACTATTTTGACATCTACTTTTGGTTGCAATATGAAACCTTGGTGAATATGATGTCTGTTTCGTTTGTTCAATAGCAGCTATAGATATTTCTGGGGCAGCGGTAGCACTTGCTTCTGGAGCTTTACAGCCTGCGCTAAGAATAATAGGGAAGGCAATGATACAAACCACGGCTCAATTCTTTACCAGGGTCATGCATCGCTGGCTACCTGATGCCTTTCTTTTTGCGTTAATTCTCACATTTGTTGTACTTATCGCTGGGGTGTTGGCTGAGCAAAGAACACCTCATCAGATGGCTGTCTACTGGGGAGGGGGAGTATGGGATTTGCTCACCTTCTCTATGCAAGTGTTATTAACTTTGGTAACAGGTCATGTGGTGGCTCAGGCGCCTTTGATTAAGCGAACGCTAAGAGCTATTGCGCAACTGGCAAGCACACCCGCCCAGGCCATTATGCTGATGACATTTGTAGCGATGCTATGTTGTTGGTTGAATTGGGGTTTTGGACTTATTGCCAGTGCTTTATTTGCTAGGGAAATTGCTCGTACTGTCGCAGGGGTTCATTATCCGTTGCTGGTGGCTTCTGCTTATAGCGGGATGCTGATTTGGCATGCCGGATTGTCGGGATCTATTCCTCTAAAAATTGCTGAAGAGGGAAATGATTCTGTTGCTGCTGTGATGGCGGGCAATATTATTCCAGTGTCGGAAACCATATTTAGTTGGCCGGTATTGGTGATTGTGAGTTTTTTACTATTGACGCTGCCTTTACTGAACCGATTTATGCTTCCAGCACCCGAGGCTTCATCTGAGATTGACCCAAAACAGCTACTCGAGCCAGAAAAAAATGTACCAACAGTTGGGAGTATGTCTCCAGCCGAGAAGATGGAGCATCATGCTCTGATTCCCTTATTGTTGGTTCTACTTGGCGGCTACTATTTAGTAACTGAGTTTTCGAATGGTGGCTCTATAGGGCTCAATACCATTAACCTGATGTTGTTATTGTTGGGATTGATTTTACATAAGACACCCTTTAACTACCTGAGAGCAATGGACGAAGCGATTCGTGGTACTTCTGGTATCGTGCTGCAGTTTCCTTTGTATGCGGGCATTATGGGGATGATGGTGCAGTCAGGCTTGGCGGCTTCAATCTCCGAGTGGTTTGTCAGTGTTTCAACTGTAGAGACCTTTCCCCTGCTTACGTTTCTTAGTGCGGGTATTGTTAATTTCTTTGTGCCTTCAGGCGGGGGGCAGTGGGCTGTTCAAGGGCCTATTGTAATGCCAGCCGCTGAGGCATTAGGTGTGCCGCTAAACAAGGCTGCCATGGCCGTGGCGTTTGGGGATGCTTGGACCAATATGGTTCAACCCTTTTGGGCTCTGCCTTTGTTGGGGATAGCAGGGCTTGGAATTAAGGATATTATGGGGTATTGCACGGTCGCGTTGGTGTGGTCGGGAATCGTAATTTGTCTGGGGATGCTGATACTGTTTTAAGTGGTTTGGACACTAAATGATAGTTCTATCGATTGACGGATCGAGCTTTCATCTTTAGTGGCCTGTTGGGATGGCGTCGGTGTTCGATGCGAGATTGCAAGTCCCTAGTCTTCTGGATTTTTACCATTTTTGGGATGCTTTGAGGCTCCCAGAGTTGATATGGTAATGACGGAATTCAGCTCTAGGTGGTTGCGCTACGTTGGTCGATAAATCTAGCTCGCATTGCGTCGACGAGAGAAGGAAAACAATTTGGTCGATCCGATGACTTCATCGGGCAAAAAGATATTATCGCTCGCGGGTGGTGAACTTAGTTAGCCATCTATTGCATCTCTTTCCCCGAAAAACCTTTGGTGTATTACTTCTGCCGCCCCAATCGTGGTGAAACTCTCAAGTAAAAGCGTTCAAGCTATGCTCTGAATATTCAAGCAAACTCTCTGTTTCTCAATGTAAATCGGCAGGAGGCTATCAGTCGTAAATTATAGATGACATATCTTTTAATAGCGCTTAATATGGTTTTTTGATGAAACCTTAAGGGTTGGTGTTCTCTTGCAGAGGGCCGTGAGCAGGTTCCAAGTTGTCGCTGTAAAAAAGTCAGCCAGTAACCTGCGTAGTGTCAATTGTGATCTAGAGATAACGACCGGCAATAGAAGTCCCCGAAAACCTAACGCGTTTTTTGCGGCGCCGCCGTGGCACTAGCGTGTGCCTGCGACAATAGAAAAGTTAGTTTAGGAATGCTGGAGTTTCTCCTGCTTGTAGACGTTAATTCAAGTTGAAATGTAAAGGGTAAATTATGTTCATACGTGCTATTCGTTATCTCTATGCGGTAATTTTATGCGTCCCTGTTTTGGGCTATGCGGAAGTAAAATATCCAGAGGCTGTAATACCAGAATCTGTGGTGAGAACCAATGTCACCATTTGGAGTGATGGGCGAGCCCTTGATGCTGATCTATATCGACCTGTAGATTTAGCTGTTGAGGCTAAGGTGCCAGCAATTGTCACAAGCCATGGGTGGGGTGGCAATAAAAAAACGGCATCCAGATACGCGGTGAAATTTGCTGAGCAGGGTTTTATAGTTATTACGTTTACCCATAGCACTTGGGGAGATTCCGGCGGAAATTTGTTCTTAAGTGGTGACAGCTTAAAGCTCGATACAAGTGATAAGGCTGAAGTAAACGTCCACGAGGTTAGAAACCTGGTAGATCCTATCGATTGGATTCAAAATGTGCGTTCTGCAGTAGATTATCTGGAAGGTGAGGCGAATGTTGACGCCGATCGAATAGGTGTTTGGGGGACTAGTTTTGGTGGTGGTGTTGTATTAACCGCTGCGTCTACCGATGAACGAGTTATCGCAATGGTGAGTCAAGTCGGGGCGTTTCCAGTTGCTAGTGGACCAACAAAGGTGCATGCCAAACAACGTGCTGTTGATATCGCTCGCGGTGCGTTGCCTCCAGTACCTGAGGATTTGGATGCTTTTCCCGGTTTGGATGGCACGCCAAATTTAGCTCGCTTTCTACAGTACGATCCTGTTAAAGCGGTGGAGAATATTCGTATACCCACGTTGATTATTAGTGCTGAAAATGAACAATTTTTTAAGAACGAAGATCATAGCAATAAGGTATATAAACTGCTTAAGCAGCAGGGCGTAGAATCAATTCGCTACCAGATGATTAAAGGTATAGATCATTACGGCATTTACTTTGATGGTTATAACGAAGGGAGTAATTTGGCTCTTGAGTGGTTTAGTAAGTATCTAAAGTAGGTGTTTTAGTAGAAAACTTGTGCGATATCATCTCAACGTTCTTAGCTCGAGATCTATAGATGCTTTTGCCTTGACTGATCTATGTGCTCTGCGTCAATTGTAGTTATGCAGCTATTTCAGGAGTGCGTGATTTTAAAGTTCTTTTAAGTCCCAGCTGGTAGCGAAACAGAACGCTTCTTTATTGGGGCTTGAGAGCGTTCAATTTTGCCATTCTGGGGTGGTGAAACAGATTTTCGGATCGAAGTTTAATACTCTATTGCATCCTTCTTATGGAAATTTCTCAGCGACTGCAATGATTCCCCTATTGGAACTGCGGGAGCAAGTGTTTTACGTTGACTGGTTCAACGTTGGCATCGATGTCGAAACCGAATACTTGCCCATAAAAACTCCATTCAGCTTCGAGGCAGCGCTGAATGCTGGAGGCCTGTCTGAATCCGTGGCCCTCGCCCTCAAACGGTACGTAAGCGACGGGGACTTGTTTTTGGTCCAAGGCGTTCACCATTTCTTGTGCTTGGTTAGGGGGCACCACTTTGTCGTTGAGACCCTGAAAGAAAATTACTGGGCAACTTAATTGCTCGCAGTGATGAATAGGGGAGCGCTGCAGATACAGATCTTTTTCTTGTGGATAGGGACCAACCAAACTGTCTAGGTAACGGGATTCAAATTTGTGGGTGTCGGTGGCTAGAGTTTCTAAGTCACCAATGCCGTAGAGGCTGGCACCGGCTTTAAAGGTATCGCTGAACGTCAGTGCAGCGAGTACGGTATAACCACCGGCGCTGGAGCCCTTAATGGCGACTTTATCGGGATCGATTTTTCCTTGCTTGGCGAGATGTTCCACAGCGGCGCAGACATCTTCAACGTCGTGAATGCCCCAAGCTCCATTGAGCTGCTCGCGGTAGTGGCGACCATAGCCGGTACTGCCACGATAGTTCACGTCCATCACTGCAAAACCGCGGCTGGTCCAGTACTGAATTTTCAAATTCAAGCCGGTTTCGGTGGCGCCCGTGGGGCCGCCGTGGCAGAGCACGATCAATGGGGGCTGTTGATCGGCAGGAACGTCCACATCGCCATTGTTAGGCGGATAGAAAAAACCATGGGCCTTGGCGCCTGATCCAGTATCGAACGTTTCAGCTTCGGGAGTGCTAAGGTAGCGAGATTCAATCACCTGTTGGCTCGATTGGGCAAGCTTGCCAAAAGTCTTGCCGTCAAAGCTCAATAGCTGGCTGGCACTGGTAGTCGATGACGCCATGAAAATGGCTCTACCGTTGTGGCAGTGAATGTCGCTAATGACACAATAGGGGCTTTCCAGTGGTGTTAGTTGTGCACTGTCGATATCGATCAGCCCCAGTTGCCACTGCCCCTGCTGAGTGAAGCAGCAAAGAATTTCATGGGCGTTGAGAAAACTGTAGGTCGACATGCCGAATACCCATTGGGGTGTGGCAAATTCGGCTTCTTTGGTGACAACGGCCGTTAAGTTGGGAGAACCGTCAGCGATTGAGGTAGAAGAGCCTTCAGCGGTTGAGGTAGAAAAGCCTTCAGCGGTTGAGGTAGAAAAGCCGTCAGCGTCAAGATTGTCAACTCGATACAGATTCCACCAATCATTGCGATCCGACACTAAATACAGCTGCCCGTCCGGGCTCCATTGAGGTTGAAAAATAGACTCACCCGGACCACCGGCGACGGTGCGGATATGCGTGAGCGCTCCCTGCTCATCGAATTGCCCCAGTTGGCATTGGCTGCTGTCCCAAGGCATGAACGGATGATCCCAGCACAGCCAGCTCAGTCGTTGGCCATCCGGTGAAACTCGAGGGTTGGCGTAAAAGTCGTGCCCTTCAGCCAGAGTTTCTACGGACGTTTGAGCGGCGAGGTCGATGGCCACAAGACAGTTGGTCTCTTCCGGGCTCTGTCCTGCATTCTTGGCGCGATGATCTTCACGCACGGCGATTAAACGTTGGCGCGACTCATCAAAACAAAAGTCGGCGTAGCGAAAGTCGCCTGCCGGTGTAATAGGGCGGGCACTGTTTTTTTCTGTGTTTGTGTTTTCCAGAAAATATATCCGTTGATCACTGGCATCCACATAAAAAATCCCTGCAGCGCTGACCAAATAACTGGCCCCACCGTATTCGTGAGCTCGGCTGTGCACACTGATGCTCGTCGATAACACTTCTCTGGCAGGCATTGCCTTGTCCAGCGGCTGATGCATCAGCACGCTGCGGCCCTTTTCTTGGGGGCGTGATTCGATCCAATAGTTGCCATCGGCCCCTAGCTGGGGTTCACCGAGTCGCACACTTTGTTGTGTTAACCAAGTGCTGTGAATGGGAGAGGGCCAGCTGCCGTAGGGGAGAGCATTTGTCATCACGAAAGGGTGTCCGAGTGTTGGGTGGTAGGCGGTAATTGGTATTGTGCCGCGTCGATTAGCCGCTATTGTATTTCAGCTGATAGAATTGGTGAATCTTCCAGTGCGAATAATGCTGTTAAAGCCCTTCTCGTGTTACAGGTAATTGGCCAACTATGCCTCAGCTTTCAGAAACATCTTTGGTGCTCGACACTCTTCGCCGTTTCGTGGTCGAGCATCCACAGGTCAAGCGTTGGCTGGTGGCCTACAGTGGCGGCTTGGATTCCAGCGTACTGCTCAAGGCATTGAGGGAGTTACAGCTTGATGTGGAGGTCGAGGCCGTGCATGTCAATCATGGTCTCTCTGATCACGCCAATGCATGGCAGGATCACTGCCAGCGTTGTTGCCAAGAGCTTGGCGTTAAGCTTCACACTCAATCGGTTGAGGTGCAGCGCCAGGGCCGCGGTCTTGAAGATGCAGCGCGAGAGGCCCGCTACAGCGTATTTGAATCTTTGATGGATGCCGATACCGCCTTGTTATTAGGTCATCACGCAGACGATCAAGCTGAGACCTTAATGATGAGACTCATGCGCGGCAGTGGTACGCGAGGTATGGCTGGCATACAAGCGAGTCGGCCTCTGGCTCAAGGCATCCTGTGTCGCCCACTATTGTCGCTCGAGCAAGAGCAGTTGCGACAACAGGCGCAGGCCTGGCAGTTACGTTGGATCGATGACGAAAGCAATGACAGCGATGCCTTTGATCGCAATTTCTTGCGCTTGGCGGTCATTCCAGCGCTCAAGCAACGGTGGCCCCACTTAGCACAGCGCGCGGCACAAACCGCCCACTGGTGTCGAGAAGCGGATCAGTTGGTGTTGGAGGTTGCCGCAGAAGATTTAGCTCGTGTCCAGCCTCGCTCGGAGCGACTGGGGGCCAGTTTGGATTGGACCGTTTGGCGTGACCTGTCGGACTATCGGCGCGGCAATCTATTGCGCCTGTGGTGTGAATCCCAGCGACTAGATCTGCCGGAACGTGTGCATTTGGATGAGCTGTCCACGCAATTTCTGCGACAATCTCCCGATTCCAGCGGTGAAGTTTGTTGGGGAAATGTGTGCATCCGCTATTTTCGCCAACGTCTATATTGTCTCGCTGCTGATGCCTCGGTGTCATTGGCGGAGCTTCCCAAGCCAATAGAGGGTTGGCTCGGTGAGCCGATGGCTTGGGGTGGGGGTGAAATCAGTTTGCAACCGGTTGCCGAAGGCGGCTTTCGTCTGCCACGAGAGGGCTTTGATGTCAGCTTGCGGGAGGCGGGAGAGCGCTGTCATCCAAGCTGGCGGGATCGCTCACAGACCCTAAAGAAATTGCTGCAAGAGAGTCAGCTTGAACCTTGGTTGCGCGGGATCGTGCCTTGTTTAAGAGAGAGGCACCAGTTGGCGGTGGTGGGTGATCTTTGGCATTGTCAGGGTTGGCAGGCTGAGGGTGAGCGGGGCTATCGTTTGCATTGGCAGTTGAGGCGATCGCTCTCATAGTTGCATCAGTTGTTGCTGATTCTGTGTCGGATTTGGCGGCACGTGGCATAGTATCTGAGAAGCTTCGCGGCGGAGTGCCTCGCCATCAAATCGGGTAGGCTGAAGCCGCCACTCTTACGGGTCAGAGACGGTTCGTTTTACCTGCGTTCAATATTCCCTTTCAGACCCGATTTTCGATTGAGGCAGTCACCCATTTCCGGTAGACTGGCGTCCCATCTTAAAGGGCACATCGTGACCGAGATTTTGAAGCAGTTTCACGGTGCGATCGGCGATGGCAAATTTGGCGTTAAACCCCCACCAACAGCGGGATTGCGACAGTTTCCAGCGCGACTAGCCCACCCCTATATTTGATCGTTAATTCAGCAAGGTTCTTCATGACGCGATATATCTTCGTTACTGGTGGTGTTGTTTCTTCTTTGGGTAAGGGCATCGCCTCGGCTTCTCTGGGCGCCATTTTGGAGGCCCGTGGCCTTAAAGTAACGGTGCTTAAGCTTGATCCCTACATCAATGTGGATCCTGGCACCATGAGTCCTTTCCAGCACGGCGAGGTGTACGTCACCGAAGATGGCGCCGAGACGGATCTTGATTTGGGCCACTATGAGCGTTTCATTCGCACCAAAATGAGCCGTCGCAACAACTTCACCACCGGCCGTGTCTACGAGACCGTTCTGCGCAAAGAGCGCCGCGGTGATTATCTGGGCGGTACCGTGCAGGTAATTCCGCACATTACCGACGAAATTAAACGTCGTGTATTGGAAGGTGGTCGCGATGCTGATATCGCATTGGTTGAGATTGGTGGCACCGTGGGTGATATCGAATCCCAGCCATTCCTAGAAGCGGCGCGTCAGTTGAAGGTTGAACTGGGCCGTGAACGCGCTCAGTGGATTCACCTCACTTTGGTCCCTTATATCGCTACTGCGGGTGAAACCAAAACCAAGCCCACTCAACACTCGGTAAAAGAGCTTCGCTCCATCGGTGTGCAGCCAGAGATTTTGCTGTGCCGTTCAGAGAAAGAAGTGGATGTAGATTCTCGTCGCAAGATTGCCCTGTTTACTAACGTCGATGAGCGTGCGGTTGTACCGCTGCCCGACGCCAAAACCATCTATTCCATTCCGCAGTTGTTGCAGGATTATCAGCTCGATCAAATCGTTTTGGATAACTTTGGTTTAGACGCCCCACAGGCAGACTTGTCTGAGTGGGCCACCGTGGTTGATGGAAAAATCAATCCTGATCACGAAGTCACCATTGCCATGGTCGGCAAATACATGGAATTGCTCGATGCCTACAAGTCTCTGAACGAGTCTCTGGTGCACGCCGGTATCCACACCAAAACCAAAGTTAATGTGAAGTACATCAACGCGGAAGATGTTGAAGAGCAAGGCATTGACCTGATTAAAGACGCCGATGCGATTTTGGTACCGGGTGGATTTGGTGAGCGTGGCTTGGAAGGTAAGCTGATGGCGGTCAAATACGCCCGCGAAAACAAAGTGCCTTACTTAGGGATTTGCCTAGGTATGCAGTCGGTTGTCATTGAGTTCGCTCGCAACGTGTTGGGATTGAAAGACGCCAACAGTACCGAATTTGATAAAGAGACCAAAAACCCTGTGATTGGTTTGATCACAGAGTGGGTCACCAATGAAGGTGATGTCCAGCAGCGAGATGAGGCCTCCGATCTGGGTGGCACCATGCGTTTAGGGGGACAAGAGTGTCGCTTGGTCGCAGACAGTAAAGCCCGTGATATTTACGGTGACGACGTCATTGTCGAGCGCCATCGCCATCGCTTTGAGGTCAACAACAACTACGTTGATCGGCTGCAACAAGCGGGTCTAAAAATTGGCGGTTGGTCAGCCGATGACAGCTTAGTGGAAATGGTCGAGTTGGAAGATCACCCCTGGTTTGTCGCCTGTCAGTTCCACCCTGAGTTCACCTCGACACCGCGTGATGGTCACAAGTTGTTTATCCGCTACATTGAAGCGGCTTTGAAAAACAGCAAGGCGTAATTGATGAATCACAAAACTATTCAGATTCAGTCAATCGACGTCGCCAATGACAAGCCGTTTACCTTGTTTGGTGGGATGAATGTTTTGGAGTCTCGCGATCTCGCTATGCAGATCGCTGAGCACTATGTCACGGTGACGGAAAAGCTCGGTATACCTTACGTGTTTAAGGCCTCTTTTGATAAGGCCAATCGCTCCTCGGTGCACTCATACCGCGGTCCAGGCATGGAAGAAGGGCTGAAGATCTTTGAAGAAATCAAGACGACCTTCAAGGTGCCCGTGATTACCGATGTCCACGAAATCGTTCAATGTCAGCCTGTGGCTGAGGTGTGCGACGTCATCCAGTTGCCAGCCTTCCTCGCTCGCCAAACTGATTTGGTCGAGGCGATGGCCAAAACCGGTGCCATTATTAATATCAAGAAGCCGCAGTTTCTCAGTGCCGGACAAATGAAGAACATTGTCGACAAGTTTGCTGAGTGCGGTAACGAACAAGTTATGTTGTGCGAGCGCGGTAGCTGTTTTGGCTACGACAACCTTGTGGTCGATATGCTCGGTTTTCGCACCATGAAAGACGTCAGCGGCGGCGCGCCACTGATTTTTGATGTAACCCATGCATTGCAGTGTCGCGATCCACTCGGAGCCGCTTCAGGCGGTCGTCGCCATCAGGTGGCAGAGTTGGGGCGCGCAGGTATAGCAACCGGATTGGCCGGTCTGTTTTTGGAGGCGCACCCAAACCCAGATCAAGCCAAGTGCGACGGACCCAGTGCTTTGCCACTGGATAAGTTAGAACCTTTCCTAGCAGAGATGAAAACCGTTGATGACGTCATCAAAGGTTTGCCTGCTTTGGATATCAGTTAAGCGAGTGATTGCTTGCAATCATTCACCATTTTACAAACGGAGATTTTCCCGCAATGAGTAAGATTGTTGATGTAAAAGCCTACGAGGTCTTAGATTCTCGTGGTAACCCAACCATTAATGCCGATGTGATCTTGGAGTCTGGTGTGGTGGGTTCCGCCTGTGCGCCTTCTGGGGCATCAACCGGCTCGCGTGAAGCATTGGAACTGCGCGATGATGATAAAAGCCGTTACTTAGGCAAGGGCGTCTTGAAGGCCGTTGCTAATGTGAATACCTCGATCAAAGAGTTGTTGGTCGGTATGGATGCGGCAGATCAGCGCGCGTTGGATAACGCCATGATCGAAGCCGACGGTACCGAAAACAAAGCTAACTTTGGCGCAAACGCTATCTTGGCCGTTTCTCTAGCCGCTGCTAAAGCCGCCGCTGCTGATAAGAATATCCCACTGTACCAACACATCGCTGATGTAAACGGTACTCCGGGTCAGTACTCTATGCCTGTGCCGATGATGAACATCATTAACGGTGGTGAGCACGCTGACAACAACGTCGATATTCAAGAGTTCATGGTTCAGCCTGTTGGCGCCAAGACCTTCACCGAAGCCTTGCAGGTCGGTGCTGAAATCTTCCACGCGTTGAAGAAAGTTCTGAGCTCAAAAGGTTTGAACACTGCGGTTGGTGATGAGGGTGGTTTCGCCCCGGATCTGTCTTCCAACGCCGATGCTCTGGCAGTGATCAAAATTGCCGTTGAACAAGCTGGCTATCAGTTGGGTGAAAACGTGACCTTGGCATTGGATTGTGCCGCGTCTGAGTTTTACAAAGACGGTCAATATGATTTGTCGGGTGAGGGTAAAGTTTACTCTTCCGAAGGTTTCTCCGACTTCTTGGCTGAGCTGTGCAAAGAATACCCGATCATCTCCATTGAAGATGGTTTGGATGAGTCCGATTGGGACGGTTGGAAATACCAAACCGACATCCTCGGCGACAAGATTCAATTGGTTGGCGATGATTTGTTCGTGACCAATACCAAAATCTTGAAAGAGGGCATTGAGAAGGGCGTCGGTAACTCCATCCTAATCAAGTTCAATCAGATCGGTTCTCTGTCTGAAACTTTGGATGCCATCAAAATGGCGAAAGATGCTGGCTACACCGCCGTTATCTCTCACCGCTCTGGCGAAACCGAAGACACCACCATTGCTGATTTGGCCGTTGCTACTGCGGCTGGACAAATCAAAACCGGTTCTCTGTGTCGTTCAGACCGCGTTTCTAAGTACAACCGCTTGTTGCGCATCGAAGCCGAACTGGGCACTGATGCGGCGCCATATCGCGGCATGGCCGAGTTTGCCAAGTAAACTCTGGCAAATTATTGAAGGGGGCTCAGCCATAAAAGGCCGCGAGCTCACTTCAAGCGCCAAACAGGTCAGCTATGCTGGCCTGTTTGGGTTTTGTGAGCTGGTAGTATTCTGAGGTACCCTAGCCGCTGGTCTGTGTTACCTTAAACATCCGTTTTCACTCAGAGTCGCTGTTGTCCGCTATGAAATGGTTAATCGCTTGTTTGCTGATCTTGCTGTCTGGCCTGCAATACCGTTTGTGGGTGGGCGAGGGCAGTCTTGCGGACGTGGTCAGGCTCGGCAACGAAATCGATGCTCAAGTTCAAGAAAACGATCGTTTGCGTCAACGCAACGCGATCCTAGCGGCAGAAGTTGATGGCCTTAAGTCCGGGCTCGATGCCGTTGAAGAGCGTGCGCGAGAGGATCTGGGCATGATCAAACCCGGCGAGACATTCTTTATGGTGGTTGAACCATCAGAGCCTTAGTGGCTATTGAATACACTGAGATGGAGTCTAGGCTTGTCCGATCTTAATCCCCAAAATTCTTCCATCACCGCCGCAATACCAGCGGATGATCGTCCCCCTTGTTGGGCGATAGTGCCCGCTGCCGGCGTCGGCGCACGTATGGGGGCAAACCTTCCCAAGCAATACCTAAAACTGGAAGGCAAAACCATTCTCGAACACACGGTCGAGCGATTGTTGCAAATACCTTACCTCAAAGGGGTGGTCTTGGTGATCAACCCCTTTGATGAAATACTACCGACCCTTGAATTGATTCATCATCCGAAAATTCAGATTGTCGAAGGCGGGCAAGAGCGCTGTGATTCCGTGCTTAATGGCTTGTATGCGCTCGAAAATCGATTAAAACCACTGGACTGGGTTTTGGTACATGATGCCGCACGTCCCTGTGTTCAGTTACAAGATATTGATCAGATGGTGGCGGAGCTAGAGGAGCATCTGGTGGGGGGCATTTTGGGTGTGCCGGTCAGTGATACGGTGAAACGCCTCAACGAGAACTACGGCATTGAAGAAACTGTCGATCGTCGCGTCCTGTGGCAGGCACAAACCCCGCAGATGTTTCGCTATGGAGTTCTGTTGCAATCGCTCCGGCAAGCGCTGCAAGCGGGCGAGACGATTACCGATGAAGCGTCGGCGGTGGAACTCGCGAACTATGTGCCCTTGATGATTGAAGGGCGCCGCGACAATATCAAAATTACTCGGCCGGAAGATTTACCCATGGCCGAGTTGATTCTCAAATTACAGCAGCAGTAGCGTGAATTCGCAGCCGCAATGACAGCGGCAGCTACATAACATAACAACAGGTGGTATTTGTGCGTATAGGACACGGGTATGACGTTCACGCCTTTGGCGAGGGCGACAAAATAGTCATTGGCGGTGTCGCCATTGAGCACGAACGCGGCTTAGTGGCCCACTCGGATGGCGATGTATTATTGCATGCACTGTGCGATGCCCTATTGGGGGCTGTCGCTTTGGGTGATATTGGCAAGCACTTCCCAGATACCGATCCCAGCTTTAAAGGTGCAGACAGTCGCGAGCTGTTGCGCTTGGTGTATGCCAAAGTGAAAGCCAAAGGTTACCGCTTGGCCAATGCCGATATGACGGTGGTTGCTCAAGCCCCCAAGATGGCACCCCATATTGAGAATATGGTGTTTCATATTGCTAAAGATCTCGAAGCCCAGCGAGATCAAGTGAATGTGAAAGCCACCACCACCGAAAAGTTGGGCTTTGCCGGTCGCAAAGAGGGCATTGCCGCTCATGCGGTGGTATTGCTTCAGCCGGTTTAGGCTAGAAACGGCTGTATTTTTCTTACACTGATTAGATAACCACTCGATGACTATGTACCCACTCGACTATATTCAACCCGTTTTTCGTCCTCCCAGTGAGGCACGCTCTCTAATCTTACAAGTGACCAACGGTTGTTCTTGGAATAATTGTACCTTCTGCGATATGTACACCGCCGATCAAAAGCGCTTTCGTCCTAAACCTATTGATGAACTGGAAGAAGAGCTAAAGTCGCTAGCGGAAGGTGGCTATCCAGTGAGGCGTATTTTTTTGGCCGATGGCGATGCGATGACCTTGTCGGTACGTCGACTTGAGCAAATCCTTCGTTTGATTCAGCAGTATTTCCCGGATGTGCAGCGTGTTTCCTCCTATTGCTTGCCCAGAAACTTGAAGAACAAATCCGTCGAAGACTTGGCCCTGCTGCAAGAGCTGGGCTTGTCGCTCATGTACGTGGGCTGTGAAAGTGGCGACGACGAATTGTTGGACCTGATTCAAAAGGGCGAGAGTTATCAAACCTCCTTGGACGCGCTCACCAAAATCAAACAAGCGGGCATGAAGAGCTCGGTGATGATTTTGAATGGCTTGGGAGGCCCCGAGCTGAGCGAGCAGCACGCGCGTCATTCTGCTCAGCTGATGAATGAAGCTCAGCCCGATTATCTATCGACTCTGGTGGTGGAGTTTCCTACCGGATCGGAACGTTTTTCTGCACCTTTCGAAGGCCGTTGGCGAAAACTGGATAAGTTGGAATTATTCCGCGAAATGGAAATCTTGCTGTCAGAGCTCGAGCTTGATAGCACCATCTTCCGCAGTGATCACGCCTCCAATTATCTGGTTTTAAAAGGCGTGTTAGGGAAAGACAAGGAAAAGTTGTTGGATACTGTTCGTACGGCCATTAATCGACCGGGCTATATTCCCCTGCGACAAGAGTGGCAGCGAGGGCTTTAGCCCAATCGATAGCGTGAGGGCATTAAGCCCTCACGTGCGAGTTGTTGCTTTGGATTGGCGTCGTATCAATTGCAGTCGTCTTTGCCAGATCTAAAAGATCAGTGATGCATGTTGATTGACGTCTAGTAAAGATTCTTCATATCCCGTTTTACCACGCTGCTCACCACACCTCTCATTAGACCGCCTGTTGCCTTACTCAGCATTCCCTTTCCGTTCATGTGCGCCGAGAGCGCTTTCGGAAAGGATGTTATGTCCTTGTCATCGAGGTGGTGTTCGGGGTTCCATATTTCCAGTTGTGTCAGTAGGGGTTGTGTTTCCAATGAGTGGTGAGCGATATCGATCAAAATACCCAAAGCGGGTGCTTTTCCGTTAATGGCCGAACTCGCCAAGAGTGTTTCTGAGGTGATGACCTGAGCTTGCCCCGAGATTCTCAGTAACTGATCGCTACCCGGAATGAGCAGTAAGCATTCGATCAAGCCGGTGTCGATGATATTTCGCAAGCTGACTGCGACCTTGTTTCCCGGTCGCTCCGGAATTAACCATTGAGTGGGTGACAACTGAACCACAAAACCCGCCGGATCGCCTCTAGGGGATAGATCGGTATGCCCGTTTAAATTCTGCGTTTTGAGCAGAAGATAAGTGGATGCGGCAATGACGCTGGAAAGCTCAACGGACTCATTTTCCTCAGCGAGTGGTTGATCATTGTGTGATAGGGAGCCGTTGTTTGTCTTCCAAAGTTGAGCCCGGGCGGCGGCTCTTGCACAGTGAAAATAGACCTGTCGAATATGAAAGCTCCACTGCTGGTCGTCTTTTTGATGGATAACCCCATTGATTCTTAATGCGTGACCAATGCCCGGGGCGATGAAATAGAGGCTGGCTGTATACTCTGATTCCTTTTTTGCAGTGTGTGTCAGGGATCGAATAATGAATCGCTGATTCGAAGCGATGAGACACTGATCAGAGTTAACCGCAATCAATTGCAGAGGAATATCCCCGCCAATAGTAGCAATTGCCGCGAGCTTCGCGTGTTCAATGAATTCCAGTGAGTAATCGTCAAGCGATGATTGAATGCGCTTTTCGAGAACTTTGGGCGGTGTAGCAATTACCTTTCTGAGCTCCTGCTCGCTGGAAATGACGGAGTAGCGTGCGTCGTTTTTCGCACTAGAAGACCGAGGGAATGTATCTGAAGTCATAGAACACCTGCTGCCAGTAAAGTGGGGTTAGGTTACGGTGGCTTCATAGGGAACGACAGGAAAGTTGATTCAGATCACTGGAAAATGGTTTCAGCTGTCGTTCTAGCTTTTCAAATTTGATCGCAGAGATGGCTGCTCTTCTGTTTCAATGTCATAAATTAGCGAAAAGGAAGCGAGGGATGGCTAGACCGCGACTGGAACTCTACTGCTAAAATATCTGCACATTGGCGAGTGAAAAACAGTCGCAGTAACGGAGGGAAAGCCTCTATACTGAGGGCTTTGAAGAATTCCTTGATCTATAAGAGGGGGAGCTTTGTCCGTATCATCCCATACAGTATCGGCCATCGCGGTGCTGGATTTGGCGCAAGAGCTCATTGCACGCGATCTGTTGAAGGTCAATGAGCTGGGGAAGATTTCAAAAGAGCTGATGCAATTTCATCAGTTGATTTTGGCAAAACCCGACGTTAATGCGGAGCCGGTCAATCAGAAGCTCGCGGAAGCTCGCCTCCCCGAGAGCGATTTGGTCAGCTTGTGGACGTTGGCCGAGCGTCGCTCTACGTCTACCTCGCTGGGATTTGAAATAGGCGCAACCGTTACGCCTGAGGCTCGGGGAATACTGGCGCATTGGCTGTCCCATTGTGAATCTCTCAAGGATGTCTTTTCGGTATTCAGCGAGAACGTGGCATTGCTAAATCGCGCCGAAAATTGGTCCTTGAGTGAGAGTGATCAACAGCTACATTTGAGCTTCCGTCATCAATCCAGTTTGGCGTATCCTCAGATTGCTCTCGAGCGCAGTCTTGTCGCCTTTGTGGCTTGGACTTCTTATTTTACTCAAAGAGCCCTGCCTGTGACGCAGGCGTGTTTTGCCTTTGCTGAACCGACGCACAGTGAAGAGTATCGTCATTACTTTGGTGAAAATTTGGTGTTCAATGCTGATCAAAATATCATTTCGCTAGATGCTGCAGTCTTGTCTTGGCCGATCAATGGGGCCAATAACTATGTGCGATCATTGTTGGCAGAGCGCTCTGCGCTGTTGCAATCCTCTTTACTGTCAGAGAATCTCTTCCAGTCTCGTGTCATCGCGTTACTGGAAAAGGACCTACCGCACTTTTGTCGCCTGAACAACACGCTTGATGCTTTGCATGTGAGCCGTGCCGGACTTTATCGCAAGCTCAAAGCGGAAGGTGTCGGTTTTAGTGATCTGGTAAAAGCCGCGAGATTAAATTGCTTAGAGCGATTGCGTCAGCGGCACGACCGTGCAGAAGTGGTGGCCCAACAGCTAGGGTTTGGTGACGTCAGTTCTTACTATCGTTTCTTAAAGCGTGAGACCGGTCGAGAGTAGTTTTATTCTATTGGCAAGCTTAAGGCAGCGGGATTAGACTCACTTTAAGTGGTGAAATTTTGTATACTATACGCCTCTTACTAGTCGGTAACCGTCGGAGTTTACGTACATACTATGACCAACCAATCCTCTGTATCGAATGACTCCAAAAGTACTTCTACTCGTTATCATCATGGTGATCTAAAAACCTCATTGATTGAAGCTGCGAATACAATTTTGCACAGAGAGGGCGCAGACGCGCTTTCGCTGAGGGCGATTGCCTCTGAAGTCGGGGTTTCTCATACGGCACCTTATTCACATTTCAAAAACAAGAAAGAGCTGATACGCGCAGTGAGTAATTTGGGTTTTGCTCGTTTGGCCGCGGCTATGCGTGAGGGCGAGCAACAAGCGGACGCCTCGGACAACTTGGTGCTCACCTATGGGGCTTCCTATTTGCAGTTTGCCTTGCAGAATCCTGAGCTCTATCGGTTGATGCTCGGTCAAGTGGAGGCGCGAGGTTTGAAGAAAGTCAGTGCTGAAGCACTGTTTAGCAATGGCAATCTCTCTCAAAAAGAACCGTTTGAATTACTGCAAGAGGCCTTCGCTAAATTTCTAAAGAATCCAACCGAGGTAAAGAGCAAAGCACTGGGGGCCTGGGCGTTGGTTCATGGCATGGCCGCGCTGTTGATCGAGGGCTATATCACTGTGCCGGATTCCATGACACTCAAACAGTTTCTGTCGGCAGTGACGCCTACCGCCTGAATTCGTCGTCCGGCTTGAAGAATGGATTGAAACCTACGTCATTGCGAGCGCGGCAATCTCTATCCGTTAACCCGTTAACCCGTTGACTTATAGGGTTCTAAACGCGGAGATCGCCGCGTCACCTAACGGCTCCTCGCGATGAAGGGGTTTATCATTAAGCAGAGACCGCAGCGTACACGGCGGTCTTTTTCGTTGTAGCAACCAGTGTTAGAGAATGATCTCAATATCCTCGGTGGGAAAGGCGACACAGGAGTGACACCACCCATATTGCGCATCGGTTTTTCGCAATTTGGCTTCTACAGGATTGTAGACTTCACCACTGACGACTTTTACTCGACAAAGGCTGCACTCTCCGGATCGGCAGGCGTTCTCTGCGCCATAACCATTGCGCTCCATACTGTTCAGCAAAGGCTCGTCAACGCGTGCTTTAAAGCTGCCTTTACCCTGAATGGTGACAGTAATCTCTTTTTCGGCAGCAACCTCTTGCGGCCAGCCATCCAGTGTTTCTGGGTTTTTGGGCGGTCCATTAGCTTCAATTCTAATTCGACGTGGTTTTACCGACAGCGCGGTCAGCTGTTCGCGACAGGATTCGTTAAACGGAGTGGGCCCACAAATGTAGTACATTCTTTCATTGAGGTCGCCTTCACCTAAGAACTCTTGCAGTTTGTCGAGAGTAATACGTCCAGAAATGCCTTGGTAGTTTTCTGTGGGGCGAGACACCAATGAATGAATGGTCAAAAAATCGTGAGCTTCATTCAGTTCACGCAGTTCCTGCTCAAAAATAATATCGGTTTCAAAACTGGACAGGTAAATTAGATGGAACGACAGTGGTTTGTTTTGATCGGCAATGTCGCGAATCATGGTCATTGCCGGAGCAATGCCAGAGCCGCCGGCGAGAAACACCAGCTGTTCGCCGTGAAAGATTGGGTTGTGGTAAAAAGTTCCCATCGGGCCAGTGCTGGTGAGTTGATCGCCCACTTTAACGGCGTCCAATAGGTGATGTGTAACAAAACCAGGCGTAGCGCGTTTGATAGTGAGATCGTAGTAACTCAATTGCGCCGGAGAAGAGGACATGGCGTAAGGACGGGCGGTATCCGATCCCTCGACGGTTGCAAATAGATTGATGTATTGCCCCGCAAGAAAGGGCGGCAAGGTGCGTCCGTCGCTGGCTTTAACTCTCAAGGTTTTTGTCGAAGGTGTGTTTTCGACAATATCGGTGACCGTCAACTGCAGTCTTTTAGGGTGCAGTGAAGCGATGGTGTTGGCTACGTGACCTTTCTGCTCGGAAAGATCCGTTCCGCTTTTGATCAGTTCCTGCTGATGATCGACCACCTCTTGGTAGCCGACGACGTGACTGAGTACGGTTTGTTTGGATGAATTATCGTTAGGCATTTTCTAAAACCTCTTCTTGCTCAGATACGGTTTGGATGTATTTCAAACTTGCGCGAGCGGTGCTGCTGCCTGCCATGTAGGTGGGTTGGAACCCGCCCATACCACTCCAACTGCCAGCCATGTACAAGCCTTTTACCGCATCCATGCGCTCTCTGAAGTAGGCGGAATCTTGATGGTTTTGATCGAATCCATAGATTGCACCACCGGGAGTATTCAGATAGCGCATCATGGTGAGCGGAGAGCCGGCTTCAATTTCTTCAATGTGTTTGCGGATGTTGGGATACACGGTTTCGGCTTTGTCGAGCAGATGATTGGCGAATTCAAATTTCGCCTTGGCATATTCTTCTGGCGACAGCTTCTCCCAAGGCTCACCATATTGCAGACAAAGAATTGATAGCGAAGTCTTACCTTCAGGGGCAAACTCAGGATCTTCTAAGTTGTAGCAAGTCACCATAATGTTAACGGGTGGAGTCATTTCACGCATGGCATCGATGACTTTCTCTTCGTCGCGATCGCTGATAATGAAGCTGGATGCGGTGGATATCCCAATGTCTTCTGGTTTGCAATCGAGACCAACATAGAGCACAAATGCTGAAGGTCCAACCCGGCGTGACATCATGTCATCACGGGCTTGTTGAGGAGCCTGATCCAAAAGTTCGTAATAGGTTTGGATCGAACTCGAGTTAGAGACGACGGTTTTGCAGGAAAAGATCTCGCCGTGTTCAGTGCGAACACCGACTACGTGATCGCCCTCGGTTAGTATTTTCTCGGCACCACAGTTAAGGCGAACTTCACCGCCAGCTTTATGAAACGATTCTAACAGCGCGCTGGATATCGCCTGTGATCCGCCTTTCACATGACAAGGTTTGTAGGCTGCATAGGCGTAAATCATGGAGGCCAAATCCACAAACGGAATATCCTTCGGGGCCACACCGATGTAACACCAGTAAGCGCCAATTGCTGCACGTAAATCGGGGTGCCTAAAGAACTCGTTGATCACGTCTTTGGCAGAGCGCAAGCCGTACTTAACGTAGTTGGGGCAGGTGCTGTTGAGCATCTCTACATCATTGGATTTTTCCGCTTTGGGGACATTAAGGAAGTATTCCAAGGTGATGGTTTCGCACAAGGTGAGATATTCAACGATGGCGTCTTCTTCCTCGGGGAACTGCTCAATCAATGTTTTTTGCAGTCCGGTCCAGTCGGCGGGCAGGGTGATGTCCAGCTCGCCAGGCATCACCAAGCGGTAGAGATCGTGCTCGGTGACGATGTCTAAATCGTCCATAATGCCGAGATCATTAAAGATATGGCGCAGAATAAACGGGCTTTCTTCTGTGCCCATGCCGCTTAGCTGGTGCAGGGCAACCTCAAATTCAAAGTTACCGCGGATAAAAGTCGTGGCACAGCCACCGGGAATATTGTGGCGTTCCAGAAGTAGGGTATTGGCTCCACCACGCTGCAGGGCAGTCGCAGCGGTGAGTCCAGCGTTTCCAGAGCCAATCACAATCGCATCGTAATCAGTCATTTGAGGTCTCTCTCGATGGGCATTTTTATTAAACTTACCAGTGTTAAGTTGTTAGGCTATCGCGACATCTAAACACTGTCAAGATTAATTGAAATGGAACTATTCGTGTTAGGTTGATTCGAATGCCAAGGTTAATGATCGAAGTTTGGTCTGTGCCGGTTGGAAACTGCGGTTGCAGTCCGTCTTGTGTGCACATGTTGTGGTCCATACAGGGCTTGGAAAGGGATTAATTGTCTTAGGAGAGGTTTTTTGGAGCTTATACAAGAGGCTATTTTTAGCTTGCAGCAAGAAACATTGAGCTATACCGCTGGGGTGCAGTTGTGGATGAAAACAATGGCGCTGTCATTTGTCGCCAGCGTATTGTTTGTCTATTGGCGTGTGGGCGCGCGTTGGATATTGGCGGGCTTTTTGGTCAATGTGATCGGACTTATTGTGATTCGTGTGATGTGGCCGGAGTTCAGTCGAACTAGTGTCGGTACCGTCATCCATCTACTGTTTTGGCCATGGGTTTTGTACGGTGTTTGGTTGAGTGTTAAAACCGATCTTTTATCCCAGCAACGTTTCAGAGCCTTAGACTGGATCTATTACATTTGGCTTGGTTGGGCGAGTGTGTTGATGGGGATCTCGCTGGTGTTTGATGCGAGAAATTTGTTGTTGATGTGAGCAAGCTGTCGTCGGCAGAGGTTGTCTTCTTAATAGGTGCAAATTAATAGGTGCAAATTAAAAGGCGCTAATTAAGAGATGCCAATGAACAGGTGTAGCTTAAGGGAATCCACAAGCTTGGGCTGGTTGATTCCCCCCTTTCAAGGCTGTGCACAGTTGAGATTGATCAAGTGTTTTGACCGCTCGCCAATCTCAATTCGTTTGCCTAAAACCGGACGTTTAGAAAATCGAGCGCGACATACCGCCATCTAACACAAAGTTCTGGCCGATGGTGAATTTGGCCGCTTGGCTACACAGCAGGGCTACAAATTGCGCGAGATCTTCCGGTTGCCCCAATGTTTGTGTAGGAATATCAAATAAGTCCAGCGTCATCTTGTGCACCATCTCTTCGGTGAGTTCTTCCGCGGCAGCGTCTCCGTATTGTTCGGCGATCATTGCTTTGTGAGGCGCGGCGACTTCCAGCATGCCCTCTGTGGCATACATACCGGGTAACACACTATTGATAGCGACATTGTGTTTGGCCAGTTGGCGCGATACCACAGCGGTGTAATTGGCCAGCGCTGAACGAGCTGGACCAGACAGCATGCGCATATCCAACGGCTCTTTTGCGGCGACGGTGGCGATGTTGACGAAGCGCCCCCAACCGCGTTCAGCCATGCCTTTGGTGAAACGCTTCATCAGCTCCACAGGCCCCACCAAGCCACTGTCCACTGAGTCGTGCCAATCGCTTTCAGAGATATCGTTGTAATCCCACACCAAAGGCGGTGGCGAAATGGTGACCACCATGATGTCGGGCTCTGGGCAGGCCGCTGCCAGTGCATCGCGACCTTTTAAGGTGGCGTGGTCGGCAACAATGGGGGTTACCTTGGCTCCGGTTTGTTGCTGAATGTCTTTGACTGCTGCTAAGAGTCGCTCCTCACGTCTGGCGGAAATAAACAGTTCAGCACCGGCGCGAGCCAGCTCAAACGCGGTTGCTTTACCCATACCGGCACTGCCGCCAGCGACGATGGCCTTTTTACCCTGAATACCTAAATCCATAATGGAACCCTTTTTGTCGAGTTAACAGTAGTTGTCTTCGTGTTTACTTGAATGTCTTGGAATTAGCGCTTTAGCCCGGCTTGATCCAGTCGCCAGCGCAGGGTGTTGATGCGATCTTGTCCGTAGAAGGGTTCGTTGTTGAACGCCATGGTGGGCACGCCCCAGTGTCCGGCATCGTCGAGCATCTTGTGGTTTTTTTCGATATCGGTGTTGGGGTCGTAGTGTTCGATGGCCGCTTCGAGTTGCTGCAAATCGAGACCGGCGGAGGCCACTGCCTTGGCCAGTTGATCACCTTGATCCCAGTTCTTACCGCTGCCCCAAATTAAGTGAGAGACGGCGTAGGCTAAATCGATGCCTTTACCTTGGCGTTCGGCTTCAATTCCCAGTGCGGTGAGTCGATAAATGTAGGGTTGTTCCGCGGCCACCTCAAAGGTGGTGAGGTCTTGCACAATCGGATCGGGTGTCGGCATGGCAATGCTCATACCCAGGTATTCAGCGCGGCGCACGACATCGAGCAAGATGTAGTTAACCTTGTTGGGGTTGTCAGGGGTGAAGAGGGTGTCTTTGGTGCGCAAGGCGATGGGCAATACCGGACGCAGCTTAAGCTCTACCTCATAGTCTTCGCGCAAGCGAATCAGATCAGGAGTCACTAGATAAGAATAGGGGCTTCGAAATGACCAAAACACATCGATAGTGGGTTTCATGCAGGACCTCGTTAGGGGTTATTGAATGGCATGACATCATGGTAGTGGTCTTTGTCGGGGCTTACCGTTCAATGACGGCCAACTGCGGGTCATTTTCGACCGGTTGGAATGAACTCTTGTTCAATCGCGGGCTAGAGTGTGTGGCGGCGTGAGTTTCGATTGGAGCGGGAGAGACTCGGCGGTGTCCATGTAAGAGGCGCCATAGATGATGGCTGCAGTCGTTAACAACGAGCGGAGCGAGTCTCGCGAAACTCCAGTGGTGACAGGGCGGTCCAGCGTTTGAAGCTGCGGGCAAAGTTGGAAGGGTCACTAAAACCTAGATCATAGGCAATGGTACTAATGGGCAGGCCCGAAATCGCCAGCAGCTCCTTGGCGCGAGCGGCGCGAACATCATCGATCAGCGTTTTGTAGGATGAGCCGGATAGGCTAAGTTGGCGACGCAGGCTTCGCTCCGATAAACCCAGCTCTGCGGCGGTCTCCTCGATGGGGACACTGTGAAAGTGACGCCGATGAATGTAGCGGGTTACCTGAGCTTCGATGCCTTCATCGTAAAACGACTCGGCCAACTGCTTCTCACACAATCTCAGCATGTGCTGATGCACGATGGGATCGGTTCCAGCCAATGGCTTTGTCAGGTAGTGGGCGGGCAGAACCAAGCGATTAAAAGGGGCATCAAAGCGAACATCAAAATTGATGTTACTTTGAAATTTCTCCCAGCCCGGTGGAGTCGGTACGGCCAGTTCTGCGTACTCAATGACAACGCTTTCCCCTAGCAGTAACGCCAGTAGGTTTTCGGTGACCGCCACGCAGCTGCCCATGACAAAGTACTCAATATCGCTGACATCAACAGCCGATTGCCAGTGCAGAATGAGTTGCTCGTCTTGCTGATAAAAATCCAGTGAGACAATAGAAAAGTTCAGCGAAATAAACTGCTTTAAGGTGTCGAGTGCGGTGGAGAAAATATCACTGCTCATCGCCGCTGAGGCGGGCAGACCAATATTGATAGGATTAAAGCGAGCACCCATTCGAGGGCCTAGGTGCGGGTCTCGAGTTTCGTGAATGGCATTTTTGACAAAGGTTTGATGTTGTTCAAAGCTGCAGCGAAAATCTGGATCGATAAACGCTTGCTCGGTTAAGCCGGTATTTTTTAGCAGTGCCTCTGAGTGATAGCCCTCGTTGGTGAGAGTGCGAAACACAAAGCCAATATAGTTGATGGTCAGTGCCGCATCTTTTGCGGTAAAGCTTCGATGAGTCACAAGTTAAGGTACCTGAGGCAGGGGCATGAAGTTCAGTGGGTTTTGCCTATTGTTATGTTTTGTTCTGGCACTGTGACATTCGTGCACAGCGTCTCAACAGATTATCAAAAATGGCTGTCAGTTCAAAGCGGTTCACTGCATTCAGGTGGCGGTATTAGATTCATCCAAAGGCCATGTTTTTGCTTGGCTGAGTGTGGGCGGTTCAGTCAGGCCCGCTTTCTTACTGATAAGTGGTTTTCTGGTCGGAGTAGGAGGCTCTGACCGCCATATAACCTTCTCGTCGTTATAGAAATTTAGTGAAAGTCACGGGACTTTTGCCCAAACTCGGGCAGCAGTTCACTGGCGTTTTCAATATCGCCAGCAATGACATGAATGACGTTGTCTTTACGCTCGAGAATGCCCTTGATCATAACGATTTTGCTCTTCAGAACTTCTCTTCGACGGCGCTGCTGTAGGCTCTCCCAGATGACTACATTGGTATTGCCGGTCTCGTCTTCCAGCGTCATAAACAGTACTCCGCTGGCGGTACCCGGCCTTTGCCGACCGGTAACGACACCGGCAATCCTCACGAAACGGCCACTGTTGACCTGCAATAAATCACAGGCTCGCAAACAGCGTTGAAACATCGGTTGCTGCCGCAATAGGCTCATGGGGTGTTGATTGAGGGTCAGACCGGTATAGCGGTAGTCGGCCAGAGTGGTCTCGACGGCACTTGGCTCAGCGACTTGTGAGGCGCTATCGTCAATGGCAAAACTATCGCTGGGGAAGAGCCCGAGCGGTTGTTCAATGGCTTGCACCTGCCAGTGAGCATCGTATCGATGTTCGCTCAGAGAGCCCAAGGCATTACCTGCAGCCAGTTGTTCCAACGTTTGCGCACTTAGTCCCGTGTGTTGTTTGAATTCGGCAAGGCTATTGAAGGCTTGAGGCCTGCTGATTCGAGTAGCGTAAATCGTTTCCGCATGAGTTTTCGACAGCCCCTTAATGAGACGCAGCCCCAGCCGCAGTGCCGGCTGAATTTTTTTGGTGGCGGGGCTGTCGATGTCATCCGTCGCGTCAGCTGCCTTTGCGGTTGAAGGGGTTGCTGTCGTACTGGTATCAGGAGCTCTGGTATCAGGAATATTCGTATCAGGAAATTCCAATTGATGATCCCACTGGCTGTGGGCAACATCCATCGGCAAGCACTGAATGCCGTGACGACGAGCGTCTTGAATCAATTGAGAGGCGGAATAAAACCCCATCGGTAGGCTATTGAGTAAACCGCAGTAGAAGGCTGCAGGGTGGTGGCATTTGAGCCACGAAGAGGTATACACCAGCAGGGCAAAGCTAGCCGCGTGGGATTCTGGAAAACCGTATTCACCAAACCCCTGCATTTGACGAAACAGGCGTTGGGCAAATTCGAGACTATGGCCGCGAGCCAACATGCCATCGATCAGTTGTTGTTGGAAACCATTGAGATCGCCATTGCGCCCCCAACTGGCCATCGCGCGTCGCAATTGATCGGCTTGTCCGCCGCTAAAGCCTGCGGCAACCATGGCTAACTTGATCACTTGCTCTTGAAAAATGGGAATACCTAAGGTGCGCTCCAACACGCTTTTTACGGCTTCGTTGGGGTAGCGAACAGCTTCTTCGCCGTTGCGACGTTTTAAGTAGGGATGCACCATATCTCCTTGAATGGGGCCGGGTCTAACAATGGCGACTTGGATCACCAGATCGTAGTAACGGCGTGGGCGCAAACGTGGCAGCATCGCCATTTGCGCTCGAGACTCCACTTGAAAAATACCAACGCTGTCGCCTCGACAGAGCAAGTCGTAAGTCTCAGGGTCCTCTTTGGGAATCATCTCTAAGCTCATGGGGGATTGCTGATAGCTTTCAATCAAGGCGAGGCTTTTACGTATGGCGGTGAGCATGCCCAAGGCCAATACATCGACTTTCAACAGACACAGGCTTTCAATGTCTTCTTTATCCCATTGGATAATCGTGCGATCGGGCATGGCTGCATTTTCCACCGGCACCAAATTACTGATGGGGGTTTGCGTCATTAAAAAGCCACCCACATGTTGTGACAGATGGCGAGGTGTTCCCAAGAGTTGCTCCAACAAAACGAGAAAGTGTTGAGCAATGTGGCTGTCCAAGGCAATGCCATTTTCTTGCAGTCGAGCTTGCAGGTGCTGGGGTTTATCCCACCACGTCAGATCCTTGGCGAGCTGTTCGATAATGGCCGAATCGAAGCCCAGCGCCTTACCCAAATCACGAATTGCACTGCGAGGACGGTAGGTGATCACCGTGGCTGTTAGAGCGGTGCGTTTGCGGGTGTACTTTTGGTAAATGTATTGAATGACTTCCTCGCGGCGTTGATGCTCGAAATCCACATCGATATCCGGCGGCTCTTGTCGCTCTTTGGAGATAAAACGCTC
>CERE01047784.1_pt1 | contig 33028 bp, 32 predicted proteins | sample 530911 | NCBI WGS metagenome assembly CERE01 (sample SAMEA2621092, study PRJEB7988) | marine metagenome | biome: marine biome (ENVO:00000447); feature: mesopelagic zone (ENVO:00000213); material: "saline water (ENVO:00002010), including plankton (ENVO:xxxxxxxx)" | depth 800 m
TAAGCGTTGAAAGGCTGGGCGGCATCAGGGTGCGAAATGATCGCAAAAGTCCGGCGTTTGGCCAGTTCTGACTCAGAAATACTCATATCTTCTATAAACTGCCCAGCAGTGAGAATTGAAAGGCGCGAATTATAGCGAGAATTGAGTACTGAGTCGCGACTAATTGTAAAGGTATCTCAAAGCGAGAAAAGCCCTCAGCGAGCTTGTTTAAAAGGAAATTACAGCCTCACTAAAGGGTAAAACGGCAACCTCTGAGCGGTAAATCAAGCCTAAGCCGCTCCAGCAGCGCCTCATCGACTGGCCACCTTATTGGGTTCGGTCAGAACAGCGTTCGATAGAAATACACTTGGACCAGATGCGGTGGCTGCTTTATTAAGGCGGAGGCTATTCACAGACATCCCATTTTGACCGATCGCGATGAAATTCGCCGCGGGTTTTTAGGCAACAGACTCTCTTAGGTTATTACCAGCAGCAATGTGAAACGATCATTAGAACGATAGAGCCCCCTATTACTGACCATTGATTATGAGTACCTGCCCACCCCTCACGTAGACTGTTAGAAGTATTGTTTATGGCCTCGCCCTTACGCAATCCAATCAGAGAAATTCATTTGCACCTCTCTCTCCAAATAACACCTATACCCGCAAAGGATAGAAACTTGAATTGTTCGAAACCGATCTAGGCTTCCTTCTTGTTTACGAATCTAACAAACTCCTATCTAGCAATTGCTAAAACGCATCCCAAATATCAATGTCATTTCTAGGAGTATTTTTTTCCATATTTTCAATCACCCCCCCAAATTATGCTTTGTTAAGAACAAGTCTCCGCCGTGAGAACTCTCAAACAATGAAACAAACGACAAAATCAACTTTTCTAAGAAAATCGAAAAAAAGCGATCTCGACCTAACTCAAAAATAGAAATAAAAATTGAAAAGTACGATCAGAAATCACGAATCACAGCAAACTAAATCTTAGAAAAAACCTGTCTCATTGACCTCGATCAATAGAAATATTCCCCAAAAGAAAAAAGACAGCTATTGAAATAAATCACCCTCCGCTTATCCCTATTTATTATAGGGTTGCGACTATATGTCGCACCTATTAACAGCTATAAATTAGTACTGGATTAAGCGGTTTACTATCTTCATACATGATCGCATGTCGATACAGACAAAAAGGAAATTTTCTCTTGGGCATGTCCGCGTGGATAAATAGGCAAAAGGCTCTGAAATTAGAGCCGCTCACGCGGATTCTACCGAAGCTCACCTTCACCCGCATGAATAATGGCAATCCTTTTAAGCTAATAGGGATCTGTGCATTAATTTTTCTATGCTTAACAAGTTTCTACGGCCACGCTCAAACTGACGCCTATATCCACCAATTTCTTCCAAAATTCCAGCCTCAAGAATTACATCCCGATGCTACTGGCTTCGGAGACATGCCAGAAGAAATCCCCGTCATTCCACTCATGAACAATGACGAACTGGTAGGCTACGCCTTTGTCACCACTGACTTCACCAACACCACAGGCTATTCCGGCAAGCCTATCCATATTTTGGCAAGCATCGACATTGAAGGTCGTCTCAATCGCATTGAGCTGGTTAAACACTCTGAGCCCATTGTCCTAGTAGGAATTCCAGATAGCCGTATCAAAGCAGTGTTAAAAACCTTCGAGAGCATCAACGTCGTCGAGTTGATTGAAGAAGAATTATCTCAACCAGAAGTCGATATCATCAGCGGCGCCACCGTTACCATCATGGTCATGGACGACAGCCTCATCAATGCGGCTAAGAAGATTGCCCGTCAACTGCTGATGGACGCAGACGCACAGGACAGTCAAGCGAGACAATTACGTGACGACATCACTGTGACCGGCAGCTGGGAAGAGCAACAAACTAACCAGCTGGTTGCTCATCTCAATCTAACCGTTGAACAAGTTAATCAAAACTATCTCGCTCACGACGAACCCGTCGCAGCGCAGCAGATAGAAGACGGTTTCGAGGGTGAAGACTTTATTGATCTATATCTGGCGCCAGCCTCGATCCCCGCATTAGGGCGCTATCTGCTCGGTGAAGGTGAATACAAGAATTTGCTTAATCGTCTCGATGACAATCAGCAAGCGATATTGGTGATGGCCAGTGGGCGCTATTCGTTCCGAGGCTCCGGTTTCGTGCGCGGTGGCATCTTTGATCGCGTACTGGTTCGCCAAGGTGACGATGCCATTCGTTTTCGAGATCTCAACTACAAACGCATCAATAAACTCGCGCCTGAAGATGCCCCTCTTTTTGATGAGATTGCACTGTTTATTGTGCCCAAAGACGCCCAGCTAAACTTAGCCGAGCCCTGGCAACTAGAGCTGCTGGTAGGCAGAGCGACTGGCTCGACCAGCAAGGCTTTCCTTACCTATCCCCTGCCCTACCAGATAGCAGAATCTTATCTGTTACCGCGCGTTGAAAAGGTCGTCGAGGCTGAGACTCCGTTGTGGCAAAAATTGTGGATTCAAAAACAGGGCATGATCGCCGTTTTAGGCATTGCGCTGTTAGTTCTCTCCTGCGCCTTCTATTTACAGCACTGGCTGACGATACGTCCCCTACTGACCGAACGTTTTCGGATTGGGTTCTTGATTTTTACCTTAGTCGTGGTGGGTTGGTACGGCAATGCACAACTCTCGGTGGTCAATATACTCACCGTGTTCCACGCTTGGGTTTATGGTTTTGATTGGGCCTATTTTCTCATGGAACCCCTCATCTTTATTCTGTGGGGGTCGGTCGCTTTTGCGCTGATTTTCTGGGGGCGAGGCGCCTTTTGTGGATGGCTCTGTCCGTTTGGCGCATTGCAAGAACTCAGTAATCGTGTTGCTAAATTGATTCATATCCCGCAGATAAAAGTTCCGTGGCTGCTGCATGAGCGCTTGTGGGCCATAAAGTACATTATCTTTATCGTTTTGTTTGGCGTGGCTTTACATTCCATTGAGTTAGCCGAGCGTCTGGCCGAGGTTGAACCCTTTAAAACCGCCATCATTCTCAAATTCGATCGCCCTTGGCCCTACGTTTTATTTGCGCTGGGTATGTTGTTACCGGGTTTGTTTATCGAGCGCTTTTATTGCCGATACTTTTGTCCTCTCGGCGCCGCCTTGGCAATTCCGAGCCGCATGCGCATCTTTGAATGGCTGAAGCGTTACAAGGAGTGCGGTACCGAGTGTCAGCGTTGCGCCAAGGAATGCATGGTGCAGTCGATCCATCCGGAAGGTCATATCAACGTCAACGAATGCCTGTATTGCATGCACTGCCAAGTGCTCTATCTCGATCAAGACCGTTGCTACAAACATATCAAACGCCAGAAAAAACGTCAGAAGCAGTTGCGCGGTAAAAAGGCAGCTCCCACCGAGGTGATCGCCACTGACGCTAGCGCCAATTAAAAGATGCAGGAAAACTTCATCAATCGAAATGAGTAAGAAGACAGGCCTCACAGCCACCAATGGAGAAACATCATGAGCAAAGATAGCAAACAGACCCCCACTGACAAGCAGCCCCAAAAGCTAGCTCCAACGGACGCCCAAACTCACGAAGATTCGCTCATTGACGTCAATCGACGATCGTTTCTGGGTGGTACCGCGACCTTAGCCGCAGGATCGGCATTGGGCGGTGGCGTTATCGGCGCCTCCCTACTGCCCATGGACGCCGAAGCCGCAACCTCCAGCGAAGTAAAACCCGGCAAGCTGGATGAGTACTACGGTTTCTGGAGTAGCGGTCAAGCTGGAGAGCTGCGTATTCTCGGTATTCCTTCCATGCGTGAGATGATGCGAGTGCCTGTCTTCAATCGCTGTAGTGCGACCGGCTGGGGCTCTACCAACGAGAGCATTAAGATTCTCACCGAAGGTCTGCTACCGGAAACCAAAGAGTTTCTAAAAGACAAAGGTGGAATGTGGCAAAACGGCGACTTACACCATCCTCACATGTCATTCACCGACGGAACTTATGACGGCCGTTATATCTTTGCCAACGACAAAGCCAACACCCGAGTCTGTCGCATCCGCTGTGATGTAATGAAGGTCGACAAGATTATTGAAATCCCCAACGCCTCGGACATTCACGGCTTGCGTCCGCAGAAGTATCCGCGCACGGGTTATGTCTTTGCCAACGGCGAACACCGAGTCCCTATCCCCAATGATGGCAGCGTACTCGATGATCCGTCCAAGTATCACGCCATCTTCACCGCTATTGATGGTGATACCATGGAGATTGCTTGGCAGGTAATGGTCGACGGCAACCTCGATAACTGCGACGCGGATTACCAAGGCAACTATGCCATCTCCACCTGCTACAACTCGGAAGGCGGTGTCACGCTGCCAGAAATGATGTCCTCCGAGCAAGATTGGGCAGTGGTGTTCGACATTAAGAGGATTGAAAAAGCCGTCAAAAAAGGCGACTACAAAACCATCAACGGCGTCAAAGTTATCGACGGCCGCAAGGGCTCGCGCTACACCCGATACATTCCGGTATCCAACAGCCCGCACGGTTGTAATACCGCACCCGACGGCCGCCACATTGTCATCAATGGTAAGCTATCCCCTACGGTGACGGTGATTGATGTCAATCTGTTGCCGGATGTATTCTCCGACAAAATTAAACCTCGCGATGCCGTGGTCGCCGAACCAGAACTGGGCCTTGGGCCTCTGCACACCGCCTTTGACGGCAAAGGCAACGCCTACACCACGCTCTTCCTCGACAGCCAGATGTGCATGTGGAATATCGACAAAGCGCTACAAGCCTACAAAGGCAAAGACGTTAATCCCATCATCAAAAAGATCGATGTACAGTATCAACCGGGACACAATCACTCCTCCATGGGCGAGACCAAAGAGGCGGATGGAAAATGGTTGGTATCACTGAATAAATTCTCCAAAGATCGATACATCAATGTCGGGCCACTGAAACCTGAAAACGAACAGCTTATCGACATAGGTGGTAGTGTCAGCGTGGTGCATGACGGCCCTACTTTTGCCGAGCCGCACGACTGTATCATTGTGCGAGCGGATATCGTCAATCCCAGATCCGTTTGGGACCGCAATGATTCTATGTGGGAGGATGCACGCCAATGGGCTAAGAAAGATGGCGTCACACTGGAAACCGACAACAAGGTGATTCGAGACGGCAATAAAGTCCGAGTCTATATGATCTCTGTGGCACCCAACTTTGGTCTCGACAAATTTACGGTGAAACAAGGTGATGAAGTGACGGTGATTGTCACCAACGTTGACCAAGTGGACGATCTGACTCACGGATTCACCATGGCCAATTACGGTGTCGCCATGGAGCTTGGGCCTCAGGCAACGGCTTCTACTACCTTTAAAGCCGATCGCCCAGGCGTACATTGGTATTATTGCCAATGGTTCTGTCATGCTTTGCACATGGAAATGCGAGGACGTATGCTGGTTGAGCCCGCATAGTGCGTCTAAGCGGGAACAAGCGCGAAAACTTTTGAACACGGAGTTGGATGACGTGAAGGGAAAACCATTGGGGGAATGGTGGACTCGGCCTGTAGCTAGCGCTACGGCCGTCGCGCTAAGCGTCACATTAGTCGCAGGGGCTGGGCTAGGAAGTAATCTCTATGCCCAGTCTTCCCTCCCCTTATCAGTTGCCTCATCTACCATTTCAAGCAGTGTGAGCAGCAACCCGAAAGATTTCGTGGCTGACATCACTGCATCCTCTTCTGAACAAAACCTTTCGCTGCAACAACTTCTTGATAGTACTGAGCCCGGTGACACCTTAGATCTGGAAGCCGGCACTTACGCCGGTAACATCACTATATCCACCCCCCTACACCTTCGCGGTAACGGCGAGGTTATTATTAGTGGCAATGGTAGCGGGCGAGTCATTACCGTTGACGCCGCCGATGTCAGACTATCGGGTTTAACGGTGCAAGATTCTGGTATTGACTTGTCGGTTGAGGACGCTGGAATTTTTGTTACGAAAAACGGCATCAACACTCACATTCATGACAATCAATTACACAACAACCTGATTGGTGTCTATCTCAAAGGCGCACGCGATGCTCTGGTGGAAAACAATCAGATCCTAGGCCGCAGTGATTTGCGTATGAACGAGCGCGGCAATGGCATACACCTGTGGAATGCCCCTGGATCCAAGATCATCGGCAATGAAGTGCGCTTTGGCCGAGACGGTATTTTTGTCACCACCAGCAAAGACAATCAGTTTCTCAACAACCAGCTATCCGATCTACGTTTTGCTATTCACTATATGTACACCAATCACAGCGAAGTCAGTGGCAACTTTTCAAGTAACAACCATATCGGCTACGCCATCATGTACAGCCACCACCTAAAGGTGCATGACAATGTGTCCGAAGGCGATCGCGATCACGGGTTGATGTTGAATTACACCAATCAATCGCACTTTCAAGCCAATCGCGTGGGGCCGACAGAACAATCCCAGGCGGGACCTGAGAAATGTGTATTTATCTACAACGCCAATTTTAATCAGTTACTCGACAACGACTTTGAACGCTGTCACATTGGTATTCACTTTACGGCGGGTTCACAAGACAATAGGGTCGCGGGGAATACCTTTGTGCAAAATCGTACCCAGGTAAAATACGTGGGCAGTCGTTTCCTCGAGTGGTCGAATGATGACCGCGGAAATTACTGGAGTGACAATTTGGGATTTGACCTCAATGGCGACCAAATATCCGATCGCCCCTATCGACCCAACGACATGGTCGATCAATTGGTGTGGCGCTACCCGCTGAGTAAATTATTACTCAACAGCCCCGCAGTGGAGCTATTGCGTTGGAGCCAGTCGCAGTTTCCCGCCTTTTATCCGGGCGGCATCACCGATAGCTATCCACTTATGAGCCAGCCGACACGGGAACACTCTTCTCAATGAACAGCGTGACCCCTCAAGAAATTATCGAAGATGCCACCTGCGTTAATAGTGCGCGAGTCACCGTGGAGTCACTCACGAAACGCTACGGCGATCAATCGGTTCTGCAGGATTTCTCTCTAACTCTCAACGGCGGAGAAACTCTCGCGTTACTGGGGCACAACGGCGCCGGAAAAACCACGCTGATCAAATTAATCTGCGGACTCATTACGGCAACTATCGGCAGCATTCGCTATCACTTTTCGATGAACGATCAATCCGCCAACTCGGAACAGTGGCGCTATCAGCTCGGCTATCTGCCGGAGAACATTGCCTTTAACCAACACGTTAGTGGTAGCGAGTTAATGCACTTCTTCGCCCGTCTCAAACACGTCGATCCTTCCAGTTGCAGTGAATTGTTTGATCGAGTGGGTTTAGCCCAGAAAGACCAAAGCCGCGCCGTACGTGAATACTCCAAAGGTATGCGTCAACGACTTGGCTTAGCACAAGCTCTATTGGGCCAACCAAAGTTGTTACTGTTGGACGAACCGACGAGTGGCCTCGATCCCAGTGTTCGTCGCGATATCTACCGCATCTTGAACGAGTACAAAAGCAATGGTTGCTCACTACTGATCTCATCACATTCACTGGACGAAATTGAACACCATTGCGAACGTGTCGCGATGATCAAACAGGGAAAACTCATCGCCCAAGGCAGTCGGCAAGAATTACTAACACAAGCCCACCTGCCTATCGTGATAGACATCACCAGCGCACAAATCAATCCACTGAAAACGCAATTGACTAACTACCACTTAGAGCAATATGGCCCGCAACAGTTGCGTATTCACTGTGAACGCTCACAGAAGATGACACTACTGAAAGACTTAACACAAGATTCATCTATCAGCGATCTACAGGTGCGAGAGCCCGGCTTAACTGATCTCTACACCTATTTTTGTGATGCCGATGATCGTTGATCATCTACCCAACGAGAGATTTCAAAAACGATGAATACCCTGTGGTTATTCGCTTGGCGAGAATTCCTTAACGCCATCCGCAATCTTTGGCTGCTTATGTCAGTGACTGCACTGCTACTCTTGTCATTGAGCCTGGCGTTATTGGACAGCGCCCCCGCCGGTCAGCTCTCGGCCAGCGCTTTGCAAGTCAGCGTGGTGGGGCTGACTAGTCTCGGTGTCTATCTGATTCCGTTGATAGCGTTGTTGATTTCTTTTGACACCATCGTCGGTGAACAGGAGCAAGGCACACTGTCGCTGCTACTGAGCTATCCCGTTGCCAGACGACAATTATTACTGGGTAAATTTCTCGGCGCATCGACCGTTCTCATTATCGCAGTATTGATTGGTTATGGCAGCAGCGCGGTCGTGTTAATGATGACCAGTGAAGAGGGAATCTCCGGCTGGCAAAGTTTTGCACAGCTGTTGGGCAGCTCTATCTTATTAGGGGCCGTGTTTATTGCGCTCGGCTGTTTGATCAGCGCCAAAGCCCGTAAACGCAGCTCAGCTATCGTGCTGTGTCTGTCGTTATGGCTATTACTCGTGGTGCTCTACGACCTCGGTTTGCTGGCGCTACTCGTCAGCGTAGAAGAAGGTGTACTGAGTGAGTCTTTGTTTGTGTCTCTACTGGTCAGTAATCCCGCGGACGCCTATCGGGTGCTGAATTTATCCTCACCTGAGGTAGGCAAACTGGTAGGACTCTGGGGAGGTGCAGACATCAGTGTGGGAACAGCGATGGGAGTGATGTCGGCATGGACAATTATTGCACTGTGGGGAGCTATTCATTGCTTAAACAAAAAACAATTGTAGACCCGGAACTTAACCGTTCGCAGCACAAATCTTCGTCACCGCTCGACTTCAAACTCGGAGCTCTGGTCGCACTGTGCTTTATCGTCCTACTCAGCGGCTGTGAAAAAGAGACACTGCCAACGCCTGACGCGAAAAACATCAGCGGCGAAGAGATCGGTTATTTTTGTCGTATGCTAGTGGTCAATCATCGCGGTCCGAAAGGCCAAGTACATCTGCGCAATACCGCAGAGCCGCTTTGGTTTACCTCAGTGCGCGACACCATCGCTTTCACATTGATGCCGGGAGAACCCAAATCCATCACCGCTATCTATGTGAACGATATGGAGCAGATGTCACTGGACTCTTTACAACCTTCGAGCGACTGGTTGAATGCCTCGGAGGCGTGGTTTGTGATCGACAGTGATGCGATTGGGGGTATGGGCATGCCTGAGCTGGTGCCTTTTGCCAACGAAACTGCGGCCAGCCATTTTCGAGCCCAACACGGCGGTCAATTGATTCGATTAACCGACATCGAACTCAGCGATGTGCAGTAACTCAAGCGAACCAACTCGAGATAGACCATGAGAGAAACCCTCAGGCGCTAGCTTGGACAGCTGGCCGCCGCTTCATCCGTACTGGATTGCACTCGCGATAAATATCGCTTCAACCAAAAATATCCCACCACACCAGTGATAACATTGGCCAAAGCCGTGGCGATAAACAATCCATTCAAGCCCCACAACCACTGTCCTAACCACGCCAACGGCAAGTACAGTACCAATACTCGCATAATGGACACTACCATCGCCGGCATGGGATAACCCAATCCATTGAAGCTTGCGTTCACCGACATGACTAGACCATACAGACCGTAACTCAAGGGCGCGATCGCCAGATAGGCGATGGCCACTTTTTGAATCTCTGGCGAATCGCTGAACCAGCCAATCACCCAAGGGCCAACCAACCACAACAGCAAAGCCACCCCCAAGCCAAACAACAAACAAAATTTAACAACCACGGCAATAACTTGATTCTGTCGCTGATGATATTGGCCAGCCATATTCTGACCTAAGAAAGGCCCAATCACTCCAGAGGTGGCGTAAAAAGCAATCAACACGACGGGCTCAATGCGCATAGCCACACCAAAACCCGCCACCGCATCAACGCCGTGCGCGGCGACCATGGCCACGGTAATGCCACTGGCAAATGGAATGATCATATTGTTGCCCATGGCTGGCAAGCCGATATGAAGTACGGACTTCCATGAATTCATCAAGCCTTGCCAATGTCGATGCGGCCAAGTCATCAAATGCAACCGCCGGGTGACAAAATAGAAAGAAGCACACACCATCAGCAGGCGAGTGATTACCGTCGCCCATGCGGCACCGGCGATCTCCATGCGAGGAATCCAGCCCCAACCAAAAATGAGTAGCGGATCCAGAATGGCATTCACCGCAGCCCCCACCAACATTAAGGCGCCGGCAACACCGTTATTGCCCGACGCGCGCATCAACGCCGACATCACCATGGGTGCGATCACAAAAGGCGTGTTCAGGTACCAAATGGCCATGTATTCCGAAATTAGGGGCAGTAAACGAGGTTCAGCCCCTAGCGCTAAAAACAGTGGCTCCATGGTGAGCCATCCGAGCACCATCATCATGGCCGACAAAAGCAGCGACAACACCAAGGTATCACCGGCCATCTGTTGAGCTTCGAGCTTTTGCCCCTGCCCCAGCAAACGCGCCACCACCGATGAAGTACCCGCGCCTAGGCCAATGGCCATACTGGTCACCACCATCACCACTGGAAACGTAAAACTCATAGCCGCCAGCTGGTCATCACCGAGCTGTGCGACAAAAAACGTATCCACGGCATTAAATGACATGGTCGCCAAAAGACCCCATACCATGGGCATTGCCATGCGATAAAGCTGTCGACCTACGGGGCCTTCGGTAAAAGAAACTGCTTGCTTCACGGTGGATCCAAATTCTGTGACGGGCTCAAAACCCAGAGCGGTAGTTAATCAACCGCGATCATAATGCCCGCTGCACTGCTAGACATCCGAGCCCGCTATTAAACCACAATGAACAATCACCAACCTAACCTCAATCTCCCTATGCGCCAATTGATCCTATAGTTTGTCTAGCGGTTATCCCTCTCGCGAAGTTTTCGGAAAATCCCCATCTAAGGTTTGGTCAATAGTCTCTGATGATTTGATCAATGCATGGCAGAGTAATTGGAGTAGACTCAATAGAATTCCCAAATAAGAGGGGCAAACCTATGACGAGCAAGATCTTCGAAGATGTGAATGAATATCGCCATTCAGATCTCGCCAGCAAGTACCGCTCAACGGCCGGTTCACAACAGGATGTCGACGCGTCGGTCATCGACGGTCTGATGACTAAACTGGAACGGGATGGCTACGTCATCATTGACAAGCTCATCAGCGAAGAGCAGTTGCAGCGCATCCGCAGTGAAGCGAAAGCTCTACTGCCACCACTGACGGGTCGCAATAATTTTGAGGGTGAAAAAACTCAACGGCTCTATTCGGTGATTGAGAAGACCTTGTGTTGCAATCCTCTGGTTGAGCACCCATTGATTCTCGGGCTGCTCGATCGAATCATGCAACCCAACTATTTGCTGTCGCAGCTGCAGATGATCAACATCTTACCCGGCGAAGCTCAACAACCTATCCACTACGACGACGGCTTCTACCCCATCCCTCGGCCGCGACCACCCTATGGCGCCGCCACCGTCTGGGCCATTGAAGACTTTACCGAAGACAATGGCGCTACCGTGGCGATTCCCGGCAGTCACCACTGGGGAGATCGCCTGCCTAGCGCCGATGATCGTCAGGTCAGTGCGGTGATGCCTGCCGGTTCCGTTATCTTTTTTCTGGGCACACTCTGGCACGGAGGTGGCGAGAATCGCTCCCAACACAATCGCCTCGCCGTTACCGCTCAATATTGTGAACCTTGGTGCCGGCCGCAGGAGAATTTCAGCCTTTCCACTTCTATCCCAAGAGTCAAACAGTGCAGCGAGCACATTCAACGACTGCTCGGTTACAGCATCCATCCGCCCTTTATGGGTTTCGTCGATGGCAAGCACCCCAAACGCTTACTGGAAGATTGATTCCTTCAATTATTACCTTAGGTGAACACCAACCTCGCACCTCCAAAACGACAATATAGAGGCCACATCGCTGGTGTTACAAACATCTTCAGCGCCTCTGAAAACCCGCCGCGGCAAAGCGGGTGCGACAACATGAAACACGCTCAGAGCGTATTCTAGGGGCCTCAGCGGCTATTGGCATTAGAATAGTGACCTTGACGTCACTATTGGTGGTCACTATTTCTCGATTAGTCGTCATAACAGGCGATAAATCATGGCATATGCCCAATATTTGCTCAGACGGAAGAGCGAAAATATCTGGCGATTCAGAATCCAAACACCAAAAGACTTACGAGGGAGATTACCAAGCGAGTTCCAAAAAAGTACCGGAGCTCAAAATAAGCGAGATGCTGCTGTAATCGCCGGTTTTTTTGCGATAGTGTTTCGTGAATTTTTCGAGAAGGCACCTTACATGACTGACAGCGAGCTACACCGCAAACATCTACTTCTCAAAGGAAAGCTTTCTGTCGCAAAAGGGCAAGCTCAAAATAATGCCTTTGAGGCAAAGGTATCCGAGCATCGCCTTGAGTTGATGACCGAGCAAAACAAGGTGTCACAGGCTAAAGCTTCGGCCCTACTCGAGGCCCTCACGACAGTGACAGACTCAACGTCTCACAAGGCACCGGAACCCACGATAGATAACCCTCAAAAGTTATCTACTGTGGCCAAAGAGTGGCTTGATCAATTCTCAGCCAGAGATGTAGCTGAACGAGGGAAAAAAGACGCTAGATCCAGCTATAAGTTTTGGTGTGACTTTTTTGGGGACATCCACTGCCACGAAATCAAGCGATCCAAAATGAGAGAAGCTCGGTCGATTGTGGATAACCTGCCAAAACGCACCAAGCTACAGAGCCTCACACACGCAGAGATTTTCGAGATGGCTCTCGATGGCGATCATGATGTAGACACCGTTGGCCTTGCGACTAAACGAGCGCGCTTCAGGCACTTACGAGAGATCTTTGAAAAGGCTAATTACGAAGACTCAATGACCCAAAGCTTTGACATATACCTTCAAACCAAAGGGCTTAAAGACCAACCTACCATTGAACGTAAGCCATTTAGTGACACCGACCTTCAAACTATCTTCGGCCCTAATTACGGGAGCTATCGCGCAAGCCAGCATGCGAACCAACAATCATTACCCGTCAGGTTCTGGGGACCACTACTGCTCGCATACAGCGGGGCTCGTAGGAAAGAGATTCTCAGCCTTAGAGTCGATAACATTCACGCCGACGAAGGGATTCACTTCATTGAAATAAATGATCGCTTTGAGGGACAATCGCTAAAAAATGAAAATAGCCGCAGGAAAATCCCCATCCACTCAACTCTTATTCGTGCGGGCTTTCTGAACTTTGTGGCAGAGCGGAGAGCTGAAAACGGAGCAACAGGGGTACTATTCGAATGGCCCAGTACGGATAAGTTAGAGCTGTTTAGCGATTGGTTTCTCGAAAAAGCAGAAAGCGTGGGAGTCGAGTTACTAGGCGTAAATGAGCGCGGTAATGAGTGGGTTAAGACTCTACACTCTCTACGCCATACAGCTGCAACAAACCTAGACAGCCGTGACAGTACTCAGGCTGAAATAGGGGCGCTTCTGGGTCACACAACTGCGGTACAGGTAGAAGCCCTAGCGTCACCAACAACAGCCCGATACACCCACCGAAAAGCTGCTAATTTGAGTAAGCTTAAGGAGGTTGTTAATAACATTAAATATGACGGGGTCAACATCGATTCACTCAGCTGGCAGGCATTTAAGCTACACAATAAGCTATAAATCCACGTTTCCTATGACATCAACGGCTCTTAGTCTCTCCGAACCTGAAACAAAGAGCCAATGACTCAAACATACCCTACTTTCATTACCATCCACTCCAGCTAGTGACGACGCCGTTCTCCAAATACACATATCGGTTGCCTGGATACACCCACTGGGTTTGTTTGCCAGATCGACCGACGGACTCATTGACTCTCATGGGTGGCCCAAGGGCTAAGGCGGCCGACTTCAAATCAAGACCAACGGCAATGGTCTCGTTTCGAATGTGGGCTTCGTTGTCGGCGTTGATAAGGCCTCTTCTTCTTAGCTCAGCTTCAACCAGTTGCGTTCTGCTGTGAGTAAAGGACTGAGCAAGCTGGCTATCCGGCACGATCCTAAGTTCCTCAGCGGTCATCGATTGAATACTCCACGGGGATCCGGCGCAACCGACCAGAGTTAAAACAGCTATCGCGGTGGTGATTTTCTTCATGTGGCAAAAACATCCTTATTGGTTTGAATTGGGAACTTGATTGTGAGACGCCCAGCGCGTCCTGCTCTATCATCAATACTCTTGCGCCACCCGCTGGTAGTTCCTGATTGGATACTAAATACGACTGGGGGGACTACTCGTTTACGGATTTATGTCACTCAGGACATTTGATAAAAACCAACGAGATGCATGCAGCAGGGATAGACACTTAAGCCCTGCGTCGTAGAACAAATCCTTTCCCTTGGATCATATATTTGCCAGCGGATAAATCAACAGGTTACAGCACTTTTCAAACGATCAGAGTCTTTGGTATCTGGTTTTGATTTTCCACGTGGCCTATGCGTCTAAGCCCGCTAACCACATTGAATATACAAAGAGCTGTAATCCTTTCCTTCAATTGCTCACAACAATTTTCGTATGGCTTCGGTTTATTTTCACACAGTGAAGCTGAACCGTTCGTTCTACCTAATGCCACATGGCTCAAAAGGTAATAGTTTTGAGCCATGCGGTTGCCAGCCCTACAGAGTGGCTCAAAAATGGGATTTACTTATTGTGAGCCAACCCCCATAATATGAGCCATCTTATGAGCCAAGCAACGGAGCAGCATCATGGCCACAATCGCTTACTACAGAGTCAGCACCCGAGATCAGACAATAGAAACGCAACGTCACGAACTCAGCCAAACCTACAGGGTTGACCGTGAGTTCTACGATGAGGCCGTATCAGGGACCGTGAAAGGTGAAAACAGGGAAGGCTTTGCAGAGCTATTGGCCTACATTCGAGAGGGCGACACGCTGGTCACTGTAGACCTTGACCGGTTAGGTAGAGACTCTATCGACGTACAGCAGAACATCGCTTCACTAAAAGCCAAGGGCGTGAACATCATCATTAGCCGAATGGGTGTAGACCTTGCGACCGATGCAGGCGAGCTATTGGTGGCGATTCTGAGTAAGATTGCGGAGATGGAGCGCAGGAAGACTATGGAGAGGGCTAATGCAGGTCGAGCAAGAGCCAAAGCAGAAGGCATTCATCTAGGACGCAAGCCCAGCGTAGACCATAAATTAGTCAAAAAGCTTCGAAAAGAGGGTCTGTCTATTTCACAAACTGCCACGAAACTTGGGGTCAGCCCCGCTACAATAAAACGAGCCCAAGCCAAATAAATCTGAAATCACTAGTGATTTTATTCTTTAAAAACAAATAGTTAGATCACTAGTGATTTACTGGTAACTGTATACATTAATTTAAACATGGTATAATTCAGGCTTCTTATACTGGAGCCCAATGAATGGCCACCCCACCTCGCGGACGAGGCCGACCCAAAGGCCGAAACCCAAACAGCCTTAGTCGAACTCAGATAACACGCCGACAACGCCTCAAACGCTCACACCTAAAACAAACAGCCTTAATTCATGGGGCAGCTCCGCAAGAGGTTTGGCTGAATAAATCTCTCAGCGAAGCCGTTCAAGTCTTAGCAGACGATCAAAAGATCGACACGAATGAACTGCTCAATGCAGCAGTTTATGACTATCTCAAAAAGACCCCAGCTTCCAAACGACGAGAGCTAGGGATCAAACTTTATGCAGCGGATAAAGATCTTCCGTTTGGGCTGATTCGCTATGAGGCCCTCCGCTCCTACGCACTCGAGCTCAACGGCATTTCAGATGAGGAAATCGACACTAATGAACAATAAACCGCACGGCTTTCGACGTATTCAGTCGGGGCTGAACGAGAACGCTCAACAACCAAACCAAGTAACACCAGACGAAGCGGCAACAATCGAACGTTTCCGCGTTAAGTTCGCGCTGGCGGATGAGTACCAACGCGGCTTTGAAGCCGGTATAGCAGCGGCTCAGGAAGCCACAGAAACGTGAGTAAAACTGCCGAGACCAAAGCTCAGCGAGATCAACAAATTGTTCTGATGCGCGGGCTAGGCTGCACCCTGATCGACATAGCCCACGAAACCGGCTTGAGTGTTGCGACAATAAAGAGAGTCCTTTCCAGACACAAAACAATCAAAGGTTCGCTTTGCTCTGAGGCACTGGCAGAGGCCCGAAAGCGTGTACTTGCTAGTAGCGCAAATGACGAAAACTTGCGGCTTCTAACTGCTACAACAGTTCGGTCCGCGCTTGTTTTAACTGATCGAATTCAAGTGGAAGCGCTGGCAACCTTGGACGTTCTAAACAAAGACCCACACGCGGCACTTATTCGAGCGAGAGCACTTGGTTCGCTCTCAAATGTGGTGAAGCTCAATGCTGATGGTCTACGGAGCGCGGTGAAGATCGCCCCTCAATCTGAAGGCGACCCAGACGAAGAGCTACCTGAAATCGTCGTTCGCGAGCTGACCGATGATGATGTTGCAGAAATTCGCCGCCAACAAGAGCAGGAAGATATTGCGATGGGATTGGCACCAGCGGAAGTAGACCAATCCGAGATGAGCCATGAATGAGCCAGAAGTGAGCCAGAAGTGATCTGTCATAGTCTTAGATCCACAGGCTGGCAGTTGACCCCAATGGTCACAGAATTTTTAGCCAATTTTCAGAAACCACCAGATGAGAATTATTCTCACCCCCAAAACCTTATACTTGGAGATTTACCATGACACAACTCACCAACTCCGGAGTCCTAAATCTCGACACCTTGCGTCCAGAGACGGAGCGGACTGCAATCATCCAAGGCGTTAGCTACACGTTGAGCTCTGAACGTCTATTGAAAAATCGAGATGACGCAATTGCACATCGCGTCTTAGACCGCCTACGAGGAGGCCTAAACTCTAGGGCTGCACGGAATTTAGCGACGGCTGACGAACAACAGATTCGTGAGCTGGCTTCTAATGCTTGCCCTGATTGCCCGAGCGAGGTGCTTGATCAACTTTCAGTCGAAAAGCTAGCGACAATGATCCTACACGCGAACAAATTTAATCGTCGCAGCCACTAAGATTCAGGCAAAATAAAACCCCGATCAAAGCGATTGCAGTCGCTACGGGGTTTTATTCATTTAACTCACCAATAGATTGTAGCACGCCAATGGCACCTAAAACACTCTCGAATGTCGCGCCCAATACAAACGATAAGACTTCAGCAAAAACCCGAAAAAACACAAGATCCAAAAAGAGCCTAAGCCCAGTAACCTTAAGGCTCGCAGTCAAATCAAATGACGGCGTTCTCGTATATACAGATTATGGAAAACAGCTTCTTCAATGGAGAGATGCTTCTAGCTCGCAGAAGATACAAGCATTTCACGATTGCTGGTTCTTCTCAGGCGAAGGAACTACCGTCGCGCTGACGATAAACCTAACTGAGAGCGCAACGAAAGCAATACTCACCAAAGAAAGCTTAGAGTACCCTCGCTCGGTGATCAGAAAGCAATTTCAATCCTTTCTGAAAGCACATGGATACGTTGACTTTCCTATCCTATTTTTTTTCACGCCAGAGCAAACTAATAACGCCAAAAACCGCCTACACCTACACGGAACTTTAGTCGTTCCCGATTCGCTCACCAGCGACTTCCACTTGGCTTTTCTGGAAAAAACCATTGGTGGCTCGCTCAACAAAAAATACAAACGTAAGAGCTCCACAAGAACCAAAATAAAGAGCGGCTTTCAAAGGAACTCGGAAGGTCCAGAGAAACCTGTATCACGGGGCTGGGCCTCATATTGCCACAAGAGCAAGGTTTACAGACTACGTGATTTTGCAGTTAGTCGGGAGCTTAGGGGACTCGCAGAGTCATACTGGGAAGAGGTAAGAACCGGAGGGGCTAACTCCTAGACATTACACAATGGTCTCGAGATAAATAAACTTATGCGGTAAACCCACTACTCGATACGCCTCTTTCGCTTCCAGCATTAATGATTTTCCATTAGCCGCGAATAAACCAGCTATCTACCCTCGCACCTTCCTTTTCTATAGGGGAGCGGACTTCTATTTGACGAAGCGATAGTGGTTCTGTTACTTCTAAAAAAGGGCCACCCGATGCCTGTCTTTTAAAATGAAACGCAATCTACGGAGATGAGATCTTGAGAGAAATAAGTTTTGAAAAGGGCCTTCATATTTTGAGCTGTCTAAGCGTCGATAGTCACATCGACACTGGAGCTACGGATTTCTACGAAGGCGATCACCCGATGTTAGGTGAAATAACACTGATCGTTGCAGATGGAACCTGCGTCTTGATCAAGAAATAAACCAAAGCAAAGATTAATCGAGCAATAGTGACGTCACTATTGGCAGTCCCTATTGGAGCCCAATAGCCCTAAAACGCCCTAAAAGCCTCTATATGACGTGTTCTCCAGCGATCCTATACATTTAGGTGCGACAACATGTCGCATCCCTTGCACTGCACATATTCTTTATTATGGGAGGGATAAAATAGTCTATGGAGAGCCCCTGATGTCGACCACTGCCGACTCGCGTTTTACCCCTTCCTCTGAACGTCGTCCAACGCACTATTTACAGCGTTGTTTACTGGCCGCCGGCATTGCCTTGGCCCATCAAGCCAGCGCTGAACACATGCCCGAAGTGTCCGTAGAAGAGAGCCCGTGGCCACTGACCGTTGAACACGCCATCAGCAGTGAAGACCTCCACCGTGCAGACACGGCGGAAGCACTAAAAGTTATCCCAGGTGCTGCCGTAAACCGTAACGGTGCACTCACCGGTATTGCCCAGTATCGCGGTCTATTTGGCGATCGACTGAATGTCAGTATTGATTCTGCCAGCATTGTCACCGGTGGCCCCAACGCCATGGACGCACCGCTGTCTTACATACCCGCAGCCCTGCTCGACTCACTGGAAGTGAATCGCGGCGCGGCCTCGGTAAGCCGCGGCCAGGAAACTCTGGGCGGCCACATTCAGGCCACCAGCTATCAAGGTGAATTCACCGAGAGCGAAGCGTTCGAACTGCAGAGCCGAATTCACAGTGATTGGACCGAGCACAATCAAGGCAGCAGCTCTAGCTTGCAAGTCATCGGTGCCAACCAAACTCATAAAATGGGTTTTAGCACCAGCTACGACAATGGCGACGACGGTGAATTTGCCGACGGTGATCTGGACGCTACCGAATTTGAGCGCCGCCGCCACGATGTGTTTTACGGCTTCAAACAGGGCGACACGCAAGTTAATTTGAAAGTGGGTAAAAACAATACAGGCCTCGCGGGCACACCGGCATTGGCGATGGATATCTCTGCCATTGACAGCGACATTGCCAGCGCCGATTTAGTGACCAAAATCGGCGAAGCCACTCTGCGCTGGAACACCAGCTACTCCGATATTTTCCACAGCATGGATAATTTCACCCTGCGCCCGACTCCGATGATGGGCCCCCGTGAAACCCTCGCCGACGGCGATCAAATAGCACACAAACTGCAACTCACTCTGCCCACAGAGCAAGGTGAATGGAATTTGGGTGTCGACTATTCCGACAGCACCCACAGCGCCGAAGTCACCAATCCCGACATGGCCGCTTTTTCGATTCAAAACTTCAATGACGCCAACCGCGAAATCAGCGGCGTTTTTGCCGAATACCGCCAGCGCAATGGCGACTTTAGCTGGGAGATAGGCGCGCGAGCTAACCGAGTGAAAATGGACTCCGAAGAAGTCGATGCGTTTTTGGGCATGGGCAGCAATGGCATGATGAACATGACCATGATGACCACCATGGCCGGAGTGCTGGCGACCAACTTTAACAATGGCGATCGCTCTGAGACCTACAACAATCATGACCTAGTGTTGAAGTTAGGCTATCAATTGAATGAACAAACCACGCTCAATGCCAGTTTGTCTTCGAAGCAGCGCGCGCCTTCGTACCAAGAGCGCTATTTGTGGTTACCCATGCAAGCTACCGGAGGCTTAGCCGACGGTCATACCTACATTGGTAACTTCGATCTGGATAGCGAAACCGCCAATGAGCTCAACCTAGGCGTTGATTATCAAACTGAAATCCTGGCGCTGTCGGTGCAGGCTTTTTACAAAGACATTGACGATTATATTCAGGGCACCCCTTACGAAGCCTCCGGCGTGATGATGGTGGACAATGCCATCGCCATGTTTGCCAACATGATGAGCAGCGGTAATCCGCCTCTGCAATACAACAATGTTGATGCCAAACTCTACGGTGCCGAAGTCAGCTATGCGCTGCAGTTTAATCAGCAGTGGTCGCTGGCAGGCAATCTCAGTTACGCCCGCGGTAAACGCACGGACGAGAGCGATGATCTCTACCGTATTGCTCCACTCAATCATCGCTTGAGCGTGACATATCAAGCCGATCAATGGCGAGTCGAGCTCATTAACGAGCTGTTTGCTGAACAAAACAAGGTTTCCGAGTACAACAGTGAAGCCGAAACCAGCGGTTACGGATTGTTGCACTTGGCCGCCAACTATCAGGTGACGGATACCCTGCAGCTCCGCGCCGGTGTCGACAACCTCACCGACAAACGTTATCAAGAGCATCTCGCCGGTTACAATCGAGTGATGGGCAATGAGGACATCGCTGTTGGCGAGCGCCTCTACGGCACAGGTCGCAGCGCACGAGTGGGCGTCACCTATAAATTCTAAGGGTTACTAGTATTAAGGGCTCTTACAGCGAAATTGAGAGCCAATCAGCAGGGAGCCCAAGACTTCTCGTGGCTCCTTGCTGGATTGACGATCAGACACTCTAGTCTATTGCCCATAACTCACCTATGATCACCCAATGACGACTTTTTCCTTGGCCACCTCGGCCCCGCAAGACAATCTACGACGCCTTCTTATTATTCGCGGCTTTTTTCTACTGGCCACCTGTATGACCTTGGCAGTGTGTTATTGGCAGCAACAATTAGAGCTACCCTATCGCAGTATGCTGTGGATTGTTTCGGCTTTGACGGTGGTTAATTTGGTCATGCTTGTGCATCTGCGGTTATCCTCCCACAGCTCGCAACTGTTGTGTTTCAGCCAATTGTTGATCGACATCATCGCGCTGTCGCTACTGCTCTTTTTTGCAGGGGGTGCCGACAACCCCTTTGTCTCTTACTACCTCGTGCCCTTATGCATTGCCGCCGCCACCTTGAGTTGGCGACTGACCCTGCCGCTGGTGGTAATTTCTCTGCTTTGCTACACCTTGTTGTTTTTTATCAACACACCACTGCCAGAAATTGCGCCTCACCACGATCATGGTGGCACAAGCAATCGCACCATCAGCACTCACACCATCGGTATGTGGATTAACTTTTTAGTCAGCGCGTTGCTGATCACTTTTTTTGTCACGCGCATGGCAAACTCACTGCGCCAACAAGATCAAACCTTGGCACAATTGCGCGAAGATCAACTGCGCGATGATCAATTGATGGCCGTGGCAACGCTGGCGGCAGGTACCGCTCATGACTTAGGCACGCCGCTGACCACCATCAAGACCTTATTATCGGAAATGAAAAACGATTATCAACAGCCACAAGAGCTGGCAGACGATCTGACGCTGCTGAATCATCAGATCTCTCACTGTACCAGTACCTTGCAACAACTGAATCGACAGGCAGGCGAACTCAAAGACGGGGTTATTCCTTTACTGGCAATCCGCAAACACTGTCGAAAAATTATCGACGACTGGCTGTTGCTGCGCCCAGAAGTCATTGCCGAAATCACCATTGACGAGAAGTGCCCCGATCTTGATATCCGTTGGCAGCCCACCATTGGGCAATCCATTAGCAATCTACTCAATAACGCCGCTGACGCTAATCCCATCGACATTTGCGTTCACGTGGAGTGGGATCATCAGCGTTTGTTGTTCACCATCCACGATCGCGGCCCGGGTATTGATCCCGATGTTGCGAAGAATTTGGGCAAGGCTTTTGTCACCGACAAAGGCGAGGGCCGTGGGCTGGGTTTATTTCTCACTCAAGCGGCTATCTCGCGCTACAAAGGTTCACTGGAACTCAAGCCTCATCCCGCAGGCGGCACCTTGACCACCTTAGTCTTGCCCTTGGACAACCCAAGCCCTAACCTCAATTCAAGCCCATCGGAGACCCGCTCGTGAAGGATCCCTTGTCATTGCTGTTGATTGACGACGACCCTGTGCTCACACAAGTATTAGCTCGCGCCTTTAAACGTCGCGGTTATCAAGTGTTGGAAGCGCACAATCGCGCTCAGGCTTTAGAACACTGCCGTCAGTCACCTATCGATCGCTGCGTTTTGGATCTCAAAATCGCCGACGAATCCGGCTTGCCGCTAATTCCAGAATTACTCGATATCCACCCGCAACTCAACATCGTGATGTTGACGGGATTCTCCAGTATCAATACCGCAGTTGAAGCAATCAAGCTGGGCGCTAATCAGTACTTATGTAAACCGGCCGATGCCAATGACATCGAACAAGCTTTCGAAAAAACCGAAGGCGACAGTGAGGTGTATATTCAAGACACTCCACCATCAGTGAATCGATTGGAATGGGAACACATTCAAAAAGTACTCGCCGATCACGATGGCAACATCTCAGCCACCGCTCGCGCCCTCGGCATGCATCGTCGTACGCTGCAACGCAAACTGCAAAAGAAACCGGTTAAGAATTAGCCCAAATTGCGTTAAGAACAATCGTTCGCCTGCTTTTTTCTGCGCCGTTTACGGCCTGACATTCACCACCCAATTGCCGCGTTTACCACTCTCGTCGTAGTCGCGGTGAGCTTGCGTTATTTCATCAAAAGCGTAGCGTCGTTCAATCCAAGGCATAAAAGTTCTGGTGGAAGCGAGACGAGCCAATGTTTGCAGATCTTGCGCATGCTCCGATGCATACCCCACTCGCCCCGTCTTTCCGTTGCGTTTGGGTGTTAGATACATCGTCAGCGCTTGCACCAAGTCCGCCGCCACCAACAAAAGTTGGCCGCCGTGCTTTAGCCATGGTTCAGCCTGTCGATAGCTGATACTGCCACTGGTGTCGAGAATAATATCGAAGTGCCCTTTCCTCATGCCTTGTCGCTTCAATTCGGCAGAATCTAACAAGTCACAGGCGCCAAGCTCGGCGAGTTTTTCGAAATGCTCCTCTCTGCACACCGCAGTTACCTTCGCCCCTAGGTAGTTTGCCAATTGCACGCAGGCACTACCAACACCGCCACTGGCACCAATGATTGCCACCTCATCCCTCACCTGTACTTGGCCAAGACCAGACAGAAACTTCAACGCCGTGCAGCCGCCAAACGACAGAGCTGCCGCCTGCTCGAAACTGAGCGATGTCGGTATATGAGCAATGGCGCCATACTGGGACATCAATGCGTACTCGGCGTAGCCTCCAAATCGCGCGCCCGGAAAGGCAAACACTCGATCGCCCTCCAAAAAACCGCGCACATTTGTACCGACAGCCGCCACCTCCCCTGAGAACTCTGAACCCAGTATCGGTTGTCTCGGCCCGCGCAGACCGAACACCAAACGCCCCAACCAACCGTAACCTCGTGGCATGTCCAAGCTGCGCGCCAGACGATCTCCGCTGGTCACCGTAGTGGCGTGAACTCGGATCAGTATCTCATCATCATGGGGAACTGGTTTTTCTGCGGTTGCCATGGCCAGCACCTCGGCTCCTCCATAACGCGAATACTCTACAAGCTGCATGAATTTCCCAACCTCTTTAACTTTATCAATGCACTCAACTCATTTTCTCCCGATACCATCTAATCCCTATTCATTTCGGCAAAATTCTACCCATGCAATAAAAGATGATAAATCAGCATTATTGACATACCATCAATACAAATACGTATACCAAGATTTATAAGCGTCGCAGACGCGGTAAGAGTAAAAAGAATGGATTGGACCGCTGTAAAATTTGATTGGAATCGTGCTCGAGCCTTCCTCGTCACCGCCGAAGAGGGCTCTTTATCCGCCGCAGCGCGCGCGCTGGAGATGACACAACCGACTCTCAGTCGTCAGGTGGCCGCTTTAGAGGAGGAGCTTGGCGTCGCCCTGTTTGAACGACTCAAAGGCGGTTTAGCCTTAACCCAAAGCGGTATAGAACTCTTGGCCCATGTACGAGCCATGGGAGAAGCTGCCAGTCAATTCTCCCTCAGTGCCACCGGCCAATCTCAAGCACTCGAGGGAAACATCTGTATTGCCGCTAGCGAGATAGACGCGACCTTCCGACTCCCCGCTATTATCCAAACCCTGCGGACACTCGAACCCGGCATCAACATAGAGATTGTGGTCTCCAATCAAGTCAGCGACCTGAAACGGCGAGAAGCCGACATCGCCATTCGCAGCTTTCAACCCACCCAACCCGACCTGATCGCACGCAAGATAAAAGACATCAATATTTGGGCTTATGGCGCGCGTGATTACTTCTCTTCGCGTCGGTTGATTGAAGATCCAAAGCAATTAGAAGAGGTCAGTTTTGTGGGGTTCGATCACACCAAAATGCTCATAGATGCATTGCAAGCAAAGGGCATCGAAGTCGACGAAAGCCACTTCCCCATCACCTGCCCGTTTCAACTGCTTCAGTGGGAGCTGGCCAAACAAGGCTCGGCCATTGCCATTTTCCCCGAAGATATTGGCGATGAAGAACCACAGTTACGCCGAGTTTATAAATCGCTTGGTCCGCTACTTACCCTGCCCATGTGGTTGGTGTGCCACCGTGAACTGCGAACCAGCCGTCGGGTGCGTCGAGTATTTGATCTACTGGCCAAAGGATTAGGTGCGCCAGATGTCAATCTCAGTAGCGGAACCTAAAATCGGAATCATTAATTCCAACAACAGCGCTATAAAGAACCAAAGAAGAGACAAAGAAGCTAGGAAAACGCTCGAGACAAAACCATAATAGCGCCATGACTCCACTCTCATTCATACCGACGCTTTATGTGCTTGGCATTGTCCAAGGGGCTTTCCTATCCTTAAGCCTAGTCACAAGTAAATCTGGCAACCACCAAGCCAATCGCTACCTAGCTTGTCTAACACTTCTATTTACCATTGCCCTAGTTGATTATTTCGCCGATATCACCGGACTAACCGCACGCTACCCGATGATCCAAACCTTACTGTGGCCAAAAGAATTCTTCTATGGCGTGTTCGTCTATTTCTATGTGCGACAGCTCACCAGCGCACATCCAATAGTCATTCAGGGTAAACAGTGGCTACATTTTTTGCCCGGCACAGTGCACCTAATTCTAAGCTGGACGCTATTACTGCTCTCCAGCGAGGAGCAAAGCGCCATCTTAGACCAAGCCGAACACTTGATCGGCTGGCAAAACCTGTGGAGAATTCTATTGGGAGACGTAGAGTTTCTGCTGTCCCTCTTGCATCTCGGGTGCTATCTGACGCTGTCATTGATCAAACTGAATAGACACCAACGCGCGGTGCTGCAGAATTTCTCCGAACAGGAATCCATTAATCTGCGCTGGTTAAAACGACTGCTACTCGGCGTTTCAAGTATCTATATCATTTGGTTGATGCAAGAAGCAGTTGCTAGCGAGGAAGGTGATCAATGGCTGGATACGCTTCTCGGCGTCAGCATGGTGTGTCTCATCTACGCTATGGGGTATTTGGGTTTACGCCAGCCGCTGATTTTTTCACGCTCGCAACAAGACTATGCCGACCCAGACTATTGCAGCCCGAACCGCGCAACACTAGACCACACAAACCAAAGCATCGAGAACTCTGAGCCAGAGGTAACTCCCCCTGTCGAGCCAACCGGCGCTGGCGAGGAAAAAGCTCATCAAACAGCGACCGACAAAACCGTCGACGAGAAGACTACCCCGCGTTCGGCTAACACGGCGTCAGCCACCATGGTGGAGGACAGCGACTCAAAAAAATACAAAAACTCTGGACTCACACCTGAACTCAGCCGAGAACTTCTCGACAGCGTCACCCAAACATTAGAAAGCCAAAAACTGTATCTCGACAATCAACTATCACTGCCACAACTTGCAGACCACATAGGTCTATCAGCGAATCTGTTATCACAATGTATAAACGAGAACTTGAATCAGAATTTTTTCGAGTTCATCAACAGCTACCGAGTGCGTCAGTCCCAGCGCTTGTTGCGCGAACAACGGTCAAAATCCGTGCTGGATATCGGGCTGGAATCGGGCTTCAATTCGAAATCAGCCTTCTATGGTGCATTTAAGAAACACACGGGCATGTCGCCTGGCGCCTATCGTTCACAACCGCAATAACAGCGGTCAATCGAGGCGTTTCTTAAATCGCAACGCTGCGATGACCATGCCAATCAACGCAAAGGCGCTAAGCCAGACAATGTCAAAAGTAAGATCCAATAAGCCCGCATCGCGCAATACCACCCCGCGAATAGTGCGCACAAAATGCGTAGCCGGCAAAGCCTCCGCGATCCACTGTGCCGCACGTGGCATTCCCTCATAGGGAAACATAAAGCCCGATAAGAGAATCGACGGCAGTAGTAAAAAAAACGTCATTTGCATGGCTTGCATTTGCGTCTGTGCGCGAGTAGAAATCAACAGACCTAACACTAGACTGGCCATAATAAACAGTAAGGTCACTGCAAATACAGTCCCCAAACCTCCATTAATAGGCACGCTAAACACCCAATAACTCAACGCCAATACAATACAAGTCTGCACCAAACCGACAAAGACATAGGGCACGATCTTACCCAGCATTAACTCCATGGGATGGACCGGTGTGGTGATCAAGAACTCGATATTGCCCTGTTCGCGCTCACGCACCAATGACGTGGCGGTAAACATCACCATGGTCATGGTGAGAATGATCGCCAGTAAGCCCGGCGCGGTATTCACCACGCTGCGCTGCTCCGGATTAAAGTACGGCAACACCGCAAAAACTTGTGGCGCCGATGTCGGCGCCGACTGCTCGAACAGTTCGTTTAACGGCATACTGCGCAAACCATTCACCGCGGCAGTAATCAGTGTATCCGAGCCATCCACTAGCCACTGCGCCACCGGGCGCGCCAACAACGCTTCAGGCTGCGATATCCCACTGCTGTTTTGAGCAGAAGAATACTCTACCAAGCGCGAAGAAAAGTCCCTCGGCACGACCATCACCGCCCGAACATCACCTCGGGTTATGGCCTGCTCGGCCTCATAGACATTGTCGTAGCGGGCAACAAAAGTCACCACCTGAGTGGCCTCTACGGTTTGCGCCAAATTGCGCCCGTAGCTGCTGCCACTGTGATCCACCAAACCCGCGGGCAAATGACGAACGTCGGTATTAATGGCGTAACCAAACAGCAACAACTGCACCAGAGGAATGACAACAATCATGCCAAAAGTCACCCGATCGCGAGACAGCTGCTTGAGCTCTTTCACCAACAGCGCAATGATTCGATTAAGCGATCCCACGGCGACCCCCAGTACAACTCACAAAGACATCTTCAAGGCTGGGACGGGCTAGCTCCATCGAACGCTGCTGCGGCAATAACTGTTGCAAATAAGAACGTGGGGCGTCTATGTCGCTGGACACCAACACCCGTAGACGGGTGCCCAACTGCGCCGCCGATAAGACAGCCGGCAACTGCAATAGCTGCGATTTCAATTGGCGTAAGTCTTCACCACCACTTGCGCCTCTCGCTGCCGCACCAACTGTGCCACCTTCGATCTCCACCACATTCACCCCCATTTGTGCCATAAGCTCCTGCGGTGAACCATCGGCGCGCTTGGCGCCATTTTCTAAAATCGCCAAACCGTGACAACGTTCCGCCTCATCCATGTAGTGTGTCGACACCAAAATGGTTTTGCCTTCACCACATAAATCAAACAACCGCTCCCAAAATTCACGACGATTTTCGGGATCGACGGCCGAGGTAGGTTCATCTAAAAACAATAAATCAGGATCGTGTAAGGTGGCTGCTGCCAGCGCTAACCGCTGACGCTGACCACCACTGAGTGTGCCAGCGAATTGTTTACGCCGCTCGCGTAAATCATAGAGCGAGTAAAGCTCATCAATTCTGCGCTTTAAATGTTTGGCAGAAAGATTGTAGATACGTCCAACGAACTGCAAATTTTCTTCAATGCTCAAATCTTGGTAGAGCGAAAACTTTTGCGTCATGTAGCCGATACGTTGACGCAGTTTGTCGGCATTTTTCGGGAGTGTTTCGCCGAGCACCCGAATATCCCCTTCGGTAGGACTCAACAACCCCGTCAACATACGAATCGATGTCGACTTGCCGCAACCATTGGGGCCCAAAAACCCATAGATAGACCCTTTGGTAATGGATAGATCCAATTGATCCACAGCTTTTAGATCGCCAAAGTGGCGACTCATGCCACGGGTTTCAATGACAATATCATTCATCTTAGGCCTCCTATGGGAGAAACACTTGAGCGGGTAAACCACTGGGCAGATCAGCAGCCTCGCGACTCAATTGCACTTCGGCCAAATACATCAAGCGCGAACGATCCTCTTCGGTTAAGGCATAGTAGGGAGTAAAAGCAGGATCACTTTGAATCCTCTTAAAGACACCTTCAAACGCGCCCTCGACACCATCCACCGACACGCTCACAACATCGCCCACCGCCACCGAGGCACGTTTGGTCTCAGGAATGTAGACACGCACAAAAGGTGCATCATCAGCCAGTAAAACGACCAACGCCGTCCCCACGCTGACCCGCTCCCCCAAGTTCCACGGCAGGCTATCAATCACGCCGTCTCGCGTGGCAATCACGGCGAGATCTGAGAGTTGTTTCTCCATCACTACGACCTGACTTTCAGCGGCTCGCCATTGAGCCTCAGCCTGCTGGATCTCCTCAAAGCGAGTGCCGTGTTCCAATAACAACAACTGCTCACGAGCGTCTTCCAATGCCGCTTGCGCGGCGTCGCGATCGGCCAATGCTCGATCCAAATCGGCCTGGCCCAGCATTTTCTTGGCCACCAACGCCACTGCGCGCACATGATCTTTTTGCCGCTGCAACAACTGTGCTTCAGCGCTCACTACCCGCGCCCGATACGAAGCCAGCTCCTCTTGCCGTGCGCCATTCTTCAGCTGCAAGAGATACGCCTTGGCATTAGCAAACTCGGCTTTGGCTTGATCCAGTTGCGCCTGCTGAGTGCGGTCGTCCAACTGCATCAGCGCATCACCGAGCGCTACCCGATCGCCTTCTTTGACATGAATTTCACGCACCACCTCATTGGCTGTCGCGGTCAAACGAATACGGTCGCGCTCCAAGGTACCTAACGCTTGGGTATCACTGTCGGTTTGGCAAGCGGTCAATAGCGTCGTCAACAACACACCTGTGAGGACTAGGGCACTCGAGGCTCGTCCCTGACTGCGAGCGAGATTAGGGGTTTTCATGGTTTAAAAGTCCTTGTTGAAGTACGCGAATATTGTGTTCAGCGAGCTCTAAAAAATCCTCTTCGCTTAAATTCAGATTGTGCAATTTAAGTATCGCCTCAGGTATGAGAAACGGGATCACCGTCAGCCCCATGACCGTCAACCTAGAAAAGTCGGCGCGATACTCGGGCTTTAGCCTCGGCTGCAACCGCTCAGCATCTAGGACCATGGAATCACCACGAGTAAAGAACCGCTCTAGAATGCTGCGAATGACCGGATGTTGAATATCCGTTTGATCCGACATAATACGAAAAATCAGTTTCGGCACGTCGGGATTGGGGGCCATGGCTCGGTAGTAAGCTCTCACAAAGGCTTCAGGATTGAAGGCTTGTTGCATGTCTTGAGCGTCAAGAATCTCTCGTACCGGCGCCAGAGTTTCCAACAACATGGTTTCAAACAGGCCGGATTTGTCGTTGAAGTAATAGTGAATCAAAGCTGAGTTAACGCCTGCGACCTCGGCGACCATTCGTGTCGACACCTTCTTAAACGGCAAAGCGGTAAAGAGCGTTCGAGCAGCATCTATCAATAACTGCCGAGCATTGGAGTTGCCAGGTGGTCGTCCCGTCTTGGCCATAGGGTTATCCACTTAATTAATCAATTCGCTTAATAAAGTAGGAATTTCTGCACTTTTGAGCAAGTAGATTAATTAACAGCAATGATGGATTTGATGAATTCCCGCCATATTCAACACCGCTTTTGCACCACGGAATGTGCAGATGCAGAACAGCTGGGAGTTTTGCAGGCTGCAGAAGGCAATCCTAACCCTCTGAAATTAAAGAACTTTAAAGCCGCTCCTGAGAATCTGGACGTATACTATTCCAATCTCAAGGTGCAGACTTATAGGATAAAACGACACGCCGGTCGCGGCTGAAGATACTGGCTCCCGAACTACATCCTTTTAAACCTTTACCGCTATGGAGCCCCATGAAAAACCTATCCCTCACACTCAGTGCAGCATTATCCCTGTCTCTTTGCCAACCGGCCTTCAGCGACACCACTCTGAGCAGCTTCCAAGCTGCCGCTGAAGACGCGCAAGCGGTCGAATCCCAATCAGATCTAGGTAGCCACATGCTGATCTTCCGCCAAAGCAGTTTGCAAGCCTCTCTGGCTGACGTGCGGCTGGCCGAAGACGATCACTACTTTTCCGCATTGGGGCAAAACGAATATACCCGTTTTGCTGTTGAACCCGGCTTCAAAACCTTTCGTGCCAAAGCGGTGGGAAGCGTGTCCTCGAAGATGAACATCAGCGTCGCCGAGAATGAAACCGTGTGTGTCGAAGCTCGTCCCAATCACGAAGACTTGTACCTTCTGGTCATTCCTTTTTTGAATGCACTGGTACCCAGCTTCAAGTTGGTGGAAGTAGCCTGCCCCAATGAAGCGGAACTGGCAGCTTTAACACGCATATAGCCCGTTACGGGGCTCTCATGAGCCCCCTTTTCATAGACCTAATACGTGATTTGTCATGCGAACACACCCCGCTACTCAGTTGCGCAATTACCGTCACGGATCACTATTGCTGATCAGCGCTCTCTTGCTGTCGATCCAAATTCCAGCCCAAGAATTCGTGATTCCGGCGACTCAGGGGCTGCCTCTGGATGTGGTTTTGAGCAGTAAACTCTCGCTCGAAGCCATTGCCCTGTGGAGCATTCTTTTGAGCTTCAGCTACTGCTGGCGTCCTTTAACGTCGGCGCTCACGCTAAGCCGTCTGACCTTGCTCTGCATCTGCGCTTTACACGTCGCCATAGTGTTGCAACAAAACACGCTCGATTGCTTTCTCGAGGCAACCAGCGCGTTCGGGCAGTGGCTGCAGCTACCCAACTGCATTAAGGGTTCTCCTTGCTTCGGCGTAGCAATCCATAACTCTCCGCCCAAATTGAATTCGACCTGCACACCAACACTCATAAATGGCGCAGCCCTGGTTCACAATCTATTGGCCTTAAGCCTAACTTTTCAGCCGCCGACGCCAAGGTCTCGGTAGACAGTAAAGTAGAGCTGCCCGCTTACCCCTTCACCTGCTGGCCCCAGATCAGCACTGCAACGCCCCATGCAGGTAGCCCCCCTCATTTAGAGTCATTACTCCGCCAAGGAAAACTGCTAGAATGCCAACCAATCTCACTATATGCGGTACTGCTAGCGTTCATGAAAACACCCAAACGCCTTCAACCCCTCGTCGATGACGGCCTAATCGATGAAGTTATCTGTCGCTTAATGAGCGGCAAAGAAGCCGATATTTTTATTGTTCGCTGCGGCGATCTGCGCCGCTGTGCAAAAGTCTACAAAGAAGCCACCAAACGCAATTTCAAAGAAGCCGCCAGCTACCGCGAAGGCCGCAAGGTCCGCAGTGGTCGTCGCGCTCGCGCTATGGAGAAACGCTCCAACTACGGCCGCAAACAGCAGGAAGAAATTTGGCAAAATGCCGAAGTCGATGCCCTATCAAAACTGGCAGCGGCGGGCGTGCGCGTGCCCGAGACCTTTGGTTGCGTAGAAGGCGTGCTGCTCATGGAATTGGTGTGCGACGACGAGGGCGACGTGGCACCACGACTCGACGATGTTCTACTCGATGAAGAACAAGCACTGGAAGATCACGCGGTAATGATGCACTACATCCAATTGATGTTGTGTGCCGGCTTGATTCACGGCGACCTGTCGGAATTTAATGTACTGCTCGACCCCTACGGGCCGGTGATTATCGATCTGCCACAGGCGGTGGATGCGGCGGCGAACAACAACGCCCAGGCTATGCTGACTCGCGATGTGGATAACATTACGCGCTACTATTCTGAATTTGCCCCCCAGCTCGAGGCAACCCGCTACGCCGAAGAGATGTGGTCGCTCTACGAAGAGGGCGAACTAAAACCGGAAACCGAACTTACTGGTCTCTTTACCGACAGCGGTGAAAGCGCCGATGTCGATGGGGTGCTCGAAGAAATTAAAGCGGTGATGCAAGAAGAGCGAGAGCGACTGGAACGAATCCGCGAAGCCGAAGAAGATGAAAGCTAACACGCCCAAGGGTTCTTAATAACGCCATTTGAACACCGCAGGCTTAGTCTTCTAAGCACGAACACCGCTTACTTTTTAAGCGGCCCCGACGGCGGTTTCAAACGCCCCTTGCCTGCCAGCCTCAACAAACGCAAAAACTTCGGGCATTCAAAATGATTGGGGGCATCGCAGGCAGCCGCGTGACGCAAGCCATTGCGCATGGCCGTCAACTCTTTGATGTGTGCCTCTAATTCGTCGGCCTTGGCGAGCAGCAGATCTCGATCAATATCCGGCCCCTGCGGGGTGAACATCTTGCCGATTTCATCCAGCGAAAATCCAGCACTGCGCCCCAGCGAGATCAAGCCCAGAGTTTCCAACACCTTAGCGGGGAACAGCCGTCGCAAGCCATTGCGGCCGTTGGACTGAATCAAACCTTTGTCTTCGTAGTAACGCAAGGTAGACGCGGGCAAGCCCGTGGCTCGAGACACTTCACCAATATCCATACTCAACCCCCTGTAACATTGAACTCTCAGCTATCGACACTTAGCTGCTATAGCTAGGGAATCGCTGAAAAACGTCATTGCGAGGAGCTGTGCGACGTGGCAATCCGTGGTTTAGCACTATAAAACAAGCCTTACTGCCAAACTGGCTTGCTTGGCTTAATAGCCCCTACTTTTGGCGCTAACGCTCGATGTGT
>CERE01016857.1_pt1 | contig 32857 bp, 30 predicted proteins | sample 530911 | NCBI WGS metagenome assembly CERE01 (sample SAMEA2621092, study PRJEB7988) | marine metagenome | biome: marine biome (ENVO:00000447); feature: mesopelagic zone (ENVO:00000213); material: "saline water (ENVO:00002010), including plankton (ENVO:xxxxxxxx)" | depth 800 m
TTGATCGAATCCGAGCTCTTTGGGCATGAAAAAGGTGCTTTCACCGGCGCCGCGGCCAAGAGTGAAGGTCTCATCGCCGCCGCCGATGGCGGCACCCTGTTCTTAGATGAGATTGGTGAGCTGCCGCTGGAAGCGCAAGCTCGTCTCTTGCGTGTGTTGCAGGAAGGCGAGGTACGACCTATTGGCTCTACCGAATCCCACAAGGTGGATGTGCGCCTAGTTGCAGCAACTCACAGAGATCTGCGCAAGTTATGTAAAGAGAACAAGTTTCGAGAGGATCTGTACTACCGTATCAACGTCGTGCAGCTGACTCTGCCTCCGCTGCGAGATCGCGGTAAAGATATCATCAGCCTAGCGGAGAACCTACTGCAACGTTTCTGTGAGCAGATGGCTAAAAACACACTGGCACTGACACCAGAATCCATCCAGGCCATCACCACCTATACTTGGCCCGGGAATGTGCGGGAACTGGAAAACGCGATGCAACGAGCGGTGATCTTGTGTGAGGACGAGCACGAAATCAGTCATGACCTGCTCGCCATCGATCTCGATCTCGTGCAAATCAGTGACGATAAGACTGAGATCCTGCAGCAGATTCAACGCACTCAGAATACCAGCTCCACCTCACCACTATCGGCATCACCTGAGCCCAATGAAGACCTCTCACTGGAAGATTACTTCCAGCGCTTTGTCCTTGAGCATCAAGACACCATGAGCGAAACAGAATTGGCCCGCAAACTCGGAGTCAGCCGGAAATGCCTCTGGGAACGTCGACAGCGCCTTGGTATTCCTCGTAAGAAGACCGCTGCTGGCGCCAAGTAAGCCCTTAACTGGTCGAGCAGCGCCCTGCTGCTCATCTTAACCTAACGTCCATCACGACTATCCCCTCTGCAGGCGACATTACCGTCGCCTCGGCTCTCTCGAGAAACCTGACGCCACTAGCGGCCTAGCCTGTTGAGCGCTAGCCACCTTCACTTGAGTGGCTAGGGATGAATCTGCTGCCACATCTTGCGCGCCCAAAGATCCTAGAGCCAACCGCGCTTGTTACGCTGTTACCCCGTTACTCCTGTTACCTTGTGAAAAGGAGCGTAAGGAAGTGTTACCAACGTCATATGTTCGTAACAGTTTTCGAGATAATAGGTAACGAGTAGTCATAACTTTTCTAAATAAGACAGCGCCTTAATTTTTTAACCTATTGATTTATATGGATTTTTCAAAGTTGGCACATGAAATGCTTTGTAGGTCAGCATAATAAAAACAATAAAGAATAAAAACAAAGAACCTTTATAAAAATAACAACAAATAATAATAACAAAGCAAAAATACTAATAATAAAAACAACAAATAATAATAAAAAAGTAGATAAAACTAATAACAACAAAAAACAATAACAACAAAGCGTTAAACTGACTGTTACAACTGACTAAAACTTGGAGAGGATTTGCCGTAGAGCAAATGACCGCAAAGCAAGGAAGCCAATACTTTTGCGGAAAAATAACAATTAGGACAATAAAAAAATTCTACGGGAAAGCTAAGGCTTTCCCGTTTTCATTTGTGGTCTACCATATTTGCTCTAACCCCCGTCGCCACAGTGTTCCATCAAACAGCGAAGCAAACAAACCTGTCTCAAAACGCCCTAACTGGCATTCTCCCTCTGCCGTGGTACACTGCGCCTCCATTATGCAGCGCTGACAACCGATAAACGCTGGTCGCGCCGAATTCACCACTCGCCCGGCACTCCCGAGGCCATCAACTCAGTAACTCTGCCCATGTTAAAGCGGCTATTTAACCTACCGATCATTAGCTCTCTGGCCAAAAATTCGCCATCACTCAAACACCACATCATTGCTCGAGAAAAGCACAATATTTCTCGTCGACAGATCAGTCGCTCTGCCCTCAAGGTCATGCAGCGCCTAGGCGATGGGGGATACGAGGCCTATCTTGTCGGTGGCGGCGTACGCGATCTACTGCTTGGCGATCACCCCAAAGATTTCGATATTGCCACCAATGCGACTCCGGAACAGGTAAAACACTTATTCCGTAACTCTCGTATTATCGGCCGCCGCTTTAAAATCGTACACGTGCGTTTCGGCAGAGAAATCATCGAAGTCACCACTTTTCGTGATAACCATACCGATAGTGGCAGCAACAACAGCGCAAAGTCCGATGAGGGCATGTTGTTGCGGGACAATGTCTATGGCGATATTCGCACCGATGCCGCGCGACGAGACTTCACCGTCAACGCGCTCTACTACACCTTAGACCGCTTCAGCATTCACGACTTTACCGGCGGCATACAAGATATCGCTCGCCGGAAAATCCGCATGATTGGTAAGCCAGAGACCCGCTACCAAGAAGACCCTGTACGCATGCTCAGAGCGGTGCGCTTCGCCGGCAAGCTGGATTTCGACATCGACAAAGCCACTGCAGCCCCGATTCATAAGCTCGGCTCGCTGCTGGCCAACATTCCCTCTGCACGCCTGTTTGAAGAAGTGCTGAAATTGTTTATGGGTGGCTACGGCAGTGCCGTGTTACCCAAGCTGCGCGAGTACGATTTACTCCAATACATCCTGCCCGCAACCGATTCCGCACTTAAGAATGATCTGCCCTATGCCGAGGCGCTCATTGCTCAGGCACTGGTCAATACCGACAAGCGCATCAAAAACAACCAGCGAGTCACACCGGCATACATCTACGCGGCCATGCTGTGGCCATCCGTTGTGGCTGAGCAAAAGAAGCTGCAGGATGAGGGCATGCAACCGGTGCAAGCACATCAACAGGCCGCCCAGAACATTATCTCGCAGCAGCTACAAACTACCTCGATCCCCAAACGCTTTACCCAGAGCATGAAGGAGATTTGGGATCTGCAACATCGCCTCAGTCGCCGCCAAGGCAAGCGCGCTGAGCGACTGTTTGAACACCCGCGTTTCAGAGCCGCCTATGATTTTGTACTCATGCGCGAAGAAGCGGGTGAGGACTTACACGGTTTGGGCAAGTGGTGGACGCGCTATCAGGAAGAATCTGTCGAAGGGCGCGAGGCGATGGTCGAAAAGCTCGGCCAAGGTCGCGGTCAAAATCGTCGCCGTCGTCCTCGCCGCCGCAAACCCAACCAAGACTAAGCCACAGCTATGCCATCGCTAACCCAAGCCTTCATTGGCCTAGGCAGCAATCTCGAGACCCCGCTCGAGCAGGTAGCACGTGCGGTGCAAGAAATCGCTCAGCTCGATCAAACTGAGCTACTGGCTCAATCGCGCTGGTATCGCAGTAAACCGGTTGGCCCCGAGGATCAGCCGGATTACATCAATGGCGCCGTGCTCGTTAGCACAGCTCTAGACGCTGAGCAGCTACTAGACGCCCTGCAGGCCATCGAAAATGCACATCAGCGGGTCCGTAAGATTCACTGGGGACCACGTACCCTAGACCTCGACATCCTTTTGTTTGGCCAGCACACCATTGCCACCGAACGCCTAACCGTTCCCCACGCGTACTTGCGCGAGCGAAACTTCGTGCTCTATCCGTTGGCCGATATTTGTCGAGATTTAGTACTTCCCTCAGGCGAGGAACTTGAGTCATTATTAGCCCACTGCTCAAGTAACGGGCTAATTCCAATTGAAGATTGATTAGGAGCAGACTGTGAGTGACGGTTTTAACATCACCATTGACACAAAAGGGCTGGATCTGCCGCGCTTTATTGCGGTGGAAGGGCCGATTGGCGTTGGCAAAACCACCTTAGCTCAGCATTTGGCCAAAACTCTGGGTTATGAGCTACTAGAAGAAAAAGCTGACGACAACCCCTTCCTAGAGCGTTTTTACGCCAATCCTAAAGCGGCCGCTCTGCCCACTCAGCTGTTTTTCTTGTTTCAACGAGCGCAGCAAATTCAGGATCTTCGCCAGCAGGACATGTTTCAAACCGCCCGCGTGGCCGACTTTTTAATGGACAAAGACCAGCTGTTTGCCCAAGTGACGCTAGACGATGACGAACTCAACATCTACCAACAAGTCTACGACCAACTCACCATTGACGCCCCCGAGCCCGATTTGGTGATCTACTTGCAAGCGCCGAATAATGTACTAGAAGATCGTATCCGTAACCGTGGCGTTGAAGCCGAGCGCAACATCAATAGCGGCTATCTGACCACACTAAACGACGCCTACATGCAGTTTTTTCACTACTACGATAGAGCACCTATGCTCATCGTTAACGCAACCGATTTGGATCTGGCCAACAACCCAGACCACTACCACCAATTGGTGGAATACATGCTGACCGTCAAAAGCGGTCGCCACTATTACAATCCAACCCCGACGCTCTAATCAGCGACATTGTAATTAGCGAGTTGTAAGACTATGCCATACGGAACTGTTCAGCCCCAAAACGGCCTCGCCAAGGCCATCACGACTCACACCCTTCGCAAAATGAAAGAAGAGGGAACCAAATTCGTAACCGTCGCACTCTATGACGCCCCGATGGCCTCAATGGCGCTCAAGAGTGGCGTTGAGGTATTGCTAGTGGGCGACAGCCTAGGCATGACAGTTTTGGGCTATGACAGCACCATTCCCGTCACCATGGAACAGATGATCTATCACGTCGAAGCGGTCAAACGTGGCAATGATAAATCACTGATTATGGGCGATATGCCGTTCATGACTTACGCCACTCCCGAGCAAGCCATGACCAATGCCACCCGCATCATGCAAGCCGGCGCCCATATGGTAAAACTGGAGGGTGGCGAGTGGCTCGCGCCCACCATCAGCATGCTCAGCGAGCGCGGCATTCCTGTTTGCGCCCACTTGGGACTCACCCCTCAATCTGTGAATAAGCTCGGCGGTTTTAGAGTTCAAGGTCGCAGCGAAGAGCAAGCCGAACAAATCCTCGCTGATGCGATTGCTCTCGACCAAGCCGGTGCCGATTTGCTGGTATTGGAGTGTGTTCCCTGTGAACTGGCCAAACGCATTACCGCAGCCGTTTCTATGCCGACTATCGGTATCGGTGCCGGGCGCGATACCGACGCGCAGGTGCTGGTGATCAACGACATTCTCGGTCTGACCGAGCAGCCACCAAAGTTCTCTAAGAACTTTTTAGTGGAAGCCGATGATATTCCCGGCGCCTTGAAAAAGTACACCAACGATGTGAAAACGGGCGTATTCCCCGGTGACGAACATAACTTCGGCTAAACCCCATTAACTTCCACTGCTTGTCAGGGTTGAGAATAATCCGGCGCCAAAGCTTATTCTCAGGCGCACTCAACCCCTTTCCTCTCATGTTGAGTTCACCAATCTAACCAGCACACTTAAGCGCTGTGCGGCGAAGGCTGCGGCGGTTGTGATTAAAATTAGCTACTAGCGATTTAAATTGACGAGAGACATTAGAGGCCGTCGCCGAGATCGTGGACGGGTCATGTGACACAGATAGTTGCAATCGGTTGTCACGACCGACAATTTAAGCTCCAACTCACTGAAGCTTACACAAAGGAAGGAAGTGCGGCCGAACAGATCCCGTTCGGCCAAGCCAGTCTCAAAGCTCGTTGTTTGAGCAGCAATTAGAGAACCCTATTCACCTTCAAGTAGATGTCCCAACTTTCCCTTTTTGGTTTCCAAATACTTAGCATTGTGCGGATTACGACCACTTTCATGAGCCACACGCTCGACCACATTGATGCCTAATTCTTTCAATGCATTTACTTTGCGAGGATTATTCGTCATCAACTTAATTTCTTTGATGTGCATATGTTCAAGCATTGGCTTAAGGATCGAGTAGTCGCGCATGTCTGCGCCGAAACCCAGCTGCTCATTAGCCTCAACCGTATCGGCTCCTTTGTCTTGAAGACGATAGGCTCTAATCTTATTCAGTAAGCCAATACCACGCCCTTCTTGACGCAGATAAAAAATCACACCTCGACCTTCCACCGCGATACGATGCATCGCCGCCTGTAATTGAGCACCACAATCGCAACGCAAACTGAATAACGCGTCCCCGGTTAGGCACTCGGAGTGAATACGAGCAAGTACAGGCTCATCCTTACCGATTTGCCCCATACTTAACACAACGTGCTCTTTATTGGTTTCGGTATCTTCGAAGCCATGCATATCAAAGATGCCCCAAGATGTGGGGAGCTTTGATGATTCAACGTAACGAACAGTCACAATCCAACCTCTTACTGTCGCGCCATCAACAAACTATTTATTGTCGGAAACGCCTTTAATACTGACTCTGTAAAACCAGCACACCATTTTCTCGAAACATCTTCACCTTGCTGAGATAACTATTTCCCAGCAAGATCGTTTGTGGGAAGTCTCCCACACTGACCAAAGCGTCGACGTTGTGAACCGTTACTGTACCTACCGTAACGCTGTTCAAATTAACCAAATATCCTTGGGTATAACCGTTAGCGGTGCTAATCGGTGTCAAAGTGCCATTGCGATAATCAACCCCAAGGGCCTTAGCTTGTGGCAAACTCATCGCCACGGTTGTGGCTCCGGTATCCACCATCACTGACACTGGACGATTATTAATACGCGCCGGTGTCACATAGTGGCCGCCATGACTGGGCTGTAATCGCACTTCCGCCACTTCCGCTTTCTGATAGCTGGAGGAAATACGTTTTGAGACTCCCAGACTATGTTGCTTGCCATCAATATCTAATACCGCTTTTTTGCTGTCGGCAGTCAACAAGGTGACACCGTTAAAAGTCTTTCCACGCTTCAACAGCTTTTGCTCACCGTCAACGATGATTAACGCACTACCGGCAAAAAGCCCCTTCACTTCAACACTTTTCGCCACGGCAGTATTCATTGCCAATAGCAACAGTAGTGCGAAGCAACAGCGAACTGGATTCATGACACCATTAACCAATGAGTCACGTGCACACACACCAGCGCCATCAACCCTGCCAACACGTCATCAATCATAATACCGAAGCCGCCTTCTACTTTTTTATCCAACCAATTGATTGGCCAGGGCTTAAGTACGTCAAAAATACGAAACCAGACAAAGCCAACAAAGATCCATAGCCAACCTGCAGGCGCCGCCAACATAGTAATCCAGTAGCCAACAAATTCATCCCAAACAATACCGGGATGATCATGCACGCCGAGATCTTTCGAGGTTTTATCACAGAGATAAACCCCTACAACAAAAGTGACCAACAACATCAGACTGTAGGCCAGCAGCGGCAGTGACGACATCACCACATAAAGAGGAACAGCAGCCAATGTACCGACTGTTCCTGGAGCTTTCGGCGATAAACCCGAACCAAAACCAAAGGCTAAGGCATGCACGGGATTGGCCAACAAACCCCGCCAGGAAGGGTTAGCCTTTGCTGTCAAAATGTTGATACCCCTCAGTGTTGATTGAAACTTCCTCTCCGTTGTACAAACAGGTTACGCCTTTGCCACGAGTAATCTCGCCAATGTGATGAACCTGCAAACGCTTTTGATCCACCAGAGCTTCTAGCTGCGACATGCGTGACGGCGGCACAGTGAAACACAATTGATAATCATCGCCACCGCTGAGCGCCCATTGAATACCTTTCTCAAAGGGCACCAATTTAGTCACCGGTTCAGACAGGGGCACTCGCTCAAGATGTAGCGTTGCACCGACCACACTCTGCTCACAAATATGGCCAAGGTCAGCCACCAAACCATCGGATATATCAATCGCTGCTTCCGCAATTCCACATAGGGTTTTTGCCTGTTGCAACTGCGGCTGTGGGCGATAGTAGTGATCCATAAAATAATTAAAGGCTGACTTCCCTACCTCTAATTCTTGCTTAATGACCGCTAATGCCGCCGCACCATTACCCACTGGACCGGTGACAAATACTTCGTCACCGACGCTAGCATTGCCGCGCATGAGCGCTCGCCCAGGCTCAACCGTACCGTGCACTTGGATGGTAATACTGAGATGCCCTCGAGTGGTATCTCCCCCAACCAGGGCAATATTGTATTCATTGGCAACGCGAAACAATCCTTGCGAGAATCCCTTAACCCACTGCGAATTGGCGTTGGGTAAAGTCAGCCCTAATGTAAACCACATGGGTTCTGCACCCATCGCGGCTAAATCACTAAGATTAACCCGCAAAGCTCGCTCGGCAATCAACTCTGGATCAGCATTTTTAGGAAAGTGAATTCCGCCCACTAAGGTATCCATAGATACCGCCAACTGCTGTCCCTCGGGAACATTAAGCAAGGCGCAGTCGTCGCCGACGCCCATTGCCACCCCCAAGGCACCGGCCTCTTGACGAAAATAGCGTTCAATTAATTCAAATTCACCCACTGCCATTGTGATTCCTTGTTCGCTGTCTATTGCCTCGCTAGATCCTTTAGCAAAGCGCTATTTTGACTTCTGCGTTGCCTGCACTTCCATCGCACGATGAGCCGCAGCAACTTTATCCAAAACACCATTAATGAACTTATGACTGTCTGTGGCGCCAAATTTTTTCGCCAAAGAGATCGCTTCGTTAATGACCACTTTATAGGGGACATCTAGTCGCGACATCAACTCATAGGTCGAAATACGTAACAGCGCTTGAGTAACCGGATCCAGCTCGCTCTGCTCGCGCTCTTTCATGAACTCACCGAACGCTGTATCGATTTCATCTAGGCGTTTAGGCACTGAGTGAATTAGTTCGCGGTAATACGCAGTGTCCACTTTGCTCATATCGTTATCAGTGTGAAATTCCGCTTCGATCACATTGATCGCAGCGGATGTCATCTGCCACTGATACAGCGATTGCATGGCATAGTGTCGTGCTTTGCGGCGGGCCGCAGGAGAAACTGTCATTCCGATAGCATCCAATTTCATTAAAACAGAGGCCATCAAATTTGATGGCCACGTTAATCTTTAAACTTTATTGAGCAGAGAAACCATTTCCAGTGCAGTCACTGCGGCTTCTTCACCTTTGTTACCTGCCTTAGTCCCGGAGCGCTCGATGGCTTGCTCGATAGAGTCAACGGTCAATACACCAAAAGTCACGACGGTATCGGAATTCAGCGACACCTGAGCCAAGCCTTTAGTGCACTCGCCAGCAACGTATTCGAAGTGTGGAGTACCACCGCGAATAACCGCACCCAACGCAATGATTGCATCGAACTCGCCTTTATTGGCCAGACGCTGAGCCAACAGCGGAAATTCAAATGCGCCAGGGGCGTAGTAGATGGTAATTTGATCTTCACTGATGCCATGACGACGCAAACTATCGAGTGCGCCCTCCTTCAGGCTTTCTACAACAAAGCTGTTCCAACGGCTGACGATCAAGGCGTACTTGCCATTGCAGTTAGTGAAATCCCCTTCAATCACTTTACTCATGATATTTGACTCTTCGTTATCTAAATTAAAAATTGCGATTATTTCGCGCGATTATCAATGTACTCTGCCACTTCCAAATCAAAGCCGGAAATCGCATTGAACTTAAAGGGTGCACTCATCAGGCGCATGCTCTTAACCCCCAAATCCACCAGTATTTGTGAGCCGGTGCCCACCTGCTTGTACACCAAATCTTGGCTCGGACGCTCTTGCTTGCCTGACAGCATCCAATCAATACTGTCTTCAATATCATTAGCGCTCTCATTGTGACAAATCACCACCACGGCTCCACGACCTTCTTGGGCGACCATTTCAATGGCGCGATCGTAAGTCCACGGCATAAATTCTTGATCGCTACTACGACACACTTTAAACACGTCGCGGGCGGTGCTGCCGACGTGGACACGTACTAAGGCAGGCTCGCCATTTTTCAAATCGCCCATGGTCAGTGCGAAGTGTTTTTCCTGGCGAGCTTTATCCAAGTAGGTGTGCAAGGTGAACTCACCATACTGAGTTTGGATTTTTCTCTCGTTGACCGACTCAACCGTTTTTTCATTGATTGAACGGTATTGAATCAGATCAGCAATGGTGCCGATCTTCAGGTTGTGCTCTTTGGCAAACACTTCCAAATCTGGACGACGAGCCATGGTGCCGTCTTCATTCATGATCTCAACAATCGCTGCCGCTGGCTCAAAACCGGCCAAACGCGATAGGTCACAACCGGCTTCAGTGTGTCCAGCACGGCTCAATACGCCACCAGGCTGGGCCATCAGCGGGAAAATATGACCCGGCTGTACAATATCAGAGGCCTTGGCGTCGCGAGCAACCGCAGCGCGCACGGTGCGAGCTCGGTCAGCGGCTGAGATACCGGTACTGACACCCTCGGCGGCCTCAATCGAAACAGTGAAGTTTGTGGAATGTTGGGCAAGGTTATCAGATACCATCAACGGCAAATCCAACTGCTTACAGCGAGCAGGAGACAATGTCAGGCAAATCAAGCCGCGGGCGTGAGTTGCCATGAAGTTGATGTCTTCAGGGCGCACCTGTTCGGCCGCCATCACCAAATCCCCTTCGTTTTCGCGATCTTCGTCATCCATCAAGATGACCATCTTGCCTTGACGAATATCGTCGATAAGCTCTTCTACTGTATTGAGTTTCATAACCAACCTTACTGAATCAATGCTCGCCAAGCGGCGGGCGAGAAAAAAATGTCTCTACCAAGTACGACTTGCCGGGTTGTCCATAACGGACCCGATAGGTCGTGGCTCAGCTGCGATAAAAACCGTGTTCTGCCAAAAAAGCCAGATCAATGCCTTTCGAGGATGACGGCTGCGCCGCTTTATCCCCTAATAATAGTCGCTCTAAGTAACGAGCAATAACGTCCACTTCCAAATTTACCTTGGAGCCAGCCTGATAGCTGCCAATCACGGTGCGCTCGATGGTATGAGGCACGATATTTAGCTCAAACTCATCGCCGTCTACAGCATTGACCGTCAAGCTGGTGCCGTCTACGGTCACTGAACCTTTATGAGCAATGTACTTAGCCAACTCGGCCGGCGCTTTAATACGGAAGCGCTCTGAACGGGCGTCTGGATGACGACTTAGCACTTCACCAACACCATCCACATGACCACTCACCATATGCCCACCAAGACGGGTCTGCGGCGTCAGGGCTTTTTCAAGATTGACCGGCATACCCACCTGCCACTCGCGCAAGGTGGTGAAGTCCAAGGTTTCCACTGACACATCGGCCCAGTAACCATCGCCGGGCAGCTCAACCACGGTGAGGCAGACGCCGTTGGTGGCAATGGAATCCCCCAGAGCCACATCTCCTAGGTCCAGTTCGTTGGTTTTCACTCGGAGGCGCAGATCACCCCCACTGGGCTGTACGGCAACAATGTCACCTACGGCTTCGATAATGCCTGTAAACATGCTGTTATCACTTCTCTATTAATACTAAAGAGGTCGACACCGTTCATGGTTTCGCCCCATCCAATCTGTTGCTCTCGGGACTAACCTTCCGGGTCTGGCCGCGCGGTAATTCGCCAATCATTGCCCACCGAACGAAAGTCGCTGATGATCAATGGCAGCTGCGCAGACATGGTCTGCAGAGGTAATTCAAATAAAGGCCGTGCATCACTACCCAAGAGTTTGGGGGCCATGTAGATGACCAGTTCATCAATAAGGCCGCGTCGCAAAAATGCGCCCGCCAGATTGGCTCCTGCCTCGACCAAGACTTCATTGCACTGCCTGCGCCCCAATTCTTGTAACAGCGCAGTCAAATCCACTCGGCCATCGCTGCCGGCCAAACAGATCTGTTCGGCGTCCAGTTCAGAGTCGGGTTCCGACTGAGCCGAAACCACCAGTGAAGCGGGCGGCGATTGTACCACTTTACGATCATTTCGCAGCTGCTGATTTGAATCCAAAACAACCCGTAGCGGCTGGATCTTGGCCGCATCCTCAGCATTCTCGAGGCGTAACTCACTGTCTCTAACCGTCAGCGACGAGTCATCGTGTAAAATCGAGCTAATACCGGTAATGATGGCGCAGCTGCGGGCCCTTAGTTTCTGTACGTCAGCGCGAGCCGAGGGCCCCGTGACCCACTTGCTTTCGCCGCTGGACATAGCGGTGCGCCCATCCAAGCTCATGGCCATTTTGCAGCGCACATAAGGGCGGCCTGTCTCCATACGACGGATAAAGCCTGGATTCAAATCCCAAGCCTGAGCTTCTAAAACCGGACCACGCACTTCGATACCAGCGGCTTCCATTCGATCCAGCCCGCGACCGGCCACTTGCGGATTGGGGTCTTCCATACCATAGACCACCGTGGCGACACCCGCCTCAATCAACGCCTCACAGCAAGGGCCTGTTTTTCCCGTGTGACTACAGGGTTCCAGAGTGACATAAGCGGTAGCACCCTTGGCTTGCTCTCCAGCCTGAACCAGCGCATTAACCTCCGCATGCCCTTCTCCAGCCCACTGATGCCAGCCCTCGCCCACCACCTGGCCATCGCGCACAATAACGCACCCCACACGGGGGTTGGGCATGGTGGTATAGAGGCCTCGTTCAGCCAACTGAATGGCTCGAGACATATGCTGAGTATCGATTTGGCGAGTCATTACACTAGATTTCCAATTACTCTGGGCTCTTTTCCAGTCGATCGATCTCTTCACGGAATTCGTTGAGATCTTTAAAGCGGCGGTAGACCGAGGCAAAGCGCACATAGGCGACCTCATCCAGCGCGCGCAATTGCTCCATCACCTTTTCGCCAATCATGAGTGCTGGCACTTCCCGCTCTCCCGTCGCCTGCAGAGCTTGTTTGATTTGACTGATGGAGGATTCAATTTTCTCGACACTAACCGGTCGTTTTTCCAGTGCCCGCATGAAACCCGCGCGCAGCTTTTCTTCATCAAACGGCTCTCGTGAACCGTCTTGTTTAATCACTTTCGGCAACAACAGCTCCGCCGTTTCATAGGTGGTAAAACGTTCGTGGCAGGATAGACACTCCCGACGACGACGCACCTGATCCCCTTCAGCCACCAAACGAGAATCGATCACCTTGGTGTCTTCCGCACTGCAAAATGGACAATGCATAGATGTTTCCCCAACGTTCACTGTGTGCAGAATGAATGTAGGCGGAGAAAAAAATCTCAACTGAATCAAGTCTGCCACCTGATTCAATCCTCAACACGCGCCTTGCTGTATTTTAGTTTGATCTATTGCCGGACGAACCCTCAGCGTTAGTCGCTAAACTGTTTACGATAGGCCGCCGGCGTGTGTCCCACCTGGGTTCGAAACAGGCGACAGAAATAACTGCTATCGCTGTAACCCACATCGAGAGAAATATGTTTGATGCTCTTGTCGCTGTGCACCAAGAGATCCCGTGCAGCTTCTAGACGAATCCGCTGCAAATAGGCCAAAGGTTTCTCGCCGGTCGCCGCCGAAAAACGGCGGGCGAAATTGCGCAAACTCATGCCGTGGCTTTGAGCCACATCGGCCAGTCGAATCTCTTCGGAATAACGGCTTTCCAACCACGCCTGCACTTGCTCAATCAAACGATCGCCGTGACTGCGCTGACTGCTCATACGCAGAGGCGCGAAGTCATAGCTGCGGCGAATGTCGAACAAAATATCGCGGCTGATACCCCGGGCAACACTGTCGCCAAATAGACGAATGGCTAAATTTAGCATCAGGTCGGCCATGGAGTTGCCGCCCGCGGCGCAGTAAATATTCTCGCTTTCGGTAATCACCTTGTCTTTTTCCCACTGCACGTGGGGAAACAGCTCGGTAAAATTGTCGTGCTGACGCCAATAGGTGGTCGCTTCTCGTCCATCCAAAAAGCCCAAGGCGGCGATCCAATAGACGCCGCAGCCCATAGCCAATACCAACTTTCGCTGTTCTAGATGAGGTTTGAGCCACGCTTTAACGACTGGGCTTAGGGTTTCCAGCTTCTCTGGCTTAGTCCAGACATGGGGAAGAATGACGACATCCCATTCACTGTCATCCAACGGACCGTCACAGCCAATGGAGGCGCCACTGTAACTGCGCACACTGTCGCCATCGGGAGAAAGGAGAGAAAACTCGAGATTGGGGCCAGGTAGACGCTGCGCCCGAAATTGAATGCCATGCAGAATATCGCGACAACTCATCAGGTTGCCACCGTAGACGTCATCGGTCGCCAATACCGCCACGCGCTTGACTGGAAATTCTTCAGACATAGCCATCTCTACCCAACAAAGGAGGGCAGATTATACACGGTGGCGATTTTGTCGCATCCCTTAATTGGCCATTAAGGCCAATTAATCACTTATTTCACATAATTGGCCGACATACCCTTGATATCTTCAGCCATAATTTATGCCTAAAACTGACAAGTCCAGCTGCCCCGCCGACATTGGTGGACACCAGTAATACTCACCCGTCACCGGTCGAGAAATGCTGAACAAGGCATCGACAATACCGTCATCGCCACCCATCATGCGCTGTAACTGAGCCTCGAAGGCATCAAAACTATGACCAAACGCGACAAACTGCAGCCCTCCTTCAAGCCCTTGTCGCCACGGCATAGAGCGCCGTAAAACAAAGGCTTCAGGCTCGAAATCTTCTTGGGCCGTGCGCTTGACGTGGGCCGATGGAGGAGCGTCATCCAACTCGACATTGTCTGAACGACGACGGCCAATGGTGTGATCCTGATGCTCTTGAGTCATGCTTTCGAAAACTGAAAAGTCGTGTTGCCACTGCTGAACGGCCACAAAGCTCGATCCCAGCAGGCCTTTCACACCAGTCTCTTGTACCGCCGCTGCTAGCGCATCGCTTCCGGTCGGGTTTTCAGTGCCGTCGATATACCCCGTCAGATCCCGACAATCGCCGTACTTGAAACCGTCCACCCTGTGTACCAAATCAAAACCCGCCTGTAAGGTTTCCACCAGATGAGCAGAACGATGGAACAAATCCCCCTGATCTCCGCGCCGCAACCAGATCCAAAGATCACTCTGGGTCGAAGGCAACGCAATACCACTCAGAGCCGGAGCCGGGCAAGATTTAAGACCCGGAACATCCGCCTCCAAAAACTGAACCAAAGGCGCACCAATACCGATCACCATTTCGTGACCATCCACCTGCTCGCCCAACATCGACAAGTATTGACGGATATCGTCTGGACTCGCCTCCGCTCGCCGCTCAAACGACAAATAGCTCGCATTGGAGGGGATTCCCGCCAAGATACCGGACTGAGGGCTTGCCATGTAGACTCCTAGAGATAATTGAAGGTGAAGTTCATCGCATCTGTCATTAAACTATATGCTATTGAAACGCAGACACAGGTTGATCTGGCACAAAGAATGAATAGAAAAACAATCAGATACTGTCAATGCCGAACAAGAAGCTGACGCCAGAAGCTGAAATTCTTTGATATCAGTCGGCTCCGACAGGCAGCAGCGCAATATCCATGTCACAAAACTGCCATACCCTTGGTAACAGCGATGCCCAATGGTCGCAAACATTGAGAGAGTCAACTAACCTCGGGAACAAACCGATGCTAAACACTACGTCAGCGCATTCCAACAAACAAGACGAGACTGAGTCGCACGCAATGGAAAATACCTCTGCCAAGCACATCCCTGTCAATATTGTGCCACGGGAGCTGAGCTGGCTGTCGTTCAATGAGCGAGTGCTGCAGGAAGCCGCTGACCCTTCCACTCCAGTCATCGAGCGCATGCGCTTTCTGGGAATATTCTCCAACAACATGGATGAGTTCTTCCGCGTAAGGGTCGCCGACGTTCGCCGCCGCATACTGCTGCCCCACATTGCCACCGAATCATCTGATGACGACGTTGACGCTGAACAACTGATGCAGGACATTCAAGCAAAGGTCGTTAAGCTCAACAAGAAATTCGACAAGATCTACAAGGGAGTGAACAAAGAGCTACAGGCCAACAATATCACCATACTGCCCGCTCACGATAAAATGAGCGAGCAACAATCGGCTTGGTTAAAACAGTACTTCCGCACTTCTGTACTGCCCTTTATTTGTCCCATCATTGTTCACCGTGATATGGATCTCGGCTCACAGCTAAGCGATGATGCCTTTTATATGGCGGTGGAGATGAAAGAAGGCGACACCATCAGTCACGCTGTTGTGGATATTCCAACCTCGGAGACATCGCGTTTCATCTTGCTGCCGAACAACAACCGTCAACATCAGTTTTTGTTACTAGACGACGCCTTGAAGCACTGTCTCGATATGATTTTCGGTTCGGTATTTCAGTACGATACGATTACCGCCTTCTCTTTTAAAATGACTCGCGATGCTGAGCTAGACCTCGGCGACGAGATCGAGCAAAGCACGCTGGATAAAATGTCAAAAGGCTTGCGACGACGCCTAAATGCCGAGCCCGTGCGCCTTGTTTATGATCAAGACATGCCCGACTCGATGCTGCAGTTTCTCACCAAACGCCTTAAATTTGCATCCCACGACTCAACGATTCCCAGCGGCCCGTATCGCAACTTCCGAGACTTCATTAAGTTCCCCAATGTAGGCGGCGTATCGCTAGAACATCGTAAACTGCCGCGCGTTCCCTGTTTTGCCTTCGACAATTGCGACAACGCGCTGGATGCCATCGCCAAAGAAGACATCTTACTCTACTACCCCTATCACTCATTTGATTACTTCACCGAGCTACTTCGACAGGCGGCTTTTGATCCCCGAGTCAACAAAATCACCATTAACATCTACCGAGTTGCCAAAGACTCCCGCGTGCTGCACTCACTGTGCGATGCCGCGCGCAATGGTAAAAAAGTCACCGTGGTGGTGGAACTGCACGCGCGCTTTGACGAACAAAACAACATTGAATTGTCAAAACAACTGCAGTCGGTTGGTATTCGTGTGGCCTTTGGCATCCCTACGCTAAAGATTCACTCCAAGCTCTGCCTGATAGAACGCATTGAAAATAACGTCTCAAAAAGCTACGCCCATATCGGCACCGGTAATTTTCACGAAGGCAATGCTCGCCTTTATACCGATTTCAGCTACTTTACCGCGCACCCTGAAATCACTCAGGAAGTCGCTCAAGTATTTGACTTCATCGATCACAGCTACCGCCCCTTTACCTTCAACCACTTGATTGTGTCCCCTCTCAATAGTCGCAACACCATCAAGACATTAATTAAGCAAGAAATACGCTTGGCCAGAGAAGGGAAACCGGCCTATATTCACATTAAGGTCAATAACCTATGCGACAACCCCACAGCCAAGTTACTTTCAAAAGCAGCCAACAGCGGTGTGGAGGTAAAACTGATTATTCGAGGCATGTGTTCGCTGCAAACTCAAGATCCTCACATCAGTGATAAAATCCAAGTTCACAGTATTGTTGATCGCTTTTTGGAGCACGCTCGGGTGATGATCTTCGGGAATGACGGTGACCCCAAGGTCTACCTGACATCGGCAGATCTGATGAAGCGCAACATTGATCATCGAGTAGAAGTCGGCGTACCGATTTATAATCGACACCTGCGTCGCCAGATTATTAATATTTTTGATCTGCATATGGCCGACAATACCAAGGCTCGAATCATTGACAAGAATCAGACCAACCCTTACGTGGAAGAAAAAAGTCACAAAAAAAATCGATCACAAATTGCGATCCATCAATATCTCAGTAGAATTGAGAAAGAGAACAGTGACTTAGACCTAGATTGATCGCTTCCACAGAGGATCGAACGGGGCTAAGCCATTTAGCCCCAAGCATTTAGGATTCTACGTGAGCAAAAAAACGTCTCATCCAACACGTCGCATTGCCGCCATCGATCTCGGCTCCAACAGCTTTCACATGACACTGGCCGAGATTGGCCCTCATGGCACCAAAACCTATCATCGGGAAAAACGTAAAGTTCGCCTCGCAGCAGGACTCGATCAGCAGTTGCTACTGGATCACGCTGCCATAGAGCGAGCCTTGGAAACCATTGGCGTGTTTGGGCAAATTCTTAAAGAATTCAATCCTGATCACGTTCGCGCTGTGGGCACCTATACTTTTCGCGCAGCCACCAACATCGAACAACTGATTCAACCCGCCAATCAATTGCTAACCCACCCCATCGAAGTCCTGTCAGGGGCGGAAGAAGCTCGACTGATCTATCAAGGCGTCACCCTTGATCAACACAGAGAGAATCACTGCCTGGTAGTAGATATCGGCGGCGGCAGCACCGAAATCGTCATCGGTGAAGCACTGCAGGCGAAACTGTTGCACAGTTGTGCGATGGGTTGCGTCAGTCTCACTGAGCGTTTTTTTGGCGATGGCGTTATCACTGAACAGGCTTTCGAACGAGCCATCGTCCACGCCGACCAACAGCTGGAGACTATTCGCCTACGCTACATGAATTTGGGCTGGCAACATGTCATTGGCTCTTCCGGCACGATTAAAGCGCTGAGCAACTGCGCCCAAGCAGCGGGCCTATCGGACGGCACTCTCACCTCCGACGTTCTCAATCAGTTCAAAAACCTCCTGCTGAAAGCCGGACACAGAGACGCAATTCAATGGCCAGGACTCGCAGAAGATCGAATCCCAACATTATGCGGTGGCTTGGCGGTACTGATAGCCGTGTTTGATTTACTTCACATAGACACCATGACCTATAGCGACGCCGCCCTGCGCGAAGGGCTACTGCATGAAACTCAGGAGCGCCTACTCAGCCACGACAACCGCCATGCCAGTATCGCGCTATTGGCCAAGCGCTTTGGCTGTGATCAAGAGCATGCCAATAAAGTACGTCAAACGGCGCTGACCCTCTATGATTCAATGCTGAAATACTGGCCGGCCAGTGACGATCGCTATCGCAATTTACTCGACTGGGCTTGCCAGCTCCACGAAATAGGCCACCATATCAATCACCTGAGCTGTCACAAGCACGCCGCCTATATTGTTCAGCAATCGGACATGGCGGGCTTCAATCGCGAACAACAACAGGTATTGGCATTTTTGCTGCTGAATCAGCGCAAGTCCTTGAAAATGCATCACCAGCCTGAACTGCAGACATTCTCGCTGGATAAGCTATTGAAAGTCATTCTATTGTTAAGACTCGCGATTCGACTCAATCAGTTTCGCCAAAACCAACAACTGCAAAGCTTCACCGTTAGCGCCAGCAAGAGCGATAACCTGCACCTAAACTTTCAACCGCTATGGCAATCGAGACGAGCGCTATTCAGCGCCGATCTAGACGCCGAGCAAGCGGAATTTTCCCCTTATGGGATACTGCTCAGCTACCATTTCGATCGCTGAGTAGCCGCACTAAGCTTGCGCCAACACATCTTCAAATGCTTGCATCAATACCTGGCTTTCTTGTGCACCATTGATGCTGTAACGCTGATTGATAATAAAGGTCGGGACAGAAGTAATCCCCAAATTAATAAAGCGCTGCTGCTCGGCTCTCACCTCGCCGGCTAGCCCTTCGTCAGCCAGTGCTGCGCGCGCCAGCTGTTCATCCATTCCCACCGACACAGCAATATCAATCAACACTTGGTTATCAGAGATATTTTCTCGATCCGTAAAATAAGCCTGAAACAGCGCCAATTTTAGCTCGAGCTGTATGCCCTGCTCAGCAGCCCGATGCAAGAGCTTGTGGGCATTGAAGGTGTTGTAAATACGAGCACTCTCATCGGAGTTGAAGACCAAGCCAAGCTCGGCGGCAACCGTCTTCATACGGGCTCGATTACCGGCAATAGTCGCCTCATCAGCGCCGTACTTTTCAGCAATGTGTTCATTGACGTTTTGCCCCTCGGGTGGCATTTGCGGATTGAGTTCGAAAGGCTGCATATGCAACTCTACCGACAGATCTTTATGCTTTTCTTCTACCTGAGCAATGGCACGAGCTAACTTTTGATAGCCGATAGTGCACCAAGGACAGACCACATCCGAGACCATATCGATACGCAAAGTTTGCGGCTGACTGGTTGACATAAAATCACCTGTTCTAATGAGAGAATGAATACTGGGATAGTACCGCAGGGACAACCACAAAACGTCAAATCGGTATCACGGTCATCCGTGTGCTGATCAAGTATTCGTCTAGCCTGAGACTCAACATTCAACCCGGATTAAGTCTCAGCCTCAACCAGTCCTACTTAGGCGCCAACAGAATCCATCAGTTCGATTTCAGGAGCGCCCGCCAAACACGTCGCCAACTCTTTACCCGCGGCCAAATAGTGTTCCGTTTTGCCATGAGCGGCCAGAGCGGCTTCATCACTGTACTGCTCCAACACAATATAGACCTGCGGGTTGCTTCTCGATTGATGCAAAGCGTATAAAGTGCAACCGGGCTCTTTAGCATTTACGGCATCACTGAGGGTCTTGAAGGTTTGTTCAAACAGTTCGTTCTTACCGTCTTGTACGGTCAGTTTTGCTGTTACTCCGATGGCCATAGGGCTCTCTCCTGATCAAATAGTAAAAAACGCAAACTGCCATAGGGCTGAAGGTTCAACAACATTACTTGTTGAATACTGCACAATAGAGTTCGGTGATGGTAATCTAGGATTCCTAATCTGCCGAATCGGCAGGCAATGCCTCAGGCCTATGATCGAGCTATTTCTATGTCCGCAAGCCCAATGCATTGGCAGTGGTTGAGTTTTAATGAGCTCAACGCCAGCGACCTCTACCAAATATTACGGCTGCGCCAAGCCGTGTTCGCGGTTGAACAAAATTGTGTCTATCAAGATTGCGACAACGTCGATCAGCAGTGCTGGCATCTCTTGGGACGAGAACCCTCAAGCACTGCCATTTCAGCGTATCTGCGAGTGGTTCCCGCCGGCATTAAATACCGCGAAATCTCCATCGGCCGAGTGGTCACCGCCGCTGATGCACGCGATAAGGGCTACGGCAGAGTCTTAATGCAAGAAGGCATTAAACGCGTGGAGCAACAGTGGCCCGACAGTGCCATTCGAATCAGTGCCCAGGCGCATCTAGAACATTTTTATGGCAGCTTGAATTTTACCCGCGTTTCCGAGCCCTATCAGGAAGATGGCATTCCCCACATTGAGATGCTGCGCGCTTCGACAAGTATTCGGTCGGCCCAATAAAGCACTCTCCCGATAGTGAGCATTTAACAAAATGGCAAGCTTCGAGGTTCAGCATTAAGCTATTAGGTACAGGTAGGGTAGAATCAATATCACTGCAGCACTTGATTGTTATAGGAAATAGCTAGTTCAATGGATTATATTTGGATTTTCTTCGCCTTTACCTGCGGCTTAGTCGTGCGCCTAGTCTCTCTGCCTCCACTGGTGGGCTATTTAATTGCTGGATTTGCACTGAACTTCATGGGCTTTGAAGCGCCCACCAGCCTCAAAGGCTTAGCCGATATGGGAATCACGCTGATGCTGTTTAGCATCGGCCTCAAACTCAATGTCAAAGATCTGTTCAAACCCGAAATTTGGGCCAGTACCGCCGCTTTCATGGGCATCTGGCAGCTACTGTTTGCCGGCCTATTGCTAGCCGTAGGCAGCCTGTCTCTGCCGCTGTTTTCAGAGCTTTCATTTTCATCAGCAGTACTCATCGCTTTTGCCTTTAGCTTCTCCAGCACGGTGTGTGTGGTGAAACTTTTGGAAGATAGCGGCGAAATGAAAACCCGTCACGGTAGACTGGCCATTGGCATACTGGTGATGCAAGACATAGCCGCAGTGGTGTTCTTAGTGTTTGCCACCGGTGAAATCCCCACACTGTGGGCGGTCGGGCTCTTACTGCTGATTCCCGCTAGACCTCTGTTGGGACGTCTACTCGACAAGGCGGGTCACGGTGAGCTATTGCCTCTCACCGGCTTCTTTCTTGCCCTCGGAGGCTACGAGTTATTCTATTTGGTCAATATTAAAGGTGATCTAGGGGCGCTGTTGATTGGCATGCTGCTAAGCCAACACCCCAAAGCACCGGAGCTCGCCAAATCGTTACTCAGTTTTAAAGATTTATTTCTGATTGGTTTCTTTTTAGCGATTGGCTTCACCGCTCTTCCGGACTGGAACATGCTGGCCATAGCCTGTGGTATCGCCCTACTGTTGCCGCTCAAGTTTATGCTGTTACTGAGTATTTTAGGGGGACTAAAACTGCGCTCTCGTACCAGCTACCTGACCTCCCTTGCGTTAGCCAACTTTAGCGAATTCGGCTTGATTGTCGCAGCCCTGAGCGTGGACTATCAATGGCTGCCAAAAGAGTGGTTGGTCATTCTCGCGCTAGCCGTCTCCTTGTCTTTTGTCTTCACCAGCATCATCTACCGCTACGCCCATACCATCTACAGCAGTAACAAGGATCGATTGCGAAGATTCGAGCGAGAAAAGCGATTGCCCCAAGATATCTTCGTTCAACCCAAGCACGCAGAAGTATTGGTCATCGGGCTCGGCCGAGTCGGCAAGGGTGCCTACGACTCCCTGCACCAGCGAATTGGTGATCGAGTCTGGGGGATGGATGCTGATCGCGAGCGCATTCAAAAACAGCGAGCCAATGGCCGCCATGTGTTTTTTGGTGATGGAGAAGATGCCGATCTTTGGGAGAATTTTGACACCACGACTATCAAGCTAGTACTGCTAGCGCTACCCAGTATCGAAGATGCGACCAACATCGCCGAGCAACTACACAATGCCAACTACCGCGGCGATATTGCCGCCATAGCGCGCTATGAAGATGAGCGTATCGAGCTCGAACGATCAGGCATTGATCGAGTCTTTAACTTCTACACCGAGGCCGGTACCGGCTTTGCCGAAGAGAGCTTAGCCATGATTGCACCGCAAAGCTAAACCTATTCAAACTCCCGACTTTTATGGGCCAAACTGGCGGCGTTGGCCTCCCAGTTTTGGCCATCGAATTTCACTATTTGCGCATCAGCAGGCGCTTGATCCAAACAACGTAGATTGACATCCATACCATCGGGGTTTGAGCGCGGCACATAGAACGGCTTGATTCCACAGTGTTGACAGAAATAGTGTTTGGCAACACCGGTATTAAACGTGTAGCTAGACAATGCTTCCTCGCCCTGAATAAGTGAAAAGTGACTTTTGGGCACAATCAAATGCAAAAAACCGCTCTTCTGGCAAATAGAACAATTGCAATCTTCTATCTCAACTCGATCCGGCGCCTTCACCTGAAAGGCTACGGCGCCGCAATGGCAACTTCCCTTAAATGTTTTAGCTCTGTAGAATCACTCATAACAACTCCTTAATGGTTGGCAGCAATCGTTGCGCAATTAACTCGAAGCCTCTTTCGTTCGGGTGCAAACCGTCATTGGAAAGACCCGGCCAATCATTGTGCCCCAAGACAGACAATCCGTTCACCAAAGTCACCCCAGTGACAACCTCAGTCGCGAGAGACATCAACAAACGCAGCTGTTCGGAACGATGCGCTAGCTTAGAATCGAAGTGTTCACGCACCGAAAAAATCGGAGTGATCACCACGATCGGTACACGGGCATGTACAGCGCGAATCTGTTTCAACATTGATCGATACACTTCAATGTCTTGACGGCCAAAAGAGCGGCCCAAATCCAGAATAAATGCACTGGCCGGATGGGCGATGACTTGCGCCACCACTTCAGGTTCAGCCTTTCCCGCACCATAGAAACCCCAATTGTGAAAATCCATCTGCAGAGCTCGTGCAACTATTGCCGGATAAGACATACACGACAAGGAGGCACCGGCTCCCTGCACAATCGAAGAGCCATAAAAAACCAGCGGCGCAGATGCAGCGAATTCGGCGGCCGGCGCAATGACCGCATCAGTGTCTATACTTAAGCGATGAATGGAGATTTCCTGTTCAGCAGGAAAATACAACTCTATTTCTCGAGTTTGCGGCGATAAGCCTTGATACAAAGGCTGCTCTGAGCGCTCACCGCGATTCAACCACAGAGTGCGCCAATAACAACCGTCGACCAAACAATCGATTCCTTGCTGCGAAACCTCTGACCAACTCTCACCCTCTAATATCAACGATCGACTATTGGTCTTAAAGCGCAAACGCGCCCCGGCAGCGTACCGAGATTGTTCTGCCACTGCCAAAGGAACATCCGCCTGCGCCGCCGTCGGCAGTCGCCAATAATGTTTACTGGATTGGGTCGCTGGCAGCCCGCAACGCTGAACACGCGTATCGGGCAAATTAATGGTTTGAGACGATGTCATTAAACTCATAATCCGTATCAAGGCCTTCATTGAAAACAGGCGAAATGCTCGAGGCTCGATTTATTCTTTATGACTCGATACCGCCATCACAACACGTTACTCAACTTCTCTGGACGGATAGGAAAGCAATAAACGTCCACACCAATAGAACTCGTCAAACAGAGCCTCTGAAGCCCATTAAAAAACAATCTGGAGCGCCAAATAAGGTACAACCATCAACATAAAGATCGCAAGTTTGAAGGCCACAAAGGCACCATAGTGTATTTCATAAAATCGCGATTCCGAAATTCGAAACCAGCGACTATGGGTTCGATACACCCAATCTTTGGCGAACACCAGAAACAAAAACCACCAGATCAAGAGCAAGAAATTTAGAAAAACACACCAAGCTAAAAGCTGTTCGAATTCCATCAACGTCATCACAATCTCCCTTTCAACAATTCCATACGACCAGATATTAAAGGAATAAGGTTTAAGTATCAGAAATTTATGCTATATCGGTATTAAGGAAACCTACAACGATAACCGATAAGTTCTATAATCGGAAAGACTAGCGATGGTTTTATCAGTGACGATTGCGCGCTATGCCTAGCGACCGCTGATGCAGTTCTTCATACAACATCAAGTTATACCCCACCAAAACCGCCTAGTCCCTGATACACCTCAATAAAGCTCAGGATATCGACATGAATAAACGGATTTTGATTGTTGAAGCCAGCCAGTCCATTGCTCATTTTTACAAGATGCACCTGCAGGACAATGACTTGGATGTCGACATTTGCGACGGGGTCAACAGCTGCCTGCTAAAGATTCAAGATCAGCCGCCTCACCTGGTACTCTGTTCAGTAGAGTTGCAGGATGGCAGTGGTATCGATCTCTGCGCACAACTCAAACGCAACCCAAAAAGCGTGCTGATCCCAGTCATCTTAATGTCCAGCCGCAGCAACCCCAGCACTATTGCAGAAGCCTATGAGATTGGCGCCGCAGACTTCATCAACAAGGCTTCAAGCGTCACTTTTGTGGTCGAACGATTGAAATCAGCCCTTTTTCATCACAGTACCGTGCCCTACGATCTGCGTAACCAACAGCCGAAATGCACCCTACTCATTGCCGAGGACAGCGCTTCTCAGCGGCAACTCTACCAAGAATTACTGTCGCCGATGGGATATGACCTAATTCAATGCCAAGACGGTGAAAGTGCCTGGGAGCAGTTACTAGAGCATCCAAATCAAGTAGACCTAGTACTCACAGACATTGAAATGCCCAACATTAGCGGCAGCGAACTGTGCCACTTGATTCGATCCAATACTCAGTTCGATGCCATCCCCATTATTGTTGTTAGCGGCAGCACTCATCGCAGCGAGCTGCACAAACTGCTGCAACGCGGCGTCAATGACGTGCTCACGAAACCGATCATAAGTGAAGAGTTTATGGCTCGACTGCGAACCCACCTACGCAATCGCCTACTGTTCAAGAATCAACAAAAGCTCTATCAACAATTGGAAGCACTCAACCAAAACTTGGAGCAACAAGTCAGGGAGCGAACTCAGGATTTACAAGAAGCCAACATCAGCACCATCTATAAATTGGCCGTTGCCTGCGATTACAAAGATCAAGACACCGCCTTGCACATTAATCGTGTTCGCCATTACGTCGAAGAGCTGGCCCTAGCGGCTGGCGTGGCTCCAGATCTCGCCAAAGAGATCGGCTACTCCAGCATGATGCATGACATCGGCAAGATTGCCATCCCCGATCAGATTCTCAATAAGAATGGAAAACTCACGCCAGATGAATGGCAGGTGATGCAAACCCACACCCTTAAAGGCGCTGACATTTTGGGCAACAAATCGTTTTTTAAAATTGCACGCGATATCGCGCTATTTCATCACGAGAAGTACGATGGCAGTGGTTATCCACATGGATTGGTGGCCGAGAGTATTCCATTAGCAGCCCGCTTGATTGCCGTGGTGGATGTATTTGACGCGCTCACTTCAGCGCGTAGCTATAAAGCCGCATGGGACATAGACGCAGCACTTAAAGAACTCGGCAAACTGGCGGGCAATCATCTGGACCCCTTGTTGGTGGAGAAATTCACCCAGCTGCAAGTCTCAGGACAACTGAGCTATATCCTCGACCGCTACCCCATCAATCATCATATTAATGCTGAGGTGGGGATGCAGCTCCACTAGTGATGCGAAGGCTACGGGCTACGGGCTACGGGCTACGCATGTTGCCTTTGAAGTTATCGAAATTCCAATGCCGCAGGGCTAACACCATAGTCGTGCCGAATTTTTCCTCCATCGGCAGCGCGGCATCTTCCTGCATGATGTCGTTAAATTCACGTGCCAGCTTTTGCATCTTTTTCTGTAATTCCGCATTGCTGGCACGGCTTAGTAAACCATTGAGAACCACCAGCTTCTCCCCATCCTGATCAAAGCGGGAGTTAAAAAAGTCCTGCTGCACCTTCTCGTGAAAAAAGCGCTGAATCGGGCCATTCGGCAACCAGCGAAAATTGGGAGAGACTTTCAGTTTGATACGATTATTGGGTAGCAAATCAATAATCTTCAGTCGATCCAGCTCTGCCAATTTTTGAATGCAGCGAGTGGTCGACAACTTATAATAATTGACCAGATCGGCAAAGGTGTACCCGTTGATGACGCTCAGAGCAACCATTAACAAGATGAAGTCATCGGCAATGTGTTTTTCTTGAGCGAGCGTCAATTGCATCAACTGCGGCTGTTCTTGACTCATCAATGCTACCAGCTCGGTCAACTCGATACCGATCAACTGACACACGGCCTCCAAACGCTGCAAGGTAAAATTCTCACCGGCAAACAAACGCTTTACCGAAGCTTCACTCAGCTCTAGCGCCTCAGCGACATCCACATAAGTCTTACCATGAGCTTTGAGCTGTTTCTTCAGCGTACCTATAAGGGCGGGGGTCTGTGCCATAGCGGCCAACTCCTGATCGAATCACAAAGGTCTATCGGGATTGATTACTTTGATCTGATGCTCGGATTCTAGCGCGCGACTCTGTCAGAATCTTATACGAGTATCATCAAACAATACTTTAAGCGCTGTAAACTACTACAATTGTGGTTTTAGTTGTAGCATCAGTAGCTTATCGGCAATCTGGATTGATTGACGCAACCGGCAAGGATCGACCTACCCTATGAACAAGCTCTTTAAAACCCCTGGCGCCATCCCCTTTATGATGGCGGTGTTCCTCAACGCCTTCGTCGATTTAGGGCACAAGATTGTTATCCAAAATACCGTCTTCAAACTCTATGACGGCCAGGAGCAGGTGATCCTGACGGCCATCGTCAACGGTTTGATCCTACTGCCCTTTATTTTGCTTTTTAGCCCAGCAGGGTTTATCTCTGATCGCTTCCCTAAAAATCAGGTAATGCGCTATTCAGCCTGGGCTGCCGTGGGCCTCACCATTGGCATCACACTATGCTACGCAGCGGGTTGGTTCTGGGCGGCCTTTGCCATGACGTTTCTGTTGGCAGTGCAATCGGCCATCTACTCGCCCGCCAAATACGGCTACCTGAAGGGCTTTTTTGGCAAGCAGAATCTGGCCGAAGCCAACGGTATCGTGCAGGCCATCTCCATCGTTGCCATTCTTGCCGGCACCCTGTTGATGTCAGTATTGTTTGAGATGTGGTATCCGCAAGACACCACCAGCAAGTCTGCTGTTTTGCAAAGTTTGGTACCCATCGGCTTTATGCTGATCATTGGCAGCATTGCCGAATTGATTATGATGTACCGCTTGCCACAGGTTGATCAGGGCTCCGACGAACGCTTCGACATCAAGGCTTATGCTCAAGGTAAGTTGCTAAAAACCAACTTACAACCGGTACTCAGCCGAGACGTTATTCGTCTTTCCATTATTGGCTTGGCGATGTTCTGGTCCATCGGACAGGTGATGCTCGCCAGCTTCCCCGCCTTCGCCAAAGAGCAAATGGGAGAAACCAACACCTTAGTCATTCAGGCCATCATCGCCGCCACCGGTTTGGGCATCGCCTTGGGCTCAACCTTCGCCAGCCGCTTCTCGCGCAATTATATTGAAACCGGTTTAATTCCCTTAGGCGCCGCCGGTATCGGTATCGGTTTGTGGATACTGCCATCGCTGGAATCGCCGCTGATGATGGGGCTCGACTTTCTGTTTATTGGCACCATGGGTGGGCTCTTCATCGTACCGCTCAATGCCATGATCCAGTTCTACGCTGGTGAGCACGAGATGGGCCGCGTACTGGCTGCCAACAACCTCATTCAGAATGTCGGCATGCTGAGCTTTTTGGTCCTCACCGCCGTCTTCGCCCTACTCGGCATCAGCAGTAAACAACTGCTGCTGCTAACCGCGACATTCGCCGTCATCGGCGGTCTCTACACGGTGTATAAATTGCCCCAGAGCTTAGTGCGTTTTCTACTCACTTACCTGATGAGCAGACACTATCGCATTAATGTGCAAGGCATGAATCACGTGCCGGAAAAAGGCGGGGTCCTATTATTGGGCAATCACATCAGCTGGATCGATTGGGCCATTGTGCAAATTGCCTATCCGCGTCCAGTCCAGTTTGTCATGCTCAAGAGTATTTATGAGCGCTGGTACCTGAAGTGGTTTTTCGATCTATTCGGCTGCGTCCCCATCGAGTCGGGTGCCAATGCTGAACAATCCTTGCAGATAGTCACGGATCTGCTCAACCAAGGCAAAGTGGTGTGCCTGTTCCCTGAGGGAACCATCAGTCGCACTGGTCATTTAGCAGAGTTTCGACGGGGCTATGAACGTGCCGCTCAAGCTGCAAGCGCGGATGTGGTGATCCAGCCCTTTTATTTGCGCGGCCTATGGGGCAGTCAGTTCTCTCGCTCTTCCGATAAACTGAAAAGCCTGCGCTCGCGCTCCGGCGGACGCGATTTGATTGTCTCTTTTGGCGAGCTTTTGGATAAGAATACCGAGGTGGATTTACTCAAACGTCGAGTACTGGATCTCTCCATAGACGCTTGGAGCGGTTACGCCGATAACTTGCCGAACCTGCCGGCAGCATGGATGGAAAACGTCAAACAATACGGCAGTGACATGGCCATCGCTAATACCCGTAACGATTTCATGGCGGCGACCAGCGTGTCAAATCTCGACGCTTTGATTAACGCTCGCCAATACGCCAAGAGCCTCCAACAAAAAGCCGAAGGCAAGAATATTGCTGTTTTCTTGCCCCCGTCGGTAGAAACCGCGCAACTCACCATGGGGATTTTTATGGCCGGCAAAACGCTGGTTCCCATGAACATCAACATGCCCACCAATGGATGGCAACAGGCGGTCGAACAAGCCCGAGTAAGAACCTTGATTACATCCCGCGCTTACATTGATCATCTCGCACAGGAAGGGTTTAACCTCGATCATCATCTCGGTGATGCAAACTTAAACGTTCACTATGTTGAAGATCTCGCTCAACAGGGATCACACCTGAAGCGACGCATAAGCGCTGTAATCTTTAAACTATTGCCGTTGTCGATCACTCAACGTTGGTGGTGCCAGAAATCGTCGCCATTGCGAACCGCCGCCATTCTTTTCAGACAGACCCGTGACGAGACAATAGAAGGCATAAAACTCAGCCACAAAAACATCATGTCCAACATCAAACAGCTCTCGGATGTGCTCAACACTGAAGCCAGTGATGTGATGATCAATGTCGAAGACATTCATAGCGCCAACGGTTTGATCAACAGCTTCCTGATGCCAATGATCGAAGGTATCCCCTTAGTCTGTCAGCCACAGATCAGCGATCCCTTGAGTATTTCTAAGTTGATTGCTCGCTATCGTGTGACGCTTCTCAGCGCCTCGATTCCACTGCTGAACCAGTTTCTCAATCATGAAAAGCTTCACCCCTTGATGCTGGAGAGTTTACGCATTGTGGTGGGCATTCACGCCACCGCAAACCAACACCCAGACCTTCTTACTAAGTTTCAGCAACAGTTTTCGAAAAACCTACTGGAAGCTTTTTGCGTATCGGAAAACGCACCGATTATTAGCATCAATCTGCCCGACGCCTTGGACTTTGAAAGTTGGAAGATACAACGGGGGGGTAAAGCTGGCACTCAAGGAATGGCACTACCCGGCAGCAGCATTCGTATCGTCGCCACGGATTCTCATGATGAGCTGGCGAGCGAACAAACCGGCGAAGTGCAATTAGGGGGCGTACAAATTATGCAACCTTTCGGCGGCGATAGGGAAAGTGCCAGCTGGCTGCCCACCCAATGTCAGGGGCATTTGGACAAGGATGGTTTCCTATGCGTATCAATGTGATTGATGATTTAAAAAGGAAGTTATTCGCGGGCCTAATACCGATGCTGTTAATGGCGGGGGCAGAAAGCGCCGCGCGGGAAGAGTCACTCCCCCTTAACTCTTCCAATACCCAAGAAACCGGTCATTTGGATTCAACAGAGTGTGTCATCTTGCTGCACGGACTGGCCAGAAGTCATCGCTCGATGTCGCCGCTTGAGAAGGCCTTGCGGGAGCAAGGCTATCAGGTCGTTAACAGCGAATACGATTCACTTGCCGCACCGATAGAGACATTGGCGTTAACAGCCATTGATCAAGCCGTGGCCGAGTGCCCTACGGCCGCCTCTCCGATTCACTTTGTCACCCATTCCTTAGGTGGCATTCTGGTGCGGCAGTACGCGCAGCTAAAGCCCAGTGCCGCTATTGGCCGAGTGGTCATGCTCGGGCCTCCGAATCAAGGCAGCGAACTCGTCGACCAATTCGCCAAGCTACCGGGATTCGATCGCTTGAATGGTTTCGCCGGCAGACAATTGGGCACAACTGCTGACAGCACCCCCAACCAGCTACCGGCAGTAAACTTTGAACTCGGGGTCATCGCTGGCAGCAAGAGCATCAACCCCCTCCTGTCTTACTTTTTGCCCGGGAAAGACGACGGCAAGGTAAGCATAGGGAGCACTAAGTTGGACGGCATGAAAGAACATCTAGTGCTCCCCACCACTCATACCTTCATGATGCGAAACTCGCAAGTGATCGCACAAGTTAATCATTTCTTATCAAAAGGGGAGTTTCTACCCAGCAATCCGTAGTACACTTGTCATGGCGCAATAATCAACCGCATTGAAGTTGCTATGATCAGCTGTCAAACTAGAAAAAACACTATTCTAAAAATTACGATCCAAAGAGATCGGAACAATTGTGCAGAAATGACTTATTCAAACAGGCTTCAGTGGGGCTATTTTTTTCGCTCAGCCATAGAACTCCCCGCGCTACGGCGAATACTACCGTGATAATCCAGCGGCTGGTCGACTATCTCAATCGAGGCGCGGACAAACACAGCGACCCAGAAACTCGCCACAAAATTCTCATCACAAATCTATTTGGTTTTGTCGGATTCGCACTCACCTTGGTAATGGGAATCAATGCCTTTTTCAAGGAGATCTGGCTGCTGGGGGTATCGCTATTCATAGCCAGTGCGGTATTTTTTGTGTCACTCGAACATCAACGTTTCTTTCGCACGCCTACCAGCCACCAAATTTCAGGCAACTTACTTCAGCTTAATTTATCTGCGCTGATGCTGTATTTAGTGTATTCAGGCGGTAGTAACAATACCGGTCCTTTGTGGATAGTCTTAGTTCCTCCAGTGATGATGTTTTTCAGTGGTCTCAAAGGCGGCCTTAGAAACACCCTGCTATTCACGCTGTGTTATTGCCTCTTAGTTTTCTATCCTGACAATGCCTTAGTTCAGGTTCACTATAGCGATGAATTCAAAACTCGTCTTTTATTGACGCTACTGACTTTGACCGTACTCTCAGGTTATTACGAGCACTCCCGCTTTCAAGCCTTTCTGCAGATAAGAGAGTTGAGCGCAAAATTTGAGCAACAAGCTCATATAGACCCTCTCACTCAGATTGCCAACCGCCGCGCAATGATGAAACAACTTAAGGGTGAGTATTCGAGAGCCACACGCCATCAAGAATCCATGTGCCTGCTACTGCTTGATGTGGATCATTTTAAACGTATCAATGACATCTACGGCCATCATATAGGCGACGAAGTACTTAAGAGCATCAGCCAACTGTTCGTCAATCGACTGAGAAAACAGGATGTTATTTCTCGCTGGGGCGGCGAAGAATTTTTGATACTGCTCCCTCAAACAACAGAGCAGGACGCTATTGAAGTTGCCGAGGCAATTCGGCAACAGGTCGAAGAGTTTACTCTGGAGCAAGCCGGGAAAAAAGTTGCCATTACAGTCAGTATCGGTGTGTGGGCCGTGGACGTCGAAGAATCCATCGACGAGGCCATTCAGCAAGCGGATAAGCTCTTGTATTTGGCCAAGCACCAAGGCCGCAATCGAGTCATTGCGACTGAAGGCAAACCATCAATCAACACTATGGAGCCTCAATAGGTGCTCGCTTAAATCCCATGATTTCCCAACCTTCGCCACTCAAACAACCTTAGTTCAAATCATCCAAACGATTGGCTTTATGGCCCATCAAAAAAGCGCTGAGATTGTCGACCGCGATACCCATCAAACGAGATCTTGCCTCCACCGTTGCCCAGGCGATATGAGGAGTAACCGTACAGGCCTCCAATGCCAACAACGGATGATCCGCGGGTGGTGGTTCTTGATTGAGAACATCGAGAGCCGCACCGGCAATCTGCTTGTCACAGAGCGCTCGATACAACGCATCCTCATCCACCAAAGGCCCGCGCCCTGTATTGATCAAATAGGCTGTTGACTTCATCGCCTTCAGAAACGCTGAGTCAATCATCCCCGCATTGCTTTGCGTTAACGGACAATGCAGTGAAATAACATCCGACTCGCGCGCCAAAGTAGAAAGATCCACCAGCTGTACACCTGACAACCTATCCGCAGGCGGCGTGCGCGTGTGCACTAACACTTGCATCT
>CERE01013471.1_pt1 | contig 32766 bp, 26 predicted proteins | sample 530911 | NCBI WGS metagenome assembly CERE01 (sample SAMEA2621092, study PRJEB7988) | marine metagenome | biome: marine biome (ENVO:00000447); feature: mesopelagic zone (ENVO:00000213); material: "saline water (ENVO:00002010), including plankton (ENVO:xxxxxxxx)" | depth 800 m
TCAGGGGGGCAGCGCCAACGCATTGCGATCGCGCGGGCAATTATTCTTGAGCCGAAATTACTGATTTTGGATGAGCCAACATCGGCACTTGATCGCGCCGTACAGGTTCAGGTGCTTGAGCTATTGAAGGCACTACAAGTGCGGCGACAGCTGAGCTATCTGTTTATTAGTCATGATTTGAGCGTGATAAAAGCGCTGAGTCATCGGGTGATGGTTATCAAGGATGGCGAGGTGGTGGAGATGGGACCTGCTGCGCAAGTTTTAGAGCAGCCGCGAGAAAGCTATACGCAAGATTTACTGGAGGCGAGTTTTTAATCCTCACTTGCCACAGAGAATTGCTGTTTGGGTAGGAAAATATTTTGCGGAAAATAAAAAGCCCCGACCATTTGATCAGGGCTTCTTAGTGTAACGCACTAGCTCGAGTGTTTTAGTAGATCTCAACACTCGCTTTATCATTGAGCATACTCTGATAGATTGCCAACTCACTATTCGCTAGCTCTTGTGCCAAACGCTGGCTGATCGCACGTTTCTGCGCATCGTCCATTGGCGGCAGCGTGCCGGCTTTAACGACCGTTAGCTGCGCCACTAGGACATCACCGTTAGCCACTGGTAACACAGTATTGACCGCTGAGGCACCAACAGGCTTAGGCAATTCAAAGATTCGAGTCATAAGCTCTCGATTGACTTGCCCCTGGCCACGCGGGGTGTCGGCTGATACCTGCCATTCAAGACCCTCGGCTTCTGCAGTTGCTTGCAGTGACTGACCGGACTCAAGTTTTTTAACAATTTCCTGTGCTCGCAAGGTTAATTGCTCAGTGACTTTAATCTTAGTCAGATCCAAAACAACTTCATCTCTCACATCCTCTAGCGGCATGAGCGCAGATGGCATGTGTTTGTTGAGTTTTACTACAACCACATGATTGTCTGAAAGCTCAATCACTTCGCTGGCCAGACCTTCTTCTAGCACTTCGCCACTGAACGCTGCGGCGATTACTTGGTTATTAGAGAGGATTCCGGCGCCGCCAATGCGACTGAAAGGTTGGGACGTGATCGCTTCCAATCCAAGACTGTCAGCAACATCCATCAAATTTTCTGCGTTGTAAGCCGCTTCCGGTAGCTCTTCCAATAACTCAATAAAGACAGACTCTGCAGCAGCTTGCGCTAAACTCTCTTGAATACGAGATTGAGCACTTTCAAAGCTGGGAGGTTGCGCCTCTTCTTTCGCCAAAAGCTTGATGATGTGCGTACCAGCGTCGGTTTCAACCGGGGCAGAAACTTGATCAACCTCCAGCTGAGCCAGCGCAGTTTCGAATGCCTCGGGAAAGGTGTTGCCATCGGTCATGCCGAGGTCACCACCCAACTCGCTTGAACCCAAATCGTCAGACAATTCAGCCGCGACCGCTTCAAAAACTTCGCCTTCTGCCAAGCGCTGCTGAGCTTGGGCTAATTTATCTTCGGCGCCATCGCCATACTCAATCAGTATGTGTGCCGCTTGGCGCTGAATTGCTGATTCAAAGTTGGCAACTTCTTGTTGGTATTGTGCTCTGACCGCTTCAGGGTCAACATCGGTGGTTTCGGCGATACCGTCCAGACTCAGCTCAATATAGTCCAGAGACACTTGCTCTGTGGTTCTGAAACTATCGCTGTTGTCGCTGTAGTAGGCAGTGATCTCATCTTCACTCACAGCGACGTTGTTGGCCGCTGAACCATAAGGCAGTGTTAGATAGTAGAAGCTGCGAGTCTGTTGCGTCAGCGCAGAGAGGCTGTCAATGTCCCCAGCCGTGGCAAATGCACTATTACTCAGTCCGGTGGCGTGCTGATTAACGAGTAAATCCTGAGTTAATAGCTTTTTGTAGGTAACCGGCGAATATCCCATGTTTCTCAGCAGTTGTAAGTAGAGGTCGGCATTGAAGCGTCCATCCTGCTGAAACTGTGGGGTATTTTTAATCAGTTGATCTAGAGAGGCGTCACTGACGGCCATGCTGCCGTTTTCAGCGGCCTGGCGCAGTAATTCTCGCTGTAGCAGACGAGTCAATACAGGGCCTCGCAATTGCTCATCACTTAGGAGATCCGCTGGCGCTTGATCACCTAAACGCTCCAACAGCTGCTGCTTTTGAACTCGAATAGCCCGGGTTAAATCCGTTTCCGCAATGGCAACTCCGTTGACGTCAGCAGCTTTGCCTGCACTATTGTCCTGCAAGAACAAAGAGTCTACGCCAAAAAGTGCAAACGGAACGATCATCAGGCCGACAATGATAATCGCCATTGTGCCTTTGAGGTTGTCTCGAAATGCCTGAAGCATGAAAGACCTCTAGTTTGTTATTGATTTCTGAATACTAACCGCTGAATAAGTTCCGCGGCGGTAATAAAAAAGGCGCATCATTGATGCGCCTTTCTCGATCTGCTTCATTCTTTCGCCGAAGGCTGCTGAAGAAGCGACCTGAGCGTTCGACGCGTTAACTTAGTTAACAGCGTCTTTCAAAGCCTTACCTGCTTTGAAGCTTGGAATCTTCGCTGCAGCAATTTCAATTGGTTCACCAGTCTGAGGGTTACGACCGGTGCGAGCTGCACGATCTTTCACAGAAAATGTACCGAAACCGACCAACACAACCTGGTCATCAGCTTGCAGAGCACCTGTAACAGCTTCGACCATTGCATCGACGGCGCGGCCTGCTGCAGCTTTTGGAATGTCAGCAGAAGCGGCAACCGCTTCAATCAGTTCAGATTTGTTCACACTAAACCCCTTATTATTCGGATTGATTCAAGATATTTGTTCGGGAAGAAAAATGGAAAGGAAGTAATCCTTTTGCTTGCCCCCATAGCCTGCGTACTGCAAGGAATGACGATTTATACCAACTGCTTTGGAGGGGGTCAAGGTAAGTTTTCAACAATTCGTAAGCTTTGCCGAAGGCTGCTCAGATTACAGCCAACCCGTATGATAACCGCGCCAGAGCTGGGCTCGGCGCGGTTATCAGTTGTCGTTAGTGGGTGCTAATGCGAGTCCGAGAAACCTCTCCGTCGCGCGCCTTAGCTTCGAGTTTTTCGTACTCTTCATCAGTAAAAGATGTCGGCATATGCTGCAAAGCAACCTCCAGAACTTGATCAATCCATTTAACCGGAATGATCTTCAGATCGGCTTTGATGTTGTCGGGTATTTCTCGTAGGTCACGTTCGTTGTCATTAGGGATAAGAACCGTCTTGATTCCACCCCGGTGAGCCGCCAGTAACTTTTCTTTCAAGCCACCTATTTTCAGCACCTCGCCACGCAGCGTGATTTCTCCGGTCATCGCCACATCGGCCTTCACCGGTATACCCGTCAAAACTGATACCAAGGTGGTGCACATGGCAATACCCGCACTAGGCCCGTCTTTTGGTGTAGCTCCCTCAGGTACATGGATATGCACATCATGGTTGTCGATGAAGTCCGGCGTAATGCCCAAAATTTGCGATCTTGAGCGCACAACAGTGAGCGCCGCCTGGATTGACTCCTGCATTACATCGCCTAAGGATCCTGTCTTCACGATACGACCCTTGCCTTTGACGGCAGAGGATTCGATAGTCAGCAGTTCCCCGCCAACCTGAGTCCATGCGAGCCCTGTGACTTGACCGACCTGATTTTCTTCCTCGGCAACGCCATAGTCGAACTTACGCACTCCGAGAAACTCCTCGAGCATTTCAGCAGTAAAACGATCGGTACTCATGTCTTTGTCTTTGACGTGTCGAGTTACTACTTTGCGGCAAAGTTTGGCGATTTCGCGATCCAACCCACGAACGCCCGCCTCGCGGGTGTAGTAGCGAACAATGTCGCGTATTGCCTCTTCGTCGACTTCGAGCTCAGTGGTCTTAAGGCCATTGTTTTTCATCTGCTTAGGAAGTAGGTAGCGGATGGCAATATTGAGCTTCTCGTCCTCGGTGTATCCGGGAATGCGGATGACTTCCATGCGATCGAGCAACGGGCCGGGTATGTTCATGGAGTTTGAGGTGCAGATGAACATCACATCGGATAGATCGTAATCCACTTCGAGGTAGTGGTCGTTAAAAGTATTGTTTTGCTCGGGATCCAAAACCTCCAGCAGCGCAGACGCTGGATCTCCTCGATTGTCCATTCCCATTTTGTCAATTTCATCGAGCAAAAACAGCGGGTTCTTGACGCCCGCTTTCGCCATTTTTTGTACCAACTTACCGGGCAACGAGCCAATGTAAGTGCGGCGATGCCCCCGAATCTCAGCCTCGTCTCTAACGCCACCTAGTGCCATGCGGATGAATTCTCGGTTAGTGGCACGAGCAATAGATTCTCCCAGAGATGTTTTACCAACACCTGGAGGGCCAACCAAGCATAGAACTGGGCCTTTGATTTTTTTCACGCGTTTCTGCACGGCGAGATACTCAAGAATGCGCTCTTTGACTTCATCCAGCCCGTAGTGATCCTGCTCCAGTACTTTTTCAGCACGCTTGAGGTCGTGTTTCACTTTGCTGCGCTTGGACCATGGAACGCTTATCATCCAATCAATGTAGGCTCGGACGACGGACGCTTCTGCCGACATCGGAGACATCATTTTTAGTTTGTTGAGCTCGGCCCGAGTCTTCTTTTCCGCCTCTTCGGGCATCTTGGCCTCGGCAACCTTTTGCTCGAGCTCCTCCATTTCATTAGGCTCTTCACCAATCTCGCCCAACTCTTTCTGAATGGCTTTCATTTGTTCGTTGAGATAGTACTCGCGCTGGCTCTTTTCCATCTGCTTTTTGACACGGCCGCGAATACGCTTCTCAACTTGGAAAAGGTCAATTTCTGCCTCCATCAAGCCAAGCAAATGCTCCAAACGTTCGCGGATGTCGAACATCTCAAGGATTTCTTGTTTCTGCTCTAGATCGAGGCTCATGTGGGCCGCAACGGTATCAGCCAGCCTGCCTGGCTCGTCGATCCCAGATAGCGAGGTCATAACCTCGGACGGTACTTTTTTGCTGAGATTGACGTATTGCTCGAACTGCCCCATGGCTGAGCGTAATAGAGCATCAGATTCAGCGGATGGGATTTCTGAGGCCGGGAGCGCCTCAGTTTCAGCTCGAAAATAGCTGCCTTCGTCGTGGATATTATTCACGCGAGCTCGCTCACCACCTTCTACCAATACTTTGACAGTACCATCTGGAAGTTTGAGCAGCTGCAAGATGCTCGATATGGTGCCGATGCCATACAAATCATCTTTCGTGGGGTCGTCATCCGATGCGTTCTTTTGCGCCAGTAGCAACACCTGCTTATCGGTTGCCATAGCTTGTTCGAGCGCCTCGATGGATTTTTCCCGCCCTACAAACAAGGGGATTACCATATGGGGATAAACCACTACATCTCGCAGTGGTAAAAGAGGAAGGTCGGAATTGGTCATATCGGTCTGCTTGGTTTCGTCCATCGTTTTGTCTCTTGTATCGATCTCGTGGTCGAGCAATGACTAAAAGAATGGGGGCTAATAGCGGGAAATACAACTTTAGAGCCGGCAAAAAACCAAAAAAAAGGACCCTTAAGGTCCTTTTGGTCAAGCTTTGCGCTTATCGAGCGGCAAATATGCTATCTCTGAATGGGGGGCGCTGCCCTATTCGTCCGGCGCCGCTTTTTGCTGCTCGATCTCCTCGGGCTCACTCTCTGTTTCGCTGGATTCGTAAACCAGTAGCGGCTCTGACTCACCTTTAATAACTGACTCATCGACAACCACTTTGCTAACGCCCTCTTCTGAGGGGATCTTATACATGGTATCGAGCAACACTGACTCCATGATGGATCTCAGTCCGCGTGCGCCGGTCTTGCGCTCCATCGCCTTATTGGCCACTGCATCGAGCGCGTCCTTACGAAAATCGACTTCGACGCCTTCCATCTCAAATAGCTTGCCGTACTGTTTGGTCAGAGAGTTTTTAGGCTCAGTCAAGATCTGTACCAAGGCAGCTAGATCTAGCTCCTCCAGCGTCGCGATAACGGGTAAGCGACCCACAAACTCTGGAATAAGGCCGTAGCGAACCAAATCTTCAGGCTCCAGCTCTTTGAAGGTCTCGCCCACGTCTTTGCTATCATCCTTACTCTTAACTTCGGCACCAAAACCGATACCGCCCTTCTCCGACCGGTCTCGAATCACTTTATCCAGTCCGGCAAATGCGCCGCCGCAGATAAACAGGATGTTAGAGGTATCTACCTGCAAAAACTCTTGCTGCGGATGCTTACGACCACCTTGTGGGGGTACCGATGCGACCGTACCTTCAATTAGCTTAAGTAGCGCTTGCTGGACACCTTCGCCTGACACGTCACGCGTGATGGAAGGATTGTCTGACTTGCGGGAAATCTTATCGATTTCATCAATATAGACAATGCCTTGCTGAGCCTTCTCGACGTCATAGTCGCACTTCTGCAGCAGCTTCTGAATGATGTTTTCGACATCTTCACCCACGTAACCTGCTTCTGTCAGCGTAGTGGCATCTGCGATAGTGAAGGGTACATTGAGCAGCCGGGCTAGAGTTTCCGCCAGCAGTGTTTTACCGCTACCAGTAGGCCCAACCATCAGAATGTTGCTCTTGCCGAGCTCTACATCCTCTTTGTCTTTCTTCTTATCACCGACTCTCAGACGCTTGTAGTGGTTGTATACCGCTACGGCCAGTACTTTTTTGGCGCGTTTTTGCCCAATAACATAACCATCAAGAATTTCAGAGATTTCTTGTGGTGTCGGTAGCTTATCGCTGGAGCCTTCAGAGGCAGCCTCTTGAATCTCTTCACGAATGATATCGTTGCATAAATCTACGCACTCGTCGCAAATAAAGACCGAGGGGCCCGCGATCAGCTTGCGAACTTCATGCTGACTTTTGCCGCAGAATGAGCAATACAGCAGCTTGCCGTTGTCATCCCCAGTTTCAGTGGTGTCGGTCATTAAACCTCTCCGTCAAATCTTTTCTATAAACCCATCTCGGGTAACAATGCGTCCTGCGGCGTTATTTTTCAAGGGTAAACCCCAGATGTTTTACGAAGCAAAGGACAAATACAGTAATAAGTTACTGCTTTCTTATTCAATATTGGATCCAATAATGCGTGAGGTGCGAGCTTCATTGGGCGATAGGCCTACCTGGTGTAAGCCTACCATCTAGTCTAGACGACCGAGAAAACTTGTCCTGTCGGGGCTCTTTCGGTCGACGTGACTTATTCCGAACCGTTGCGACGTACCAGCACCTCATCGATAAGGCCGTACTCTTTTGACTCCTCGGCACTCATAAAGTTGTCGCGCTCTGTGTCTTCGGCGATTCGCTCAATGTCTTGACCGCTGTGCTGCGCCATAATTTGATTCAGTCGCTCACGAGTTTTGAGGATCTCCTGGGCTTGGATATGGATGTCCGTCGCTTGACCTTGCGCCCCACCACTTGGTTGGTGAATCATGGTGCGAGCATTAGGCAGCGCATAGCGCTTTCCTTTAGCCCCGGCATTTAGCAGGAACGCGCCCATGCTGCAGGCTTGACCAATGCACATGGTGCTAACGTCTGGCTTGATGAACTGCATGGTGTCATAGATAGACATGCCCGCTGTTACTGAGCCACCAGGGGAGTTGATGTAAAGGTGAATATCCTTGTCTGGATTTTCCGCCTCTAAAAACAGTAATTGAGCCACTACCAAGTTAGCCATGTGGTCTTCCACCTGACCAACCATAAATATGACACGCTCTTTTAGTAAGCGAGAGTAAATATCAAAAGAGCGCTCGCCTCGGGCTGTTTGTTCAATCACCATCGGCACTAAGCCGGAATTCATGATTTCAGGTGCCTGAGAATTAAAATCGTATTTCGCCATGGGGTTTATTTTTTCCTTGTCGACAAACACACAGTCACTATATCGGCACTAGGGGCGCAAAATAGAGTTCTGACTGAGCTTAAACCTTGCTGAAAAGATATTCCACCATGAGTGGTGAAAAGTAGGAAAGTTTGCCGCGATACGGGCGTATCGCGGCGAATTCTGGTCAACTAATGTACAGTTGTTGCAGAATTACTCGGCACCTTGTGCCGGCTTGATCACGTCTTCGTAGGTGCTTTCGGTTTCGGTAATGTTAGCACCTTCGATGATATGGTCGACAACTTGGTCTTCCAGAACTACAGACTCAACGCTCGCCAGCATTTGCTGATTGCTGTAGTAGTAGTTGATAACCTCTTCGGGATCTTGGTAGGTAGAAGCCATTTCTTCAACCATCTCGCGAACTCGATCGGCATCAACTTTGATCTCGGCCTTTTTGACGACTTCGCCAACGATCAGACCGAGAGATACACGGCGCTCTGCCTGCTCAGTGAACATGTCATCGGGAAGCAAAGACTTGAGATCCATGTTTGGCTGCGCGCCACCGAATTGCTGCATCATTTGATTGCGCAGAGCTTCGATTTCGCCCTCAACCAAAGCCTGGGGTAGCTCAACCTCGTGCGCTTCAACAAGCTTGTCCATAACCTGGTTTTTCAGCTTGCTCTTGGCCGCGTTCTTCAGCTCACGTTCCATATTCTTGCGAACGTCATCACGAAACTGCTGCTCGTCGTCGCTTTCAACGCCGTACTTGCTGAAGAATTCTTTGTTTAACTCAGGAAGCTCTTGCTCAGAAACAGTATTCACCTTAACGGCGAACTCTACCGCAGCGCCCTTCAGCTCTTCTGCGTGATAATCTTCAGGAAAGCTCAACGCTAAAACCTTCTCGTCGCCAGCTTTCATGCCAACAATACCGTCTTCAAAGCCCGGGATCATTGAACCTGAGCCCAACACTAGGTCTTGGCCTTCGCCTTTACCGCCGTCAAACTCTTCACCATCTTTGGTGCCAGTGAAATCGATATTTACCTGATCGTCAGTAGCCGCTGCGCGATCAGCTTCAGCCCATGAGGCTTGCTGCTTGCGCAATACATCGATCATGTTGTCAACGTCGGCGTCTTGAACGTCTGCAGTGAGTTTTTCAATGTCATAACCGGTGGTATCACCAAGAGCGATTTCAGGATAAACCTCAAAGGTTGCAATGAACTCGACGTCTTTGCCTTCGCTCATTTCTTTAGGTTCGATCGCTGGCTGACCTGCTGGTTTTACGTCTTCTTGCTGAACCGCTTCGTAGAAAGAGCGGCTCATGGCCTCGCCAATCACTTCTTGGCGAACACCAGCGCCAAAACGCTGCTTAACCACTTTCAGAGGAACTTTACCTTTACGAAATCCATTCAGACGTACAGTCTTTGCAGCTTGCTGCAGGCGTTTTGTAACTTCAGTTTCTACTTGGTCAGCTGGAATGCCTACGGTCATGCGACGTTCTAGACCAGTGGTTGTCTCAATTGAAACCTGCATGGTGTTCCTCGTGAAAATCAGGTCGATACCGAAACGGTATTTAGGATGGTTTACCTAGCCTTGCGCTCGGTAGTGAGGCATCAAGGCCAAGATTAAAAGTGGTGCGGACGGAGAGACTTGAACTCTCACACCTTGCGATACTAGAACCTAAATCTAGCGCGTCTACCAATTCCGCCACGTCCGCATATTCTGTCAGGCATATGAGTAACTTGTACTCGCTTTGCCGGCAAGCCTTTGATTTTATAAGAGTTATTTGAACTCTTAGTGAGGCTGCTCATTCAAGGGATGCAAATTCTGCCACACTCATTTGGCAGGTTCAACCGTTATCAGGGATTATTTTTCCTGTTTCCGCTTCTGGGGCGAATATGTTGCCCGTATTTACCTGTTTCACCTCAAAACCCTGCGACAAGAATCGCTGCTTTAGGCCATCGCTACCGATAACATGCCCTGCTCCGACCACCACAAAAATGGTTTTCCCTTGCTCTAAGTAAGGTGTTAGTCGTTCATGCATGCGAGCATTCCTATCGACGAATATCCGCTGATATAGATCTCGAGAGCCAGGCCCTTCAAAGGCATCAACGATAAGGGATTCGAGCGCCCTTTCGTCTCCCACCTGCCACGCGGTCATAATCGACGCAAGCATGTCTTGCGAGGAAGTCAGCTCTTCGAGCGTTTGTGTTAAGAATTCCAGCTGCTGGTCGTGACTGAGCATTGAAAACAAGGAGGTCTGCTCTGAAAACGTCTCTAACTCAACAACAGGCTTAGGCGCTGCCGGGTGACTTGCCAAGGTCAAAAAATGTCGATCAATACCAAAGCCTTCGCTAAAACCATTGCGGCGAACCTGGGCTGCGGTCAGCTGGACGGCTATGAGCCACGGCTGCATGCGCTCTAGTGCCTCGATGGGCAGATTAAGTTGATCGCTCGTTTGTTGTAGTCTGACCCAAAGTTGCGGCTCCAAAGAATCCCCAATGGTCTCACCGGGTGGCAGCCTTCCATTTAGGCGCAGCACTCTCGCCGCCTCGCTAGCATCAATGGCTGACAGATCAATTTCCACCGCAAGTGCATCGCTATCATTGAACGCTTCTGCAACCACCTCCGGCAGCGGGTATAAACGCTCAGAACCAAAATGTATTGAGCCAAATAAATACAGCTTGCCGGGAGAGTTTGAGTCACTGACCTGCCACAGGATGGGCCGGGCCTGCGATACTGCAGCAACCAATGCTAGTGAAAAGGCAATCAACCAATGCGCCAGTGATGCTAGATATCTAGGGTTTATCAAAGTGGTGTCCTGTGGGCAGAAGCTGCTGCTTTTTCGTTGAGGCGATCAGTGAGGCTTCGACAGAAGAAACACGCTAGCAGTAGAGCTGGTGTTTCTCGCGATTATTGCATCACTGATAGCGGGAATGAGAACGGCCTTTTCGGCCCCAAGAGCTTTTCCATTTAGCTCCACGCCTCCTTTTACGCCTATTACTAGCGCGTACTGATCTCCGCTATGGAGCTGCACCTCCGAGCCGGGCTGCAGAGTCACGCGCTCGACCTGAAAGTCTGAAAAATTCACCACAGTCTCTTTCGTTGCGCCAACCCCGAGGTCTATAGATAAAAATTCCTCTAGAGAAAAGCCCTCAAGCGACATGTTTTGACTGGCGCTTTCTGTATCCCAATGATCCTGCGTTAGTACCTTCTGCGCAAAAGAGAGTATTTGGCGCTCATAGACAGGCGTCTGAAACTCAATGGTTCGCACACCATGCATCAATGAGTGAGGCGTGAAACAGGGAACCTTAAGAACATCCCCAACCTTGAGTGAGACCTCGCCCTTAAAGCGATCCATTTGTTCGCGCAGATGAAGTTCCCGATCTATGAGTTCTGGTTCGACAGTTTGGAGCCAACTCTTGGTCCTGCCAGCGGAAACAGGCTCATCTAAAGCGACTCCTTCTTTCTGTCGACACTCGTCTAGCTTGGCATCAATTGTGCGCCGGACAAGTTCGTAATTTTTGACCGCATCATTGAAAGCTTCAACAAATTTCTCATCGGGCTGCAGCTTGTCTCTCTCCGCTTGATCAAAACCAATCTTTATCTTACCTGCACCGCTGGGCCACGCGGACTCGTCAACATGCGTAACGACATAGACTTCTTGCTTTTCTGCATGCAATTCAAAATACAAATCGCCAAATACCGGCTCAGGCAAAGGGTCAAGTATCTTCAACAAATTTAGTTTTGGGTGTTTTTGCGAGGTAAAGGCTAAGGGAGCGATGGCCAACAGCCAAGGCAGTGGCGTTGAATAGACTCCGTCGCCGACAAAAGATTGCCCTCTTTTTTCGATGCCGGTATACCAGAGTTCTTGCCCCCAAGGCTTGGCAATGGCTATAGGCTCAAGAGCAACCGGTTGATTGCAGTCGATAATAGGCCACTCAAATTTTGATGCCAGCGCCTCAAACGAAGCGCCATCTACTGGCTCACTAGAGTCATTTTGCGCGATGCCCACGGCGACGCGTTTTAGCTTCTTGTCGGCAATTTCGACAAGTGCTTGCAGTGTTATGTTGGGCTTGCCGTCTAGATAGCACTGCTCAAATTCAAACTGAATTGAGAAGTATTGACTCAGCATTTCAGCCGACGCCTCAATGCGTTTATTGATTTCGGCTTCTGGATCCAGCATGCAAACCGGCAAGGAATGACTCCTGATTGAGCGTTATCGGACTGAGAAAACTATCGGCTGTTGATTTGAGCAGAGCCGGCTTGAACATCAGCGGGAATAGTTATCCCACTGTTCAACCTGACTTGCCCTACGAAAGACTACAGCTATAGAGGGTTGCGATTTTAACAGAATACCTTTGTTCGGCAAATACGCTATCGCCACAGCTTACAATCCATTTACGGAGAGCAAAAAAAAGGCCGAGCAAGCTCGGCCTTTTCTCTTTTCGGGTCTGAGCGACTTAGTTAAGTCTTTCGATCACCGTGGAGATACCTTGCCCCAAGCCAATGCACATGGTTGAGATACCTACATTAAGGTCGCGATCTTCCATGACAGTCAGCAGCGAACCACTAATGCGGACGCCGGAACAGCCAAACGGGTGACCGAGAGCGATTGCGCCACCGTGAACATTGACCTTATCTTCCATGGTATCAAGCAATTCTAGGTCTTTCAGTACGGGCAAAGCCTGAGCGGCAAATGCCTCATTAAGCTCAACATAGTCGATGTCTTTTATATCCATACCCATACGCTTCAATGCTTTTTGCGTTGACGGCACAGGCCCGTAACCCATAATTGATGGATCGACACCGGCAAGGGTCGCGGCACTGATTTTAGCGATCGGCTTCAGACCGAGAGATTGCGCTCGCTCTGCTGACATAATCAGCATGGCGGAGGCACCGTCAGTAATCTGAGAAGAAGAGCCGGCTGTAACTGTACCGCCTTTCGGATTGAAAGCGGGACGCAACTGCGACAAGCCTTCAGTGGTAGTTTCAGGGCGGATGGTCTCATCCTGATTCACCATGAAAGGTACGCCGTTTTCATCGTGCCCCATAATAGGAATGATCTCGCGATTGAACTTTCCTTCCGCTCGCGCTTTTGCCGCCAATCGATGGGAGCGCGCAGAAAATTCATCCATTTGCTCGCGCTGTATGCCGTGCATGAGAGACAGCATCTCAGCCGTCATACCCATGCTGCCAGCAGCTTTTGCAACACTCAGACCCATTTGTGGGTTGGGGTCGTTGGCCTGCATCATGTTGATGTGACCCATGTGCTCAACACCACCGACCAAATAGACATCACCCAGACCTGCCATAACGTTGGCCGCGGCAGTGTGCATGGCTGACATAGATGATCCACACAGACGATTAACCGTTTGTGCTGGCACAGTGTGTGGCAAGCCGGCGCGCAATAGAACCATACGCGCGATATTCATGCCCTGCTCTTCACGCTGCATGACACAGCCCCAGATCAAATCGTCAATGCTGGCGGCATCAACACCAGGGTTGCGAGCCATCAGGCCTTTAATCACTTCAGCACTAATGTCGTCGGCTCGAACATTGCGGAAACACCCATTCTTTGAGCGGCCCATCGCACTGCGAGCAAAATCTACGATGACTGCATCTCTTGGATTCAAGCTCATCTTTTTATCTCCTAATTCGTTTTTTGGACCGCCACTTAGGCGTAGTATTTTTTGCCGCTAGCAGCCATTTCACGTTGGGCGTCTGTGGCTACATAAAGGTTGCCGAGATGCTTGTATTTATCACAAAGCTCAACAAACTTCTCGATACCAATGCTGTCCACCCAACGGAAGGCACCGCCACGGAATGGAGGGAAGCCCACCCCGTAAATCAAAGCCATATCCGCTTCGGCAGCTGAATCAACCACTCCCTCTTCTAAGCAGCGAGCCAGTTCAGTGGCCATTGGAATCATCATGCGGGCAATGATTTCTTCCTCTTCAAACTCTTTGCTTTCAGCACACACCGGCGCAATAAGATTGTAGGCTTCTTCAGTGGCAACTTTCTTCGGCTTACCGCGCTTGTCAGCTTCGTAGTTGTAGAAACCTTTGCCGTTCTTTTGCCCGTAGCGGTTATTTTCAAACATAACATCGGCGGAGGTTTTGTAGTCTTTTGCCATGCGGTCTGGGAAACCTTCTGCCATCACTTCCTCGGCGTGAGAACCGGTATCCATCCCCACGACATCGAGCAGGTATGCTGGGCCCATCGGCCAACCCCAACGCTCCATAATCTTGTCGACTTTTTGGAAGTCGGCGCCGTCACGAACTAGACCAGCGAAGCCTGCGAAGTATGGGAACAACACACGATTAACCAAGAAACCCGGACAGTCATTGACGACTACCGCCTTTTTACCCATCGCATTTGCGTAGGCAACTGTGCGCGCAACCGCAGCGTCTGAAGTTTTTTCTCCGCGGATAACTTCAACCAAAGGCATGGCATGCACAGGGTTGAAGAAATGCATTCCGCAGAAATTCTCCGGGCGCTGCATTGCTTGTGCAAGATAAGTGATTGAAATGGTCGACGTGTTAGAGGCAATAACCGCATCTTCACTGACTTGTTTTTCTACGTCGGCAAGAACCGCTTTTTTCACGTTCGGATTTTCTACGACAGCCTCAACAACGACATCGATGTCATCGAAGTTATCATAGGATAAGGTTGGCTCAATGCTCGCCAGAATCTTACCCATCTTGTCGGCACCCATACGGCCGCGCTTAACCTGCTTACTTAAAAGCTTGTTGGCTTCGTTCATGCCCAGATCAATACCGGCTTGAGCGATGTCCTTCATTTTGATTGGCGTGCCTTTCAGGGCGGACTGATAAGCAATGCCCCCACCCATGATGCCAGCACCTAGCACGGCCGCGCGCTCGACTTTTTTGTCCGCTTTCTTTTCCCAGCCCTTTGCTTTTTTGGCGATCAGTTGATCACTCAAAAACAATCCAACCAGCGACTGCGCTGTGTCGGTTGCAGCAACTTTAACGAAACCGTCTTTTTCGACTTGTAGCGCTTCATCACGATTCATTGAGGCAGCCTTCTGCATGCCTTTAACCGCAACTACCGGTGCCGGATAATTCGGACCGGCTTGGCCTGCTACAAATGCTTTGGAGGTTTCGAACGCCATCATTGATTCGATGTCATTGAGCTGCAGGGGCCCTTTCTTCTGCTCACGGCGGGCACTGATATCGAGTTTTCCATCGATGCATTGCTGCAAAACATTCAGCGCCGCGTCGCGCAATGCCTCAGGGGCAACTACGCCATCTACAACACCGGCCTTCAATGCGGCTTCAGGCTTTTGATCTTTACCTGATGCGATCCACTCAATAGCGGTGTCACACCCTGCCAAGCGAGGCAGACGAACGGTGCCGCCCCAGCCAGGAATCAACCCCAATTTAACTTCGGGCAGACCGACTTTTGCAGCCGTGCTGGCAATACGGTAATCACACGCGAGGCAGAACTCCAATCCACCACCCAAAGCAAAACCATTGATGGCTACGACAACAGGTACACTGAGATCTTCAATACGGTTGAGGTTTTGGGTGTTTTTACCAAGATGCTCGCCTGCTGCTTCCGGGCCCGCGGCAAACAGCGGGACAAATTCGCTAATATCGGCGCCGACGACAAATACACCCTTCCCACTTGTGGCAAGAACGCCGCGCAAGTCACTCACGGACTCTATCGCGGTAATGGCTTGATCCAGCTCTGCGACAGTCTGGCTATCAAATTTATTGACCGATTCACCTTGTAAATCGAAATTGAGTTCCGCGATGCCGTTATCCAGCATCTGCACCGTAACGGCATTACCTTTAAAAATCATGTTCGACCTCTTGAGTTGGTTCTGGCGCGGCTGCCAAGTCTGGCGTGGCGCGAAAAACCCTTGTCGTTAGTTGTAGCGCACATGCCGAGCGTTCGGCCATGCGGTGCGCGAGTATAGCGCTTTAAAACGTGCGTTTGAACTATTAGCTGTATGAAGCCAAATTGGCGCTGAAAAACCATTCATGGCGTATAAAAAGTAGCCGAAGCCGTGCTCGCTGGCCAGCCTAGAGAGCGGATTAACGATTAGAAGCGATGACTAGCCAATGCGCCTCGGCACTATCGGCTTCTACTTGATAGGGGATGTGCGCTGTTAACTCAATTTGCTGTCCGGCCTTGAGTATCTGTTGCCCGTTTAGTGTGCTGTAGCGGGCACTGCCAGTGGTAATGATGAGCAGCGATGCTGTAGATGGAATTTGGTGCTCACTGCCCTCGCCTTGCGCTGCTTGATGATAGCTGACCTGGATCAGTGCGCATCGAGCATCTGGCATGAGGGCTGGTGCAGGCCGTGACGCCAAGAGGGTTGGCTCGCTGGGCGATAGGGATGCGTCGACGGCAAAAAATTGTTGAATGGTAAGGGGAAACCCCCTAAGGACCTTTTCCAATGAAAGAATCGAGGGACTGACGGAGCCGTGCTCGATCACCGAGATTGCGCTGTTGGGAACCCCTGCTCTCTTGGCAAGCTCACGCTGTGACCAGCCGTAATACTCCCTCAATGCCTTCAGCGTTATTCCTATCACCTCTCCCATGGCCCATCTCCCTGCGACTTAAGCAGCCATGCTAACAACCCGCCCTAGGTATGACCAGAAGCTCTCCCCTTAAATCATGTCAGCATAGCGATTTTCAGTTTGGAAGGTGATCTTTTTGTCCACCCCTGGAATCTCAATGCCGTCGCCGGAGAGCGCCATGGCCTGATCATCGATCAAGCCTTCGCCGAAGTTGTAGACAATATTGAAATTACCGCGCGTCGCCTGCTGGTCATAACTATTGGCCGCGGCCTCTACGGTTGTCAGCTTTTCCTCGTAAGCTTTGATTTCAGCGCTTGAGTGTCTTTTCGCAAGCATCCTTTCTACGGCAGAAGGCGAGAGAACGACACCAGTGGCGTTGTTTCCGCCGAAGCCTTTGGTATTGATAAAGGCAACCTCGAGATCGTCACGCTTGGTGTCTTCCGTGGAAATATTCAAGTTTTTCTGGTGGACATCATCCGCCACTTTATCGATGGTCTTGATACCTGGAACCAAACCGTACTTGAAAGTGCCGAGTGCTGAAATAAGCTGATCACCACTGGCAGGGCCAATCGAGTGGCCAACAAACGATTTCACCGCACTCACCGGCCAGTCGGTAATGCCGAACGCCTCAGCCACGCGGTCAAACAATTCCGACTCACTGACGCGATTAGCCGGAGTGCTCGAACCGTGCGCATGAACCATACTTTGCGCTTGTATTGCCGATTCACCAAGTAGATCACGGGCGGCAGCGACCGCTTTGGCTAAGGTGATGTAGTTTCCGGGGCCTGGCGCGGAAATGGATTTTTTGAACCCGTCAGCGTTAATGAACACGTCTGTCACCGCTCCGTGGATTTGCGCGCCAAGCTCAAGGGTCAGCTCATCGTCCATCAGAATGACAAACTGGCTGGCCTCAGCAATGGTGAAGCCACAATTGTCTCCAAAAGGTCGGCTAGACTTACGCAGATCTGGCGCATCTTCGCCGGTAATCTTCTTAAGTCCGTCTAGTGTTCCCAAGGCACTCATGGCACCAAAGCCATCGATGATTTCTTGCGTAACCGGAGCTTCGCTATTGCCGACCACGACGACCCGTGATTTACCTGACTGGATAGCCTCAATGCCCATTTTTAGATTATAGAGAAAGGTAGCGCATGCTCCCGTCGCACAGCCGGTGGTACCTAAACTTCCCAAGATATAGGCATTAATGAAGTCAGCGGGCATAGTGTTGAGCCCTAGCGGCAACTGCTTGGCGGTAACGCGATTGCCTTTCAGTCGCGCCTGCATGACGCCACCAAAACCAAATTCATCCACCTGACTGAGCACGCTGCCTGCGTATACAGCAATTTCATCCGGCTTTACTGCGGTAGCGATCCGCTGCCAAGGGATTCCCACGGAATGCAGGGCGTCACTCATTCCAACGATGGTCATTTGCAGCCCGCGCGGATGAAAGCGTGACTTGTACAGCTCTCCTGGCTCAAAACCAGTGGGCAGTTGACCTGCCACCTTAATATTCATGTCCCTTGTGGAATCTACCTTAACCTCAACATTATCAGCTAGAGTAACTTTCGCGTGAGAATCACTCTGTTCCTCCACAACCCAGGTAGCGGGACAAGGCGATGGTATATGCCTCTTAGAAAGAAGGAATGAGGTACTGCCATTATCCGGGGCCACGGTTACCGATTGCTGCCAAGGCGCCGCATCTACGTCAAAGTGGCTCTTTTCGATTCGGCGAATAAGGGTTGCAGCAAGAATCTTCTCGCCGAGCTGCTCTTCGATCTCTTGCAGTGACAGCTCTAGCCCGTCGTGGGTATAGAATCCGCTTTCATTGGCCTTAATGATTTTGGTCATCACGCCTAAGCCTGCCAGGGTTTCCTGCCTTGATTCCTTGTCGATACTCTCGATGACCATGCGCTTGAAGCCATGATGAAACGAACTGCGACCGGCGGCGTTGTAGCCACCAAAACCGACAATAATAGGCAAACGTGACATGGTACATCCTTCCTGACTGGCCGTTGATTACTAAGACCACCATTTTAGGGGGAGGCTTTTAAGCCAGTTACGGGTATAATGGACAGAAATCTCGGCAATTCAGCCAGAGGGCGCGGAGGGCGGGATGTTGCCGTTATCGAGCATCCTCTTTGTTGCTAATTACTACACCACGAGCTTGGCAGATGAAAAAACACATAGGCGCAACGTTTCTAGTTATCGAAGACATGTTGGCTACCAGCATTACATTGCCCATCGAAATGATGAATGCCGCAGAGAGTGCGGCCAGAGGTAAGAATCGACAAGCTCAGAGGCTCAATATTGCGACTGCCGGAATACACACAGCCGCCACACAAACTCGATCTGGCTTTGCCTTGGCCGCAGAGCTTGAGATTGGCAGTATAAATACGACCGATATGGTCATTATCCCTTCTCTCTGGCGCAATCCCCGCCCGATCATTCGTCGAAACCCGGAAATCATCGCCTGGCTAAGAAAGCTCAATGAACAAGGTACGATTTTTATTGCCGTTGGCACTGGGGTGTGCTTTTTAGCCGAGGCGGGATTGCTCAATGGGAAGGCTGCCACCACCCACTGGCATTACTTTGAGCAATTCCAGCGCAGCTATCCAGAAGTTGATTTAAAGCGCCAATATTTCATTACTCAGTCTGGCAACTTCTATTGCGCCGCGAGTGTTAATGCCGTCGCTGATCTAACGGTTCATTTTATTCATCGCACTTATGGTCAGGAAATTGCCAGCCATGTACAGCGAAATTTCTCTCACGAAATCCGCAGGGCCTACGAGTCAACCAGTTACTACGACGACAAGCACCGCTACCACCCTGATGAAGATATTGTACAGGCACAAATTTGGCTTCAGGATCACTGCCAAAAGGAAATTTTATTAAAAAGCGTGGCCGAACGGTTTGATATGAGTGTGCGTACTTTTAATCGACGCTTTAAGAGCGCAACAGGCAAGACGCCACTGCAGTACCTACAGGAAATTCGAATTGATATGGCAAAGGACTTACTGCAAACCAGCAATTTGTCAGTGAGTGAAGTTGCCTACAAAGTTGGCTATCAAGACATGGGGCACTTTTCTAGCTTGTTTAAGAAGCTCCTCTCCACGACGCCGAGTGAGTATCGCGCAACCGTTCGGGCGAAGCTATTTACGGCAGAGTCATAGAGGTTTTTTCAACAGCACGACATCTGCACCATGAGAGCTAAGTGAAGCGCCCCATTTTTCCGACAGCCACTGAAAAGTCTTCGAATGAAAAAAGACGATATGGGTTTGATCATTTTTATAATGCCAAGCGGAAAATGCTTCTTGAGTCGTCACCTGCTTGGTCATAATTCCCAGAGTTCCTCCAGGCTTTAGCAGCGACCAAAGTTGCGCCAGCACTTCATTAGGTTGGCGCAAGTGCTCAACCACTTCTGTCGCTGTGATAAAGTCATAGGTTTGCAGCAGAGCATCTTGATTGTCCGCATAAAACTTGTCATAAAGCGTCATTTCATAACCTGATTGTTCGAGCATTTTTGCTAGAACCGGTCCCGGTCCGCAGCCAAACTCAAGACCTTCCGAGCCGGCGGGAAGAGTCGCTATAATTGGCTCAGCCATACGCGCCAAAAACCCTCGATAACCTTCGTCATCAAAACTGTTTTGGTGTTTGTCATACTCAGCCTTTTCGTCTTCGTCAGACAGATGATAGCAAGCGGCGGCGTGCACTAAGTGACACAGCTTGCAGACGTAATACGGCCTCCGTTTGTCTCGGTGAAAGAAGTTTGTCGTGCTGCCGCATAATGGGCAGACTTTGGCTTGTTCGGGGGTCATTCAGAGCTCACTGCTCAGTGGTAAATTACTGAGCAGTGCTCAAAGATAGGCTATAAAGAACTAGGCGACGTGCTGGTTGGCAGCTTCTGCCCTCTGCAGTTTATTGGCCTGATCAGGCTCGCCGGACTCTATGGTAATGGTTCGGGGTTTCATTGCCTCAGGAACTTCCCTGACAAGCTGTACATTGAGCATTCCATTCTCAAGCTTGGCACCCTGCACTCGCACGTGGTCAGCCAGTTGAAAGCGGCGCTCAAAGTTTCTGGCGGCGATACCTTGGTGCAGAAATTTGCGTTCGTTTGCGGCTGCTGACTTAGTGCCGGTAATCGTTAGCGTGTTCTGCTCACTCTCAATGTTTAACTCAGACGAAGAGAAGCCTGCAATCGCCATGGTAATCAGGTATTCATTGTCGTCGATCAGTTCGATATTGTATGGCGGATAACCGCCCTGCTGCTGATCGTTTCGGTTTATATTATCTAGAATCGAAGCCATACGATCAAAGCCGATGGCAGTTCTGTAAAGTGGTGAAAAGTCGGTGTTTCTCATAAGATTCATACCCTTAAAAGTAAGCAATATGGTGCGGTGATCCATCATTCGATCGGATCGTTAGTCGGCAGCTCTGCTGCTTGCAGATGCCACCATAAACCCCTCTTCGAGCGAGCCTGATAAAGATATGGGTATTGCTGCGTTAACTTTCAAGGGCATTCATTCAAAACTCAGAACATTCGGCCGCTCACAAAAAAGCCCCACCTTTTCAGGTAGGGCTTTTCAGGTAGGGCTTTTCAGGTAGGGCTTTTCAGGAACTTTTAGAGATTCAAATATCAGATATTTTCGAGAAGAGCCTTTTTATACATTACTAGGCGCGGGCGTGATGGACGCTTCGCATCAAAGATAAATACGTATGCTTGACCATTGTCTGCAGCGGGAATGGTACGACGGAACTTGTGCTTTCCTATTTGGAAAATTTGGCGCCCAGTAACCACTTCTGTTTCGACACGGTATTGATTTTGGCCTAAGAATTCAAAAGCCTTAGATTCAATCTTGTTACCGCCTAACGTTAGGCGTTTGAAGGTTGGCCGCCCAGGCTTACCATCACTTAACAAATTCTCCAGTCTAGCGACCTCTTTTTGGGCGTAGCGTAATGCTTCTTTGTCGAGTTCCGAAAGCTCCATTTTCTCTTCAGTACTAACCACCTCTGTTTCTATCTTTTGCTGCGCTATTGCCCTCGCCTCTTCCGCTAAACGGGCCTGCTCAGCTTCGATAGCAGCCAGGCGCTCCTTTTGGTCCTGCTCTGCTTGTATGCGTTTCGCCGCGTCTTTTTTGGCTCTTTGAGCAGCAGCCAGAAGACTCTTAGCTTCCTTCTCGGCTCGTTGCTTTGTGCTCGCCAAAGTGGACTCTTGCTGCTCAATGCGCGACTGATCGGCTGCAATTTGCGATTCTAATCGATTTTTTTCTGCCAACAGCTCCGCGTGATTGTTCTGAGTTCTTTCATAGCGCTTAGTTCTGGTTCTAACGCCTCGCTCAGCCATACTCAAGGCATGATCAGCCAGCTTAAGCGCTCTAGTATTCTCTTGAGAGGCGTCGCCGACCAGCGCAATTTTTGCCGATGCCTGCTCTTTCTGAGCGTTTGCAAGTTCTTTTGTAGCAGTATCTAGATCGGTCTGCGCGCGAGTGAGTTTATTTTGATAGCCGAACAATTGATTCTCTACATCCTCAAGTTGAGAACTTCGGTTCTCATAAGCCTGATAGTAGCGATCCAGCTTGTCCTGGGCTTGCGATACAGCATCCGCAAATGCAAATGGTGTTGTGCTCATTAAAAGAGCAGTTAAGACTAGATTTCTTATTCTCATGGTTCTATACATCTTGTATTGCATATTTGCCTATGGTGGGCGTGACTGCCTGTTCACGCAAAAATCCGTCTATTCAAACGAACGATCCCCATAGAACGCGGATTTCGGGTCACCAACTCTACCTATCTGGAGCCCTCTTTTCAAGGTCAAGGCCGTTTCCTGAGCGGCAGACATACGCTCCAATACAGTGCGAAAATTGGCCCTGAGCCTCGATCTTAGCTAAGGTTTGGCATGCACTGAAAGGCCTATCATTAAAGTGAGGTAAGCATGAATCGATACAACTCTATCTTGTGCGCGGTAGACTTAACCGACAACACCTACACAGTGCTTCGCGCTGCCTTAGAGCTGACAGATATTGAGAACATTAGGCTTCTGCATGTATGCGAGCACCCCATCACCGGGTACGGAGAAGCAACAGGAGGTAATCACCAGGTCACCGAGAGCCAGATCAGGCAAAAGGTATTTCCTGAACTAAAGGACTTACTAACGGAGACCGGCATCGATAGTGGGCAGCTGCAAATACGCTTTGGAGGCCTTGCCGATCAAATAGCAAGTTACGCGATTGAGGTTGGTAGCGATCTCATCATGGTGGGAAGCCATGAAAAGCATGGCTTAAGAGCGTTGCTAGGCTCTACCTCTGGGCAAGTCGTAAAAACCTCGCCCTGTGATGTGCTGGCAGTGCGAGTATAAATGTACTGCTTTAACAGAGGCTCCTGAGCCAAACAACCCAACTCACCCATTCACAACCTTCAATATCTTCCAGTAAAGAAATGAAATCGTAACATTATTTCAAAAAACCACTTGAATTATCTGCGGAGAGAGGCAATATAAACCCATAGGTGGCCACCTTCTTTAAGTAATCTACGAAGACTTTCCCATTGAGGTAAAGGAGCTACTTACTATGCAAATTCAGAACAACGTCGTCTACCGTGATCTAGATGCGTCTCAAGCATTGAACAGCACCATCGAAAAAAAGCTTCAGAAACTTAACCGCATCTCCAGTCAGATCAATAGTAGTCGGGTTGTGCTCGACTCCCCGCATCAGCACAAGAACAAAGGCAAATTATTCCGAGCAAAAATCGAGCTAGGTGTCAAAGGTGATTCGATCGCCCTTCAGCAAGACAGCTCCTCCATTCACGTTGCCGTTAGAGATGTTTTCAAGGCCGCCGAGCGAAAGCTCAAGCAGGTATCGGAAAAACGCAGCTATGGTAAACACAGTAAGCTAACAGAAATTAACGCACCTCTTGTGGTGGAAGTCGAAGAGGATATGGAGCAGCACTAACAGCGCCTGGTGACTGTCCCTCCCCTTTGCGAAGCCTCCGGCCAGCTGCCGAGAGGCTTCATTCATTTACCTACTCCCAACCCGGTATTGCCGAGGCGAACACCCCTCCCAACGCTTGAAAGCACTCGAAAAATTGCTCTGATCAACAAAGCCCAGCTTTGCGCTAATCTCAGAGATACTATCCTCTCCGCCCGTCAGATAACTACAGGCTAGCTTATGCCTTATATTGCCAAGTAGCTTCACAAACGATGTGTCTTCTTGCGCCAACTTCCTTTGTAGCTGACGCGTGCTCAAATGCAGCCTCCGCGCAACTTCGTTTTGCCTAGGCTCTCCCCCCCTCCAATAAGCGCACAAGCTCAGCTTCAACTCGAAGTGAGATGCTTGCTGTTTTCATCCGCTGGAGGTAGTCCATTGCGATTCTTTCTCCAGCCATAGCAACCGCTGGATTGGCCGTCGTTACCGGCGCATCGAGGGCTCCGCCGTTAAAAACTATTTGATTCTCTGCGGTGGAAAATACCACGGGCACCTGAAACGAGCGTTCCCAAAGGGAGGGGTCTTTTGGTTCTTCCCGCATCATTCTAATATTTTTAATGCTATTTTTAGGCAGATTAAGCACCCAAGACAACATAAAGGCATCAATAGCTTGATCGGTGATCTCATTGAGCGCCTCAGCTTCCATTAGCCAGCGCATGACAACATCCCCATCAGGCTGTTCCACAGAGCGTATATCCGCCGCATCGCTGACCATGTGGCTGATTTTTTCGACCCGCTGAAGCGCTTCCCTTAGGCTACTGCTCGCCTCTAACGCTATGCCAACGCTGTGGAATGTTAAGCTGGAGCAGTGGGCAGGCACCAATAAGCCGAAAGCTTCGTTGCCAGTTTCTGCAACGCTATCGCGCCAAATTTGCGACATAGCGGAGACTGACACCCGTGCATCTGCCTCACATAATTGTTCAAACTCTAGGTTTTGTTTTGCAAACACCCGCCGCGGGTCAACACCGGAACTCTCAAGCGTGTTCCATATAGCTGCAGCCCAAGTTGCAAGAGTAGTATTATTCATCAGAATTGTTTCGATCGATTTATGAGCGCCGAAATCCACAACATGGAGATAGGCACTGCGATAACTGGAGCAACCAAACTAAAGGCGCATATTGTAGTCTTAGTGAGACGCTGACAAGGTTTACGATGGTTTATTTAGCCGACCATTATTTGTCTGCCGCCTACAGGGCGCCGCGATTTGGCTGCTCAGGTTAATAACGAGCTCCCAACCTACAAAAGAGACGATGAAAAAAAAGAAAACACCAACAAGACTCCCCAAAATCATACTGGTAGGCGGCGGACATGCTCACGCTCTTTTTTTACTCTATTGGTCAAAGCTCTCGGAGAAGCCAGCAGCAGTCACACTGATCTCTTTGAGCGATTATGCACCCTATTCCGGTATGCTGCCTGGGCTTGTGGCCGGACACTTTGGTCACGACGAGACTCACATTGATTTGCGAGAACTATGTCGGCACGCTGGCGCCACGTTTATTCAAGGTCGTGCCGATGCTGTCGACCCAAGCCGTCAGCAGGTTATGATGTCAAACGATACCAGTTTGAACTACGACATCCTTTCCATTAATGCTGGAGCTGGCCCCAATCTGGCGACAACAGGGGCTGATAATCTCACTATTCCGGTCAAACCTATTTCAGACTTTTACCAAGTGTGGATGGAATTATTGAGTCAAATCCAAACGCCCAAGCAGTTCAACGCCCCCCTATCGATAGCGGTGGTAGGTGGCGGCGCGAGTGGCGTCGAATTGATACAAGCAATGCATCATCGCCTGCAGAGAGAGGCCGCCAGCGGCGCAAGCTACAACCTTTCTCTGGTTCAGCGCGGGCGAGGACAGCCTGAAAATTACCCTAAAGGCCTTCAACAAAAATTCGCCACTAGACTTGCTCGTCAAGGCATTGCAGTACACGAGAAATTTTCGGTGAACAGAGTTGAAAAAAATACAGAAAGCTCTCTCCTGCATGCATCAGATGGAAGGAAGTTGGCGGCCAACTATATTATTTGGTGCACCCAAGCAATCGGCGCCCCTTGGTTGAAACGCACCCAACTCCCCCTAGATGGAGATGGCTTCATCGAGATTGAAGACACTTTACAGGCAGTGGGACATCCACTGATTTTTGCCTGTGGCGATTGCGCCAGCATGGTTAACCACAAAATCCCAAAGGCCGGTGTCTACGCGGTTAGGCAAGCAGAGACGCTTACGCACAATATCCTGGCGCTACTCAATAAAGAGTCATTGAGAGTTTTTAAACCACAGAGGAGCTACCTGAGCATCGTCACCGGCGGTGACCAATGGGCATTGGCTGCCCGAGGAGGGCTTTCCCTTCCTATCTGCTCACCAAGACTAGTGTGGCAATGGAAGCGGCACATCGATAAGAGGTTTATGGCGCAGTTTCAGTTCTAATTCAAGCGACCCAGCACAACGTGTCGAACAATGCCTGCGCTACTTTTTTGAGGGTTACGGCCTCTGGCGCAAGCAAAGGCAAGAACGCAGGCGGCAGTCACAGTTAAAACAGGTCCACATCGTCCGATGCTGTAAGAGGCTGAATATGGCCACTTTTGATTAAAGCACTGTAGCTGGCCACCTGATTTCTGCCTTCACGCTTGGCAAAGTAGAGTGCCTGATCAGCATGACCAAACACCTCTGACGAGCTGCTATCGAGGGCAATAGGCGCAAAGCCGATACTGATAGTCACTTGATTAACTTGCGGGAAGCCAAAGGTGGCAACGGTTTCGCAAAAACGCTTAAACGCCGAGCTTGCTCCGGCCTCGTCGGTTGGCTCTAGCAACACGACGAACTCTTCACCACCGAAACGAAACAGCAAGTCTGCTCGTCGAAAAAATAGCTGCATCCGCTGGGATAACAACAGGAGTATTTCGTCACCATAGAGATGACCAAATTTATCGTTTATCGCCTTGAAATGGTCGATATCTATTATTCCCAACCAAGAATGGGCCGCTTCTTTTTTGGTTCGTTTTTGATCTCGTACTGTCGCCTGCTGTCCAGCGTGGCGTCGCTGTTGCGAAATCAGCGCCTGAAACTTTCCATCAAAGGTTCTTCGGTTCAACAATCCCGTTAATTTGTCGCTCTCACTTTCTTTGAGTACAGCCAGATAGTTTGCGTAAATTTTTAGTAGAGCATCAACCACTTTCAAGTGGGGTTCCAGATTGCGACGGGACTCTACGGTTAAGGATGCCACTACGTTCTGGGTATCAGTCAAGGGAAAGAAATAGTGGTATCCGGCATCTGTGCGATCAACGCTGGCCTCGCCGCCAAGGGCTTTTCTCAGTGGCGGCAACATCTCGTGAGCAAGCTCATCAAGATTCCACCCCTGATGAAGATCATCATTGAATCGACTGCGATTAAGCGCCACAAACTCGCGCAAGGCATCTCTGTCATCAAAGGGCTTCGGAACTACGGCGGCTCGCAAGCAAGGAATGTTCGTTACTAGTGCCACCACTAAGGCACGCTCGATAGCCTGACGATCGGGTGAGCAGGTAATATCGACAATTGACTCAAGTAGCTTCTGATGATCGAGTATGTCGGTGTCTATTGTCGGATCCCCGTGTCTGATCGTCATAGCGGCACAATTGCGATATTGAGCAAAAAATCAAAGCCTCTCATGCAGTGCCGTCTTCCTAGGGCTCAAAGTAAATTAGCCTGAGAGACCTAGACATCTGCCCGACTGAGCGTGAAGCCTTTATTGGAGGCGAAATCGAGCACCCAGAGGCATCTCAAGAAATTATAAGGCAAGGCTAGAGTTGAAAGAATAATCAAGCTGAAATAAAAAAGGCCTCCATCTGGAGGCCTCTAAATATGGGGTGGACGATGGGACTTGAACCCACGACGACCGGAATCACAATCCGGGGCTCTACCAACTGAGCTACGCCCACCATTGTTTGGTTTGTTACATTTGCCTGCGTGTATGGCACGCCCGGCAGGATTCGAACCTGCGGCCATCCGCTTAGAAGGCGGATGCTCTATCCAACTGAGCTACGGGCGCACTGTTTATTGCCGATCGGCAACTGGGTGAGCCTCAAGACGCTAAGCCTTCCTAGGCTCGAACTCAAAATAGTGGTCGGAGTGGAGGGATTCGAACCCCCGACCCTCTGGTCCCAAACCAGATGCGCTACCAAGCTGCGCTACACTCCGACTGAACTTTAGTGGCTGTGCCTCTGAAGTGGTGCGCATATTACCCACGCTCCCCTGCTCCGTCAACGGCTTTTTTAAAAATTTCTAACGTTTGCAGTAACTTAGCGTAAACGCTCGAAATTCAGAGCTGACCGTAGGATCTTCAAAATCAGTATAGCTGGGTTATCGCCTCAGAGAAGTTGGAATATAGAGGCATTTTGTCGCTCTCGGTTGGCGCAAGACTCCGGCTTATGGGAGAATAGCGGCCGTTTTTACTACTCAACTAATGGGAATCATCCATGTCTGCACTGGTATTAGATGGCAAGGCACTTGCCCAAAAAACTGAACAAGAGCTTTCCACTCGCGTCGCCGCTATGAAAGAGAAAAGCAATGGTCAAACGCCAATACTAGCGACCATCCTAGTGGGGGGCGATCCAGCCTCAGCCACCTATGTCAAAATGAAAGGCAATGCCTGCACCCGCATCGGCATGGATTCTCTCAAGGTCGAAATGGGCGAAGACACCACGACCGAGCAATTGCTAGCCAAAATCGATGAGCTTAACGGCAACCCAAACGTGCACGGCATTCTTCTTCAGCACCCGGTCCCCGAGCAAATCGATGAACGAGCTTGCTTCGACGCCATCGCACTGGAGAAAGATGTTGATGGTGTGACCTGTCTTGGCTTTGGACGCATGAGCATGGGCGAAGAGGCTTATGGCTGCGCCACACCAAAGGGCATTATGCGCCTGCTGGAGGCCTACGAGATAGACCTCAATGGTAAACACGCCGTGGTTGTCGGCCGTAGCCCAATCTTGGGTAAGCCAATGGCAATGATGATGCTGGGAGCCAATGCCACCGTCACCATTTGCCATTCTAGAACTCAAAATCTAGCGGAACATATCAAGCAAGCTGACGTAATCGTTGGTGCCGTTGGCAAACCCGAATTCATTAAAGCGGAGTGGATCAAAGATGGCGCAGTGGTGGTTGATGCCGGATATCATCCGGGCGGCGTCGGTGACATAGAGCTTGAGCCCCTGAAAGACCGCGTTGCAGCTTACACGCCGGTGCCTGGAGGCGTTGGCCCCATGACCATCAACACCTTGATCTATCAATCTGTTGATTCCGGCGAGAAAAAGATAGGCTGATTCATCTCTCCCCGCTCCCCTGTGGGCGGGCTAAGCCCCACTCTCGCCGCCCTTCCTCTACTCGCTCGCCTGGTCTTAGTGCGTGTCAATGACTGTGGCGGACAATGGAATCAGATGTAATGAGCGCTCTGTGAGCCTACCCATACTCTTTCAAGACGACGTTATAGTCGCGGTCAATAAGCCCTCGGGTCTATTGGTGCATCGTAGCGAGATCGATCGTCACGAGACACGCTTTGCTCTACAGCTGGTGAGAGATCAAATCGGGCAGCGTGTCTACCCCGTACATCGACTCGACAAGCCCACCTCTGGTGTGCTGTTGTTCGCCCTCGATTCAGACACTGCACGACGGCTATCCGAGTCTTTCGCCGAGCGTCAGGCATGCAAAAGCTATATTGCAGTTTGTCGTGGCTTCGCTCCCGAATCCGTCTATGTGGATTACGCTTTGAAGGAAGAACTCGATAAATACACGGATAAAAAGGCGCGGAGAGATCGACCACCGCAAGAAGCCCAAACCCACTTTTCAAGGCTGGCGACGACCGAATTAGATGTAGAGATAGAAGGCTACCCGCAAAGCCGATATTCCTTGATAGAGTGCAGGCCTGAGACCGGACGGAAACACCAAATCCGACGGCATCTGAAGCACCTTAGCCACCCAATTATCGGCGATGCCAAGCATGGTCGGGGTCGCCACAATCGGTACTTTAAGCATCAGCTGGGCATAGATCGCCTATTGTTGCACGCCAGCCGACTGCAAATTACTCATCCCGACAGCGGAGCGCCTCTTGAGTTGGCTGCGCCTCTCGATGACCGCTTTCTCATTCTGATGAAACGATTTGGGTGGGAGCAGGCGCTACCCGCCTACCTCCAGCCCTCACCAACCCCTTGATAGCAGGCCACATTATTTACCTGTTGGCAGCCTTGGACGGTACAATAAAACCGCTAGATCAACCATGAGAATGGTGCGCATTTATAATGCCACGAATAACCCAGCAAAAAACCTACGCTAACAATCAGTGACATACGTATCAATGAGACTCGACAAGTACATTAGCCAAATTAGTGATCTATCCAGAAAGGAAGTGAAGCGAATTCTGAAAACCGGGTTAGTAACGGTGAACGAAGAGGTTTGTAAGGATCCTTCACGACATATTTCAGACGCCGATACCGTTTGTGCGGAGGGGGAGCGCCTAGAGCCACCGTGCGCGCGCTATTTTATGCTGCATAAACCAGCGGGCTATGTTTGTGTGACAAAAGATAAAGATCACCCTACGGTACTGGAGCTGCTGGACGAACCCAACCTAGACAAACTTCAAATTGCTGGTCGCCTAGACATTGACACCACCGGGCTGGTACTCATTACTGATGATGGAAAATGGAATCATGCGGTAACCAGCCCAAAACGTGATTGCAAGAAAACCTATCTGGTTACCACCTTAAGAGATATCGAGCCGGAAACCATCAACAAATTCTCTGCCGGAGTAATGCTAGACGGAGAATTTAAACCGACACTGCCTGCCGAACTCGAGATCCTGTTCGCCAACGAAGCGAAATTGACCATCTCTGAAGGCAAGTACCACCAAGTCAAGCGCATGTTTGCCGCCGTGGGCAACAAGGTGGAAGAGCTGCATCGAAACCAAGTGGGTGAAATTGTTCTGGATGAAGATTTAGAGCTTGGAGATTACCGTGAACTCAGCGCGGATGAAGTATCAAGCGTTAAGGTGTGATGGCGCCCCACCGCTAGAGGACAAATAATGAACGACTCTGTTTCAAGCCTACTGTTAAACTTCTTGCAGAACAATGACGAGCAAACACTGTGGATTGCCGACGAGAACGCTCTGGGCACAGCCGCTACCGTATCGCCTCGCCCCTCGCTTGTCATTGTTTCAAACCGGTTTGATATTTATACGCAGGCCATTGAGCAAGGGCACAATGCTCAGTTTAGCGATTACGATTTTAGCGCTATCGAAGATGAATCCCTAGACGCCATTGCGTATCGCGTTTCCAAAGAGCGGGCCGTGGTTCATCACGTCGCCAACGAGGCCCGGCGAACCCTAAAGCCGGGAGGCATACTTCGCCTGGTGGGTGAAAAATACGATGGGATCAAAGGCTACACCGATAAAATCAGCAAGTTACTTGGGGTTAAATCACCGGCCAAGAAATACGGCAACAGTTATGTCGCCGAGCTCAAAAAAAGTGAACAAACCCGTGCCGACACATCCGATAAAGTACTTGATGACAAACAGTACGCCGAACTCCGACAAATAGATCAGCTGATCAGCAATCAAGGTTCTGAGCTGGCCTGGTGGAGCAAGCCGGGACAGTTTGGCTGGAACAAAACAGATCAAGGCAGCGCCTTACTGATTCAGCAGGCTGAGGTGCTGTTCGCACAAACCCGCTACCCCTCTCGCGTAATGGATCTGGGATGCGGCTACGGCTATTTGACATTAATGACAACAGATTGGCCGCATACATTGCGTTTCGCAACCGATAACAACGCCGCAGCAATCGCTTCCGCTAAGAGAAATTTTGAAGCGGCAGGTTTGAATGTAACCCTGGTAGCCGACGATTGTGGCAGCTCAATTCAAGAAGAGTTTGATTGCCTACTGTGCAACCCGCCGTTTCACCAGGGCTTTGCCCATGACTCGAGTCTTACGCAAAAATTTCTAGCCAATGCGGCGCGACTGACTGCCACTCAAGGCGTCGCACTTTTTGTTGTCAATCAATTTATCCCGCTGGAAAAAATGGCCGCAAAATATTTCAGAAATATCGACAAGTTGGTCGACGACGGACACTTTAAGGTCGTTGCCCTAAAACATTGATGTCAGCATTGAAAATGAACGGTTTTAAGATTGTCAGCTTCCTTTAGCCAGAGTGTCGAGAGGGCAAATTATTGCGTCTGCCTTTCGATTGCTTCAACATAGTATTCAATAAGCCAAAGGAGTTCGCCTAATGTTGCTGTCTGTACTCGATCAATCTCCCGTTCGCCAAGGCGGTTCCGCTGAGCAGGCACTACAAGAAACCATTGAACTGGCTCGCCTTACTGAACAACTGGGCTACCACCGCTTTTGGGTGTCAGAACATCACAGCACCGATGCCTTGGCGGGTAGCGCACCTGAAGTGCTATTAGCAGCACTGGGACAAGCAACACAATCAATACGCATTGGCAGTGGCGGCATTATGCTGCCCCACTACGCTCCATTTAAGGTGGCAGAGGTCGCCTCACTGCTCGCGAGCCTATTTCCTGGACGAATCGATCTTGGCCTGGGGCGCGCTCCCGGAACAGATATGGTATCGGCGAGAGCACTTTCAGTGGACGGTAAAACCCGCTTTGAAGAATTTCCACAGCAGGTCTCCGAACTAATGACCATGTTGTTTGATGAGAGTTTCAAACCGAAGGTGAATCCACAGCCTCGTCAACCGGCCAGCCCTTGGATGCTCGGCTCCAGCCCGGACAGCGCCATACTCGCCGGCCAACAAGGTCTGCCGTACAACTTTGCCCTGTTCATCAACCCGCACATGGACACTCGCATACTCGACTACTACCGCCAACAATTTCAGCCTAGCGAACATCTAGAAAAGCCCTATACCAGTCTCACCGTTAACGTCGTGTGTGCAGAAACTGAAGAAGAAGCTAAGGCCCTGGCTTTGAGTCGACAGATTTCATTTCTACGCTTCGCTACCGGGCGTGGAGACAGTCGAATTTGTACGCCCGAAGAGGCACAGTCCGTAACCTTAAGCGCCGATGAACGGGCGTTCATCGATCAGCGCTCTGCCCATGCTGCAATAGGAAATCCTGAGCAAGTGCGCGAGAAGCTATTTCAATTAGCCGATAGTTTTGCCGCCGATGAACTCATGACCGTGACCATAACCTACGACTTTGAAGCTCGAAAACGATCTTATGAATTGTTGGCTCACGCTTTCAAGCTAACACAGTAGCGGCTCTATCGCCTATCCTCCACGATCGCAACTTGATCGCGATAAGTTCCACGGCAGCCGACTAACCCATTATCTTCTCTCGGTACGGTCACTCACCCATTGACGAAAGAGACAGTAATCATACTGTCAGTTTTCGAAGACTGAAGCTCAACTTACAGTCTGCACGACGCTGATCAAGCGTTTTGAATTCACGCAAGTTTTCTTTGAAGCGCCGGCTGAGATTATTGC
>CERE01067842.1_pt1 | contig 32731 bp, 29 predicted proteins | sample 530911 | NCBI WGS metagenome assembly CERE01 (sample SAMEA2621092, study PRJEB7988) | marine metagenome | biome: marine biome (ENVO:00000447); feature: mesopelagic zone (ENVO:00000213); material: "saline water (ENVO:00002010), including plankton (ENVO:xxxxxxxx)" | depth 800 m
TAACACTTATTCCTTAAATAAGTGTCCACTTTTATAGAGTCGTATCAATTAAGCCAAGCATGATGTTTGTATTGAACGTGAGCGGTGGTTATCCCGCGCATTTTATTAAACCCTGCGCGAGGTAAACTCCCGCCTACGGGTATAAAAAACCTTGCTATGTTAACTGTAAGGTTTTTAAATTCCTCGAACCTCGAACCTCGAACCTCGAACCTCGAACCTCGAACCTTGTAAAACGCTGTTGCAAACACCTATTAAAGATTTACAATACAATAAACAACACCGCTAAACTGCTTAATAACACTATCAGGAGTTAATATGGATTCAATACTCAATTGGCTGAATGAAAATTCAGGCTTAATCTTACACTACGGTATTCAAGCAGTCATAGCGCTTGTTATATTTTTACTGGGTGGACGAATTGCTAAATTTTGTGCAAAGTTAACCGAAAAAGCATTCGACAAGAAAAAAGTAGATAAAGCGGTTTCATCGTTTGTCTCTAGTATTGTATATGCCATTGTATTTGCAGCCACTATTTTAATGGCGCTGTCACAAATTGGCATCGAAACCACGTCATTCATTGCTATTTTAGGTGCGGCAGGTTTAGCCGTTGGCTTAGCACTGCAAGGGTCGTTATCTAACTTTGCGTCAGGCGTATTAATTATTCTACTTCGCCCATTTAAATCAGGTGACTACGTTGAAGCTGGCGGTAAAGCCGGTACGATTAAAAAAATCGAAATATTCTCAACTGAAATGCGCACACCCGATAACAAAGTAATTGTAATGCCTAATTCAAAAATCATGTCAGATGCAATTATTAACTACTCGCGCGAATCAACACGCCGCGTTGACCTTGTGATTGGTGTTGGCTACGACGCCGACTTACGAAAAGCAAAAGAAGTACTTAAATCAGTGCTTGATAACGAATCGCGTATTTTAAAAGATCCTGCATATAACGTATCGGTATCTGAACTTGCCGATTCAAGCGTTAACTTTATAGTGCGCCCGTGGGTTAACTCAGAAGATTACTGGCCAACATATTGGTCGTTAATGGAAAACATTAAAATAGCGTTAGACGACGCAGACATTACCATTCCATTCCCGCAAATGGATGTACATTTACACAAGCAAGACTAATTTTTTAAAATACTTATTTATTAAGGCAGCGCTCAAATTCGATTTATTAATATGCGCGCTGTTTTTTTAATAGGTATTAATACATTTTTTACAGGGTTATTTTTTAATGAAACTTAAGCTTTTATCAATTTTAGTAGCAGCCTCAGCTACAACCAATGCATTTGCAGCAGAAGAAGAACAAAAAACCTGGGAAGTTACCAGCGAAGTAGGTGCTATTATTACCAGCGGTAATACCGAAACAACCACCCTAAAAGGCGGTATTAAAGTATTACATAACTTAGAAAGCTGGAATAACGAGTATAAGTTAGACGGCATCTACAAAGAAGATGAAGTAGAAAACGAAAACGGCATAAAAGAAAAACAGCGTACTAACGAAAAGTACTCTATTTCAGCACAAGGTAATTACAAGTTAAATGAAAAGCACGCCCACTTATTTATTTATGGGTCACACGTATCTGACTACTTTGGTGCATACCGAAGTGAGTCGGTTATTTCAGCGGGTTATGGTTTACGTCTACTAAACGAGTCAAACATGAAACTAAATGCTGAAATTGGTCCAGGTTATAAGTACTTTAAATACCCAGATGTAAGCGAAGAGGTTGATGAAAACGGCAACTCATTAGCGGGTGAATACGAAGGCGAAGTAATTGCGTTAGGTAAGTTAGACTTCAGCTGGAAAATTTCAGACAACGCGCGTTTTACCCAGTTAGTATCGGTAGAATATGGTGATACCAATACTAAAACTCGCTCAGAAACTGCGCTACTTACTAAAATTAATGGCTCATTACAAATGAAAGTAGCCTACAATATCACCAATAACTCAGATGTGGCTGATGACAAAGAAGCAACCGACACTGAGACCTCATTAACATTGGTTTACAGCTTTTAACATCAAGTAGTAAATTAATTGTAATAAAACTATGAAAGGGGCTAAAGTCCCTTTTTTATTTGCCCATAAATAATGTATGATACCCACCAATTTTGGTTGTAGACCTAGGGAAATACCTACTCGTGAACGTTATTAAACATTTATTAAGTGCTTTTGTACTTATATGTAGCTTTAGCACATTAGCATTTGCGCCAACAGCCGCTCAACTAGAGCAGTTTCAAAAGTTGCCTAAGTCTCAACAGCAGGCACTTGCAAAGCAATATGGCGTAGATATTTCAAGCCTTGAAGGTGCAGGCAATGCCACTGGCAAAAATAACGAACAAGATAAACCCACAGTAGGTGAGCGTAATACCGCCGACGAACAAGCTTTTACAGATGAAGAACGCTTTAAGCCCGAAGATAACACTGTAAAACCATTTGGTTACGACTTATTTGCCGGCGAACCCACCACATTCATGCCCAACGAAAATGCTGCAGTACCCGATACGTATTTAGTGGGGCGTGGCGATCAGCTATTAATCAACTTTTACGGTAAAGAAAGCGCAAGCTACGAAGTCATCGTTGATAGGGAAGGACGTATTAACATTCCCGACTTAAGTCCTGTTCAGGTAGCTGGTTTAACCTTTGCTGAAGTTAAAGAGTTAATAAAAGTAAAAGTTGAACAAGAGATTATAGGTGTTAAAGCGTTTGTCTCGCTTGGTAAACTTCGCAGTATTCGTATTTTAGTATTGGGTGAAGCATACAAGCCAGGTAGTTATAGTGTGTCGTCATTGACTACAGTGTCGCATGCATTATTTGTAAGTGGTGGCGTGTCTGATATTGCCTCACTGCGCAATATTCAAGTAAAACGCGGTGGTAAGGTTGTTACTAACTTTGATTTATACGACTTACTTATTCGCGGTGATAGCAGCAACGATATTATTTTAAAACCGGGTGACGTGGTATTTATACCGTCGGTCGGCGAGCAAGTAACCGTTGATGGTTTAGTAAAACGTCCTGCCATTTTTGAGCTTAAAAAAGGCGAAACGGCAGAGCAGTTATTAAAAATGGCGGGCGGCATCAAGCCAAATGCTTACGCTAAAAGCGTGATAGTTGAACGTTTTAATAACCAACACAAAGAAGTGCTTTCGGTAGATTTTAGCAAAGAGCAAGTTAACTACATTCCACAAGATGGCGATCGTATTCGTTTTAGCGCGATTGGTGAGCAATACCAAACTTCAATTAGTTTAATTGGTGCTGTAGTACGCCCTGGTAATTACCAGTGGTACAAGGGTAAGCGCATTTCAGACATATTAGGCTCAGTACGTGGTGACTTACTACCGCAAGCCGATTTAGATTATGCATTAGTAGTGCGTGAAACCAACGTAAATGGTGATATTGAAATTCATCAGTTCGATTTAGCAAATGCTATTACAAAAAATACTGAGAACAACTTACAACTTAATCCTAACGATAAAATTATTGTATTCAGTCGTTTTGAAGAAAAAGCATTAGAAGATATAGCGCTTGCAAATTTAGCGTTAACTAAAGAGCAGCAAGACCAACAACGCAAAGCTGAACTTTGGCATGAATACCAACAAAAAGAGTTTGAAAAATACGTTGGTGTGGCGGTTAAAAAGTCAGAGTTTGAAGAGGTAAATCCAAATTTAAGCATGTCGCAAATGCTTGAGAAAAAGCTTAAAGAACAAGAAGAAGATGCAAAAAGCTATGCCTTGTTCAGCCGCCATAATTTACTTAAACCCGTAATTGCCAAGTTAGAGCAGCAGGCTGGTGTAATGCAGGCGATGCAAATAGTGGAAATTAGCGGCAGTGTAATGTACCCAGGCATTTACCCGTTAATGGAAGGCGGTGAAGTAAAAGACCTAATTACTGCTGCGGGCGGCTTGTTGGAGTCGGCTTATACACAACAAGCAGAAGTAACAAGAATTGCCAATAACAATGTATCAAACATTGAGCATATTAAGTTTGATTTAAAAAGCGCTATGCAAGGTAAAACGGCATCTAATATTTCATTACAAAGTAAAGATAGCGTAAATATATTTGCTATACCAAATTGGCAAGAAAACCTAAAAGTAGAGCTAAAAGGTGAGCTTAAATTTCCGGGGACTTATACTATTCGTCGTGGTGAAACTTTAAGTAACTTACTAGAACGCGCAGGTGGCTTTTCTGAGTTTGCAGCCACTAATGCCGCTGTATTTACTCGCCAATCAATTAAAAAACAAGAGCAACAACAGCTAGCGCGTTTATCTACCGAGCTTCGCCGTGATATAGCATCAAAAAGCTTTCAAAGTTCAGTAAGTAGCAACACACTTACTTACGAAGAAATGAATAAGTTGCTAAAGGACCTTGCTAACGTTGATGCCGTAGGCCGTTTAGTTATAGATTTACCGCTTATTGTTAACAATGAGCAAAACTTAGTACTGCAAGATGGCGATGTACTTTATGTACCGAGTGAACGCGACTCAATTAGCGTAATAGGTGAGGTTAATTACTCTACATCGCACCTATATAAAGCAGGTATAAGCGTAGACGAATATATAGACCTAAGCGGTGGCTTAAAAGAGCGCGCTGCTGATGACCGTATTTACATTATAAAAGCCAACGGCTCAGTAAAAATACCAAATACCGGCAACTGGTTTGCAGTTAATAACTCAAACCAACTTGAACCTGGCGATACCATTGTTGTCCCACTAGATGCAGGCCATATGGATAAGCTAACGCTTTGGAGCACCGCAACACAAATACTTTACCAGTTAGGTGTAGCAGTAGCAGCCATAAGCGGTATTTAATATAATGTAGGTGCGAGGAAAGCTTGGAGCACATGGCTATGGGCCTAGAGCTCGAAGCTCACGGCCGATGCTGTATATAGCTACTAACTGGAGCTTAGCTAACAGTAAAGGTGTTAAAACCTGCTACATTTTAACTTTAAAGTATTACTTTAGAGTTAAAAATGAAATATGAAAACCTAGAAGTTTGGCAAAGAGCTTTTAAGCTAAGTTTATTGATTTATAAAAACTTTCAGCAGCTCCAGGATTATGGTCTAAAAGATCAAATGTGCAGATGCTCTGTTTCTGTACCTAGCAATATTGCAGAGGGGATGGAAAGAGGCTTTGAAAAAGAAAAAGCTCGTTTTTTATGGATAGCTAAAGGCTCCATAGGCGAATTAAAAACACAAGTAATGATTGCTTCAGAATTAGGATATATAAATAGCTTAAAAGCAGGTTATATCCTTGAGGAATGTGAGGTAATTGCAAAGATGCTAAGCAGATTGATAACGGTCATTAAAAATAGCTCTTAGCCAATAGCTCGTAGCCCGAAGCCATAACCTAGAACTTATGAGATTTAAATGGAAAACAACTCAAACAACCTAAATCAAGCAAATACACCAGTGGTTAATTATAATGCTGCTGATGACGAAATAGACCTACGCGAACTATTTACCGCAATTTGGCAAGGTAAATGGGTCATTATCGCTATAACCACCTTATTTGCTGTGACATCTGTTTTTTATGCCATAAACCAACCTAATATTTATAAGTCTGAGGCATTACTTGCACCTGCAGAGCAAGATAATGGAAGAGGGCTGACTAGTCAGTTGGGCGGTTTGGCAAGTTTGGCTGGTGTTAATTTGGGCTCTGGTGGCGGGGTTGATAAAACCCTAATGGCGCTTGAAGTACTAAAATCACGCCAATTTATTAGTGAATTTATTCAAAAACACAATATATTGCCTGAATTAATGGCCGCTAAAGCGTGGAATCGTGAAAAAAATACAATTGTGTATGACGATGAGCTTTATGATGCTGAGCAAAATAAATGGGTTCGTGCAGTAAAGAAACCTAGAAAAAAAGAACCGTCAATGCAAGAAGCGTATAAAGAATTTTCAAAAATTCTCACTGCAGAGATAGACAAGGAAAGTGGCTTCATAACTGTATCCGTTGAAAATTTATCTCCTTATATTGCTCAAAAATGGGTAGGTTGGCTTGTTGAAGATATTAATAGAACTATGAAATCACGCGATGTTGTTGAGGCTAATAAAAGTACAGAATTTTTAACTAAACAACTAGAAAAAACTAAAATTACAGACATCAGAGCCATACTATATAGGTTAATTGAGGAGCAAGCTAAAATTATCATGTTCGCCAATGTCCGTGATGAGTATGTATTTAAAACTATTGATCCTGCAATTATTGCAGAGCAAAAATCAAAACCAAGGCGAGCGATAATTTGTATCTTAGGTACGTTTTTAGGTGGAGCTTTAGGTATTATATATGTACTCTTTGGTCATTATTTGCGAAAAAATTAAATAGAACTTTTAAAGTTTAAGAGAAATTAAAATGTATATTTCATCAGAAAAAATTAAAATAGGCGTAATTGGTTTAGGTTATGTAGGCCTGCCTCTTGCCGTAGAGTTTGGTAAAAAATATCCAGTTTTGGGTTTTGATATAAACCAAAAACGAGTAGATGAGCTAAGCGCAGGGCATGATGCGACGTTAGAAGTTAGCGATGAAGAGCTTAAAGATATCAAACAATTAACTTTTTCTTGTGATAAGCAGGAATTAGCTAGTTGTAATGTTTATATTGTAACAGTTCCTACCCCTATTGATGAAAGTAATGCGCCTGATTTAACACCACTTCGCAAAGCATCTGAATTATTAGGTGAGTTTGTTCAAAAAGGGGATATTGTTATATATGAATCAACTGTATACCCAGGTGCAACCGAAGAGGTATGTTTACCTATTATCGAAAAAGTATCAGGTTTAGTATTTAACAAAGACTTTTTTGCTGGTTACTCACCTGAGCGAATTAACCCTGGCGACAAGGTGAATACGCTAACTAAAATTATGAAAATCACATCGGGTTCTACGCCTGAGATTGGTGAGTTTGTAAATGAGTTATACGGCTCAATTATAACTGCAGGCACGCATTTAGCTGGTTCTATAAAAGTAGCCGAAGCGGCAAAAGTAATTGAAAATACACAGCGAGACTTAAATATTGCCATAATTAATGAGTTTGCAAAGATCTTTAATCGCTTAGGTATTGATACAGAAGAGGTCCTCAATGCAGCAGGCACAAAGTGGAACTTTTTAAAGTTTAAACCTGGCTTAGTAGGTGGGCACTGTATTAGCGTTGATCCGTATTATTTAACCCACAAAGCGCAGGAAGTAGGCTACCGACCTGAAGTTATTTTAGCAGGACGCAGAATAAATGACGGTATGGGTGAATATGTTGCAACGCAATTAGTTAAAAAGCTATCAAGCCAAAAAATTCATGTTGATGAAGCAAAAGTATTAGTCCTTGGTTTTACTTTTAAAGGTGATTGTCCCGATGTCCGTAATACTAAAATTATTGACATAGTAAATGAGTTAAAAGACTTTAACATGTCGGTTGATGTTTATGATGACTGGGCGAACCCTTCGGAAGTAGAGCATGAATATGGTCTGTCATTAGTAAGTGAATTAAAAGAAAATCACTACGATGGCATTGTATTAGCTGTAGATCACAGTGAATTTAAAGAAATGGGTAGCGATTCTATTCGTAAATTCGGCAAACAAAAGCATGTTTTATATGATGTAAAGCATGTGTTTGGCACTAAAGATTCAGATATCCGCTTATAATAAAGGACTTAAAATGAAAAATTTTGCATTAATTGGTGCATCAGGTTATATAGCACCACGTCACTTAAAAGCAATTAAAGAAACAGGCCATAACCTTTTAGTGGCCATGGATATTAATGATTCTGTAGGTATTATGGATAGCCATTTTCCTGATGCCGAATTTTTTACTGAGTTTGAAGACTTTACTGCATATGTTGAAGACTGTGCAATGAAGGGTCAAAAGCTCGATTACATTGCCATTTGTAGTCCTAATTATTTACATGCCCCGCATATGAAGTACGCATTAAAAAATGGCATTGATGTAATTTGTGAAAAACCATTGGTACTTCATTCAGAAGACATGGATATTCTTAAAGATTACGAAACAAAATACGGGGCGAATGTTAATTCAATATTACAATTAAGATTACACCCATCAATTATCGCTTTAAAAGAAAAAGTGGCCTCAGCACCAGCAGATAAAGTTTTTGATGTAGATTTAACTTATATGACATCGCGTGGTAAGTGGTACATGAAATCTTGGAAAGGGTTTGACCACAAGTCAGGTGGAGTCGCTACCAACATTGGCGTGCATTTTTACGATATGTTGCACTTTATTTTTGGTGAGCTTAAACACAACGAAGTTCATTTTAGAGATGAAAAAACGACTAGTGGCTACCTTGAATACGAGCGAGCTCGTGTAAAATGGTTCTTGTCGATTGATGCAAATAACTTACCTGAAAATGCGGTTAAAGGTGAAAAGCTTACTTACCGGAGTATCACTATTAATGACGGCAATGACACTGAAGAACTTGAGTTTTCAGGTGGCTTTACCGACTTACATACTCAAAGTTACCAAAATATATTAGCAGGTAACGGTTTTGGAATTGATGAAAATAGAGTTGCTATTGAAACAGTTGAAAAAATTCGTGAAATGCCAATTGTTGAAGCGGGTAACAAAGCACACCCGTCACTATCGAAGGTATTGTAGTTATGAATTATCATGTGCATGAAAGCGCCATTGTTGATGATGGAGCTAAAATAGGCAATAACACGCGTGTTTGGCATTTTGTGCACGTGTGTAGTGGTGCGCAAATAGGTGAAGGTTGTTCGCTAGGGCAAAACGTATTTGTAGGTAATAAAGTTACTATTGGTGATAATGTAAAAGTACAAAATAACGTATCGGTTTACGATAATGTACATATTGAAGATGATGTTTTTTGTGGCCCTAGCATGGTTTTTACTAATGTGTATAATCCGCGTTCGTTTATTGAACGAAAAACCGAATACCGCGATACATTAGTAAAAAAAGGCGCAACGCTCGGCGCTAATTGTACAATTGTATGTGGTGTCACTATTGGTGAGTATTCACTCGTTGGTGCTGGTGCGGTAATAAATAAAGATGTACCCGCATTTGCGTTAATGGTGGGTGTTCCTGCAAAGCAGATTGGTTGGATCAGTAAATATGGTGAGCAGCTTAAGTTACCCATTAGCGGAACGGGCACTGAAAAGTGCGAGCACACAGGCGATACTTATCAACTAGCTGGTTCAACACTGACTTTAATTAACGAGTAATCATTAAATGCAATTTATAGACTTAGCAGCGCAGTACAAGCACTTAAAAACAAAAATAGATAAACGAATTCAAGATGTATTAGACCATGGTAAATATATTATGGGCCCTGAGGTACAGGAGCTTGAAGAAAAGTTAGCTGAGTACGTTGGCGTAAAGCATGCCATAACGTGTGCTAATGGCACCGATGCTCTTACACTTGCCATGATGGTGCTAAACATTGAAAAGGGCGACGCTGTATTTTGCCCGACGTTTACGTTTTTTGCGACTGCAGAAGTTATTGCTTATGAAGGTGCAACACCTGTATTTGTTGATTCAGACGAGGCTACTTTTAATATTTGCCCTATCGATCTTGAAAAGCGTATTCAAGCAACAATTGCTGAAGGTAAACTAACTCCAAAAGCAATTATTGCGGTTGATTTATTTGGTTTACCTGCCAATTATCCTGAAATACAAAAAATAGCAGACAAATATAATTTAAAACTCGTTGAAGATGCTGCGCAAGGTTTTGGTGGCAGTATTAATGATAAAAAAGCAGGTAGTTTTGGTGATATAGCAACAACCAGTTTTTTCCCGGCTAAACCTCTTGGCTGTTATGGTGATGGCGGTGCTATATTTACCAATAATGACGAATATGCAGAGTTAATTAAATCTTATCGTGTGCACGGCAAAGGTAGTGATAAATACGACAATGTTCGCATTGGCATGAATTCTCGGTTAGATACTATTCAGGCTGCAATATTACTTGAGAAGTTAGCAGAGTTTCCAACTGAACTTATTAATCGCAATAAAGCTGCCGACAATTACGAAAAAACACTCGCAGGTAAATATAAAACACCCCAAGTACCAAAAGGTTATATTAGCTCTTGGGCACAATACACATTGGTATCAACAAACCGTGATGCAGATATGGCAGCCTATAAAGCGCAAGGTATACCAACAATGATTTATTACGGTACATGCATGCATCAGCAAACTGCTTTTAAGCAATTAAGCTACACAGATGAAGCGTTTCCTGTTGCATCAAAATTAGCAGATAGTGTTTTTAGCTTACCTATGCATGGATATTTATAAAAAAATGTCATTTGCAAAAAACGGCGTATTCATTAGACAGGTTGCAAAGCTTGCTAGTGGAACAGCTCTTGCTCAAATTATAAATATTGCGTGTTTACCTATCCTAGCACGTATTTATTCACCAAATGACTTTGGCACTTTTGCCATTTTTCTTGCATGCGTTGCTATTTTAACTTCCGTGTCGACTTTAAAATATGAATATGCAATTTTAGATGCTAGCAATAGCAAGCTTGCTAAGCATTGTACTATCTTAACTATTGCTTCGTGTATTGTTGTATTGATACCTATGTCTATTATTTTTGTTTCATTATATTTATTTAAATTTAGTTTCTTTGGATTAGATTTTATAATGATAGCTTGTTTAGCTTTGGCAATTATCACAACTAACACATTTACTTCATTATATTACTGGTGTAATAGAATCGAGCAGTATAGCTACATGACTAAAGGGAGAGTTTATGCAGCTTTTTCCGCAGCATTTGTATCAATATTATTCGGCTTAACGACTGATAAAAATATTAATGGCTTAGTTGTAGGGTCACTGGTTGGCATGCTTTTTAATGCATTTTATTTATTCTATAAATTGAAAGTTTCGTTCAAATCCGATGTGCAAGTAACGCTAAGAGGCTTATGTGAACTATCAATTAAATTGAAAAGATTTCCTCTTTATCTTGTACCAAGTACTTTGCTAGACCGGGTGGCAGCACAGATTCATATATTTGTTTTTTCCAGTGTTTTTGGTGGTGCCGTTGCTGGGGCAATGGGTGTATATAATAGAGTTATCGGGCTTCCTGTAAGTATAATAGGAAATTCTATAGGTGATGTTTTTAAGAGGAAGGCTAGTGAGCTTATTCGACAGGGGAAGAGCTGTAGAAGACTATATTTAAAAACTGCTTTTACTTTGCTTTGTTTAGGGTTTCCGGTTAGTGTCACTTTATTTTTCTTCGCACCGACAATTTTCGTTTTTGTGTTAGGAGAACAATGGTTGCAGGCTGGTGAGATCGCAAGTTTTTTAGCTTTAAATTTTTTATTTGCATTTGTTGTAAGCCCGTTAGCTGGGCTTTTATACTTAGAAAAAAATCAAAAGTATGATCTAGTTATTCAAATTTTGTTAATTTCAACATTAAGTATTGGGATGTATTATGCTGTTGTTAAAAGTAGTCTAGAGCTTGCTTTATACTCATACGGATTTTCTTTCATTTTAAAATATTTGATTCAATTTATTGTTGGCTATAAGTTAGCTAAGTAGATTAGTTTAAGGGTTTGTAAGTATGTTGTCGGAAGTTGTGATGTGTTCGCGTTGTGTTATGGATAGTACAGATCCTGATATTTCATTTGATGCAGATGGGGTTTGTAACCACTGTCATGAAGCCAAAATAAAGCTTGATAGGGGGTGGTTTCCTAATTCTAGCGGTAAGGAGCAGCTTGAAAATATTTCAAATGAAATACGTCAACATGGTGAAGGTAAAGAATATGATTGCATAATTGGAGTGAGCGGGGGAGTTGATAGTTCTTATCTTTTACATGTTGCTAAATATGAAATGAAACTTAGACCATTAGTCGTTCATGTTGATGCTGGTTGGAACTCAGAAATTGCTGTTAAAAATATAGAGCAACTGGTGAAGTCCCTTGAGCTGGATTTATTTACTTATGTTGTCAACTGGGAAGAAATGCAAGATCTACAACTTTCTTTTTTAAAAGCCAGCGTAGCTAATCAAGATATACCACAAGATCATTCTTTTTTCGCGAAGTTATACGATTATGCTGCAAAAAACGACATAAAATATATAATTAATGGTAGTAATTTAACTAGTGAGTCAATTCTTCCTCAAAGTTGGGGGTATGATGCGAGTGATCTTAAGCATATATTAGGAATACATAGAAGATTTGGTAAGAAGCGACTTAAAACTTATCCCAAAATGGGGTTTTTTATGCACAGAATATATTGGCCTTACATAAAAAAAATGAAAGTTGTACGTCCTCTTAATCTTATAGATTTTGATAAAAACAAAGCAATTAAATTTTTAGAGGAAAATTATGGTTGGAGATATTACGGTGGAAAACACCATGAGTCGAAATGGACAAAATTTTTCCAAGCACATTATTTACCTGAAAAATTCGGTTTTGATAAACGTAAAGCCCATTTATCTAGTATGATTGCATCGAAGCAAATAACTAGAGAGCAAGCATTAAAAGAATTGAGTCAACCTCTGTATAAAGAGTCTGAACTAGTGGAGGATAAACGTTATATAGCACGAAAATTAGGAATTAGTGATGTAGAGTTTAATGCCCTTTTGTTATTACCAAATAAAGATTTTAACGACTACCCAAATCAGGTTTCTTTATTAAATGCGTTAAGAAGCTTCAAGCGTATTTTTGGAAAGTAATTTAAAATGTATGATGTGTCTATTTTTTAGCTCATCATTCGTTTAAAATCCGGCTATTTTGCTCATGTTGTAAATTTAGCCTTCTTAACGTGTAGGATAATCTGCATCAATACTAGGGTAATAATTTCAAAATGCAATGGTTCAGGTTAACACTCGCCGCTTCTTCGTGTTTATTTCTAATACTATATCTTTTAGAGAATATAGCTAGTTTTGGAAAGGGCGTAAGTTTTCAATTATTTATAGCATCCATTCTTTGTGCGATCCTTTTGCTTTTATCTTCTTATAAGTACTTTGATTTTTTGAAGATAAGAGCATCTCACTGTTTTTTGTTTATATTCTTTTTGTATGTTTTTTTCAACATTGTATTTGATAGTCTTAGCTTTGAAGAATTAAAAAAAATATCGATAGGCACAACCAACGGTATGCTATTTTCTTATATTGCAGGTTCAATAGTGTCTGTATCTTTAGTGATTATTCATGATCTTTCTAGAAAAAAGTTAAATATATATAGGACTTCTATATTTTTATTGTTTATTGCTTGCTTACTAGCATTCATTTTAAGTTTTATAACCTTAGGCGCTAAACTTTCTGAAATACGAGCAGATGTCTTCCTAATTACAGAGCAAAACGGGTTTTATCAGCGCTCTGCCGCATTTATGTTTATGCTATTTCTACTTTTATCTACTTGGTTTGTCTCTGTATTTTTAATTAACAATAAAAAAACGCCATTAACTTCATTAACTTTATTATTGTCTTTTGCTCTTCTTTTTGGGCTTGCTGTTTTATTGATGCTTACGTCACAGTTAATTGGTAGTAACTCTGGCTTTGTGACTATAGGCGGGTTCTTAATGGTATTAGTAACATATATTTTAATTTATAAGATGGATATAAATTTACTTAATAAACTGAAATATTTAAAATTAAGAAGCATCCTTTTTAGTAAAATTAGTATACATATACTGCTTATTGTTTTTTCGTTTCTTTTAGTTTCACTCTCTTTGTTAGTTTACTTTTTAGATGATATTGGTATAAATATTGAAAGCTTCAGAATTATGGGGTTTGGTGAGGGTAAAATCACGTCTGTAGATAGTCGTATAGATTTATTAATGTCAAACTTTATTACACATTTTCTATATAGTCCTATTTTGGGTAATTCGATGGTTGATTCATTGACTACAGGCACAGGTACTTATGTGCACAGCTCACTTTCTGTTTTGACTCATCATGGAATCGTTGGATTTACGATTTTCGTATTATTTCTATATTTTAGTTATAGGGATGTAGCACTAGTAAATGCTAAATCTACGAAATATAATATGCTTTCCCTGAGGGGATACAAACTTTATCAGCTTTTTACTTTTTTTACTGTTATTGTCTTCGCACTTTTTTCAGCATTTTTCACTTGGATGCCTTTCTGGTTCTGTATTGGTTTATGTGTAATTAGTTTTAAAGTAAAATCGTAAAAAGATACCTTTACATTGAAAGTGGCTCTGAATGAATAATTTACACATCTCTTTAACTGAATTTAAAAATGAAAGCAGAATACTAAAGCAAGTAAAGTCTTTATCTCATTATGATGTTTTTAACTTAATTTATATAGTCGCTTTATATGAGTCTGGTTTAGCTAAAAAAGAAAACATAAGCGAAAAAATATTTCTCCAACGTATTTTGTTACGAAGTAGAGAATTTGGTTCAAACTTGTTGAGTCAGGTAATTAAGTACTTTGAATTCTGGGGTAAAGTATTCTTTTTTTGCCGAAATAAAGATTTTGCAGTTATTACTATCCACTCGTCTGCATTATTGCCTATAGGTGTATCCCTTAAAGTGTTGTTAGGGTGTAAGCTAGTTTATGATGCCCATGAGTTAGAGACTGAACGTAATGGGCTGCATGGAATACGTAAGGTTTTAACTAAAATCAATGAGTGTTTATTTATTAATTTTGTAAGTGAAACGATAGTAGTAAGTGAATCTATTGCCGATTGGTATGAAGAAAACTATAAAATTGACCGCCCTTTAGTAATACTAAACTCACCACCTCTAGTTATACAGAATAAAAGTAACAGACTGAAAGAGTATTTGGGTATTGATATAAATGCCAAGATATTTTTGTATCAAGGTATGCTCTCTAAAGGTCGAGGAATAGAATTGATAGTAGATGCTTTCAAAATGTTAGCTAGTACGGAGAACTCTGTAGTTTTTATGGGTTACGGTCCTCTTAGGGAGTATATTGAGTCTTCTGCTTTGGATTATAAAAACATCCACTTTTATCCGGCTGTGCCGCCAGATGAAGTTTTAAATTATACTTCATCTGCTGATTATGGCTTGTCGCTCATTGAAAATACCTGCTTATCATATTATTACTGTATGCCAAATAAGATGTTTGAATATGCTATGGCGGGAGTCCCCGTTATTTGTTCGAATATGATTGAGATGGCATCTTATGTTAACCAAAACAATGTTGGTTTTGTTTTAAGAGATTTTACTTCTCAAAGTTTGGTTAATTGTATAAACGAATTACCTAATAATATTACAGACTCTTTTTATGAAAATTGTAAAATGGCGAGTAAAAGGTATTGTTGGGAATCGCAAGAAAGTAAGTTGATTGCCTGTTATAGACAATTAGCCTTAGGGAGTAGTGAGTGATTGTAGTTTTAGATTATGGTATGGGTAATTCTGGCTCTATACTTAATATGATACGAAGAGTTGGGGGGGATGCTGTTATTGCTGCTGATAGTGATAGCATCAAAAAAGCAACTGGTATTATTTTGCCTGGAGTTGGATCATATGACAATGGTATGACCCGCCTTAATGAGTTGGGTATTTTGCATGATTTAGAGCAGAAAGTTCTTATCGAAAAAGTACCTTTCTTAGGTGTTTGCTTAGGTATGCAAATGCTAATGACCTGTAGCGAGGAAGGTGAAATCCCTGGATTAGGATGGATTCCTGGAAGAGCTAAAAGGTTTGATTTCAGTTCTTTAAGGCATTTACCCGAATCAAAGCGCTTAAAAATTCCACATATGGGGTGGAACGTAGTGAATCCTAATGATAAGCAAAACATGTTCTTTGGTTTAGCTGAAGAGTTAAGGTTTTATTTTGTTCATTCCTACGCAGTTGAGTGTGACAATGAAAATAATGTTTTGGCTCGTTCACGATATGGCTATGATTTTGTTTGTGCAGTTAATAAAGGCAATATTTATGGTGTGCAATTTCATCCTGAAAAAAGCCATAAATTTGGCATGCAGCTTTTTAAAAATTTCTTGGAGTTAGTTAATGTTAAGAGTTAGGGTTATTCCAACACTACTCCTTAAAAATTCAGGGCTAGTAAAGGGTGCGCAATTTAAAAATCATAAATATGTTGGCGACCCAATTAACGCAGTAAAAATTTTTAATGAAAAAGAAGTTGATGAGCTTGTTTTTTTGGATATAAGTGCAACAGAAACAGGCAAAGGCCCTAATTTTGAATTATTGAAAGATATCGCCTCAGAAGCCTTTATGCCTTTTGGTTATGGGGGAGGAGTTGATAATCTTGAACAGATCAAGCGCTTATTCTCAATTGGTGTGGAGAAAATAATAATAAATTCAGCAGCATTTTACAAGCCAGAATTAATTCGTGAGGCTAGTACAATATCTGGAAATCAAAGCATTGTTGTGTCTATAGATGTTAAACGTTCAATATTCGGTAAATATAGCGTATACGTCAGGAATGGAAAGGTAAATACGAAAATGGATCCTGTTGAGTTCGCAATAAAAATGCAAGAATTGGGGGCTGGTGAGTTAATCGTATGTAATATTGCTAACGAAGGAAAAAGAATTGGATATGATAACGAGCTTTTAAAAGTAATATCTAATGCAGTTGATATTCCTGTTGTTGCTTCTGGTGGTGCCGGCTCATTAAATGATTTTGCTGATGCATATCATAAAGGGCATGCTGCAAGTGTTGCTGCTGGAGATATGTTTGTTTTTTATGGGAAGCATAAAGCTGTATTGATTACTTACCCCAAATATCAAGAATTAGAGAATTTATTTTGAAAAATATGAATCATAAGAATTATCAAGTTTGTACCCGTTGTGTAATGGATACAAGTGACCCTGAAATAGTATTTAATAGTGAAGGTGTTTGTAATCACTGTATTAAATTTGACGAAGAGACTTCAAAACGATGGTTTCCAAATTTAGAGGGGGAAAAAAAGTTAAAAAAAACTTTTGACAAAGTTAAAAAAGATGGAAAAGGCAAAGACTATGATTGTATATTAGGTTTGAGTGGTGGGCTTGATAGTGCTTACTTAGCATTAATTTTAAAGGAGCATAACCTTCGGCCTCTAGTTGTTCATGTGGATGCTGGTTGGAATAGCGAACTAGCTGTTTATAATATTGAGCAAATAGTTAAATTTTGTAATTTTGAATTATATACTCATGTCATGAATTGGGAAGAAATTAAAGATCTACAAATTTCATATCTTAAAGCTGGTGTGGCAAATCAAGATGTAGTGCAAGATCACGCTTTTTTCTCTACGCTTTATCAATTTGCCATGAAAAATAACATTAAATATGTTATTAACGGTGGAAATATCGCAACTGAGTCTGTATTTCCCAGTACTTGGCATCATTCCGCTATGGATGCTATTAATATTAATGATATTCATAAAAAATTTGGGAAAATTAAACTTAAAACCTATAAGACCATCTCATTTTGGAAGTATTATATTTATTATCCATTCATAAAAAAAATGACGCCTATTAGACCGCTTAATTATTTACCCTATAGTAAAGAAGCTGCGTTATCTATTCTTAAAGCTAAAGTTGGTTATAAAGAATATGGTCGTAAACATGGAGAATCTCGCTTTACTAAGTTTTTCCAAAATTATTATTTGCCAACAAAGTTCAACCAAGACAAAAGGCTACCACATCTTTCTAGTCAGATATTGTCTGGTGAAATATCTCGAGATGAAGCTCTTGAACTTCTTTCTAAGCCATTATATGAACCAAATGAGCTTAAGGAGGATAAAGCTTTTATAGCAAAAAAACTTGATATACCAGAACTAGAGCTTGACAAGCTTATTTCAGCTCCAGGTAATCTTTATTCAGATTATAAGAACTGGGATTCTCGTTATGCAAAGTTAAAAGGTGTACAGAAAATGTTACAGAAACTTCTAGGTAAAAGCGTTAGCAAATATGGATAAAATAGCACATTTAACCTCAGCGCATCCAAGGTTTGATACACGTATCTTTTGGAAGCAATGTCGCTCTTTGAGTAAAGAGGGCTATGAAGTTTATCTTATTGTCGCGGATGGGAAAGGTAATGAAGTTAATCAAAATGTAAATATTCTTGATGTTGGTAAGGCAAATAGCCGGTTTAATAGAATTACGCAAACACCTAAAAAAATACTTAGCGCAGCTTTGAAGTTGAATGCCGTAATATACCATTTGCATGATCCCGAATTGATACCGATAGGTCTAAAACTTAAGAAATTAGGTAAAAAGGTCATTTTTGATGCACATGAAGATTTTCCTAAGCAAATACTATCCAAACCTTACTTAAATTTTTTTATTAGGAAATTTTTATCTCAGGTTGCGGCTATATACGAAACATATGCTTGTAGAAAGTTAGATGCAGTTGTTTCTGCTACCCCATTTATTTGTGACAAATTTACTAAACAAAAAATATATTCTGTGGATATTAATAACTATCCATTATTGAATGAATTATTTATTCCAAATTATGATTGGCAAAATAAAAAGTCACAAGTGTGTTATGTCGGTGGACTAAATGCTGCTCGTGGTATTAGTGAAATAGTAAGTTCTGTAGGATATTATAATACAGGCCTAAAGCTCGCTATTGGTGGTAAATTCACAGAAGTTAACTTTGAGAGTTATGTCAAATCTCATAAATCATGGAGTCATGTCATAGATAAAGAGTGGCTAGATCGAGATGGCATAAAAGAAGTGTTAAATGAATCTATTGCTGGATTAGTTACCTTACACCCTATTATTAATTATTTGGATTCTTTACCAGTTAAGATGTTCGAGTACATGGCTTGCGGTCTCCCTGTTATTGCTTCAAATTTCCCTCTTTGGCAAGAAATTATAGAGTCTAATGAGTGTGGGGTTTGTGTTGATCCTCTTGACCCCAAGTCAATAGCAAATGCTGTTAATCATATTGCAGATAATCCAGATATAGCTGAGGCTATGGGTCGTAATGGAAGAAAAGCTGTAATAGAAAAGTATAATTGGGATATCGAGGTAATTAAATTATCTTCTATATATTCAAAAATAATATCATCTTAGTTTATTAACTATGTTTAGTATATTATCAAAGTATTTAGAGCAAGCTGAAATAGATGATTAAATCAAAAAATATTTGGTATATATCAAAATATGCCAATATAAAAAAGTATGGAGCAGATACTAGACACGCCAGCTTTTGCGAAGAATTTGCAAAAGCTGGGCATAAAGTGAGACTGATTACATCGAACTCTTCTCATTTATATAATAACTTACCAAAATTCAAGAATCGTTATTACGACGAAATAAGTAATAACTTTAATGTTACTTGGGTAAACACTTTAAAATACTCCAAAGCTACAAGTATTAAACGAATTTGTAGTTGGTTGTGGTTTGATTTTTTTGTGTTGACGATGGCTTTTAAAAAAAAATATGAAAAGCCAGATGTTGTTATTGCTTCCTCGTTATCTTTGTTTACTGTTTTAACAGGTTGTTTTTATAAAAAATTTTATAAGGCTAAGTTTATATTTGAAGTTAGAGATATTTGGCCTCAAACGTTAATAGATTTAAAAGGGTTTAGCTTAAACCATCCTTTAATTTGGCTTTTAAATAAAATAGAACGATTAGGTTATAAATATTCTGACGCCATTGTTGGCACTATGCCTGGTTTAAAGCTCCATGTTGAAAATGAGGTAGGTCTTGGCTCTAAAGTGCATTGTATTCCACAAGGTGTAAACTTAGCTTTTTATAACAATAGTCAGCAAAAATTAAGCGAAGAGTATGTTGAACAGTACATACCCAAGAATAAGTTTATTGTGACTTACACGGGGACCTTCGGGGAAGCTAATGCTTTAGAGTATATAATTGAAGCAGCAAAAAAGTTAAAACATTCAAGTAAAATACTTTTTTTACTTGTTGGAGATGGGTATTTAAAAGAGGAGCTAGTAGATAGTGCTAAAGAGCTCCCTAATTTAACTTTTGCACCAAAAATAGTAAAAGAACAAGTGCAGCACTTACTTAGCTTGTCCGATTTATTGGTTGCCTCTGTGCGTGATGAAAAAATATATAAATACGGAATTTCATTAAATAAGTTTATAGATTATATGTATGCAAAAAAGCCTATAGTTTGTATGTACTCTGGTTACCCATCTATGATAAATGAAGCTAAATGTGGGGAGTTTACTCCCGCTGAAAATAGTAATGAGTTTGCTAGTGCAATCAAGAAATACCAACTGATGACTTCATTAGATAGACAGCAGGTTGGTGGTTTTGGTTATAAGTTTCTTATAAGCGAAAGATGTTTTAGCGTGTTAAGTAAAAGGTATATGGAATTATTCAATGAAACGCCTCTTTGATTTTATAGCTGCTATTTGCGCATTACTTGCTTTATTACCAGTAATAATGATAGTTGCGACACTTATCCGTTTTAAATTAGGTTCGCCTATATTATTCACTCAAAATCGCCCTGGTTTAAATGGCGATATTTTTAAAATGATGAAGTTTAGAACCATGTTAGATGCTAAAGATAAGCGGGGGAATTTATTACCTGATGAACAGCGTATGACTAAGTTTGGCTCATTTTTACGTTCAACTAGCTTAGATGAGTTACCAGGGCTATTTAATGTATTGAAGGGGGATATGAGTTTAGTAGGGCCAAGGCCTTTGCTTGTACAATACTTGCCTTTATACAATAAAAAACAAGCTCGTAGGCATAATGTGCGTCCAGGTATTACTGGTTGGGCACAAGTGAATGGCCGAAATGCTATTAGTTGGGAGCAAAAATTTGAGCTTGATGTGTGGTATGTTGCTAATCAAAGTTTTTGGCTCGATATAAAAATATTATTTTTAACAGTCAAAAAGGTATTTGTACGTGAAGGTATAAGTGCAGATGGGGAGGCTACTATGTCTCTTTTTGAAGGGAGTGATGAAAAATGAAAGATATAATAGTAATTGGCGGTGGAGGTTTTGCTAAAGAAGTTATTTGGCTCGCCAATGATTGTAGTCGCAAGGTTAGAGGCGTTTTAGATGACTCTACTGAAACGCATAACACACAAGTGCAAGGTGCTACAGTTTTAGGTAATGTATCTAGCTGGGTAAATTATAAAGATTGCGAGTTTATTATTGCAATTGGTTCGCCACGAACAAGAAAAAAAGTATTAGATAAGATGTTAACTTTTGGGGAACCTGATTTTGCCATCTTAATTCATCCTAGTGTGAGACTTTCTAATACGGTTAGCATTGGTGAGGGCTCTATTATTTGTGCAGGCTCTATACTCACAGCAGATATATCGCTAGGTAAACATAATATTTTAAATTTAAATGTAACAGTAGGTCATGAATGTGAATTCGCTGATTACGTTACTATTGCACCTATGGTGGCAGTATCAGGTAATGTTAAATTACAGTATCTAGTTGAGGTTGGTACTGGGGCTGTTATTAGGCAAGGTCTTGAGCTTGCTGAAGGTTCAATGTTAGGTATGGGTGGTATTCTTACTAAGAATATTCCTGAACGTTTGATTTTTGCGGGTAATCCAGCAAAAAAATTGAAGGAAATTGTTGAATAATGGAAGTATCAATAATTGGTTCTGGAACGATGGCTACAGGCATAACTCAAGTGTTATGTATAAGTAACGAAGTTTCTAAAGTTAATTTAATAGCGAGAACTGAAGAAAAAGCTCTAGCCTCAAAAAATACTTGTGTAAAAAATATCTCTCGTCTTGCTCGTAAAGGTAAAATATCAGACGAGCAAGCCAGTTTTGCGCTAGAAAAGCTATACTTTGGTTCTGAATTAGCTACTGTAGTTAATTCTGATTTAATTATAGAAGCAATAGTTGAAGATTTTACAACTAAAATGGTGCTTTTCTCTAAACTTGCTGAGTTTATAAATGAATCTGTAATTGTTGCTTCCAATACATCATCTCTATCCATTACTGCTTTTGCTAGCGTTTTACCAAATCCTAAAAATGTAGTTGGATTACATTTTTTTAACCCAGCTCCGATAATGGAGTTAGTTGAAATTATTGTAGGTCATGAAACTGCACTTGCAATAGTCGAACAGCTACAAACTTTAACAAAAAATCTAGGGAAAGTGCCCGTAGTTGTTCAAGAGGCTCCTGGTTTTGTTGTAAATCGGATGCTTATACCAATGATTAATGAGGCAGTTAGTATTTTAGCCGAAGGTGTTGCTAATGCTGAGGATATCGATAAAGCAATGAAGTTTGGAGCCCATCATCCAATGGGTCCATTAGCGCTTGCTGATTTAATCGGTAATGATGTAAATCTTTCTATTATGGAAACTTTATATAACGAAACAGGCGATCCTAAGTACAGAGCACACCCTCTTTTAAGAAAAATGGTTCGAGCTAATCATTTAGGTCGTAAAACTAAAAAAGGCTTCTTTGAGTATTAATATATGTTAAATACACCATTTTCTCCTTGGCCTAGCTTCACTCAACAAGAGGCCGATGCCGTAAGCCGTGTTGTTCTTTCAAATAAAGTTAATTACTGGACGGGTACTGAGGGCCGCGAGTTTGAAAAAGAATTTGCTACTTGGGCTGATAGTGAATATGCAGTTGCCCTAGGTAACGGTACATTAGCGCTCGACATAGCCCTAAAAGCGCTCGGTGTAGGCGCTGGCGATGAAGTAATAACCACACCTCGTACTTTTTTAGCGTCGGCATCAAGTATTGTAACTGCTGGAGCAGCGCCTGTATTTGCAGATGTTGACTTAAATAGTCAAGCTATCACGGCAGAGTCAATAAAAGCGGTATTAACACCTAAAACTAAAGCGGTTATTGTGGTGCATTTGGCGGGAATGCCTGCGGAAATGGACGACATAATGGCATTGAGTAAAGAGCATGGCTTTTATGTAATTGAAGACTGTGCACAAGCGCATGGTGCAAAGTATAAGGGTCGCTCGGTAGGTAGCATAGGACATATTGGTGCGTGGAGCTTTTGCCAAGATAAAATTATGACTACAGGTGGTGAGGGTGGCATGGTTACGACTAACTCTAAAGAGTTGTGGTCATCTATGTGGAGTTATAAAGATCATGGCAAGAGTTTTGATGCTATTTACAATCGTGAGCATCCACCTGGCTTTAGATGGTTACATGAAAGTTTTGGCACAAACTGGCGCATGACTGAAATGCAAGCTGTTATAGGCAGAATACAGTTAACACGAATGGATGATTGGAGTGCAAAACGCCAAGCTTATGGAGCATTATTAGATCAGGCAGCAAAAGGTTTCAGCTGTATTCGCTTAGTTGAAGTACCGGACTATACTAAACATGCTGAATATAAACATTACATGTTTGTTAAACTTCAGCAATTAGCTGATGGTTGGAGCCGCGATCGCATAGTTAATGAAATTGTTGAGCGTGGCGTTCCTTGTTTTCAGGGGAGCTGCTCTGAGGTGTATTTAGAGAAAGCATTTGATAATACATCATGGCGACCAAGTAAGCGTTTGCCTAATGCGGTTGAGCTGGGTGAAACATCAATTATGTTTTTAGTTCACCCTACACTGACTGAAACCGAAATGGCTAAAACGGCACAAGTAATAAAAGAAGTATTTGAGCTTGCATCTAAATAGCATTAAAAGATTTTAGGTAAAGCTTGTTGTGTTTATGATATTAAATAAATTTAGTAGAGCCTAGAGCCTAGAGCCTAGAGCCTAGAGTCTTGTATTTAAGGAACTTGTTTTGGATAGTGTTATCCGTTCTATTATTAACGCCTCACGTGCAAAGAAACGAATAATTACGTTATGTATTGATTCGCTTTTTATTATGTTGGCTTTTTGGTTGGCGCTCATTGTAAGGCTCGACAGCTTAGAGCCTCTTAAAAGTATAAATAATTGGTTGTTACTAGCTTTACTTATTCCCACAAGTTTGAGTGCGTTTATTAAGTTAGGTTTATACCGCGCTGTACTCAGGTATATGAACTCACAGGCTTTATGGGCAATTATATTAGGTACATTAATAACGACTGTCAGCTTAGTGTTGCTGGCTTTTTTTACTGGTGTAAACATACCTAGAACTATGCCGTTTATATTTGCTTGGTTATGTTTGCTTACAGTCGGTGGTTCACGGATTTTAGTGAGGGCCATTATTGGTAAAATAATGACTAATAATAAAGAGTCAGTCATTATCTATGGAGCAGGCTCGGCAGGCCGGCAGCTTGCCACTGGTTTAAATGCAGGCCCTGAGTATTTTGTAAGTGCTTTTATAGATGATGATACTGCAAAGCATGGCTCTATTGTACAAGGTATACCTGTCATTGCTTTTAAAGATGTTCAGGAACTAATTGAAAAGCGCAATGCCACTAAAGTTCTTTTAGCTATGCCTAGTGTATCTAGAGCAAGGCGAAAAGAAGTATTGGCCCAATTAGAGCCGCTTTCAATTAAGGTGTTATCTGTACCTGGAATGGCTGATGTTATTGAGGGTAAAGCACAGCTTTCTGAATTTAGAGAAGTTGAAATTGAGGACTTATTAGGCCGAGATCCTGTAACGCCAAAAGTTGATTTAATGGCGGCTAATATTACCAATAAAGTGGTTATGGTTACAGGCGCAGGTGGTTCTATAGGCTCTGAGTTGTGCAGACAAATTATTAAACAAAATCCCGTAAAAATAATTTTATTTGAACGCAGTGAAATTGCTCTATATTCAATAGAAAAAGAATTGTGTGAATATGTTACTCATAATCAACTTTCAATAGAATTAATTCCTATTATGGGCTCCGTGCAGCGTATTAACCGACTTGAAACTGTGATGGTGGCTTTTGGTGTTCACACGGTTTATCACGCCGCTGCTTACAAGCATGTACCACTTGTTGAGCACAACGTAGTTGAAGGGGTGCGTAATAATGTATTTGGTACTTATTATGCGGCAAAGGCAGCGGTAAATGCCAAAGTAGAAACCTTTGTACTTATATCTACCGACAAAGCCGTTCGCCCTACCAATGTTATGGGGGCAACCAAGCGAATGGCTGAACTTGTTTTACAGGGGTTAGCTCAAGAACAAGGTGCTAAGCATAATACGCGCTTTTGCATGGTGCGCTTTGGTAACGTACTAGGTTCAAGTGGCTCTGTTGTACCTTTATTTAGACGTCAAATAAAAGAGGGTGGCCCAATAACATTAACTCACCCAGATATAACCCGCTTTTTTATGACCATACCTGAAGCCGCACAGCTTGTTATACAAGCAGGTGCTATGGGTAAAGGGGGCGATGTATTTGTGCTCGATATGGGCGATTCAGTTAAGATTAAAGATTTAGCGACGAAAATGATTAGGCTATCTGGCTTTGAAATTAAAAGTGAATCTAACCCGCATGGCGATATCGAAATACTTTGTACAGGGTTACGCCCAGGTGAAAAACTTTTCGAAGAATTACTAATAGGCGATAACGTAGGGCAAACAACTCATGAACGAATTATGACTGCAAATGAAGTGATGTTACCGCTTAGTGAGCTTAATGTGTTTATAGACGCGCTAGATACAGCTTGTCATAATTTTGATCATGAAAAGATTCGTCAATTACTTCTCGATGCGCCAACTAGCTTTAACCCTACAGATGGGATTTGTGACTTAGTATGGAATACTAGACATAGGACTGTAATTAGATGTGAAATTGGTAATAATGTCGTCAATTTAAAAAGTTAGGAAATAAAACCTTTAAATCCAATTGTTATTAATAGTTCAAATGATTAGCGTAGTATTCGTAACTGGTGTTTTGTTTAAAACTTTCTCAACTATACTTATAGGTAATAACATAAGAATAAAGTGTTATTTGGGTTTCCAAGGTTTTACTTAAACTGTAAGCACTCATAAATCTGTAAATGCAAACTTTTGTTAAAGCAGAGCCAGTTTAATATATCTTATGTATATGATAAGAAATTAGATTGTTACTTCTCTAGCACTTTAATGGAATTGTATAATATAAACGGCTATTGAATTGATACTTAATGAATTTAGAAATGATTATTTTTAAGATAGCCAACTCATAGTGCTGTTTATCAATTCAAATGTCATTGGTGCTCATTTTTAAGCTGTAATTGCTCATGATTATTTACTTACCCTACAAAAGTTATAAGAGCATATATTAATAACAGCCATAACGTTCTAAGTGAACTTTTAAAGTTGCATAAACCTATTAGGAAAATAAAAATGTATCAGTGCGTTAAGAAGTGGATTTTATATAAAAAAAAATTTATAGCTTTTCTGTTATTATTTTTAGTTGGTTGTGAAGGAGAGCAAACATTAACTGAGCCTAATAGTCCTGTTAACGAATTTATAATTCAAAATAGTAACGTCATTGATAGCGATTTAGACGCTTCCATTCAATTTGATGCTGATGGAAACGGTAATATTTTCTTTAATGGTAAGTTTCTTACTAACACAGAGACATTAAAAATTTCGATCGCGCAATCTAACTCAAAAAAAATTGCTTGGGCTGAAACATCATATTCAAATACAAGCACTAGAATTGCGACTTTAGACGGTGTTTTTTACGAAGGTACAGGCTTTAACCGAGAACTAAATTTTCAAGATGAAGACTTAGTTTGGTTAAACTCGTTCAAAGGCATTCATCGTTTATGTAAAAAAGAATTTAATTCAATTAATTGTGTAAAAATTTCTTTCATACCTAATCAATTAATAGTTAAAGAGGGGGGGCTTTATGTATCTGGCTTCCGTACTAATACAATGGAATATGTTCTACAGTCTTTTAGTAGTGATTTAGTTGAAATTGAAGTTGTTGAGAGTTCTCAGCCAATTATTTACGGCGTATTTGCGGGTGTTTCTAGTTTTTTTCAATTAGATATCGGTGAGGGAGATAATTATTCTGATGTATTTAGCTGGTATCTTTTAGCTAGATATCAAAAAGGTGACCCATACGCTTTTAGTAATGATTATATGGGAAGGGTAAGTAATAATCTATCCTATAGATTACAAGCACTATCAATTATTTATAAAAAATTTCGCTTCACCTGGTTGAAAAACTACATAGCTCAAATATTGAGCAATCTACTAATTCAGTTTGATCGAGATGGTTTAATATATAGTAAAAAATATTCTAAAAATAAATCGTCAAAAATAGCGTTTGCTTACGATAATAGCCTCATTTGGGGAGCAATACTTGATGCATCTGATTCGATAGGTTTTAAACATAAAGTTAATTTAATTGAACTATCTGAGACTGCATTTAATTCATACGAAAAACAATTTGTATTACATGAACAAAGGTATTATTTTGATAACGACGAGCAAATATTATTCGATGGAATCTTCTTACCTTGGAATCAACAGCATGCGATTGGTATTTGGGTTTTAAAGTTATATGAATTGACTGGAAAGAAAGAATATTTAAACCGTGCAGAGGATCTATATTATAAATTCTTACCGAATATTGACTTGTCAGCTGATTATAAAGCTTGGTCATATTGGCCCACAGAATTTTATGATGGATGGCAAAGAGGCAAATTTGATAGTTTTAATTCACCAACCAGAGAGCCTTCTTTACGCACTGCAGAAGATCATTACCATGCAGATATTAGCGTGTCATTTGTTTTAGAATTTGAGCGTATAAAAAAATTACCAAGTACTATCGAGCCACAACTCTTGATTGATCAAATCGTCTTTTCACATAACTCATATTCTAGATATATAGATGGAGATACATCATATGAAAGCGCAAATTGGAGCTTCTTTCCTTTGAACAGCCTCTTTGACACAAAGAGTAACAACAGCTGGGCCTTAAAAAACTTGGTTATCACAAACATTCCAGAATATGATAACCAGTTGTTACTTTTATCATATGTAAAAAATCTAGAAAAGAGGAAGACGAGCAGTATAAAGTTAATTGATATACTGAGTAAAAACAGAGAAGCCATAATAATTGAATCAACTAACTTTGCTTTATTCAACGAAAAAGTCGCACAACTATTTTTAAATTAGTTTTTATTTTAATCCTGATTACGTATTCTGCGATGGTGAAAGTCGGCAACACTGCAAGTAATGAAGATTTACCATCGTGACATACGATAGCTATCCGCTATTACTCTTATATGTATTAGCTTATTTATTAAGGCATTATGTGTGTGATTTATAGATATGGGGTATTATTTACTTTATTCTCTATGTCCAGCATAAAACTTCGTTGCTTTTTATGGCTAAAACAGTGTTACTTTTAAACCAAAATATAGTAAGGATGCAGTATAAATCATTGCTATTGAGAGTTATTAAAGCCGTATCACTCGAACCTATCCCTTGCCAATTTCTAACGTCACCTCATCTCCCAATATTTCCCTGTATTTTGCTGCGAGTGCATTTTTAGCGTCATCATCGCCGTGAACTATTTTTATATGGCTGGGCTTTTTGCGCATACCGGTTACAAATTTGATGAGACCTGCTTGATCTGCATGAGCACTATAACCGCTTATAGTGTGTATTTTGGCGTTAATATTCACCCTAGTATTATTTATCAACACATAGCCATTTTGTGGGCCATAGGTTTGTATATCGCGACCCAGCGTGCCGCGCCCTTGGTAACCTACAAAGAGTACATCGGTGGTTTTGTCGGTTAAAAAGCGCTCTAAGTAATTAACTATACGCCCGCCGGTGCACATACCGCTTGCTGCTAGAATAATTGCAGGTGTTTGGCGGCTGGCTAAGTAATTTATTAACGCTAAGTGCTCGCTATGGGTGTTTATAGTAGTGAGGTTTTCAAAGTCGAGTGGGTGGCGACCTTTGGCTACTTTTTGTTTTGCCTCTTCATCCCATAAGTATTTAAACTTTCGGTACTGCTGAGTAAAATTAGCCGCCATAGGCGAGTCGAGTATTACTTGTATTGTGCGCCAAGGTGAATTTTTAGCAGAAGCATGAATTAGCTGTTCAAGTTCGTATAACAGCTCTTGCGTGCGGCCAATACTAAAGGCAGGCACAAGTACTACGCCGTTATCGGCAACGGCGCGTTCAATCACGTTTTTTAAGGTTTGCGTACGTTGTTTACGACCTTGGTGATTTTTATCACCATAAGTTGACTCTATGACTAAGGTATCGGCTTTATAGGGCGCTTTAGGTGAGGTTAGTAAAGGCGTGTAGGGCGCCCCTAAATCACCAGAAAAAACCACTCTATGATTATTGCTCGCTTTATAAGGAGGCGTGCTTATGTCTATTTCTACATAAGCGGAGCCTAAAATATGCCCTGCTCGTTGTAGTCGGGCTTTCGCTGTGTGTTCACCTTTGCAAGGAAGCTCAAACCAAGCTTTAAAGTCTACAGCTACAACTTGTTGTTTAAGCAGCCTTAAGCAGGTATCTATTATTTTTTGGTCTCGCGTAACGCCCACTTTTAATGCATCTTCAATGACTAAAGGCAATAAGCTTGCTGATGCAACAGAGGTAAATATAGGGCCTTTAAAGCCAGCCATCAGTAAATAGGGAATTCGGCCAACATGATCAATGTGACAATGGGTAACTATTAATGCGCGAACAGTGTCTATATTAAATTCAATGCTTAGATCATCTACAGAATCTTCACCCTGGAATAGTCCGCAATCAATTAGAAAAGAGCTTTGGTCGTTTATTATCAGCTGGTGGCATGATCCTGTTACGCCATTGACTGCTCCATGGTGAAGTATGTGCATTTTATGTCCTTATGTTTTGGCTGCGGGCCACTGGTTACGGCTTGAAGCCCGAGCCTAGCACTTAGAGCCTAACGCCTTTATTTTATCGATAAATATAGCAGGTATTTTAATAAGACGGGGCTTCATACCGTAACGGGCGGGCAGCGTGCCACGAGCGACGAGCCTAGCAACTAACATCTTGAGCCTAATACTGACGCGGGGTAAACTCCCGCCTACAGGTATAAAAAAACCTTGCGATATTAACCGCAAGGTTTTTAAATTTCTCGAACCTCGAACCTCGAACCTCGAACCTCGAACCTCGAACCTCGAACCTAGCTCTTAAAAGCGTCTTGTAGTGGTGGTACTACTTGCTTTTTACGGCTCAATACGCCGTCTAGCCATACTTTACCGTCTTCTGGTTTTTCACCATAGGCTTGCTCAACAAGGCTGGCATCGTCTGATGCAATCAGCATTTGTGAGCCTTCTTTCATAATGTCGGTTAGTAGTAAAAATACTGAATGACGACCGCCTTCTTCTTTAAGCTTGGCAATGTCAGCTTCAAGGTCAGCTTTAATCTCGTCAAATACTGCAAGGTCAATAACTTCTAACTGACCAATACCAACAAGGTTACCGTTCATGTTAAAGTCTTTAAAGTCACGCATTACTAAATCACGTACAGGCGTATCTTCAACGGCTGATTTAACGCGGAACATGTCCATGCCTAGTTCTTTAAAGTCTTCAATGCCTGCAATTTCAGCAAGGGCTTCAACACATTTAATATCGGCAGTGGTACAGGTTGGCGATTTAAAAATAACCGTGTCACTTAAAATAGCGCAAAGCATAATGCCAGCAATATCTTTAGGGATCTCTACGTTATAAAAATCGTACATCATCTTAATGATGGTGTTTGAACAACCAACAGGGCGGATCCAGCATTCAAGCGGAGTTGATGAGGTTAAATCACCTAATTTATGGTGATCAACCACGCCAACAACGCGAGCTTGGTCGATATCATCAGGTGCTTGGGTTTTTTCTGTGTGGTCTACAATGTAAACGTCTTCGCCAGCGTAGCTAAGTTTAAGCTCAGGTGCTTCGAAGCCAAATTTATCTAAAATAAACTGTGTTTCTGGTGATACTTCACCAAGGCGGGTTGGAATTGCCGGCTCATCAATTTGGTTTTTTAAATAAGCCAGTGCAATTGCACCACATATTGAATCTGAATCTGGGATTTTATGGCCCACTACATACATTGACATTGACTAAACTCCTTAAAATTTGCCGATATTCTAGCAAAGTATCCAGCTTTTAACATATAGACAGTGCAATTAAGTTTTAGCTAAACTTGAAAACCTTATATAAATTAGGAACTGCATATGCGATTAAGCCGCAAAGGTTGGAACAATGTTATTATTTTTTCTATGTTGATTATGATCTTCTTTTTAAATGGTCTTCATAAAAAGATTGGATCCGATGAAACGCAGGCGCAACTGCAGCCATTACTTCCTGTGCAAAGCTTTGTGTTAACACTTGAATTTAGCGACCAAAAAATTGAGCGTATTGGTACAAGCTGGCGTACTACTGCTTTAATCAAAGAGGTACCGCTTAGTTGGCAAGGTTCAGAGCAGCAACTTAGTGAGCTTGTTTATTTATGGCAAAATACAGCGTTAATGACGACAGCCACACCTGATGCGCTTGATATCAATAAGCCGTTATCGGCAGCAACGTTTGAACTCGCGGGTGAGCCCCTACCTTGGATGTACTTATTATATAAAGCAAATGGTCAGTATTATCTACTCGAGAAAACCAGTCAGCGACTATTGTTGCTTGATTTAATCACTGCAAAGCAATTATTTCCTAGTTTTACCTTTTCATAAGTGAGTTTTATAAATGCCTGAATTACCAGAAGTAGAAGTTAGCCGCATGGGCATTACCCCCCATGTGCTAAACCAAGTAGTTACTAAGGTAAATATTCATAATGCCAGTATGCGCTGGCCTGTGCCAGATGAGGTATACCAACTTGAGGGGCTGGTGGTTAGCAGTATTGAACGCCGCGCAAAATACTTACTGTTAGAATGTGAGCTTGGGGCGGCTATATTGCACTTAGGGATGTCGGGGAACTTGCGCGTTGTAAATAAAACCGAACCACTTAAAAAACACGACCATGTTGAGTTTATTTTAGCCAACGACAAAGCACTGCGCTTAAACGATCCACGCCGCTTTGGTTGTTGTTTATGGCAAGCCCCCAATGAAGAGCATAAGTTACTTGCTAAATTAGGCCCTGAACCACTCACTGATGACTTTTTTGCTAAACGTGTTTATGAGCAATCACGTAATAAAAAAGTGCCTGTTAAACAGTTTATTATGAATAACGCCGTGGTGGTGGGGGTTGGTAATATTTACGCTAACGAATCATTATTTAAAGCGGGTATTGACCCTCGTAAAGAAGCAGGTAAGGTAAGCCTTAAACGCTACCAAGCGTTAATCCCAATTATAAAAGACACCCTAGCCGCAGCAATTACTCAAGGCGGCACAACGCTGAAAGACTTTGCCCAAAGTGACGGTAAGCCAGGCTACTTTGCGCAGCAGCTATTAGTGTATGGCCGAAAAGGCCAGCCTTGTGTAAATTGCGAGAGCGAACTAACTGAAATTCGTCTAGGGCAACGCAGTACCGTTTTTTGTGAGGTGTGTCAGAAGTAGAGAATAGCTGTCAGCTGTAAGTTTTCAGCTGTCAGTAAGAATGGTTACTCACTTGTTTTTATTTTTGCTATCAAACTTGTTAGCATTTTTGACAGCTGGACTGTTTCATTTAGCCAAGACTTACCTATGTCGGTATCAATATAGTTAATATCGATGCCAATATATATTTGGGTTCTTGCCTCAGCAAGCGAAGAGCGAGCGATATCTAAAAAGCGTGTTTTTTCTTTATCACTCTCTCTTGTCATGCCCTCAGCTATATTACTAGGAACAGATAAACCAGAGCGTGTTAATTGATCTCTAAAGCTAAAGTCTTTAATTAGTTGTGTATTTCTGTAAATATCAGCGCTAAGGCGAGCTGAGCGCTTCCATACATCTAAGTTTTCAAAGTTCATAATACAAAATCCTTATGCTCAGTTTTTATCCTAGTTGATATTTTATTAACTACAAATATCTATTTTCAGCAAGGAAGTATTTTCTGTTGACTCTAAAGTTATAATTAGCTTTTCTGACCGCTGACCGCTGACCGCTGACCGCTGACCGCTGACCGCT
>CERE01018812.1_pt1 | contig 32093 bp, 24 predicted proteins | sample 530911 | NCBI WGS metagenome assembly CERE01 (sample SAMEA2621092, study PRJEB7988) | marine metagenome | biome: marine biome (ENVO:00000447); feature: mesopelagic zone (ENVO:00000213); material: "saline water (ENVO:00002010), including plankton (ENVO:xxxxxxxx)" | depth 800 m
GTTAAGTTAACCGATATCGAAGAACAGCCCCAGAGTTCTTTTCTCGCTGTTGTTCTTCGATCATCTCTACCTGTATTTCGTTTCACAGCATGTCTCTGTTGCCGAAGTGTTCCTAAGAAATCTTCGGGTGCTGGCTCAAAAGCTCCTTAACCGGATAGCCCCTAAAAACCTTACTGTGTTTCATGATCACATGAGTGACGATGTTGGATATCTCGGGACATTCCTGAATCAGCGAGTTGGTTAGCGTCATGTAATCGCTCATATGGGTGCAGGCAAAGCGCACAATAAAATCGCAGCCGCCACTCACGGTAAAGGCTTCCAAAGCCTCGGGCATGGCCTCCACCCGCTTCTCGAGAAAGCGAAACGCATCGGGGGCGTGAGTGCCCAGAGAAATAGTGGCAATACACTGAACCGGTGCACACAAGCGCTCGATGTTTACCTGCCCCATAAAACCCTGTAACCAATCATCATCGATCAGTTTTTGCAGGCGTTGATGGCAAGCGCTCGGAGACAAATTAACCTGATCGGCCAATTCTTTGTTGGTCATGCGCCCGTCGGCTTGCAGGGTTTGTAAGATTTTGAGATCCGTGCGATCAAGCGCATGATTGGATGACGACATTAAAATTCCCTAGTCTGATAAAGAGCCCATAAAAGCGCCGGTTTGCCTCTAGACGAACGGTTGAGCTTTTGTCTCAACCCCGATCGCTGAATTACTTGCGTCAAAGGCTGTTGCGATGTGGGGCTCGATACTACAACTATAGTCATATATGCCAAATATCGTCACGGTTTACTGTTCATCGATTAGACCGATGATTAGCTGATAACCTCGTTAATGGCACTTTCCAAAGCAGACACCAGTTGATCAATTTCACTGCGGCTGATGGTTAGCGGTGGCGAGATCGCCAAGGTTCCCACGCTCGGTAGCGGGCGAACAATAACACCCAGCTTGCGACAGGCTTGGCTAACTTTAAGTGGCCATTTGTCCGCGGGATTGGGCAGTTCTCTATTGGCCTTGTCGGCAACCAGTTGTACACCGGCTAACAGGCCTCGGCCACGTATTTCTCCCACATGAGCATGATCCTGGAAGCGCTCGTTCAGTTGGCGGTGCAGATAGGCGCCGTTGTCTTTGGCTTTGTCGACGAGGCCTTCGTTTTCGATGAGCAAAATGTTCGCCAGTGCAACAGCGCAGCCTACTGGGTGACCACTATAAGTATAGCCGTGAGAGAAAGCGCCCAACTTTTCTGATCCACTTTTCATTACTTGCCAGATGTCATCGGTCATCAAGGCCGCGGACATAGGAAAATAACCACTGGTCAAACCTTTGGCCGTGGCAATCATATCCGGCTCGATATCCAGCAATTGCGAACCAAACCAAGTGCCGACTCGGCCGTAGCCACACACCACTTCATCGGCGACCAACAAAATATCATGGGCATTCAATAGTGCTTTTAACTTGGCGTAGTAACCGGTGGGTGGTTCAATGATACCTCCCGCCGCTTGAATGGGTTCAGCAAAGAAGGCGGCGATTGTATCCGCACCTTCTGTTTTAATCAGCTGTTCTATCTCTGCAATCAAACGATCACAAAACTGGCTTTCGTTTTCACCATCTTTGGCTCGTGTATAAAAATGTGGACACTCGACTCGCAGCACAAAGTCCAGTGGCAGCGGGAATTCCTTGTGAAAGCCACCGAGACCGGTAAGACTGGCAGTGCTTATCGAGGTGCCGTGATAAGCCTGCTGCCGGGCAATGACTTTGGTTTTACCGTGATTACCACGCAGCGCGTGATAGTGCCACGCAATTTTAATGAGCGTGTCGTTGGCGTCGCTGCCGCCGTTGCCAAAAAATACCTTGCCCATATTGTCGGGAGCGTGCTGTAGAAGTTTTTCAGCAAGTTGCACTTGCCAAGGGTTGGAAGCATTAGAAAAGGTGTGATAGTAAGCCAACTGCTCTGTCGCCTCTTTCATGACTTGCGCCAGTTCTTGGCGACCATAACCGGCATTAACGCACCACAAGCCCCCCACTGCGTCGAGCAGTTTATTGCCCTTGGCATCAGTGACATGACAGCCACTGGCCGAGACAATCATATCTGGGCCGTTTTCCAGTAAGGCGCTCACAGAAGAAGCTGGGTGCAATACGACTTCGGCGTCGCGTTCGACTAAGGCGTTAATATCGGTGATGGTCATGGCAATAATCTCGTTAGGCGGACTTTGGGATACCGTCTATTGTAGGCACTCACCGCAAAATGAAATCCTGAATTGTTCGATCTTGACGGGATTAAATTCGTCATGCCTCTTGAGGCGGGTTGAGTTGCTGCCGGAGAATGTCTTTTAGGCGGTGTCGGGCGACAGGATCTGGCGATTGTGACAAGCATTCGCGAGGTTAGCCGAATAAAATTCGAAAAACCCCCACAAGTTCGACACCAAGTTCGGGCAGCAAGCGGTCACACTAGCGGTCATCAATGAATGATCAAAGGCGCAAGCCTCGACAGAGTGACGAATGAAACACAAGACGATTTCGAATCAAGAACTGGAGTTGCTACAAACACTCGATGCCCGCGAGCCAGAGATGCTCAAACAAACTATAGAGTTGAGTAATATTAATTCTGGCAGTTATAACTCAAAGGGAATTAAAGCCGTTCAACTGCATTTTCGAACTCTATTCGACACGATATCCGATGACTATGAAGAACTAGAGCTCGAACCCATAAAAAAGATCAACGATCAGGGTCTCGCAGAATACTACCAGCCACCGGCTATGCAAGTTTTTCGATCACGACCGCAGGCACCTCTGCAGCTTCTGTGTACAGGGCATTCCGACACCGTGTTTCCGGAGAACTCCGATTTTGATCACTGTTGGATTGAGGACAATCACTTGCGAGGTCCCGGCACCGCGGATATGAAAGGTGGCTTGGTCACACTCTATGAAGCGCTTCGTGCGCTAGGGCAATCCCCTTATCGAGATCAATTTGGTTTTACCGTGGCAATTTCTCCCGACGAGGAAATTGGTTCTCCCAGCTCTGCGGCTGTTTTGACGAGACTGGCGAAAGACGCCGATTTCGGTTTGACCTATGAGCCGGCCTTGGCGGACGGTACTTTGGCTGGAGCTCGCAAGGGCAGTGGTAACTTCGCCATTACCGCCAAGGGCTTTAGCACTCACGCTGGGCGCGACTATTTTTCCGGCCGCAATGCGGTGATCGCCATGGCGAGAGCGGCGGTGGCGCTGAGTGAATTGAGCGATCAGACCAGCGACATCACCGTCAATGTGGGCGAGATGATCGGCGGTGGTCCAGTCAATGTGGTACCGGATCAATGTGTGTGTCGTTTCAATGTGCGAGTTACTGAAACACAACAACAGCAACAAGTCCTAGACGCCATTGAGCGAATTATCCATCAGGTATCTGACGACAGTGATTGTGAACTTCAATTACACGGTCACTTCAATCGCCCGCCTAAACCCATGACACCAGAACAGCAATCGATGTTTGAACTGCTAAAAAGTTGTGGCGGAAAATTGGGCATGGAAGTGCAATGGCGAGCAACGGGTGGCTGCTGCGAAGGCAACAACTTAGCCGCTGCGGGATTGCTTAATATCGATACGCTCGGTGTTCGCGGTGCGAATATTCATAGCCATGATGAGTACGCCTGTATTGATAGTTTTGTTGAGCGCGCACAGCTGTCGGCGTTGTTTATCACTCAGTTAATCGATTTTCAGAAATCGACACCTAAATAATATCGGAGCCTGCCATGTTGGTGATCAGACCTGTTACCTTGAGTGATCTCGATGATCTGTTGGAGTTAGCAAAAAAGGCCGGAAAAGGCATGACATCTCTGCCAACTTGTCCAGAGGCATTAGGGAAGAGTATTCAGTTATCCATTGAGAGTTTTGCTCGAAATCAACCTCATGCCGATGACTATTTTCTATTGGCGATGTGTGATCTGGAAAAAAAAAAAGTGGTAGGAACGGCTGGAGTCTATTCACAAACAGGCGCTCGGCAAGCTTTCTATGCCTATCGTTTGATGTCGCTGACACACTACTCCCACTCACTGGATAAACAAACTCGCAGCGAGACTTTGCACCTCACCAATGACTACACCGATTGTTCAGAAGTGGGCACCTTATTTCTTGATCCCGACTACCGTGGCAATGGCCACTGGCTATCGAAAGCGCGCTATCTGCTAATGGGTCAGTTTCAAAATCGCTTCCAATCCCATGTGATCGCCGAACTGCGAGGCTGGGTCGATGACAATGAGCAGAGCCCTTTTTGGAATGCCATCGGGCAACAGTTTTTTGATATGGATTTTGATACCGCCGACAAACTCTGCGGTACTGGTTCGAATCAATTCATTACTGAACTGATGCCTAAGCATCCGATCTATACCTGCATGTTACCGAAGCAAGCCAGAGAGGTTATTGGCAAGCCCAACGCCGCGGGTTTGCGAGCAATGGAGTTGCTGGAAGAAGAAGGTTTTGTCTATGACAAGGTGGTTGATATTTTTGATGGCGGTCCGCTGCTAAAAGCCAAAGTCTCAAATTTGCGCAGTGTACGGCGAATCGAACAAGGTATGGCCAAACAGTCCAGCGAAAAAATCATTACCGAGCCAACTTTGGTGGCCACCTCTAGTCTCAAAGATTTTCGTGTGATCTATACCCAAGTAGCCCGCAGTGGTGACGGTAGTTTGAAACTCAAAGGGAAGGATCTCGACGCGCTAGCGATCAGTGACGGTGCACTTTTACGATTTCTTCAACGATAGGCTGATGACAATGAACAGTGTGTGTATCAACAATCAATGGTTCGAGGGCGCAGGTGAGCGTGTGACGTCTTTGAATCCGCTTAACAATCAGCCCCTGTGGCAGAAGCCGAGCGCCAGTCGTGAGCAAGTGCTAGGGGCAGTAACCGCTGCAAAAAACGCACAACCGGCTTGGGCGCTAAGGTCTTTGGATGAACGCATTGCCGTGGTCGAGCGCTTTGCAGCATTGCTGACAAAAAATGCAGAATCATTAGCGAAGATTATTTCGCTGGAAACCGGTAAACCCGATTGGGAAGCCGCCACTGAAGTCACCGCTATGAGCAACAAGGTGGCGATTAGTATTCGTGCGCAGCAAGAGCGCGCCGGCCACTGGAAAAAGCAACATCTGCAATTGCAGCATCGTGCTCATGGCGTGATGGCGGTGTTTGGCCCTTACAATTTCCCTGGTCATCTTCCCAATGGTCACATTGTGCCGGCGTTGTTGGCAGGCAACTCGATCGTGTTTAAGCCCAGTGAGCAAACACCTTGGGTTGCGGAGAAAACCGTGGAGTTATGGATAGAAGCCGGTTTACCGGAAGGCGTGATCAATCTGGTGCAAGGCGGACCAGCGGTTGGCGAAGCACTGGCTGATGCAGACATTGAGGGTTTGCTATTTACCGGTTCTTCTCGCGTGGGCAGCCTTTTGCATAAAAAACTAGCAGGAAGACCTGAAGTGCTGTTGGCTCTAGAGATGGGCGGCAATAATCCCTTGATTGTGGATGAGAATATCAATGTCGCGGCGGCGGTGAACATTATTCTACAAAGTGCCTACCTCAGTGCTGGGCAGCGTTGTACCTGTGCTCGTCGACTCATTGTCGTTGGCGATGCGCAGTATGCGTTGTTGACGACTGCGTTGGCAGAGGCCATCGACCGAATCATTGTCGACGCCCACGATGCTCAACCAGAAGCGTTTATGGGGCCCGTGATCAATAACAAAACGGCGAAGAGTTTACTCAGTTTTGAAACACATTTGAGCCAACAAGGGGGCGAGGTCATTCGTTCGATGACGCCCGACACCGATGGCAGTAATTTGTTAAAGCCCGGCTTAGTGGATGTCAGCCTAGTCGAGAATATTCAAGACGACGAGTGGTTCGGCCCTCTGTTGCAAGTGCAGAAAGTCAGTTCCTTTACTGAGGCGATTGAACAAGCTAATCGAACCCGCTTTGGTTTGGCCGCTGGATTAATCAGTGATCATCCCTCTCATCAACGGGACTTTCTAGCGTTGATAAAAGCCGGTGTGGTGAGTGTCAACAAACCCACTGCAGGCGCATCCAGTGAAATGCCCTTTGGCGGTATTGGCGCCAGCGGCAATCATCGACCCAGTGCGTTTTATGCGGCGGACTATTGCGCTTGGCCTCAGGCACAAAGTCTCGGTGACGATACGGAACATCAAATCCAACCGTTGGCGAGAGGGCTGCGTTAATGAATAGCACCGAGGTTAATTTTGACGGGTTGATTGGCCCCAACCATAACTACAGTGGTTTAGCGTTCGGTAATTTGGCGTCATCGAGAAATGCGAAAAATCGCTCTCAGCCGAAATTGGCAGCCCTGCAAGGGTTGGAAAAAATGCGCAGCTTGCATAAGTTGGGTTATCGTCAGGGATTTTTACTGCCCCAGTTACGGCCCGATATTGACACCTTGCGACGCTTGGGCTTTCGAGGTGGTGATCGCACCATCATCAATAAGGTAGCGCGCCAGGCCCCTGAGTTATTGTCGATGGTGTATTCGGCCTCGAGCATGTGGGCCGCCAATGCCGCGACGGTAACACCTTCTGCCGACAGCCATGATGGCAAGGTGCATTTTACCCCGGCTAATTTGGTCACTACGGCGCATCGCGCCATTGAGCATCCACAAACTCAGCGTTGCTTAGAAACGATTTTTCACAAGGCTGAGCATTTCACCGTTCACCAGGCTTTGCCCTCGCAAGATCGTTTTGCCGATGAAGGCGCGGCAAATCATACTCGTTTGACAGACCACTATGGCCAAAAGGGTTGTGGTTTATTCGTTTACGGTCGCGACGCTCAAACCCATCTCAATCAATTGGATTTTCCGGCTCGGCAATCGCTAGAGGCAAGCCAAGCCGTGGCACGTCAACATGGCATGGGTGAGGAAGCGGTGTACTTACAGCAGAGCACTGAAGCGATCAACGCGGGAGCCTTCCACAATGATGTGGTCGCCGTGGGTAATGGTCCGGTATTGTTTTTCCATCAGCGAGCGTTTGAGTCGAATTCACAGCGGCACGCTTTTTCTCAGTTATCGCAGCGCATGGATTTTAAACCGGTGTGTGTGTCTGAAGAGCGTGTTCCATTAGGCGACGCCATAGCCAGCTATCTATTTAACAGCCAACTATTGGCCAGCAGTGATGGAGATTTTTCCCGCATGCGGCTAATCGCACCCACTGAGTGCCATGACAATGACGCGGTACGCAGCTATTTGGCCGAGCTGGTGGAAGATCTCACGCAACCCATTCGCGATGTCGAGTTTGTCGATGTGCGACAAAGTATGAGCAACGGCGGCGGCCCCGCCTGTTTGCGGTTGCGAGTGGTGTTAAATGAGACTGAAATCGCTGCCGTTAATCCAGATTTTTTGTTGAATGACTCGTCCATCGATCGTTTGCAAGCTTGGGTCAACAAACACTATCGCGATCAGTTGTCGCCGGATGATCTAAAAGATCCCGACTTCCTTAACGAGTGTTACACGGCTTTTGATGATTTGACGCAGTTGTTGCAGTTGGGCAGCTATTACGCCTTTCAGCGCAACTAAAATTAGAAATGTAAGAATGCTGACTTGAGGGAATTCTGTTCTCATCGGTCATAGTTATAGACCAATAGTGGCAACAAGCGATTGGTTGATCTGTTCTCCCTGTCTTGACCGGGCTTAATCTCGTCGTTTCAGCGCATTGAAACGACCATTAAGAATGACTGCCGGCCATTATTGCTCGCCTTGAGCAGCTATCCGCGGATGCCTCCAGAAGCCGCGGGTAGCATTTATTCTTGCTGTCTCCTGATTTTGTGTTTTTCTATGGCTGCGATGTGGAACTGTCGTCAATGGCACGCCCGAGAAATTTCGAGCGAACAAGGGTAAACAACCACTTGCACAAGCTCAGTCCAACTGCGAACAGACCAATCAGATAACCGCTGGATTTTACCGGACTGGTGTAGGCCTTTATGGCCAGCCAATCGGCGGTGTCCGTCAACACCAGCACTTGAATGACCCCTTCACTGAGATCCAGAGGAACGGCCAACAAGGGGGCTATCGCCAAATAGCGTCCCCATCGGGGAAACGCCCGGAGCGTTGCGGCTGCCATAAACGCTGCAACCACCAGCGGTAATATGACATCCACGGTGGTGGTGAACCATAGATGATGGTTTTTTTGTTCGAGATTGAGTTGAGCCACGAGTTCACGCGCTTCCAGCGGATTCCAGATGCCGTCCAGTAGCTGCAGTTGCCAGTGCCACTTCAGGTAGTCCGATAGTGCAATCATCAATAGGGAAGCAATACCTAACAGCCACAGGGTTTGGGTGTGTTGGAGCGATCTTAATCCACGAGTCATGGGGGTCATTGTTGTTCTCTTTGGCAAAGATTTAATTCTTGCCGTCATCTTAGCTCAGGGGCCTGCACGTCGACTTGGCCGCTGAAGCCAATAAATTACCATTATGTGTCAGCAACATGGATTCTTGAGTGAGAGGATGGATTCAACCTGTTGGACTCATTTTTGGCACAAAATGCACATATTTAGACTCCGACAGCCAAGGCGATGTTTCACTGCTGGGATAGACTGATGGCAGATTCAATAAGACGAATGACTGGGCTGCGTTGGCCGATAGAGATCTTCTGAGAGACATTGCATGAGTATATCGCGTAGAAAATTCTTACTTGGAGCAGGCGCCGGCGCTATTGCCGCGCCGGGTATAGCGAACTTGGCCGTTGGAAAGGTTGGCGTTGAAGTGGACAGTCACCGAGACCCGAGCCTGTGGAGTGATCAAATTGCTGCCTTCGCCCCGCAACCGCGCTACCAAGGGGATCGTCATGTGGATGTTGCTATCGTTGGCGGCGGCTATACCGGTCTGTCTTGTGCGTACTACTTGAAAAAACTCCGCCCAGATTGGTCGGTGGTGGTGTTGGATTCACACGCTATTGGTTCCGGAGCCAGCTCTCGTAACTCAGGCGCTATTTCTCCACGCTATGTGGGCATCGATGACGTCGATATGCCCTTGCGAGGTCTTGATCGATTAAAGCAATTCATTGCTACCGAGAACATAGATTGCGACTTTTCACCAGCGACAAATTTGCGAGTGTTTACCTCAAAATCAGAAGGTGATGACGCCCAGGCGGGTCTGCAAGCGGGAGAGACGTGGATTGCCGCCGGTGAACTGACAGAGCGCATTAACAGCGATTACTACCAAGGCGGCGCCATCGAGTCCCACGGTAACTACAAGGTACACCCGGCAAAGTTGGTGCACGGTCAGGCGCAAGCGGCACTCAACCAAGGGGTGGAATTGTTTGAGCAGTCACCCGTGTTAGATGTTCAACCGGGTAAGCCAGCTCGGTTGCTCACCCCCGGCGGAGAAATCACCGCCAAACATGTGTGTATCGCCACCAACGCCTACACCCCTCGTTTGGGTTGGCTCAGTTCAAAAATGTTTCCTGTACACCAATATACGTTTGCGACACGCAAACTGAGCGATAAAGAAATTCAAAGCTTAGGGTTAGATCAGTGGGACATTCGTTTCGAAGACGTGATGCTACCGGTCACCTTTCGCTTGATGTCATCGGGCCATTTTTTTGTTCGCATGGTGTTGGGTTATGCCAGTCATGATTCGGGGAACTGGAAAGACATTGCTGGAGCGCAGCAGTTGGCCCAACGAGTGTTCGAGCAGCGCTATCCTTCTGTCGCGGATATTGGTTTGAAGCACGGTTGGCACGGAGTGACAGGACACACACCATTGATGCAGCCGATCATGGGTCCCGTGGGTGATGGCAATATCCATGTCAGCGCGGCTTACAATGGCTTGGGTATTATGCCCAGCCACAATAATGGTTACTTAACGGCGTGCAATATCGTCGGTGAAGAGGATCAGGACCTACGCTTCTTAACCGGTGAAAAAGGCTTAGCGCCCTTCCCTGGAGATTTTTATCGCAGCTTAATGTTGAAGCCCTTCATGAATGTTATGACGCCAGTTTGACACTGAGGAGCGATTGAAACCTCTCTAGCCGCGCCGTTGTTTTTGATGTACCGCTATTGATCATTGTCGGAACCAGTTTCTACCGACAGTGATTTTGTGGTCTTGTCTTCTAATCCCATCCCCCCATTTACCAATAGTATTCTTCTTACCGCGAGTGTTTCCTATGGCCGATTTTTACATTCAACATGAGTACGGCTTTGCTGTTTTTCAATTGGTCTTGGCGATGCTGGGTATGGGCGCCACACTCAAGTTAAGTGACTTCAACGAGATCGTCCGTGAGCCCTACGCGGTAATTTTGGGCACCTTAATTCAACTGTTGCTGATTCCTCTGTTGGCCTGTGTATTTATCGGCCTGTTGTCTCTACCGGCCGGAGTGGCCATAGGCATTGCCTTGATTGCGGCGATACCGGGCGGTACCAGCTCAAATATTTTCACTCACTTTGCCCACGGCAATGTGGCTTTGTCGATCAGTATAACGGCCATCACCACACTGGCGTGTTTGTTGACGACGCCTTTGATTCTTGAGTTCCTAGTTGCATCCTATATGCCAGACGATTTTGTCATGCCCACCGTGCAAATTATGAAGGAGATCTTTTTTAATCTGCTACTGCCTCTCGGTATTGGCATGTTGGTGCTTCACTACTTTCCCGTATTTGCCCGACATCTGTCTCAATGGTGCATACGAGGTTCGGTGTTGGGACTGATACTTATTTTTGTCGGAGCTTCCTTAGCGGGGCGATTGGATGTAGAGGCCTTTGGTTTGCTCAATGTCGCATTGGTGTTGTCTTTTGTGGGTCTTATCGTCATTGTCGGCTGGTTAGCACCACGGGCATTAGGGTTATCCGTTGCCGATTCTATCGCCGTTGAAATGGAAGTGGTCGTGCGCAGTGTCAATCTTGGCATCATGCTAAAAGTGGCGATGTTTCCCGCACTGATCGGTGAGCAACTACAGTTGGGAAATATGGCGTTATTCTCGCTGCTACTCTATGGTGCTGTTCAGATGCTCTTAGGTTTGGTGTTGATCCCTATGCGTCGATCTGGGGTATCGAAATCGTCGACCAAGATTGCAAGTTCTCAGTGACGATTTTGAGTGTTCTGTGTTGCCGCTAAGCCCTCGCTGACGTCTCTACTCGGCGAGTGTTAACTGATTAACGTCCATTGTTTTTTTGAAGATCTCGTTATGTTAGAAACGGCTTCACCCTGCCTGAGTTTCCGTATCAACCACCGCTAATCTCGATTTATCTTGGTATTCTTTTACCTGCTTTACATCGGAGTATAACTGTTTATGGGCTGTGCCTTTGTCTGTCACAAATTGTATTTTTTATGTCTCCGCTTACCAAGTTAAAGAGACGGGATTCTTCTAGTATGTCTTCGTTCGAAAAATTTCTTGATTGAAAGTTCGCGTCAAAGAGTTCGCTTGAATAGAGCGATCAACCTCTTTGTCTGTCGTTTTCAATAGGGTTTTTATTCGAGTGTCTGGTCAAGATTGCGACCTTTCGATTGCAATTTCTAACCTGCGACAAAATTATAAATACTATGACTTGGAGACGAGATCGTGAATTCAAAACTTCACTCTAGAGCGAGAACTACCTCATTGGGAGGTCTAAAAACCTCACCATCCCTACTGACAGCTGCCGTTTGTTTGGCAACCTTTGGCGCTAACGCTGAAGAGACAGCGGACACCTTCTTTCTAGAAGAAATTGTGGTAACGGCGCAGAAGCGCTCTCAGAATCTGCAAGATGTTCCCATTGCGGTATCGGCGTTTAATGGCGAACAGTTGCAAGAGGCAGTGATCAAAGATATTTATGACCTCAAAAACAGCGCTCCAGGCCTACAAGCTGTACAGGAACAAAGTAACAGCAGCTCGGGTTTTAGTATTCGAGGCATAGGTACATCGGGACAAAACTACGGTTTGGAATCTTCCGTCGGTATGTATGTCGATGGTATCTACCGCGCTCGGCAGAGCTCTATGATCAGTGAAATGATCGATATCGAAGCGGTTGAAATTCTGCGCGGACCGCAAGGTACTTTGTTTGGCAAAAACACACCCGCCGGCGCCATTCTGTTTCGCACGGTCGCACCCAGCCACGAGTCAGACAGCTTTGTGTCAGTGACCGGCGGCAACTACGGTCAGCTCAATGCATCAGCGGCAGGTAACTTGTCGTTGATCGATGATGTGCTAGCGGTACGCGGTACGGTATTTAGCAGTCAACGTGATGGCACGATCGATGTTGAAGGGTTTGGCAATGAAGAGCTGAACGATCGCAATCGCGAAGGCGCTCGTCTGCAGGCGTTGTTTACCCCATATGACGATTTGACCATTCGTGTAATCGCCGACTATTCCGAAATCGATGAGACTTGCTGTGGCGTATTAGTGACGCAAGACAACTACACTGTGGCCGGTGGTGCCCCTGGTTCTGATCAAATTCTAGAAGCTTTGGGCGGCACAGTTTATTACGGCGATAATAAAGGCGATTTCGAAACCAGTTTGAACTTTCTTCCGGAGTCAAACTCCCGCGATCGCGGCATTGCGATTGATACCAGCTGGGATCTCAACAACGAGTACACCTTGAACTTCGTCACCGGTTATCGACAATTCAATGCCAGCTCTCTCGTGGATGCTGATTTTACCAACGTAGATCTGTTGACCACACAAGAAGAAGTGGAATCCACGACCTTCTCGCAAGAGATTCGTCTTGACTACATCGGTGATCAATTGAATTTTGTGATTGGTGCCTACTATTTCCGGCAAGATTTGGATTTGGATTACGCACTCACGGGTGGCGATTGGTTGAGTGAATTCGCCAAACCAGGTCTGGGCAGAAACGGTGTTGATTACAACGACTTTCAAGGTCTACTGGCGCTGAAAACCGGTGGCGCACAAATTCCCACCAATGATGTCTTCATTCCAGGTATGGAAGCGAGCCACACGGCTAAGCAAGAGCATGAAAGCTGGGCCATCTTCGGTCAATTCGATTATCAGCTAACGGACAGCTTGACGCTAACGGCGGGTCTCCGTTACACCGAAGAAGACAAAGAAATGAATACGGTCTTTTCTGAAAACTGGACCGCAGCGGACCCAACTTCAGAAGACGCCTATGTGGCGGGTTTAACCGCTCTTCTTCTTGACGCGGGATTGGTTCCCGGTGCTCCCACCACATCAGTGCCTTACGATAACCTATTGGCGGCTGATCCAAACTTCTTTGATCCGTTTACTCAGGCCGGCTGGGGTGGATACTTGTTCTCAGGGCTCACACCTCGAGCGGATATTGATGCCGATCTGAGCGATGAACAAGTAACCGGTACCATTAAACTCAGTTGGTTGGTCGATGAGAATACTATGGTCTACGCCTCTTATGGCACCGGCTACAAATCCGGCGGCACCAACACCGATCGTATTGCCGCTGGGTTTGATCCCGTGTTTGATGCGGAGACGTCTGAGTCCTTTGAGGTGGGTCTAAAAACAGAATTTCCACAACAAGCGTTGCGCATTAACGCGGCCTTGCACTACACCACTGTCGATGATTTCCAAGCCAACACCTTTGTCGGCACGGGTTTTGTTTTACAAAATGCCGGCGAACTGGAAAGTTACGGTGGTGAGCTAGAGTTGTTCTGGGCGCCTACACAAAATACCGAAGTCACTTTGAACTATGCCTATACCCATGCCGAGTACGAAGAATTCGAGCAAGCCGGTTGTCAGATAGCAACACCAGTTCACACCGGTGTTGACGAAGCTCGTCAACCGGGCACCGATGCTTGTGATCGTTCCGGTGGTCAATTGTCGAACACGCCCAAGCACGCGGCTAACTTAGGTGTGAAGCAAATGTTCTCGTTGGCAGATTCTATCGACGGCTATGTGTATGGCGAATACACTTTTTTGTCTGATATGGTTAATGGTACCGACAACGATCCGCTAAAAGAGCAGAAAGATTATGGTCTTTTGAATCTTCGTGCAGGATTGATGTTTATTGATCAAGATATCGATCTGACCCTCTGGGCGCGAAATGTGCTGGATGAAGAGTACAAAGGCAGCACCTTCGATGCACCTTTGCAGGATGGTAAGTTGTTGACCTCCCCGGGGGCTCCACGAACCTATGGTCTTACGCTAAATAAGCGTTTTTAATATTATCCAATCGGTTAGTCAGGAGATCGCCGCGTCGCCTTTCGGCTTCTCGCGATGACGGAGTGTATTCTTAATTCGGAAATTTCGTCATTGCGAGCGCAGCGAAGCAATCTCTGCCAGAAAAAGATGGAGTCCAAAAAGCATTAGGTCGAGAGGATCGCCTCTTCGCGATGACGGAGTGTATTCTTGATTTGAATATCGGTCTACTTCGGATTTCTCAGTTTTCGATATTCCAACGGACGTTTGTCTGTGAGTCGTTTAAAGGCGCGATCAAAAGCACTGGAATCGGCATAACCCAGTTTGTGCGCCAGCTCGGTAATGCTGACACGGGTTTTGGCCAGTGATTCCTTAGCAATGTTGAGTACGATAGTTTCTCGCAGTTCATTAAAGGTCACGCCGTAGTCACTCAGTCGTCGATGCATGGTGCGGCGACTCATTCCCAGCTCAGAAGCAACACTCTCGGCGGTCATTTTGGCGTTACCGATGTTTGAGCTGATTAAAAATTGAATGTGTTTTAACAGTGACTTTTCGGTGTTGTGTTCCTTCAGTGCTTGTAGGGCTTGTGATTCAAGCAGCGCTAATAGTTGCGGGTCGCAGTCTTCGCGATGAAAGTTATCTATCCCTGCGGGAAAGCACACGCCGCTAAAATAGTGATCAAAGATCAGCTCGCAATCGATGGGGAATCGAGAAAGATCAATGCCTTTGGGTTGTGGATAATCAAAGTAGATGCGTGTGGGGATCCAACTGGAATCGTTAAACGCATCGCGGCCGATCAAAATAAACTGCGCCAAGGTCATATCGATAGTTTGACGAGCCAGAGAGGATTGAGTGCTCAAGACTTCAAAGGTCAGAATGTACTGATCGTTTTCTTTGACCAATGAAATGCGAGTTTCTGGCGACAACAGTACCGTGTATTTATCTAATAGCTCTACAGCCGTTTCAAAATTCGGGGCATTGCGAAGCATATAGCCCAACATGCCCAAATCGGTCGGCTTACAGGCGAGCCCCATTTCAATGCCAAGAAAAGGCTGTTGACTCATCTCAGCGGCGGCTTCCATCACCTCGTAATACTTGAGCAGATTGAGTGTGGTATCTGCCGCTTTCATGACGGCGGGATCCACAGAAAGTTGTTGGTAGAGTTGTTGAGTGTCTACTGAAAAATTCTCAAATTCGTTGTGAAAGCGCAGTAGATCGGTTTTCTGAGGTTGTGATTGACTGGCTTTCATGACGTCTAATCCTTGCGGAAATTATCGAGTTAATGGTTTTTCAGTGGAGACTGAGTGTGGTCGTAGAAGGACTCGATTAAGTTGACACATACTATCAATTTTTAGTCAGTTTTTGCAAAGTTCCCAGCGCAGTTTTGCTCTATTCTATCTATCGGCTCGAGGGTTCCTTCGATGATCGATGGAATGCAGTGGCCTGCTAAAAAGCAACTCTCTCTCCGCTTTTTTAGCACATTACCTTACCCTCTCATCGTCATGATGAGAGGGATTTTTACTTCAAAGGCACAGAGATGTGTTGTCGATGCTGCGGATAGGCGACTAGTACAGCTAGTGCTTTTTTGTAGGCTTCTGAAAACCAACAGGTATCCAATATGAATGGCGCAGAGTCCCTCTTAAAATCACTCATCGATTCTGGTGTAGACGTGTGTTTTGCCAACCCCGGAACATCGGAAATGCAATTGGTAGCGGCCATCGACAAAATTCCTGGCATGCGGCCGATTCTGGGATTGTTTGAGGGGGTAGTAACTGGCGCTGCCGATGGCTACGGGCGCATGGCCGACAAGCCTGCAGCAACCCTTTTACATTTGGGTTCGGGCTTTGCCAATGGCATGGCCAACTTGCACAATGCGAAACGAGCGTTTACCCCGATCGTTAATATTATCGGCGATCACGCCACCTATCACCTGCCATTGGATGCTCCTTTGACGTCCGATGTGCCAGCTTATGCTGCCCTCACCAGCGATTGGACTCGTGTCTGCGACTCTGCGAAAACTATGGCTCAAGATGGTGCTGAAGCGGTTGTGGCGTCGATGCAAGGGCAGCAAGCCAATCTAATTATCCCCGCCAACTACGCCTGGACCGAAAACTGCCAAGCGGTCGCGCCGCTTCCCCTGATAGAACGACCATCCGTCGATCAAAACGAGATGATCACCGCTGCCGAATTACTCAAAAGTGAAAGCAATAGTTGTTTGTTCCTCGGCGGCTTGGCACTACGCGAACGGGGTTTGCTGGCTGCCCATCGCATTGCCGCAGCGACGGGAGCCGAGATCATTACCGAGGTATTCCCTGCGCGTATACAGCGCGGCCGAGGTCGCCCCACCGTTGAGCGTCTCCCCTACTTAGGCGAGTTTGCGGCAGACCGACTGAAAGCTTTCGACAACATGGTGGTGGTGGGTACCAAAGCGCCTGTGTCTTTCTTTGCCTATCCCGATAAACCTGGAAAACTGTGGCCGGAGACTTGCGAAGTGTGCCAATTGACCACGCCTCAACAGGACCACAGTGCCGTATTGGAAACGCTTGCCGATTACCTGCAAGCTGCCGCGATCGATTGGCAGGAAACATCCCAATTACCGGTTATTCCAGAAGGTCCGTTGAACGCAGAAAGCGTGGGGGCGGTGGTTGCGAATCTGTTGCCCGATAACGCCATTGTTTCTGATGAAGCACAAACCTCGGGGGCTTTCTCATTCCCCTATTACGACGGCGCTGCGCCGCACGATTGGCTCAATCTAACCGGTGGCGCCATTGGCCAAGGTTTGCCGGTGGCGGTGGGTGCAGCGGTGGCCTGCCCGGACCGTAAGGTGATTAACCTGCAAGCCGATGGCAGCGCCATGTACACCAACCAATCCTTGTGGACCATGGCGCGCGAGAATCTCGATGTGTGCGTGGTGATCTTTAACAACAGCAGCTACGCCATTTTGAATTTGGAGTTGATGCGTGTGGGTGTGGATAATCCCGGTGAGCGCGCTCGCTCTATGTTGGATCTGACCAACCCCGGTTTGGATTGGGTAAAAATTGCCGAAGGCATGGGCGTGAAAGCCTCACGGGCGACTACCACGGCTGAATTCGAAGAGCAGTTTTCTCGCGCTATGTCAGTTACAGGGCCTTGTTTAATCGAGGTTAAGATATGACGTTGTTTGGTTGCGTTGACTACTGGAGCTACAGCAAGCGGCAATAGTTCGATTCTTGTTGTTCAAAAGTAGACAGGTATTTCATGAACTGTGTCTTTCGATATTGATGAAACACCGCATCCAATTGGTTTTCTTGAGCGAGCTTTTTTAGTGTGCTCCAGTAGGTATTACAGAGTCGCATTGCTTTTTCTCCGAGAGCTTTTTCCGAGAAAGCAATATGTACGGGTGCGCTGGAAAAAATGAATTGTTTTTTCCAGCTCACAGACAATTTCTTTTCCCAGTAGTCAACAAACAGTGGATCAATCGCCAGCAAATCAATCCGGTCGGATGTGAGCGATTTGGCCGCACTTTCGTAGTGGGTGAAATAGGTAATGTTTAAGTTATCCTTCAAACCGAAAAAAGCAGTGGTGGAGCTGGGACGATAGATACCAATTCTGTATCTACCTAGATCGGTAATTGCAGTGTCAGGATTGGGGAAGTTCTTCTGTTTGTTGTATTTATTATCTGAGTATAAGTGAATGGGGGTTTCAAACAGCGGGTACTTGGAAATAACCACCGAATCTGCGTTGGGTGTATCGATCATTGTCGGCGCTATGATCAATAGTGAAACATCAATGCTGCCCTGCATCAATTCGTAGATCAGTCTTCCATGAGGCACCACACGATAAGTAAAGCTGTCTCCATGTTTTCTTAGAACTTCTAAACTATCAACCAATACGTCTTGGCGTTGTCCGTCTGCATTGCTGTAATTGTAAGGTCCCTCTTGATGAAATCCACCTGCGGCATATTCTGCGGCAAAGCTAATTGAGGCGACTAATAATTGAGCGAGTAATGCGAGAGCGATGAATGTTCCAGACGGTCGCCCCTTTTTCACATCATAGCTATGGTGATAGAGCATAATTATCCAAGTTAATCATTTCTGAGTAATTAGGCATTATAGCGGCAAATTTGTAGGATCATTAAAGGCATAAGAGTTGAAGGGTTACGATTCGCTCTAAATCCATCGAGGCAATGCGGTGTGTAGATGAATCTTATAGAACTTTGGTAGGTTCGCTGACTTGTTTATTCATAAAAAGAAGTTTCATGATTGAACTAAGAAAGGTCCAAAGGACACTCGACCATTCAGTTTCAACTAAAGCTGGTGCAATGGCAGCGAGAGATTGTGACGACTATACTTTTTCGTACCTAACCGACCACAACAAAAGCTGCTTATGTATTGCTCTGTATATTCAGGCTGTAGAAGTTTCTTGTTGATTGTTCTCGGTGCTGCTTGGCTTCTATTCCATGGCGCAACCTTGAAAGCGGCGCCTGGAGACCTCACTGTTGGCGTCTTTCATCAACAAGGTCCCTACAGTCATTTTGATTCTGAGGGAAAGGCTCACGGGCTCTTAGTTGACACCCTCGCTCCGCTAAGAAGTGACAACCAAGACTTCCGCTACCGACATATTCCCCATGGGCGTATCGCCCACGAATTGGCAAAGGGCGGTGTGGATTTTGCCTTATTCTTGGTCATGGCTGGGGAAATGGTACAGCCGGAAATAGAATCCATCGTGATTACCCAGCAGCCGTTGTTTACCGTGCCGCTCTATCTTTACAGTGATCAAAATCTACCAAAACGTGCGCAGCTTCCGGAGCACTTCTCCGCTATAGCTGATTTAGACGGTCTCAAAGTCGGTCTCTACCGAGCAAACGTCAGTAAAAACTACATCGGTTTGAGTAGCAGCGCCAACGTGGTTTTCTTTAATCGTTACGAGAGCGCGGTTAAATCCTTGATGAGCTATCGCATAGACCTTCTGGGTATTGATCCTCTCTCTGCGGCTCATTGGCAGCAGCGCTTTGGGATGACTTGGAAGCAAAGATACTTCTTCGGAAACATTGATGTGCATTTAGCGTTTTCTGGGGTTGCTATGGGTGCGCGCGCCTATGAGCTCTGCGAAAGCTATTGGCAATTATTGAAATCATATTCCGACAGGGGTTTCTTCAATCATCTGTCTGAGCGGCCCAATGGGACTGAGTATCTCACGTACTTTTCTGAGTTCGACCAAAAAGACGGACCTTACTGTCACTCTTTATAGTGACAACTGAGTCCTCGCTTACCTAAAAATTGAATAATCATTCGGGTTGTAAGTTGATTTGGGTTTCGCTAAAGTAACCCCTATGACGATATCCATAGCCCTACAAGCACCGCTGCTTAACTCGAGTTACCGCTTTATTGCCTGGTCACACTGGGCGTGCACGTCGGCGGCTTGGCAGGATTACTTCCGTGGTGAAGACGAAGACCCCTCCCCTAAGGTAAGACAACCAAACTTGTGATAGGCAAGTTTTCTAGCCTAGCTCTCAAACAGATGAGAGCTAGTGTGTTTTGCGCTTGTCGATGACAGCCGCAGGCATTTGTTGTTAAGGAGAGTCACTATGTGGGGTCTACAGAAACCACAGGAATCGTTCGAGCACACCGAATCTTATTACGCCGCTACGGCCAACGAGCAGACGCAATACCCTTCATTAGAGGGCGAGCATCATACGGATGTGGTTGTAGTGGGCGGTGGATTTACCGGTGTGAATACCGCTTTGGAGTTGGCTGAGCGCGGTTACTCAGTCACCCTGCTAGAAGCTAATCGCCTCAGCTGGGGCGCCACAGGTCGTAACGGCGGTCAAATAATTGGTGGCATTGGCCACTCGTTAGAGCAGTTTGAAAAGTCCATTGGCCGCGAGGGTGTGCGTGCAATCTACGATATGGGCGTTGAATGCTGTGACATTATCCGCCAGCGGGTAGAGCGCTATGAGATCGATTGCGATCTGACTTGGGGCTATTGTGATGTGGCACTCAAACCTCGCCACATGCGTGAATTTGAGGCCGAGCAAAGTTATCAACAGCGCATGGGTTATCCCCATTCGTTAGAGATGCTCGATCGCGATCAGTTGCAGTCTGAAGTGCTTTCTGAGCGCTATTTGGGTGGGATGCTCAATCGCACCGGTAATGGGCACTGCCATGTGTTGAATCTGTGTTTGGGTGAGGCGAAAGCGGCGGCCAAGTTAGGTGTAAAGATCTATGAGCAGTCGCGGGTCACGCGTGTTATCGAAGGTGAGTCACCAGCGGTGCATACGGACAAAGGCGTGGTCAAAGCTACCCATGTGGTGCTTTGTGGCAATGCCTATCTCGATAAATTAGTGCCAAAATTGGCGAGAAAAGTACTGCCTTCAAACAGTTCGGTGATCACCACCGAGCCACTGACCAAGCAGCAAACCGACGCCTTAATGCCGGGCAATCGCGCCGTGTGCGATCCACGTACTGCGCTAGACTATTATCGACTGACCGCCGATCGACGTTTGTTATTTGGCGGTCTCTCCAACTATACCGGTCGTGAGCCCACCAATCTCAAAGGGGTGATGCGCGAGAAGATGCTCAAGGTGTTTCCACAGCTTGAAGGCGTGCGTATCGATTACGCCTGGAGCGGTCAAATGGGTATTGGCATGAACCGCATGCCGCAATTGGGACGCTTGACCGGCAATGTTTATTACATTCAAGCCTATGCTGGTCACGGTGTGGCTCCCACGCATATGATGGGCAGAATTACCGCGCAGATGATTGCCGGTCAGGCGGAGCGCTTTGACATATTTGGAAAAATTAAACACTGGTCGTTTCCGGGTGGCCGTTGGTTGAGAACACCGAGTTTTGCGTTGGGAATGATGTATTACAAATTGTTGGATGAGTTGTAAGCCTTCAATTTCGTTATTAATAGCAGCTTCGTTGTAAGTAACAGCATAAATACGGGTCACCCAACCGGTGACAATTAATTGATCGAGAAAAAGTGAAATAGGAGTTTGGTGATGAAAGATTATCGTCAGTTCTACATTGATGGTCAGTGGGTGAATCCGATCACCTCGAACGACTTTGCGGTGGAAAATCCATCGACAGAAGAGCAAATTGGTGTGATCAGCTTGGGCAGCAGTGCCGATGTGGATAAAGCCGTCGCCGCCGCGCGCCGCGCTTTTCAAACCTATGGTTTTAGTACACGCGAAGAGCGCATTGCGCTGATGGAGCGTTTGCTAAAAGCCTATACCGATCGCTACGATGAAATGGCCGAAGCGATTTCTTTGGAAATGGGCGCGCCGCGGGATTTCTCTCACGAAGACCAAGCCGATTGCGGCCGCGGTCATATTGCCACCGCGCTAGAGGCCCTCAAGACATTTGAGTTTGAGCATCAAGACGCCAATGCCACCATCGTGCACGAGCCGGTGGGTGTGTGTGGATTTATCACACCGTGGAACTGGCCGATCAACCAAATCGCCTGCAAGGTGGCTCCGGCATTGGCGACCGGTTGCACGATGGTGCTCAAGCCCAGTGAAATCGCTCCCCTATCGGGTTATGTGTTTTCGCAAATGATTCACGATGCCGGCGTTCCTGCCGGAGTCTATAACATGGTGCAGGGTGATGGCCCGGGTGTGGGTTCCGCCATCTCTAGTCACAAAGACATCGATATGGTGTCTTTCACCGGGTCTACCCGCGCGGGCATGGCCATCTCGAAGGCCGCCGCCGACACGGTAAAACGCGTGGCGTTAGAACTGGGTGGTAAGTCCCCCAATATTATTTTTGATGATGCCGATCTAGATGAAGCGGTGACCCGCGGTGTCCATCATTGCATGGATAACGTCGGACAATCGTGCAACGCGCCGACTCGTATGCTGGTACCCGCGGCGCGTTACGACGAAGCGGTAGAGATCGCTGCCAAGGCCGCCGACTCTGTGGTGGTGGATAAGTCAGATAAGTCAGGCAGTCACATCGGTCCTTTGGTGAGTCGACCACACTTCGAAAAAGTACAAGCCATGATTCAAGCGGGCATTGACGAGGGGGCTCGAGTGGCCGCCGGTGGTGTTGGTAAACCTGAGGGTTTGGAGGTGGGGCATTTTGCCAAACCGACTATCTTCGCCGATGTGAACAACCAAATGACGATTGCTCGAGAAGAAGTCTTTGGCCCGGTATTGGTGTTGATTCCCTTCGGCTCCGAAGAGGAAGCGGTAGAGATTGCCAATGATACGCCTTACGGTTTGGCGGCGTACTTGCAAACCGGTGACGATGCGCGGGCCGAGCGAGTGACTCGCAAGCTGCGTGCGGGTATGGTGCGAGTCAATGGCGCTCCCCATATCTATTCGTCTCCGTTTGGGGGTTACAAGCAGTCCGGCAATGGCCGTGAATGGGGCAAATACGGTTTTGATGATTTTCTAGAAACCAAAGCCATTAGCCGCAATATGTAAGTCTTAGCGAGGCGTCTTTTTTGCGTCATAGCTGCAACCGAAAGCACCGCCACCGAGCGGTGTCAGCTTAATGATAAACCCCGTCATCGCGAGGAGCCGTTAGGTGACGCGGCGATCTCCGCATCTAGAGTCCTATAAATTAACGGGTTAACGGATTGAGATTGCCGCGCTGCGCTCGCAATGACTGACTTTTGGAGTTTGTCAGCAGTCTGACACCGCCTTCGAGCGGTGTTTTTGGTTGTGGGTTAACCACCTTCATGAATGCGAGGAATTCATGTCAGCAATAGCACAACAGGACATCGAGAAGTTCGAGCAAAGAGCCTTAAAATTCTCCATTTGGGGCGCTCTACTGTTTACGGTGATCGGTATTTCCTATGGCCTATACACCCACTCCCAGTCGATTTTATTTGATGGTGTCTATTCCTGTATCAGCCTAGTGATGTCGGCCGTGACCTTGTGGGTGTCAAAGTTAGTCGTACGCCCAGATGACAAACACTTTCAGTTTGGCTACACCCATTTGGAGCCTCTACTGAATGTGATCAAGGCAATGATCATTGCTGCCACCTGTATCTACGCCTTCACCGAAGGCTTAGCCAGCTTTTTATCCGGTGGACGCAATATCGATTTATCGGCCGCGATTATCTACGCCTGCATCTCTACCGTGGGTTGCTTGGGTTTTGGCGGCACCATTTATTACTACGGCAACAAAGTGAATTCGAAGTTGGCGAAAGTGGATGCTATCGATTGGCTGTTCGACGGTTTGTTGAGCGCGGGGATTCTATTGGGATTTGTCTGTGCTTATTATCTTCAAGACAGTCAGTGGAGCGAGTATATCCCCTACTTAGATCCTCTGTTGGTGATTGTTTTGGTGACGCTGTTTATACCGATTCCATTGCGGATCTTTCGCGATAATATTCGAGAGGTGCTTTGGTTGGCGCCATCCGCGTCACTGCAAGCAAAAATCGGTGAGAGTATTGAGGCGTCGTTGGTTGGCATCGACTACCAACGCTTCCATTTGCGTATGGCAAAAATTGGAAGAGAATTTAACCTCAGTGTGTACGTCATCATGGATAAAAATGAGAGCGCCAATACCCAGCAGCTTGATCAGATTCGTTCGCGGATTTCAGATTCTGTCGATAGAGTGAATACCGACAGTCATTCGGTGTGGCTGGAAGTGATGTTTACCGCCGATGAGCGCTGGGTGTTCGACTAACAGCGCGGTTCAGGTTCTGTTTTTCGGCGGCGTATCTGACTAGCCTATCTACTCGCTGGGGTCACTGGTGTGTTGTTGGAGCATCGCGCACATCATGACTTTCAGGTCTTCCAAGCTGCGCTTGGAGCGCACGGTTTTTTGAGACACAACCGTCAACAGCACAGAGTGCGTGGCTTCGAGGTAGATTCGACCAATGCGCTCGAGCTCGCTTTTGCTGCCTTTAAAGTTCATGCGCTTGAAGATGGCCGCCAGTTTGCTGATTACCAAGGTGTCGTGTTCGATATCGAGGTCACGCAATTCAGGAATTGACCAAAGTGCTTGCGCCAATGGCAACACCGCTTTCTGCGCTCGATAGACCTGCAGCATACGATCGACGGCCGCGTCGACAAACTGCTCTAAAGACAGGTTGGCGATATCGATGGCTTCAATATCGTTCATGGCCAGAGTCATTTCATCCAGCCAACATTCGCCCAGGGCAAATAAGATCGAGTGCTTATTGGGGAAGTAGTGATACAGGGAGCCAACCGAGATACCCAGCTCTTTGGCGATCAGGATAGTGGTGAGATCATCAATACCGACGTCTTCCAGCAGTCGAGCGGTGATGTCGAGGATTTGCTGAGTGCGCTCTCGTGCCCGTTGCTGCATGGGTTGACGACGAGGATTAAGGGCGGTTTTACGCTTTTCTTGGCGCTCTTTGGGCATGCGATATGATCTCTATAAAGCCGCGTGCGGATCGATTATTCGATCCGCGGAGGAGCACGTATTGCGTTTCCCGGCGGCTAGGTTAAGCGAGTACCAAGTAGGTATCGTATTCAAGGGCGCTAATATTACCTTCAAACTCGCTCTGCTCAAAATGTTTCACTGCGGCAAAGGCCTGCTGAAAATCTTCTCCCAGTTGGGTTCTAACGTAATCAGACTGTTCGAAGGCGGCTAGCGCATCCCACCAGGTGCGTGGCAGGCTAGGCTTTTGCTCGCTATATCCAGGGCCCGCTGGCTCGCTGGGTTGCAGTTTATTTTCGATACCATAGAGCATGCCCGCCAACAGTGCCGCCGTGGCCAAGTAGGGATTGGTGTCAGCGCCGGCAACGCGGTATTCAATGCGTCGAGCACGGGGGTCGCCATTGGGTATGCGCATGGAGACATCGCGATTTTCATACCCCCAGGTTGGTGCCACAGGCGCGTGGCTACCTGTCTTAAAACGTCGGTAAGAGTTGATGTGCGGTGCAAACATCAAAAAAGTATCGCGCATACTGTGTTGCAAGCCGGCAATTGCATGGCGCAGTTTGTCGCTACCCCGGTCGCTGCCATCGTCGAAAATATTATCGCCGTTGTCATCCAGAATGCTGGCGTGAATGTGCATACCGTTGCCATCGAGATCGGCAAAAGGTTTGGCCATGAACGAGGCAATATAGCCGTACTGTTGTGCCAAGCTCTTAATAATGCGCTTTAGCTGCTGCGCATTGTCGGCGGCTTGTAGAGGGTTATCGATGTGGTGCAGGTTCAGCTCGAATTGTCCGGGCGATAATTCTTTGACGATAGTATCCAGTGGAACATCGAGTTCGGCACAAGCTTCGCGAATGGCGTGCAGTAGATCGGCGTATTCATGCATGGCGTCGGTATTGAAGATTTGTCCGCCTAACTGGGTATGGCCGTTGATGCGGGTGTTGGGGATTTGCGGTGCCCCCAAGGCCGTGCGCTGCTCTAGAAATAGATAAAACTCTAGCTCTGGGGCAGTCACAGGGTTCAAACCTAAGGCGCGATAGCGCTGGTAGATTTTCTCCAGTAGCACGCGAGGGTCGTATCCCCAAGGCTTGCCTTCTTCATCGTGGAGTTGCAATAGCAGCTGTGCGGTGGGGCGTTTTAGCCAGGGAATAGTTTTCAGACTACCGGCTATGGGGCGACACAAGCCATCGGAATCGCCAGTGGCTTCGCATAGACTGGGGACATCGCGTCCCCAAATATCTGGCGTCACCGATGATAGCGGCATCTTGAACTGCCCATCCAAGACTCGCTGAAGGTGTTCGACAGGCAGCCACTTGCCGCGCAGTACACCATTGAGGTCCGTTAATAGCACTTCGACGGTTTCTGTGTCGGGATGGCGCTGAAGAAAGTCGGCCAGTTCTGTGGCGGTCAGTGTGGTGGCGTTGCTGCTCTCGATGTTTTTCTCCGAGCTAGTGTCTACTGAACGGTTCACTCAACGATTCTCCAATCTATGCTTGTTATGTTTTGTTGCCGTTTCTGCCAGAGGCAATCACGGTGACCTTGGCTATGACGCTATCACCCTATCTCAAATGCTTGCTCAATTGCATGAATTTGATTCAATAGCGACTAGTTGATTTTAGGGTAAAAACTACATAAACTGAAGCTTAATTCGGTTTTGTGGTAATTTTTATTTTCCGGTGTTTTGATTAAGTCGCTGTTTTAAATAGATTTTTGTGGTTTTCAAAGTTTGTTTATCCTTTTTATTTATAAGTGACATTTCTTCTAAAAACCGAATAAGTGTATTGTTTTGTGGTTGGGTCGAATGCAATAGGCGCCAATCGCAATGTGGATAAGTGAGTGTTCAGGTGAAATTATGAGTGATCAGAAGCGGTTGGTAATTGGTCTAGTGGCAGACTGCAAAATGATAGGCCCGCACCCGTTTCACGCGCTGGGTGACAAGTACGTCAGAGCTATTATTGATGGTATGAATGCAGTGCCACTGCTGATTCCTGCGATTGGCGAGCCTGAATTGATGACCAGCTACTTGGCGATGATCGATGGACTCATGCTCACCGGGTCGCCGAGCAATATTGAGCCCCATCACTATCAGGGTGAGCCCGCCAAAGAGCCGTTCCACGATCCGGCTCGTGATGCGACTACCCTGCCATTGATTCACATGGCCATAGAAGCCGACATTCCTATACTGGGTATATGTCGTGGCTTTCAAGAAATTAATGTTGCTCTCGGCGGCGATTTACATCAACGAGTGCAAGAACTCGAGGGCATGATGGATCATCGCGAAGATCCCGAGCAGCCGCTGGAGGTTCAGTATGGGTCCGCTCATGCCATGTTGTTGGAAGCCGATGGTCTGTTAGCGCAAATAGCGGGAGCTGCCGAGGCTCAAGTGAACAGTATTCATCAACAAGGCATCAAGACATTGGCGCCCTCTCTAAAAGCAGACGCAAGAGCACCAGATGGCCTCGTGGAAGCGTTTAAGCTTGATCGCAATGATCGCTTCGTGTTTGCGGTGCAGTGGCATCCAGAATGGAAAGTCACCGAAAATCCCTTTTATCAAGGTATTTTCACCGCGTTTAAAACAGCTTGTGATGAGCGTGTATAAAAGCACTAAGAAGCAATAACAGTAATTCGATATTTACTTTTCGACGAGAATAAAAAAGGCATCTTATGGATTCCATTAATCAATGGCTGAAAGACAACAATATATCGGAAGTGGAATGTTTGATTCCCGATATGACTGGCAACGCGCGTGGAAAATTTGTGCCTGCTGCAAAATTCTTTAAAGAAGAAACCCGTCTACCCGAAGCCATCTTGCTAGAGTCTGTGACGGGCACCTACCCCGATGAGTTTGATGATATTTTGGGGGTGACCGATAGCGATATGTATTTGCGCCCCGATCCCGACGCCATGCGTGTGGTTCCTTGGGCAAAAGAACCGACGGCACAAATCATTCACGACTGCCGCACCAAGGATGGAGAGCTGCATCCTTTATCGAGTCGCGGTGTGTTGCAGCGAGTGTTGGCGCTCTACGAAAAAGAAGGTTGGCAGCCAGTGGTTGCCCCCGAGGTTGAGTTCTATTTGATTAAGCAGACCTCTGATCCCGACAGTCCATTGGAGCCACCGGTCGGTCGCTCCGGCCGTCACGAAGTTATGCGTCGCTCTTATACCATTGATGCCATCAATGAATTCGAGCCGCTGATTGAAGACATGTTCACTCATTGTGAAATGATGAAATTAGACGTGGATTCATTGATCGATGAAACCGGTGTGGCACAAATGGAGTTGAATTTTCTCCATGGTGATGCGCTGAGTCTTGCCGATCAGGTGTTTACCTTTAAGCGTACCTTGCGTGAAACCGCCATGCAGCACGGTGTGTTTGCCACGTTTATGGCTAAGCCTATGGAGCAAGAGCCGGGCAGCTCTATGCACATCCATCAGAGTATCGTCGATACCAAAACCGGAAAGAATATTTTTGTCGACGCGCAAGGTGAAGAAAACGATCTGTTTCGCCACTACATTGGTGGTCTGCAGCGTTTCACGATGCACGCCATGCCGTTCTATGCCCCCAACGTGAATTCTTATCGCCGTTTCGCCAAAGACATTGCTGCTCCCATCAATTTGAATTGGGGCTACGACAATCGCACTGCCGGTATTCGAGTACCTGAAAGTTCGGCGCAAGCGAAGCGCGTGGAAAATCGTTTTGCCGGCGTTGATGTGAACCCCTACCTCGCCTTGGCGGCTACCTTGGCCAGTGGCTATTTGGGCATGAAGATGGCGATTGAGCCATCGGCTCCCTGTGACAGCAGCGCCTATGAAGAAGAGATTGAAGTTCCGAGAACATTGGAGCACGCCGCACGTTTGTTGGATGAGTGCGATGAACTCAGAAACATTTTAGGCGGAGATTTTGTCGATGCTTATGTGGCGGTTAAAGCTTTAGAGTACGAAGAATTTAATAAGGTGATCAGCTCTTGGGAGCGCGAGCATCTATTGTTGAATGTGTAAGTAGTTTTACTTACTTGTTTGTATTGATACGTAAAGATTGAAGAGTGAGTTTCGTTATGTCAACAACTGAAAAACTGCAACAACTGGACCGCCAGCATCATATTCACCCTTTCACAGATCAAGGTGATTTGAATAAAAAAGGCACACGCGTTATCTCCAAAGCTGATGGCGTCTATCTGTGGGATTCGGAAGGCCACAAGATGCTTGATGGCATGGCGGGGCTTTGGTGCGTCGCGGTAGGTTACGGCCGCAAAGAGTTGGCCGACGTTGCTCAACAGCAAATGATGGAGCTGCCTTACTACAACAGTTTTTTTCAGTGCACCACGCCACCCACCATCAAATTGGCTGAAAAACTGGCGGAAGTTGCTCCCGATCACATCAATAACGTGTTCTTTACCGGTTCGGGATCAGAGTCTAACGACACTGTCCTGCGTTTGGTGCGTCATTACTGGGCGGTGAAAGGCCAGCCAGAAAAAAGTGTCATCATCAGCCGTAAGAATGCCTATCACGGTTCAACCGTTGCCGGCGCCAGTTTGGGCGGTATGGGCTACATGCACAAACAAGGCGGTCTACCCATTCCAGGTATCGAGCATATCGATCAGCCTTACTGGTTCGAAGAAGGTGGTGATCTGTCACCGGAAGAGTTTGGTCTTCAACGCGCACAGCTGTTGGAAGAAAAGATTCTTGAACTGGGCATTGATAAAGTTGCAGCGTTTATTGCTGAACCTCTACAGGGCGCAGGCGGGGTTATTATTCCTCCCTCTACCTACTGGCCAGAGATTCAGCGCATCTGCGACAAGTACGAAATTTTGCTGATTGCCGATGAAGTAATCTGTGGTTTTGGCCGCACTGGGAAATGGTTTGGTTCAGAGACTTTTGGTATCAAACCCGATTTCATGCCTATCGCCAAAGGGTTGTCTTCAGGATACCTGCCTATTGGTGGTGTCTTGTTCAGTGACCGAGTGTCGGCGGTCCTCAAAGACGAAGCCGGTGAAATCAATCATGGCTACACCTACTCCGGTCATCCGGTTGCCGCCGCCGTTGCCCTAAAAAATATAGAAATCATCCAAGAAGAAAAGTTGGTTGAACGTATCGCAGAAGATACTGGCCCCTATATACAACAGCGTTGGAGTGAATTGTTAGAGTCGCCGATCGTTGGTGAAACTCGCGGTGTGGGTTTGGTGTGTGCTCTTGAGCTGGTGAAAGACAAAAGCTCACGCGAGCGCCTGGCTCCGGATGGTAAGGCCGGCGGATTGTGTCGCGATTTTTGTACTGCCAACGGTCTGATTATGCGTGCTACCGGTGACATTATGTTGGTCTCGCCACCGCTGACCATTACTCGAGAAGAAATTGATGAGCTGATAGAGAAAGCAAAAAAATCACTCAGCGATACCTATGCCGCCATCCAAGATGGGGCATTGGAAGACTAAACATTGTCCACCTTTTTGGCTGCTCTTTGAGCGGCCTTTTTTTTGAAAAAACGGCAATGATCTATCGACAAGAATAACGCGATGACTCAATCGCAATAAGTAATGAATTACCATTTGGGGGAGTATTATGAAGACCTTTAAACAACTGTCTCTTGCTGCAGCCGTTGTCTCTCTATTGAGCGCCTGCGGTGCAGAGCAAAGTTCAACCTCGCCAGCGACTGGCGCAGACAGCGTTTACTACAATGGCAAGGTTTATAGCGCCGATGCTTCACAGTCAATGGCGCAGGCCATTGCGGTGAAGGGCGAAGAGATTGTATTCGTCGGTAGTGATGAGGCGGTGCAATCGTTTATTGGCAATGATACTCGGGTACAGGATTTAGACGGCAAGCTACTCATGCCGGGTTTACACGATGTCCACATACACCCTTTAGGGATCGTGAAATTGGATGTGTGCGATCTCGACAGTGAGGCCTACAGTCTCGATGCCATGGTGCCAGTCCTGCAAGCTTGTATAGAGCGCTATGACGTCAAACCGGGTGAATGGCTGATGGTGGAACAATGGGCGTTTACCCAAGGCAACGAGCCTAGTGCCACCTACCCAACCTTGCGTGCTGCACTGGATGGTGTATCTAAAGAGGTACCGATTTTTCTGTTGGGCAATGATGGCCATCACGCGGCTGTGAATAGTGCCGGCTTGGCGACGGCCAAAAACTCAGAGGGTGTTGAAGTGGGGATTACCGCTGCAACTCTGAAAACAGATTTTTCCAGTTACCGAGAGTTGATTGGTCGTGACGGAACCGGTGAGCCGGACGGTTCATTAACCGAAACTGCCCGTCTCTTGGTTTCCATTGATCCGGCCAGGTTGTTAGGTTCGAACATACCGCAGCATGCCATGCCACGAATTGCCACCAAGTTGGCTGAGAACGGTATTACATCGGTTCAAGATGCGGCGACAGAACCTGCAATGTTGGATCTTTATGACAATCTTTATAAAGAGGGCAAACAGACGTTCAGATTGACCGCTGCTCTCTACCCTCATTTTTCGGACTATGCGACCGATAAAGGTTGGTTTGATATCGATGCGATCTTGAGCGATTTTTCAGCCGCGCGTCAGCGTTTCGAGAAGCATCCCTTAATTAAGGCGGATGCGGCAAAGGTGTTTATTGATGGCGTGATAGAGGGCAACCCTCTGGTCAATCCCGCCACCTTGCCCAATGCAGCGCAGTTGTCGAACTATCATCAACCGTTATTTGATTATGATCCAACGTCACAGGATTTAACCTTGACCGGCTACGTTGATCAAGACAGTGACGCTTGTGCGACTGCGCGCGAGCAGTTGGACAGCTACAACGATCAGCAAAATCTCCAAGCGTTTGTATCCGAACACGGGTTTTCTCCTTTCCAATGCCAATTCAACAATGGCGTGTTAGAGCAACCGGAAGCGTTTTTGAAAGCCTATATCGAAGCGCTGGATAAAAATGACTACACCATTCATGCCCACGCCATTGGTGATCGCGCGGTGCGCACTGCGATTGAAGCGTTTGAGCTGGCGCAGAAAAAAAATGGCGAGTCGAATCGTCCACACAATATTGGTCACGCACAGATCGTCAATTCAGAAGACTTTCAGCGCGCGGGTGATTTGGGCTTGTTTGTGACTATGACTTACGCCTGGATCAATCCTGAAGTGGCCTATGATGTCACGGTGACGCCATTCATTGATCAAATCTCTCATTTGGATGATCTCTACAATCATGATCACTACACCTACCGAAACAGCTATCCCGCTAAAAGTTTGCAGACAGCAGGTGTGACATTAGCGGCGGGCAGTGATGCACCCGTCGATACACGTGAGCCTCGTCCCTTCGTCAATATTGAGCAAGCGGTTACGAGAAAGGGTGAAGGTGATGTGGTTTGGAACCGTGATGAGCAGATTGATATTTTGAGTATCATTGACGCATACACCATCAACGGTGCCAAAGCGCTGCGTCACGACCAGAAAGTCGGCTCACTTGAAGTGGGCAAAAAAGCAGACTTCATTGTGTTGGACCAGAATATTATTGATTTGGCCAATAGTGGGCAGGCGGACAAGATCGATGAAACACGAGTCTTGACCACTGTGTTTAATGGTGTGGTTGTGCATTCGGCTCACTAGAAGGGAAACTCAATGCTGCGGGCTGCAGGTTAAACATTAAGAGGTAAGAAGATGTCTGTATCTACGATTAAAATGATCGGTACCGATCGAGCCGAT
>CERE01024953.1_pt1 | contig 31875 bp, 27 predicted proteins | sample 530911 | NCBI WGS metagenome assembly CERE01 (sample SAMEA2621092, study PRJEB7988) | marine metagenome | biome: marine biome (ENVO:00000447); feature: mesopelagic zone (ENVO:00000213); material: "saline water (ENVO:00002010), including plankton (ENVO:xxxxxxxx)" | depth 800 m
CTGAGTGGGTCAGGCATTCAGCTGGCAATTGATGATTTTGGTACGGGCTATTCATCGCTCTCTTATCTAAAGAATTTTCCTTTTGATCGACTGAAAATTGACCGCAGCTTTGTCGGAGGTGCGCTAGTGTCGGATAAAGAGCGGGTGTTGGTGCAGGTAATGATTGATCTGGCACATCAGTTCGGGATGACAGTAGTTGCTGAAGGGGTAGAAACCATGGAGCAGCTAGAGTTTCTGGCAGCTTACGGAGCGGATCACTTTCAGGGCTATTACTTCTCTGAGCCTTTAAAAGCGAGTGATCTCACAGAGCGATTGAAGAGCAGTGCCGCAAGCCAGATTGCACCGTAAAGAATCCGCATAGATTACAAACTTAAGAGTGGGGAGCGCCGGCAGGCTCCTCCGGCCGGCGCTCCAGCCTCTATCGGCAGTATCACTTCTCGGCTAGTGGCTAAACAAGCTGACCGCATCACCAATGCATTCTTCTAATCGAGAAACGGTGCTAGCCCTCGGCACGCAGTCGTCTAGATTCTTCCTCAGATCCGCTAGTCGTACACGGCTGCGTCGAAAATTCCCTGAGATGGGCTCATAGTCAAGGTCGTGGTCTTGGATGCTTAGCTTGGCGAGCTCGGTTTGCTCTTGATAAACGGCGCTAATGAGATCAAAGAATGCGTCTTTATGTTCAATACGGGTGGACTCCCAGTAGGCGTCTTCTAGTCCTTGAAGCAGGTCAGTCAGTATGATGATGGCATTGGCAATGCTGGTTTCGGCCATGGAGCATGTTCCTTTGGTTGGTGATAGGTAGCTACTTGGAGCTTTTGGTTGCTTAGCTAATTATCGGCAGTATTGAGGAAAGTATAGACCGCTGACTTGAAAATACCGTTCTAGACTTGAATTTGTGACCAAATAGTCCAAAATATTCACATTCGTTGCTTTTTGTGTGTATGTTAACTAGGTCGTCAGCTCTTGGATTTATAGGTGTAGTCATGGATAAAGCGAAACAGAAGGTGCAGCAATTTAAGCAGCGCGAGCAAGCGATTCTCGATACCGCGCTGGAACTACTGATAGAGCACGGTGAAGACCGAGTCACTGTCGAGCAGATTGCAGCCAAAGTTGATATTGGCAAGGGCACCATCTACAAGCATTTTACATCCAAAACAGAGATTTACATTCGTTTGCTGTTTGACTATGAGCATCAACTCAAAGCCGATATCGAGCAGGCGATCATCGACGCAGAGGGCGGCGATTACAGTGCCCCGGCGCGAGTGTATTTTGGTAAGCGAATGTCAGATCCCGTACAGGCAAGACTGTTTCAGCGTTTGGAAGAGCGAATGGTCGCAAATGGTGAGGAGCGAGATAAATTAGGGGAGCTCGATGATTTGCGCCAAGCCGCGTTAGAGCAGCTGAACAAATCCTTCGCCAAGCGCATTGAAGAGGGCCGTCTGATCAAAGATGTGCCGCCTTACTATTATTACCTGGCCTATTGGGCATTGACTCATGGCACCGTTGAGCTCTACCACAATCACTCCTTTCAAGATTTGGTGGCCGATAAGCCAGATTTTATAAAGTTCATACTCGACCTAGGTGTGCACATGGGTGTCAAGTCGCCCAGCTAGCCACCGACCCCTTTAGTTTTTACTCGGCCTGCCGAAAATCTATTAAAGCGAGACCTTCGTTTCGCGCGGCATGCAGGAGTTGAATCAGATGAGGCTACCGGTGTATCAGCTTGTCTTGGCATTGAGTTTGACTGCCTGCGCGGCACCAGAATCTGGCTATCTCTATCGTCAGCAGTCAGGCTTGGGTTTTCTCGGTAATGCTGAGTATCAATCTCGGCGCAGCTGGGTGCTGTCAGAAAAGGCCGCTATCACAGTCGCCGCTTTCCAGCCTTCTTATCTTACTGAGCGCCAGAATCAACAGTTATTGACCGAGCTGGTATCCAAGCTGTCCGAAGATTTTGTTCGTGTCGAATCCGCCGCATGGCGGGGTGGTTTGTACGAGCAGCTGGCGGATGCGCGCAGTAACGGCGCGCACTACTTGGTTGTGCCTAGCTTTGTTGATGAGCAGCAGGCGCTCAATGCTGTCTCTGAGTTGACGGATAATCCGACCTTGGCCGATATTGGTCGAGACTCTATCGTTTTCAAGATGGCGTTGTACGATGTGCCAAATACACGCTTGGTGGACGTAAGCGTAGTGCGAGCAAGTAGCGCGATGGTCACACTAGAGCCGGTAGAGCCCTTAGCCATAGCCGTTGAGGCATTTGATCTTTACGTGGGTCAATTGAGCGCTGCTCCCCACCATTAGCCGAGCAAGAAATTTTCTTGTCGTTGTAGTGTAGGTAAGCAGGGCGAATCTACGCGGACCCATCTCAAATACACTCGTACGCTCTTGCCTTAAGAGCTTTATATATCCTGAGTTGCAGACAACTACCGAGTGTTTTCCGAGAAAAATCCTGCCGAGTGTGATGCTAGTGCCTTTCTAGTCCGTGGTATCATGTGGGTTAAAAGAAGGGCTGGTTATGACGAGTAAAGATCTTATTAATTCCGTTATTGAGCTGCAAAAGCAATACGAGAATAATCTGCCGCCGGTAGATTCTTGGTCTCCTGAGTTGAGCGGTGATATTGATATTCGTATCGATCGAGAAGGGCGCTGGTTTCATGAAGGGGATCCGATCGAGAGGCGGACACTAGTGACTCTCTTTTCCAGCATATTGAAGCGTGAAGGCGACGATCACTTTTTGGTGACGCCGGTCGAGAAGTGGCGGATAAAAGTCGATGTGGCGCCGTTTTTGATCACGGCCCTGCGGGTTGAGGGAGAGCCGCCAAGTCAGGCACTGATATTTGAAACCAATGTCGGTAATGAGGTTCTGCTAAGCGCGGCGAACCCGCTGCGCATGGTTATGTCGGGCGCAGGAGAGAGTCTTCCGATTGTGATGGTGCGCAATGGTCTCGAGGCTCTGCTGTCGAGAAGTGTATTCTATGAAATGGCCAATAATTGGGCCCAGAACGATGAGGAGCGCTATTTTGTGGAAAGTGCAGGAGAGTATTTTTGGCTGAACGATTAGCGGCTTAGCCGTCTCTGTAGATAGTAATCGAGAGCCTAGGCGAGGGATCGAGCAACAAGGCCCACCGACAAAAAAAGAGAGCCGAAGCTCTCTTTTTTTTTGTGGCTACCGAACTGAAACTACATGTTCGGGTAGTTTGGCCCGCCAGCGCCCTCAGGAACAACCCAGGTAATGTTTTGGGTTGGGTCTTTAATGTCGCAGGTCTTGCAGTGAACGCAGTTCTGGGCATTAATCTGAAGGCGACAGTCGCCGCTTTCTTCTTCCTTCACGATCTCGTAAACGCCGGCCGGGCAGTAACGCTGAGCAGGCTCATCATACTTGGGCAGGTTTACGGTAACGGGTACGTCTTTGTCTTTTAGCGTCAGGTGACAGGGCTGATCTTCTTCGTGGTTGGTGTTCGATAGGAACACGGAAGACAGCTTGTCAAAGCTCAGCTTGCCGTCGGGTTTCGGATAATTGATTTCCGGAAACTCTGACGCTGGCTTGAGTTGCTCGTGATCGGCGACCGGATCGTTCAGGGTCCAGGGTAGGTTGCCGTTGAAGATATTGATGTCGATGAAGGCATAAGCAGAGCCAATGATATTGCCCCACTTGTGCTGAGCTGGGCCAAAGTTGCGTTGTGCCCACAGCTCCTTGTAAGCCCAAGATGCTTGATAGGCTTCGCCGAACTCGACCAGGTCGTCGTTAGCGCGTTCGCTCTTGAGTGCTTCAACGACGCACTCTGCAGCTACCATTCCAGATTTCATGGCAGTGTGGCTGCCTTTGATCTTGGCAAAGTTCAAAGTACCAGCGTCATCACCAATTAGCAGGCCACCGGCAAAATGCATTTTAGGTTGGGACTGAATGCCACCTTTGGTAATAGCTCGAGCACCATAGGTCAGGCGTTCGCCGCCGTCTAGATATTGCTTGATGGTTGGGTGGTGCTTATAGCGCTGGAATTCATCAAACGGGCTCAAGCGAGGGTTTGTATAAGACAGGTCGGTAATGAGTCCGCAGACCACTTGGTTGTCTTCAATGTGGTAAAGGAAGCTGCCGCCCGCCGCGCCGTTTTCATCCAGAGGCCAGCCGGCAGTGTGTACAACCAGCCCTTCTTGGTGCTGCTCTGCGGGTACCTTCCAAATTTCTTTGATACCAATACCGTAGTGCTGAGGATCTTTACCTTCGTCGAGGTTGAACTTCTCGATTAACTGCTTACCGAGATGTCCGCGACAACCTTCTGCAAACAAAGTGTACTTGCCGTGAAGCTCCATGCCAGGCATGTAAGAGTCTTTCTGTTCGCCGTTCAGGCCAACACCCATGTCACCAGTAGCAATACCTTTGACGCTACCGTCTTCATTGTAAATAACTTCCGATGCGGCAAAGCAGGGGTAGATTTCCACGCCAAGCGCTTCAGCCTGCTCTCCCAGCCAGCGACATAGGTTGCCTAGGCTGATGATGTAGTTGCCTTCATTATGCATAGTCTTTGGCACAAAGAAGTTTGGTACTTTCTGCGATTTCTCTGCATTTTTGAGGACGTAGATGTCGTCGCCTTTCACCTCGGTGTTGAGCGGGGCGCCTTTTTCCTTCCAATCAGGAAAGAGTTCGTTAAGTGCGCGCGGCTCAAATACAGCACCTGAGAGAATATGGGCACCAACTTCAGAGCCTTTTTCTACAACACAGACGCTTATGTCTTCGTTCAGTTGACGTATACGGCATGCTGCAGTAAGGCCAGAGGGGCCGCCGCCAATAATGACGACGTCGTATTCCATATATTCACGTTCCACAGTCTACTCTCCTGGCTGTTCACGAATCGTTTTATACAAACTTAGGGGCTGGCTAATCTTGGCCCCATATTTGGTTCTTTACCTGCGGCGGATTATATAGAAGCTAACTGCCTGATACCAATGGCAATTTCTACCATTTGGTTACCCAAATTGGCACATTGAGCACTTTGCAATCTGATCGCAAGTCACTACACTGCGCATCGCTTACAGTGGCAGCTGGACTGCCTGCGGCTCTTTTCGAGCCCACTGTAACTGCCTTCTCGCAGGGAATTAGTGCCCGAAAAGAAGGGCGGCTATTGATTTTGACGGGGGAAACCGTCAGTATATCGGCCGCTCAAAAGACCGATAGAGCCTTCTACAGGGGCCTGGTCAAGGCTTCCGAGCCATGGAAACGCTAGCATTTACCGTGGTAATGACTGGTATTTATCCTTAACAGATAAGCGAATGGGAAATCCATGAAGATTCTTGTTGCAGTTAAACGCGTTGTTGATTACAACGTTAAGGTCCGTCCAAAATCAGACGGCACCGACGTTGATATCGCCAACGCTAAAATGTCCATCAACCCCTTCTGTGAAATTGCTGTTGAAGAAGCAGTTCGCCTGAAAGAGAAGGGTGTTGCCACTGAAATCGTTGCCGTATCTATGGGCCCTAAGCAGTCTCAGGAGCAAATCCGTACTGCCATGGCACTGGGTGCTGATCGTGGCATCTTGGTAGAAACCGACGCTGAGCTTCAGCCTTTGGCAGTCGCCAAGTGCTTGAATGCAATCGTTGCCAAAGAAAGTCCAGATCTCATCATCATGGGTAAGCAGACCATCGATGGCGATAACAACCAAACCGGCCAGATGCTGGGCGCTTTGGCTGGCCTGCCTCAGGGTACGTTTGCTTCTGAAGTTGACGTTGCCGAAGGTAAGGTTAAAGTTACTCGTGAAATCGACGGCGGTTTACAGACTGTTGAGCTGAACTTGCCAGCAATCGTAACTACCGATCTGCGTTTGAATGAGCCGCGTTACGCTTCTCTGCCGAACATCATGAAAGCCAAGAAGAAGCCTCTGGACACCACAACTCCTGAAGAGTTGGGTGTTGATGCCGCTCCTCGCGTTCAGACCTTGAAAGTTGAGCCACCTGCCGAGCGTCAAGCAGGCATTAAAGTGGCTGATGTTGCTGAACTAGTCGACAAACTCAAGAACGAGGCGAAGGTAATCTCATGAGCATCTTAGTAATTGCTGAACACGATAATGCTAGCCTTAAGGGCGCAACTCTTAACGTTGTGACCGCGGCTAAAGCCATTGGTGGCGATGTCGAGATTCTGGTTGCTGGTAGCAACTGTGGCGGAGCTGCAGAAGCTGCCGCTAAAGTCGAAGGCGTTGCTAAAGTACTGGTTGCTGATAACGCAGCTTACGAACATCAACTGGCTGAAAACACGGCTCTGTTGATTGCCGAAGTTGGCAAGAACTACACTCACGTTCTGGCTCCAGCAACTTCTAACGGCAAAAACATTGCACCGCGCGCAGCGGCTCTGTTGGACGTTCAAGCGATCTCAGACATCATCTCTGTTGAAAGTGCCGACACCTTCAAACGTCCTGTTTACGCAGGTAACGTTATCGCTACGGTTCAGAGCTCTGACGCGGTTAAAGTTATCACTGTTCGTGGCACTGCATTCGATGCAGCGGCTACCGAAGGTGGTTCTGCTGCAGTTGAAGCCCTGGCTTCCGCGACTGACGCTGGAATTTCTAGTTTCGTCGGTGAAGAGCTGGCAGTTAGTGATCGTCCTGAGTTGACTGCTGCAAGCATCGTCATCTCTGGTGGTCGCGGCATGCAGAACGGCGACAACTTCGAAATGCTGTACAAGGTTGCCGACAAGCTGGGTGCAGCTGTTGGTGCTTCGCGTGCTGCTGTTGATGCCGGTTTCGTACCTAATGACATGCAAGTAGGCCAGACAGGTAAGATTGTTGCTCCTGACCTCTATGTCGCTGTTGGCATCTCCGGTGCGATCCAGCATTTGGCGGGCATGAAGGACAGTAAAGTCATTGTTGCTATCAACAAAGACGAAGAAGCGCCTATCTTCCAGGTTGCTGACTACGGCCTAGTGGCTGACTTGTTTGAAGCGGTTCCAGAGCTTGAAGGCAAGATCTAACATCACTGAGTGATGTTTAAAAAAGCCGGCGTTAGCCGGCTTTTTTGTTTCTGAATGATGGGTAAATTACGCAGTGAGAGGTATAAGCGTGGATATAGAAACATTTGAGAGTTGGTCATTAATTCTTGGTGTTGGCGGCTTGATTGCCTTTATGACATTCATCATGTGGGATTTGGCCAAAGAGTCGAAAGCAGGACGCTTTGGGACCTTCATACTTTTCACCGCACTAGGCTTGGGGTTGTTGGGCTTTATAATCAAGACGGTGTTAGTTGAAGTTGTCGGAAATTAGTTAAGGCAGATTCTAGAAAATACCCTTATCCGCTTGATTTAAATGTTTTTTATATTTTACAAAGAATTGCCCGCTGGCTGTTGAGCATAAGTCTATACTTCATGGAAAGATAACAAATACGACAAGGACAGGCCTCGGGTGATTCTATTTAACGCAAAAGGAAAGGTGCAGAAGGACCGCAGCATCATGCGAGAGACCGATGCTCGCATGGCGAAATACAGTCGTCGCGGTCTTATCGTTAATTTCTTAGCCTATCTTCTGTGTCTCTCTATTGGCTATCTTACGGTGATGGCGCCCACGACTGCAGTCGTCCTCACTGTCGGCTTGATAGTCACCACCATTGTGCGTGCGGGATTTCTGTTCCGCTTTGAAAGCATGTACGACTGCGGCCCAGCGCGTTGGCGCACCCTGTTTTTTATATCCACCTTAGTTGGTGCAGTGTGGTGGAGCACTATCTTAGTAACCTTCACCCTTACATTGGGGATGGTTGGCGAGACGCCGCTGCTCTGGCTTTACACCATTATCTTTTTTTCCACGACCATTCATGTCACCTCACCCTTTAAGGCCTTTAGCCGTATCTATCTTGCTATTACATTGCTGCCCGCTGTAATCGCAGCTTGTTTTATTGGCGGCTTTGACGGTTACATGTACGCGGTGATGATGCTGGTGTTTGTCGTCATGCTCTACCACCAAGTTGAGGTGCTCGAAGACGGGTATTGGCAGCGCCTCGAAGCGATCAATACGCTCAAGCAAAAAGCGCGCGCGCTGGAGGTTGAAAAGCGCGACGTGGATGCATCGGTGGATCTCAATGCGCAGTTTCTGAATGATCTAGGTCACGAATTTCGAACCTCTCTGAATGATGTCCTTGGGGGGCTGTCTCTACTGAACGAAAGCCAGCTTGAAGGCACCCAGCAGGGCATGCTGAACATTGCGCAACAGGCCGCCGAGCGCCAACTGGATTTGGTGAGTAACATTGTGGACTTCTCCAAAATCAATAACCGCCAGCTGGTATTGGAGCACAACGTTTTTAATCTTCGCTCGCAGTTAGAGCAGTGGATAGAAGATCTGTCTGTTGATGCTCATCAGCAGGGCGTGGAGCTCGACTACGCCATCAACAAAAGCGTTCCACTAAGAGCCTACGGTGACGTTAGTCGTATCGGTCATATTTTTAAAAATCTCTCTACCAATGCTGTGCAGTTTTCGGACACCGCCAACGTTCATATTGAAATCGATTTTAGACGCGAGAGTGATCGCAGCGGAATTCTAGAGATCTTGCTGATTGATCGACACTCTGCTGAATCAGCTTCTAATACTCTGCGACAAAATACTACCGACAACGCCAATGCGCGTGATGCAGCGGATAGAGCGGCAGGGCTATGGTTGACAATTTGCAAAGGGTTATCAGAGTGCATGGGCGGGTCAGTCGATATTGATTGCATCAGTGGCCAGGACACGCAATATCGGTTACGCCTACCGATAACCTCCCGCGGGCATCAAGACAGTGCCATTAAGGTAAACCCTAAACTACAGGGCAAACAAATCCTCCTAGTGCAGCCTGAGCTACCTCTCGGAGAGCACCATATAGAAGAAATGCAAGAATGGGGGCTAAGGCTTGCCATTCAAAACAGCTTTGAAGGGGCCATTGATGAGCTCAAGAAGCGAGCCTCAAGCGACGAGCAGTTCTCTTTGGTGATTGTGAACCTAGATAGGGAGCTAGAGTCTGCGAAAGCATTTAGTGATCAGCTACTGGCCCAAACAAAGAGCCTCGCCGACCTACCCCAATTGTTGTTGCTGAGACACAACCACCGCAATTGTGCGGAGTTGGTTAATCATATTGACAGTCATGAACGCGTGTTTAGCCAATACCGACCACTGATTGCACAAAAGTTACACGACTTTATTAGTCACCTAGTTCTTGGAAAACCCCTAGCACCTAAAGACGATAAGAATAATGACGCCATCGTGCCCAAGACGCAGAAGGTGCTTCTGGTCGAAGACCACCGAGTCAACCAAATGGTTGCCGAGGGTATGCTGAAGAAACTAGGCTACCCAGTGATGATCGCTAACAATGGTGTCGAGGCTCTGAGCCATTTTAAAAAGGGAGAGTATTCAGTAATTCTAATGGACTGCCAAATGCCGGAAATGGATGGCTTCGAAGCAACTCGACAGATCAGGAAGCTCGAGCAAGAGAGGGACGATGGCAATCACATTCCAATCATCGCTATGACCGCGCACGTCAATGACGACGATCAATCCCTATGTTTCACTTCCGGCATGGATGACTACCTAGCGAAACCCGTGCGATATGACGTATTGGAGAGTCATTTGCAGCGCTGGCTGGGCACCGATGACGATGATACCCAAGGGATTATCACGACTCAGAACGCATGACAGCGGCGGGGATTGTCTCCACCGCTGGATTCGAGTTAGACATCACTAGGCTGTTACAAGCCTATTTGAATTCTGTCCAGACGGGGGCGTGGTCAGATGGCTTGTCCATACTGCGGATATCGTACGCAATACCCGACTCGGTGGCTCGCTCTAGCAGGGTTTTCGTGGCCATGACTAGATCAATACGCAGCCCTCGTTTGGGTTCGCGATCAAAACCCTTACTGCGGTAATCAAACCAACTGTATTGATCATCCGTGTTTGGATTAAGGTGTCGGAAGGTGTCTGTTAATCCCCAGCCTTCAAGCCGAGCCAGCCATTCCCGCTCTTCCGGCTGGAAGCTGCATTTGCCAGAGCGCAGCCAGCGTTTGCGATTATCTTCTCCGATACCAATATCCAAATCAGTAGGGGAGATGTTTAAGTCTCCGACGACCAAGACTTGTTCATCGTTGCTTGCACAGGAGATGAGATAGTCTTGCAGATCTTCATAAAACGCTCTTTTATTCGGGTATTTTTCTGGGTGATCAATGGACTCTCCCTGAGGGAAGTAACCATTGAGAACTTTTAGCTTGCCGCCGAAGGGAGATTCCACCTCTATTGCAATAAACCGCTTTTGAGCATCAGCAGCGTCACTTGGAAAACCTTTTTGACAGGAAATGATAGGCAGCTTTGATAGGGTGGCGACTCCGTAGTGGGTTTTTTGGCCGTGAAACTCTACGTGATAGCCCATGGCTTGGATCTCCTCAATCGGGAAGTCCGCGTCTTGGGCTTTGGTTTCCTGCAGGGCAATGATATCTGGCGCATGCTCTTCGGTTAGCGCCTCAAGTTGATGGAGTCGCATCCGAACGCTGTTTACATTAAATGAAACAATCTTCATAAATCAGTTCTTTTAGTTCATTGGTATAAAGAGATTATAAAAAAGCCAGCGCGAAGCTGGCTCTCGAGGTTGTGGCGAAAAGATCTCTACTTAAAATTGGCCACCTGATCAGGCGGCAGCTTGTTCAGTAGATTAATCGTATCGATTAAGATGTAGCCGGCTTCTGCCAGCAGTGCATCGTCATCGGTATTAAGATCTTTTTGGCTAGCCTCTTCGGTGGCTTCCGTAACACGATCTGAACGATCTTTTTCCCAGTCCTCAACCGTTGAAAATGCGTCCAACCCTTTTGCTTGGCGACGTTCATTTTCAAGCCCTAAGGCGTTGGCTTCACGGGACTCTAGCTCGTCAAGTCGGCGCTGTTCATTCAGCGAGATAGCCTTCTTGGCTTTGTTTTCCTTGATTTTTGCCAACTGTTTATCGAGAAAAATAAAGTCTGGATCCACCGCTTTTCGGCTCTCGTGCTTATCGACAATCTCGGCAAGGATCTGATCGAAGTTGTAGTAAGCCTCATGCGGTACAGGATGTATCTGGTCCCACGGTAGGGCCGTGTCGTAAGAGCTTTCGCCGACTTCTTCAGCGTCTACCAAGAAAGGGAAGGCCACATCGGGAATTACTCCACGGTGCTGGGTGCTGTCACCGGAGACTCGATAGAATTTTGACTCCGTGATCTTCAATTGACCGCTGTGAACCGGTGTTAATGATTGAACTGTGCCTTTGCCGAACGACTGCGCACCAACCACCAGTCCACGCTGGTAATCTTGAATTGCACCGGCAAAAATCTCAGAGGCAGAGGCGCTCAATCGATTGGTCAACACAACCATCGGGCCGCGATACATAGCACGGCGTCGCGATCGATAGTTGCGAGAAATGGTCTGACTGGTTTGTCGAATCTGAACCACCGGACCTTGATCAATAAAAAGGTCGGTGAGGGTAGTTGCTTCTTGGAGAGAGCCGCCGCCATTGTTGCGCAAGTCGATCACCAGGCCATCGATGTTCTCTTGTTGCAGCTCTCGCAACAGCTTAATGACATCACCGGTAGTGCTCTTGAAGTTGGGGTCGCGACGGCGATAGGCTTCGAAGTCGATATAAAACGCCGGCACGTTGATGACACCGATCTTGAAGACATCTTCGCCATCCGTGAGTTCTATAATGCCTTTCTTTGCCGCCTGTTCTTCGAGTTTGACCTTGGCACGACTGATTCTGATCTCTTGGGTGATGCTGCCATTGGCGGCGTCTGCCGGGATGACTTTGAGCCGCACAGTTGTTTTCTTAGGCCCGCGAATCAGCTTAACCACTTCATCTAAGCGCCAGCCAACCACATCGACCATTTCACCTTCGTCACCTTGGCCTACCGCTACAATCTTATCGGCGGGTTTTAGAGCGCCTTGTTTGGAAGCGGGGCCTGCGCTGATCAAACGAACGACTTTGGTGTATTCATCTTCCGTTTGGAGGACCGCGCCAATCCCTTCCAGCGATAGCGACATGGAGATATTGAAGTTCTCCAAGGTTCTAGGCGAAAGGTAGCTGGTGTGTGGGTCGTAGAGTAGGGTGAGCGCGTTGATTAGTGTCTCGAAGACATCATCGGCATCTTGTTGCTCAAGGCGTGTGAGCTGATTCTTGTAGCGTCTTAGCAAGGTGCTTTTGGCTTCTTCGACCGTTTCATCGGAGAGCTTTAAGCTCAACACGCTGGCTTTCATACGCATGTGCCATTTGCGGTTTGCCTCAGTCACGCTCTCCGCCCAGCGCTGGTCCTCTGGGGTGATTGGGAGGTAATCGTCTTTGGTGAAGTCAAATTGATAGTTAGAGTCTTCGTCGAGCAGCTCGATGATTGTGCTCAGGCGCTCATGAGCTCGCGCATAGTAAGTTGTAAATATGTCGTGACCCGGGGCTAAATCGCCTTGTTTTAAGGTGTCATCGAGCGTTGTGGCGTATTTCTCTTCAAAGCGATCGATGTCACTTTGTAAAAAGAAGGCTTTTGACGGATCCAACGACTCAATAAACTTGTTGAGCATCTGCTCTGAGAGCTCGTCGTCGAGAGGTTGGTTGCGATAATGCCTAGTAGATAGCTTGTCGATGATATCAACAGCGGTATGTTCTTGATCTTGAGTGAAGTTGAAGTCAACGTTTTTTGCGAGCGACAACTGACTGGTCAAGCCGAATAGGCTGCCGATAAGTATCGGGCTCAATATACGACGAGTGATTTTACGCATAGATAGTCTCGTAACTGGAGAAGCTGAAACAATGGCTCTTAGCAAGGCGAGCCTTTATCTTTTTGATGGCTCGACTATAGCACAGTTATTTGACCCATAGCGGAGGCTAAAATTCAGTTTTTCTTAAAATAACTCGGTAAATCAGAAGGTTAGTCATGATTTTTACCACGATTTCTGGCTTGCTAGCCTATTTCATGCTCCTGCTAGGTCTCAAATTGCCTATTTCTTGATCAAGCTGCGCCCTTTATCCGGCGATGATATTCTGCGTGCGGAGCAGAGCTCCCCGACTAGGATACCGCCAGCGTATCCAATCCTAGATCGAATCGATAGAATCGACTCGTTAACAACCGAGCTAAGAGAGTAGATCGCCATGGAGTCGGCAGACGAGCATTGCGCACCCAAATCCAAAATCTTGATACTGATCGCGCTTGTTCAGGGCTTGATGTTGTTGTTGCTCCACGACTCGATAGAGCTGCAATTTTGGCCCTATCAGCAGCCTCAGTGGCTGTTTGCCCTGTATAGCGTCGCCATCGCCGCGCCGCTCATGTTGCTTTTGGGTTTGACCGATAACTGGCGGGTTATGGGCCGCTGGGTGGCGGCTTATGCCGTCGTACTGTTCGGGCTGGGGTATTATGTGGGCGGCCAAGCGATGCCGATTGAGCACATTGGTCTTGAGGCGCTCTTGTTTCCCTTGGTCGCTACTTTATGTGTGGCGACTTTTAAGGCGCTGATGTACACACAGCATTTTTCGGGCAATAAGCCTCTAAGCTACAGCCGCTTGTTTTTACTTTCTTGGCGCAATTTTCTAACCCTAGGATTATCGCTGTTGTTTATGCTGTGTGCCTGGGGAGTACTAATGCTGTGGGCGGGCTTGTTTAAGGCTATAAAAGTTCACTTCTTCTACGATCTATTTACGCAACGCTGGTTTTATTATCCGGTGTTAGCATTGGCACATGGCTTTGGCGTGATTATATTCCGGGCGCAGTCAGGGGTGATTGATACGATTACTCGCATTCAACAGGCTCTGATGAAGTTCTTGTTGGTCATGTTAGCTTTTGTTTCTGTCATGTTCCTCTTCGCATTGCCGTTTACTGGGCTTGATCCTTTGTGGGAAACCGGCGGAAGCAATCTCATTCTGTGGATGCAGGCGCTGATACTGTTTTTCATCAATGCTGTGCATCAAGATGAACCCGACGCTCAGCCGTATCAACGCTGGGTGCATCGATTTGTTTATTCTGCGGTGGCTTTGCTTCCGATCTACAGCTTAATCAGTTTCTACGGATTGTCTTTACGAATAGACCAATACGGTTGGTCCGTCGCTCGTTGCTGGGCGTTCTTACTTTGGTCGGTATTTGCGGGTTTTTCTTTTAGTTATTTATGGGGAATTGTGCGTCTTAAAGATCGTTGGCTAGAACAACTAAGCAGCGTGAATATTCGCATGGGGGTAGTCGTCTTGTGTTTGATGCTATTGGTTAATTCTCCAGTTTTGGATTTTCGAAAAATCACTGTCAATAGCCAACTGTCGCGCTTAGATAACGCAGAGACATCTCTGAATGACTTTGATTATCGCTATTTTCGCCGCCAGTTGGCCGGACCTGGATATCTTGCGCTGCAAGAGCTTAAGCGCGAAGTGCGAGACGATCACCCGGAAATCGCACTGCGAATCGAAAGTTTTTATGTTGATATACATGACCTAGATTCGGCAATTGATCGTGCAGATTTCGTCGCTTCGATAGTCGGTGTTGATAGCAATACACCGCAAGCGCTTGTGGATACGCTGTACGAAGATCTATCTAACAATCATTGGCGCATGCAGGAGAACCAAACCTATCGGCTGGTGGCAGTTGATCTGAACACGGACGGCTTTACTGAATACGTATTGGTAGAAGTCCGCTCGAGTCACATTAATTTCACGCTTTATCACCAGGTCTCTGGGAATTGGGAGAATCGGTCGTTGAATCCTGTGGGTCAACAGAAATTCAATTCTCGCCAGCAAAGAGATGCACTGCTCAAAGCGTTAGAAAGAACTAATTACGAAGCCATTGATAGCCCATGGAAAAACCTAAAAGTAGGCGGCCAGACGTTTCAAGTGAACTAGCTTAGGGGACATAGGGGTTGGGCGTCACTCAGGCGTGACTAGCAAGTAGGGCCGTGATGGCATGGAGTAATGGATACTCGATATACGCATCAATCTGCAATTTAACATAATATACATTATACGAAATTTGTACTCACTTCAGCATATGATGCTTTTCTCTAGATCACGGTTAAATAAACAACTCAACCTGACTACCGTCCACCAACGCATCCATTTGTTCGATTGATCGATAATCTTTGAGTATCTGCTGTGCTTGTTGCTCTTGGGTGGTCCGCACGATATCTACGTGAGTATCTGCATTCTTATAGGCAGCACTGAGATCCTTCACGGTATTGGATTCAAGTTTGCCGCCAATTACCGTTTTGTCTTTTTGAATGTGTTGTTGGCTGCGCTGCTCGTCAATCGCGATTAGCTTGTTGGTGTCTTCAAAGCTGAGACTTCGATCAATCGATGCTGATTTGATGTCGGTTCTGTAGAGATAGGATTGCCCGCCGTTAGCTTCTGGGTCGAGATTGGCGTGCTCTACGCTGTCTCCACCAACCCCCAAATGTTGACTGACTCTCGATTGATATTCGCTGCGCTGGTTGATGTCGGTGTAGCTGTGATTCTGATCACGATGACGGCTGATCTCTGTGATCTGCGCAATATCGAGCGACATGGTGGAAACTTCAGACTGCTGATATTCATTGGGTCTGAATATCGGCGTGTTAAATGAGGCTTCAAAGTCGGCTAAGCCACTGCTAAAGCTGTCTAGTAGTTGTTGGTTGCCGGAGTTCATGCGGTCTAGACCGCCGAGCTCTTCTACAGAATCTTGAGCTGAAAAGCGCTGATCGATTGCATCTTTTTCATCTTCGTCAACATCGAAGATGGCATCCATACCTTGTACAAAAAAGGACGCGGCTTTGCTAGAGCTGACACCGCCAGCGTCTTCGCCTTGCTTGTAGGAGTATGCCGTGTCACGAATCAGCTGTTGATACTGCAAATACTGTTGGTTGTTAGCGACATTTTCATCGAGTTTTAAGCCGTCAATATCAACGCGGATATCGAAGTTATAGCCATTGAGATCACTGCTGATGGTTCTTTCGCCCGAGTTCACATCCACCTTGTAATCAAGGCTAAAGCTGTTTCCATCGACTCCCAACACATTGAGATTAAAGCCTGATAACTCTTCGTGACTGAAGGCGCTAAAGTCGCCAATTTGGGCCCAATCTTCCTTGCGGTATGTATCCGCAAGTCCTGCGAGTTTATCCGTGAGTTCCGTCAGCGCCTCGAATTCCGCTGCGTCTAGCTCGCCATCAATTTTAACCGATACCGAGGTTTCGCTGTAGCTGTAACCCCCCTCTGCGAGTTTACCTTCGGTGCCGTGTGTTTTGCTGATCTCGATTTCAACTCGATCACCATCAGCAGTGGTCACCATGAGTGAAAAGAGTTTACCTTTGTCGGCTGCAGTGTTGTCGATTTGCGGGATGGCAAACTGCCCCGCGGCGCCCTCTTCTCTATGGGTGCCTTTGAAGCTTGTGGCGTTATCCATGTGATCTCTTAGTTGGCTGAGGCTGCCACGGATATCTGATAAATCAAGCTGCTGCGCTGACAGGGATTTTTCCAGGTGGGCGTAGGTTTGAGGTTTCCCGTCGCTATTGGCCTCATCCTTTCGAGTGGAAAGAGTTGAGCTTACAGAGTCTTCTTGGGGAGTGTCGCTGGATTTCAGCCGTTGGTCGGACAGGGCTCTGTTCGATTGGCTGCCCTCTTCCTTTGCGACGGCGGTTCTGGATTGAATTGTGTTGTGGAGGTTTCCCACCGAATGTAGTGAATGAATGCTACTCACCAGCCCACTCCTTGCGCGGTCGTTTGGTATTACGCGATAAAAAGGTGTCGGCCGAACAGCGCTTAACTTGAGTTGTTTTTGTGTTTAGACGACTGCTAAGCGCCCAGTTAATTCCCACTGATTACTCTGCTTATTTGTATCGATACGAGCACCGAATATTCTGTAGTGACAGGCGCTTTTCGAGCGGGCTTAGGCACTCCTCTCAGCTATGTTGTCGCGGGGGGGGCGCGCAAAATACGGCACAACTCTTGCTTGGATATGGCGTATTGCTTCAATACACCCAATTAGACGAGTTTTTGACGTGAACATAATCACAAGTAATAGCAATCAAGCCTATTCTGGTAGTACGGATACTGCGAAAACCACATCTTCAGCCCCTGTCTTGAATAGCGAAAGTTCGACAAAAAACGAACCCCAAAGAACCACTGACAGTGTTGAGATCTCCACTCGATCGCAAAAAATACAGAAGCTGAGCCAAGAGTTTTTCCCGGGCGGTGCTCAGGAAATTAGAATTACTCCCGCCTTCATTTCTCGCTTGCAGGAATATGAGCTTATCAGTGCGTCGGAGGCTGCATCCTTAAACGCTTCCAAGGGGATTGCTGACGAAGAGACTGCAGACAGCCTGGGTGAGCTGGCTGATTTTGTCGACAGCTTTAGCGAAAAGCTTGAGAAACAAGAATCCGACACTTCATTGATCGCGACGCTTAATCAAGCGAGCCTTGTTCTGAACTCATGGGAAGACAACAATCGCGCCAATAGCGATGCACTCAATAACGTTGTGCAAGAGCTATCACTTGTCACCGCTTCAGAAGAGTTTGAAGCTTTCTCTGTCGAGGAAAGGAAGTCTTTGTTGGAGCTTGAGCTCGCTATGAATGTTGCCCAAAGGCTTAGCCCTGAGAGCAATGTTTCGGAAAAAGTTAATCAATACTTGAGTGTTTTAAGCGGCGGCTGAAAGCTCGAGTATTCCTGATGTGCGCCAGGTGCATCCAAGCTACCCGGTTCAAGCGTGCATTATCCCCTCTTTGTATTTTCTATGACGGTCGCGTTGCAATCTCATTAAGTCTGGATAAGGACGAGCTGTACTTGCTGCCGTCGCCATTCTCAATAGGCCCCAGTGTCGTTGTTTGAAGATACCTAATCATGTGCACCAAGGTGTATAATCTTCGCTCTATTGAGGATTGGCTGATGATTGCATCTATCGAGCGAACGAAAACCCTATGACTAAATGTATAAAGCTGTTGGTGGCCGTGTGTGGGTTGTTGGCAGTCGAGCTTGCGCTGGCCGGCAATGTAACGAATGTAGCGGTTGCTTCAAATTTCTCGGCGCCGATGAAAGAACTGGTCGCAGAGTTTGAGAATCAGCACTCCGGACGAGTGAGGGTTTCTTACGCCTCGTCGGGCAAGCTGTTTGCGCAGATCAATCATGGTGCCCCTTTCGATATTATGCTGTCGGCGGACGAGAAAATCCCCCAACAGCTAGTGGCAAAAGGACTGGCTGATGAAGCTTCACGCTTTACTTACGCGGTTGGAGCCATAGTGTTATGGGCGCCCAACAATGAATCCTCCATAACAGCGGCGCAGCAGTTGCTCGCCACCGAGTTTGGCAAGCTGGCCTTGGCCAACCCTAAACATGCTCCCTATGGTCGAGCCGCGCTGGAAACACTGGAGCGGTTAAATCTTGTTGACAGCACAAAAACAAAATGGGTGACGGGTGAAAATATCGCGCAGACCTATCATTTTGTTAGCACAGGGAATGCTGACATTGGATTCGTCGCTCGCTCTCAGCTGTCGGCGCTCGAACTTGCTGCACGCGAAAGTGCCTGGTTGGTGCCCGTAGATTACTACGCTGCTATCAAGCAGGATGCCGTTCTGTTGCGCAGAGGCAAGCACAACAAGCTCGCTCTGGAGTTCTTGGCGTTCATGCAATCTGCCCCAGCACTCGAGATTATTCGCAAGTACGGCTACGATGTCATAGAGACTAAGCCAGACGCTAATGGAAATGCATAGGTAATGTTCAACGCGCTCGAATTTGAGGCCATCTGGCTAACGCTGCGATTAGCGGCAACAGTGACGCTTTTGTTGCTGCTTATCTCTACGCCTATCGCTTGGTGGTTGGCTCGTACGAACTCTGTATTTAAGGCTCCAGTGGCAGCATTGGTGGCGCTTCCCCTAGTGCTACCACCCACCGTGCTGGGTTTTTACTTGCTGTTAGCCATGGGGCCTGAAGGCCCCGTCGGTAGGTTGACGGAGTCGCTGGGGATCGGGTTGTTGCCATTTAGTTTTTGGGGCTTGGTGATTGGCTCCATGTTCTATTCTTTGCCATTTGTCGTGCAACCTATTCAAAATGCGATGGAAGCCATTGGCGATCGACCACTCGAGGTTGCCGCTACTTTGCGAGCCAGTGCCTGGGATCGTTTCTTTACGGTGGTTTTGCCTTTGTCGAAGCCCGGTTTCGTAACCGCAGCTGTTTTGGGCTTCGCCCATACGGTCGGCGAGTTTGGATTGGTACTGATGATTGGGGGCAACATCGCAGGAGAAACCCGAGTGGTTTCTGTCGCCATCTATGATCATGTAGAAGCGATGGAGTATGCGCAGGCTCACGGACTATCAGCAGTCATGGTGCTGTTTTCATTTGTCGTTCTGTTGGCTTTGTATGTATTTCAGCGCAACAGAAATTCAGCGGGCTTGACCTATGGCCGTTGAAAATGACTCTGCTAACAATGACACCACTTCCATCTCGGTACAGCTTGCGTGGAGCCCGAAGGGCTGGCCGAGCAACGACGCGTTACTTGATGTCTCAGCGGCCATTTCTGGCCGTGGCGTAACCGCTATCTACGGCTCTTCCGGTTCGGGCAAAACGACATTGTTGCGATGTATTGCCGGACTGGAACGAGCGCAGGAAGGTTATGTCTCGGTTAAAGGGGAGCTCTGGCAGGATTCAAACTGTTTTCGACCAGTCCACAAGCGACCCATTGGTTATGTGTTTCAGGAAGCGAGTTTGTTTTCTCACCTCACTGCCGAACAGAACTTAAACTACGCGATTAGACGATCGGACAAACCGGTTAGCGACGACTACTTTTTGCGTGTTATCAGCACGTTGGAAATTGAATCGATTTTACCTCAATACCCTCATCAACTTTCAGGCGGCGAGCGCCAGCGGATTGCGATAGCGAGAGCGCTTTTGATTCAACCGAGCTTGTTGTTGATGGATGAGCCGTTGGCGTCACTGGATGAATCTAGGAAGGACGACATACTGCCCTACCTTGAAAAGCTCAGCGCGGACTTTGAGCTGCCAATTTTGTACGTTAGCCATTCGCTCAAAGAAGTGTCGCGTCTAGCCGATTATGTATTGGTGCTGGAGGGTGGCCGTATCATTGATGAAGGCACTGTCAAAGACGTATTCTCAAAAATGGGTACCGCTCTGGTCCCCGAAAGTGAGCAGGGAGTGATACTCGAGGGCGAGCTTGTCGAACGTGATGAAAAATGGAATTTGGTTCGCTTTCAGTCTTCTGGCGGCAGCTTGTGGATTGGTGATCAAGGCCACCGTCTTGGTGCCCAGGTGCGCATTAGAATACTGGCGCGGGATGTGAGCCTATCGTTGGTGGACAATGTCGACAGCAGCATTCTTAACCGATTGCCGGTGACAGTGAGCGCAATATCACTTCCTGATAATGCCTCACAAGCAACTATCCAATTAAAGTTTGGGGAAGATCACTTGCTTGCCCAAATCACTACTCGCTCACTGGAGCACTTAGCGCTCATTCCTGTCAAAGCCCTTTGGGCGCAAATTAAATCTGTCGCGGTAGTACGTTAAGGCGTCCGTACGCTATCGCTTTTTGCGCAAAGAGTGCCGCGATGCAAAGGAGCTGAGTAAAAACTCAACTCTTTTATTAACATCTCTATCTAGGGCTTAAAGCTTGACCAGATAGCGACCGAGCGCGTGGCCATTGATGATTTGGTTGAGATACTGTGGCGTCTGCTCTAGGGTAATTTCTTCCGCCATGGAACCCAGCTGGTCCGGCTTAAAGTTGTCGGCTAACTGATTCCAAACCTTGCGTTTTTCCTCAATCGGCAGCTCGACACTGTCTACGCCTAAGAGATTGACGTTGCGAATAATAAAGGGATAAACGTTAGCCTTAAAGTTGGGCGCAGACGCTAGACCGCAAGCTGCGACGCTACCGCCATACTGCAGAGATTTAACCAGGGTGAACAGGTAATCACCGCCCAAGGTATCGACCGCATGCGCCCACTGAGGTTTGGCCATTGGTTTAGCGGCAAGATCATCAAGACTGGCTCTATCAATAACTTTTGATGCACCCAAGCCAGTCAAGGTTTCATTGGCTTCCAACTTCCCGGTAATAGCCGCAACTTTAAATCCAAGCTTTGCGAGCATCGCAATAGCCATAGTGCCCACGCCGCCCGTAGCCCCACTAACCGCAACGTCGCCGTCTTCAGGCTTTGCGCCAGCCATCAGTAATTTATTGACACAAAGGACTGCAGTAAGACCCGCCGTTCCGTAGATCATGGACTCTCGAGCTGAGAGCTGTTGCGGACAGGCAATTACCCAGTCGGCGGGAACGCGGATGTACTGTGCGAGTCCGCCGGAGGTGTTCATGCCCAAGTCATAGCCAGTAACGATTACCGAGTCGCCTTTTTTGAACGTACCGGAGCTGTCTTCTTCAACAAGTCCTGCGGCATCGATTCCCGGTGTATGTGGAAAGGATTTAGTGACACCTCGATTGCCCGTCGCGGAAAGCGCATCTTTAAAGTTGAGAGACGAGTACTCAACTCTAATCAGCACATCATTAGCGGGTAAATCACTGATGGATTTATTGACTACGTTTTGCTCAAAAGAATTATCGCTGGTTTCTGTCACCAACAGTGCTGCAAATTTATCGGTCATGGTGGGTATCTCTGCTAGGTCTATGCTATCGGTCATTCACGAATATGGCTCTTCGCTCAGGAAAAAAAACGGCTAGACTGTAATCGTGTTAACCACGTAATTATTAATCGATCGGCGGCGCCTTGAACGGCCATGCCAAGCTTCTCTTGGATGGTCTTTCTGTGTACGTATTCAACCTCGAAGACATCGGCATCTTGCACTCGATTGGCGATATATTCGTCGCTAGTCATCAATTCATCGATGAGGTTATTGTCTAAAGCACGCTTACCGAACCAAACGTCGCCGTTGGCAACTTCGGAGATATTGATCGCTGGTCTATGTTCAGTGACAAAATCTTTGAAAAGCTCGTGCGTATCTTCAAGGTCTTCAACAAACTTTTCGCGATCCTTATCCGTATTTTCACCAAACATTGTCAGTGTTCGCTTGTGTTCACCGGCGGTGAGCATTTCAAAATCAATATCGTTTTTTTGGAGCAAGCGGTGGAAGTTTGGCAGCTGAGCTACGACGCCAATGGAGCCCATTATAGCAAAAGGCGCCGCCAGTACTTTATCTGCAACACACGCCATCATGTAGCCGCCACTGGCGGCCACCTTATCAACACAGACGGTGAGGGGGATTTGCTTTTTCTTAATCCGATCAAGTTGGCTAGAGGCAAGGCCGTAGCTATGCACCATGCCTCCCCCGCTCTCCAGTTTGACTACGATTTCATCTTCTGAGGTGGCAACCCCCAAAATACTGGTAATCTCCTCGCGCATATTTTCCACAGCAGACGCTTTAATGTCACCGTCAAACTGAACAACGAATACCCGCGATTTTTTATCTGTGGGGGTTTCGTCTCCAGCCTGTTTTTTACTCGCTTTCTTTTTGGCTTTAGCGTCGGCCTTCTCTTGTTTATGCTCGGCTTTCAGCTCTACTTTTCGCTGCTCGTCGTCGGTGATGACGTCCTTTAAGGCCTCTATGTTGGCTCGGAATTTATCGTTGAGACGAGTGATCTCTATGTGTCCCTTTTCGTCGCCCTTGTGCTTCTGTCCCATTGCGACGACGAAACCGACCACTACAAGAATGGTCACCAATACAGTTACGGACTTTGCCAGGAAAAGGCCGTATTCAGTTAAAAACTCCAACATACTCTCCAATGGTTTAGGTGCTGTTATTGCCAGCGTTTGACAGCCTCTTGGGCTCGCTCGTTTAAGGGGCGAGTCAATAGACCGCTGTGTGAAAGGTTTATTTCGTAGAGGGCGCCATCGCTCATGGGAACAAAGGTCGCACTTCCGTACAAGGCATCGAGCCAAGGGATATTGCCGTCGATTGATTTAAACCAAGACCATAAGTCCACTCGTGTTTGGCTTGGGTTAAGCGAGTGAACGGTTCGCTCGGCGTGACGTTCTTTTTCTAGAGAGTAGTAACGCCCGGAAAGGCGGTCTAGGCGATAGCCAGGCTTGAGGCCCAACTTCGCCACGCTTCTGCTCCACTTAAATATTCGAGCATCTAGCTGCCACTGATCCCCTTTCAATTCGTAGCGCTGCTCATTGCCGTTGGCGCCAACGAGAATTGCCTGATAGCGCTGCTCTCCCAGCTTTTCAAAGCTGATGGTGGCTACCGAGGTTTCTTCTAGCAGCTCGTTGTAGCTGTAGATGTCCCATGCCAGAAGCCCTGCGACCATCGATACACTGATTAGCAATAGGCCGAAACATCCTTTTATCCAGCCCAGTAGCCAGCCTCTTCGAAATAGAGATTTGGCTGCGAAAAATAAGACCAGTGTACCAATTGCCGCAAACGCCAGAGCGATACCATCGTATAGCATTCAATTATCCTTAATGTTGTGAATCTGCGTGCCTGTCTACAATATGTTGAATCAGCTCACCCGCCAAAGCCGTGCGTGGTGGCACCATTGGCAGGTCGTCATAGCGATACCAATTGGCCTCTTCAATTTCTATTCCGTCGACTTCAATCTCACCACTTTCGTATTCTGCGATGAAGCCGATCATCAACTGGCCGGGAAACGGCCATGACTGGCTACCGTAGTACTCAATTTTACCCACGGTAATACCCACCTCTTCTTTGACTTCTCTACGCAACGCCGATTCTATGGACTCTCCTGCTTCAATAAAGCCTGCTAAGGCACTGTAGAATCGGGCTGGGAAGGTCGGGTTGTGAGCCAGTAGCATTTCTTCGCCGCGGGTTATAACCGTGATGATGCAGGGTGACAACCGCGGGTAAAACTGCAGGTTACACGGCTCGCATTGCTTGGCCATGTCGTGCTCGTGTTGGGTCGTTGCGCTGCCACAGCGACCACAGAACTGATGGTCTTTATCCCAGTTTATAACCTGCAGAGATCTGGCCGCCACTTCATAGTGTGTCGGGTCGAGTAAGCTAAATAACTGTCGCAAGTCTTGCCAGTGGTGATCGTGTACCCCTGGACGCCCTTGTATGTCGACCGTGTAACAGTCTTTTTCGAAGTATTCACCAATGAAGTGCGTTGGTGCGTCGATATCAGGGTTAGCAAAACGCCACAGGCTTGCGTCGATTGGCGCCCATGGGCCTTGATCTGAACAAAGCAGCTGGCCATGGGATACAGGTACGTAGCAACGTGGGCGATCTTTGTTGTTGGGCTTGTGATTTGGGGTAAACATTGGTTAAAGCACCACTCGGTGACCGAGTGCTTGAAGGCTTTCCTCGGCGATGGACAAGACAGAGTCGTCTGAGTTGCGGTCATTTTTAAGGGCTTCGAGGTAGTATTCGAGGCCTATGACAGCGTCGGCGAAAGTTTCAAGCAACTGCTGTATGGCTACGGGCTGATCGTTCACCAAGAGAGTCTCATCGATGAACTCAACACAGGCGGCTATTACAGCAGCCGCGCGGTGGAGGTTCAGCAGACTCATACCTCCGCGAATGGAATTGAGTGTCGCGCCAACATTTCGAATGTGTCCGTGATCATAATTGGATTCCGCAAATGAATTGAGGGCCCGCTTGACCAGTGCCAATCCAGCCTCCGACTCTGATAAAACCACATTTTCGGCTTCCGCCAACTGAGACGAGGCTATCACCTCTTTGCGGGCCAAACTGTTGGCTTGCGATAACTTCTCGTCGGACAAATTGAGCGTTTCAAGCCCGGAGACTGTGCTCTCTACATAGAGTAGCGAGTCGGCGACGTCGATTAGATCTTTGGCATCTGCGGGCTCGCCGGAATGGGTCCAGCCGTCGATGCGCTCAATCTCTTCTTTGAGGGTGTTGCTGGCCGAGACCAATCCCACAACCGCGAGTATATCGGCCACTTTTTCCAAATGAGCGGACAGTTCGGTGTATTCGGAGAGGCCTCGGTCGGTTGCCTGAGAGGCATTTTCCAAGATTTCTTTGATCGCCCGAATTTCGTCCGTAATCACTGCGGCTACGGAAGAAACGGTATTGATGCTCGGTCCTTTTAGGGCTTCTCGCTCGCTGCGCAGTTCTTGGTCTGAGTAACCCAATGGACTTACGGAAAAGGCATTGAGAATGGCTTTGGCTTTGTCCGTAGGCTTGTGTGCGAGCGCCAAGATAAACAGTAGTTGCTTGACCAAGGCGTCTGGTGCCTGCTCATCGAAGCCCTGTATTCCTTTGGTGAGTAGGCCTTTGATCTGGCGATCGAGCATGGTTAACAACATTTTTCGGGACTTGCTGAGCTCCATGTTATTGGTTCGGAGGACTTCAATTGCCGCCGAGCTCACCCACCAGAGCTTAGTCTTAGGGCGGTCTCCAGAGACTATTTCCAGTCGCTCCAGCGCTCTTTGCATGATGCCTAGCGCTGATCTGGTTTGTTTTCCCTGCAGTGTGTTGAGTAGCCCTACCTGAAACATGTGTCTCAGGCGACGTATTAGTGCAGATAAATCATCTGCTTCAATCGCGGTGGCGCTGGCCTTTGGGCGGAAACTATAACTGGTGTCGGCAGCGAAGAACTCGCACTCGGGAATCTGCGGTTGTTTTCGCATTTGCCGAAGCTCATTGATGTAGGGAATAAGCAGTGCAGGCATTCCCCGACGTGTTTGCTGGGTGTATTCGAGATAGCGAGGCAAGATAAAGAAAGATCCAGTCAGTACGCTCAGGGTCTCCTCGTTCACCTGTTCACTATCTTTAGCGATACCTTGTGCGACGCAGAGTATTTCTTCCGCCAGCGTGACAGCCCCATGGAGCTGTATTAGCTTGAGAGTGCCACTGATTTGCTCGATTCCCTCGATACACGACGTCAGTAATTGGCTATTCTGAGGATCGGATACGAACTGCTCTAGCTTGGCGGCCGATTGCTCAATGGTGGCAACCAGTTCATCGCTGACTAGATTCAAAGACGTAATATTCACTTGATCGCTTTGCACTACGCGCACTTCCTTAATATCAACAAGGTCAATGCTGGGTGCAACCGCGTTGTTAAACGCATTATCCCAACATCTTCCTATATCGTATGACTGCACCCTATTGGACCGTGTGAAACGCGGATATGGGTTTAAATTATCGTCAACGCTACGACAAATAATAGGCAGAGCATACTTGGGGTCGTCTATAATCTCAAAAAAATCATTAAAATACAGTCAGATCTTATTGAAATACTTGAATTTTTTCACGATAACGGTACTTTCTCCAAGCGGATTGGTGGTGCTTATTCCAGAGAGAGGGAATTTGCGCCATGAAAAACCAGTTTTCTGGACAGCGGCCGCTAAGCACATTAGAACTTTACTATTAAAATGCATTTGACCGGTAATTCAACGGTTAGGGATGAGAAACATGGCTCAAACAATGGCACAGGCATTTGGCAAGAATTTTCTTGGTCAAGCGCCCAACTGGTACAAACAGACGATTCTGTTCTTCCTTGTACTTAATCCGATACTGATGGTCACAGCAGGCCCCTTTGTCACTGGCTGGCTGCTCATTGGCGAGTTTATCTTCACCCTGGCGATGGCACTAAAATGCTACCCGTTGCAGCCTGGCGGATTGCTGGCCATTGAAGCCGCAATTCTGGGTATGACAAGCCCTGAAACTATCTACCATGAAGTTCAAAGTAACCTCGAAGTGATTTTACTGCTGGTGTTTATGGTTGCCGGTATTTACTTCATGAAGAATCTTCTGTTGTTTGTCTTTACGAAGATCCTCATTGGGGTGCGCTCTAAGACGATACTGTCTTTGCTATTTTCTCTGACAGCGGCAGTTCTATCGGCGTTTCTAGATGCATTAACGGTAACGGCGGTGTTAATTACCGTGGCCGTCGGCTTTTATTCGGTCTATCACAAGGTCGCCTCTGGCAAAAAGATCCATCACGCCGATCACGACCATTCAGACGATGACGGCGTCAATCATTATCATCGAGAAGATCTAGACTCCTTTCGCTCCTTTCTGCGCAGTCTTATTATGCACGGGGCCGTCGGTACGGCGCTGGGTGGTGTTTGTACCCTCGTCGGTGAGCCGCAAAACCTATTGATTGCCGAGAAAGCAGGCTGGAACTTCTTAGAATTCTTCTTAGTCATGGCGCCAATCACCATGCCGGTATTGGTTGCCGGTGTCATTACCTGTGTATTGCTCGAAAAGACCAAAATCATGGGATATGGCGAACAGCTCCCTGAGGCTGTGCGAACAGTGCTGGAAGACTACGCCGCCGCCCAAGATTCAAAGCGCACCAAGAGAGAGTCTGTTGAGCTGATTATGCAAGGCGTAGTGGCCCTTGTTCTGGTCGTGTCCTTGGCAACGCATGTGGCCGCAGTAGGCCTAATTGGCTTGATGATCATTGTTTTGTTGACGGCTTTTAACGGCATTATCGAAGAGCATCAAATTGGACACGCTTTTGAAGAGGCCCTGCCCTTTACCGCATTGTTGGTTGTCTTTTTCGCGGTGGTCGCCGTGATTCATGAGCAGCATTTGTTCACCCCAATCATCGACTATGTATTAGCAATGGATGAGGCCGTACAGCCCTCTATGTTCTTCATCGCTAACGGCGTCTTGTCGATGATCAGTGATAACGTATTTGTTGCAACGGTCTACATCAACGAAGTGCGCGAAGCACTAGACTCGGGCGCCATCAGCCGTGAACAATTTGAAAAACTGGCTATCGCGATTAACACGGGTACCAACTTACCCAGCGTGGCAACTCCGAACGGTCAGGCAGCGTTTCTGTTTTTGCTGACGTCGGCTCTAGCTCCTTTGATCAGATTGTCTTACGGTAAAATGGTTGTTATGGCCCTGCCCTATACCATCGTACTGGGCGTGGTAGGTCTTGTGATGGTAAATATTACCCTCTAGGGCAGCCACCTACTCAAGAAAAAGGCCGGTAACTATTCAGTTGCCGGCCTTTTTTTGTGTCGCGATTTTAACGGGCGATGTCAGAATCATTTATTCCAGAGGCAGTCTTCACCGAGCTCTGCAAGCTTCGCCTGGTGCAGGCCTAACTCGACCTCATTAACCCCAATCACGGGCAGTGGCGCACGCCCTGCTGCTATACGCCGTACACCCGTTACCGTATCTCCATCCGAGCCATCACTGTTTTCCGCGCCGAGCAGGAGATTGGTCTGGCCACCTGTCATGAACAGATAAACGTCTGCGAGAATCTCGGCATCAAGCAGCGCACCATGAAGATCACGCTGAGAGTTGTCCACGCCATATCGTTTGCACAGCGCATCGAGATTGTTCTTCTGGCCAGGGTGCTTCTGGCGAGCCATCACTAGAGTATCGACGATACTGCAATGCTCGGTGGTGGGCGCGATAACTGGCTTAAGCATAGCGAATTCGTGATCCATGAAGCCCACGTCAAATGGCGCGTTATGGATAACCAGTTGAGCGCCGGCGATAAATTCAAGAAATTCGCCGGCGATCTGTGAAAACACTGGCTTATCTTTCAAAAACTCGTCGGTGATGCCGTGGACTTCCATAGCGCCTTCGTCCACCAGGCGGTTGGGCTGTATGTACTGATGGTAGTGACGGCCGGTTAATTTCCGATCAACCAACTCTACGCACCCGATCTCAATGATGCGGTGTCCCTGGGACGGCTCAAGGCCGGTTGTTTCAGTATCTAGAACAATTTGTCTCATGGTATTAGGTCTGAGTTCTCAATAATTTTATGATTGTTTTTTGCGTAGCGTTTCTATGCCCTTATTGGCTAAGCGATCGGCTATTTCGTTCTCACGATGACCGCTATGGCCCTTCACCCAAAACCAGCGGACTGAATGGCGGGCAACCTGCTCATCAAGCCTTTTCCATAGATCTACATTCTTTACGGGTTTCTTTGCGGCGGTTTTCCAACCGTTCTTTTTCCAGCCTTGTAGCCAAGAGGTAATTCCCTGCCGAACGTACTGAGAGTCGGTAGTGAGCTTAACCTCGCAGGGCTCGGTCAGTGCTTTTAGCCCTTCAATGGCCGCCATTAACTCCATGCGATTGTTGGTTGTGTCTCGCTCGCCGCCGCAGAGCTCCTTCTCTTGTTTACCGTATCTTAACAGAGCGCCCCAGCCACCGGGGCCAGGATTACCTTTACAGGCCCCATCGGTAAACACTTCTATCGATTTTCTCACTCCTGCCCTCTAACGACTGATTTTGCCGGTTTAACGGTATGTTTAGTGGGTTCCGGCATTCGACCTGCTGGCTTGCCAAGGCTTAGGCCTGCTATTGGATTGATCCCCTTCCAGCTAGGTTTGATGGGCTTCATCGACACTCGATCTTTGGTCGCTACAATAATGTAATAGCCGCCAAATGGGAGCTTTAGTTTTCTGCATAATGTCTCCCAAAACTGGAAGCGCCCCAGTGTACTGTCGTGGTTCACCGGCATTCGGTAAAAACCTCGCTCTATCTGTATTGGTGTGCAATCTAGCAGGTGTAGCCAGTCGATTACTCGTCCCGATCGCAAAGAATGCCGTCGCCAAAAATCCCCTCGGCCCAACCATTGTGCAATTATTTTGTGAAGGCCTTGGAGGCTCCAAGGATTAAAGCCCACAATAATTAAGTGTCCGCGAGCTATTAATGCGCGATTGGCCTCTCTTAAAACTTGATGCGGGTGCGGTGAGTAGTCCAACACATGGTGGAGTAGAACTACGTCGAGACACTCACTCGCAAGGGGTAATTCTTCAGGGCTGGCAAGTGCCGCTATATGATCAGACTGAGTCGGCGACAGACGGAATCGGTGATTAATGCGGCTGCCACTGCTGAGACTGACGGTATCGAAACAGCTGAGTTCAAGTAGATGATAGCCAAATAGCCCAGAGAGTATTTCGTCTATCTGATCGCGCTGCTCTCCGATCAGGGTCCTACCTAGAGCGGTCTTGTCCCAATGTGACAATCCCCTGATAGTCTCGTGCAATGGGCGCGGGCCGTGCCTGCGCTCGGCCCATCGAGTCAATTGATTAAATACGTCGAGCAATCCCATCTACAAATCTACTCTCAGGCTACTGGAATTCGCTAATAATCGAGTTTTTCGCCTCGATAGTTGGCAAAATCACCGCTTGGTTCTGGAAAAACTACTGGTGTCGCGTATTATGCCGAGAAGCGGGCAAAAGCACCACAAGCCCAACACTGAGTCACTTTACTCGATGGTGACAAATTAGGGTTTCAAGATCATGTTGACAGTTATTGCGGTACCCGCCTTCCAAGACAACTACCTCTGGCTACTTGTGCCCGATGATGGTCGCAACTGCTACGCCGTCGATCCGGGGGATGCAGCCGCTATTGAGGCGGCGCTGAAGACACACGACTTAGTGCTAGCGGGCATTCTATTGACTCATCATCACTGGGATCACACCGGTGGTGTAGACGATTTGCTCAAGCAGCGCTCGATTCCGGTGTATGGACCAAAATCAGAACAGATCCCTCAAGTCACCAATGCCCTCAGTGAGGGAGACAGTATCGAACTGGCTGAAGCTGCGCGTTTGAGCGTTATTGAGGTGCCAGGTCACACGTTGGATCATATCGCCTATTTTGATTCCGCTAGTCAGAGCCTGTTTTGCGGGGATGCGCTATTTGCCGGGGGCTGCGGTCGAATGTTTGAAGGCAACCCACGACAGATGCAGGCATCACTCGAGAAGCTAGCTGGCTTGCCGGCTGAAACTCAGGTGTACTGCGCTCACGAATACACCGCAGCCAATCTTCGATTTGCCCAAGCGGTCGAACCGAATAATCAAACGCTCAGCCAGAGAGTTAAAGATGTCGCGAGCCTGCGCGAGGATGGCAAGTCTACTGTACCTAGCCTGCTCTCCGATGAATGGGCCACTAATCCATTTCTGCGCTGCAGCCAAGTCGAGGTTCAGAGCGCAGCCAGTAACTTCGCCAAGCAATCACTGACCTCTGTCGATGGGGTTTTTGCGGCACTGCGCCGCTGGAAGGACAATTTCTAAGCGAATTGGCGCTAACAACGAAAACACCCACAAACAAAAAACGATTCAACAAAAAGACCTCATACTTCCATGCTTAACCGAATAAAACTCATCATCCTTGGCGCCACCATTAGCTTGGTTGGCTGCAATCAAACCCTGCCGACAAAACAGTTACAGCAAACGCCCGTTGAAACAGATCCATTGGCTGCGATCGATTGGCAAGAGGCCGATCAGCTCTGCACCAACCTGCGCAGCAATAACTACGACGGCCCAGAATACAGTGATTTATGGAACCGCCTGCGGGCGGGCTATCGAATCCCCCCCAACTCTCACGATCGAGTGCAAAAACATCTGGCTTGGTATGCGAAGCATCCAACCTACATCAAGCGGGTAACAGAGAGAGGCGAACTCTATCTGCATCACATCGTCGAAGAGTTAGAAAAACGTAACATGCCCACCGAGCTGGCGCTCCTGCCTATTGTCGAGAGCGCATTTGATCCATTCGCCTACTCTCATGGTCGCGCTTCGGGTATGTGGCAATTTGTGCCAGCTACCGGGCGACACTACGGTTTGAAACAGAACTGGTGGTACGACGGTCGCCGCGATGCACTGGCGTCAACACAAGCCGCCATCAATTACCTTGAGGCTCTCAATCGACGATTTAAAGGCGACTGGTTGCTAGCGTTAGCCGCCTATAATGCTGGCGAAGGTAATGTTGGCAAAGCCATTCGACGCAACAAAAAGCTGGGTAAGCCCACCGATTTTTGGTCGTTAAAGCTGCCGAGGGAGACAAAAGCGTACGTCCCTCAATTACTCGCCTTAAGCCAACTGGTGATGAATCCAGAGCAATATAACGCCGTCCTCAACCCCATTGGTAACAAGCCCTACTTTAGCGTTGTTGAGGTGGGCTCACAGATAGATCTAGCGCAGGCAGCGAGCCTGGCCGACATTTCTCTCAATGATCTCTACAAGCTGAACGCTGGATTCAACCGCTGGGCTACAGACCCAAAGGGCCCCCAC
>CERE01186656.1_pt1 | contig 31078 bp, 26 predicted proteins | sample 530911 | NCBI WGS metagenome assembly CERE01 (sample SAMEA2621092, study PRJEB7988) | marine metagenome | biome: marine biome (ENVO:00000447); feature: mesopelagic zone (ENVO:00000213); material: "saline water (ENVO:00002010), including plankton (ENVO:xxxxxxxx)" | depth 800 m
CTGGCAGTGTTGAGGTCAGCGGTTCGATCCCGCTAGGCTCCACCAATCATTCAAAACCTCGCATATACCGCGGGGTTTTGTCGTTTTAGGGCTTTAGTTTTCCAGTGTCACACAAGATGGCATACAGAGTCCGCGAGTCTAGGGCACGTAGCGCCGTCTCTTTACGCTGACATGGCTTTACGACTTTTTTCAAACGCTTCTTGTCGAAGCTCTGCTTTAAGGCGCTCTTTAGCGTCTATTTTCTTCAGTCTACGTTTCTCGTCTGCGAGCTCCTTGAGCCGCTTCATCATTGAGGCATCCCTACCACCGAGCTTGGAGCGTCACTTGTAGAACTGTGCAGAACTCATGCCGCGTTCATGGCACAGATCAGCGACAGATACGCCATTTTCATTCTGTTTGAGGATAGCTGGGATCTGGCTGTTACTGTATCGGGATTTACGCATTGTTAGAAAACTCCTTAATGCATCATTTTACATGGATTTTTCTACTTATAGCGGCTTTGGATTATTGGGCGGATTACAGGCTTACTCCAAGTCAGTATCGAAAGAGCCTTAGGCATTCTTTTTCAGAGAGGCCGAAGGGCGGTGCATAGGTATTATCTGACCCCGCTTATCTGCCCCACTGATGGCGCTTCTTGATATTGCTGTATATTTATGCGGCAGTTAGGGCGTGCCGCCATGCAGTTACCGTTAGGCTCTCAAGGCGTTCAAGCGGGCTTTCGATAGTCAGCCGATGACTATAAGGATGAACTGGACTTCACGCGAAGAGGTGTGTGGTTTGACTCAATCTCTGCACGACCTCTTAACGGCTTGTCATGCCGTGAGGGGCTCCATTAGTGACTAGAACAGATCAGCAAATTTACCTTCAAATGCAGTATACTTAGGGTTTTTGAATGGGCGGTATAAACCCGTTCAATGAGTCCTTACAGTTAAAGATTTCGATTGTAAGGTTGCCTCAGGCGCTGCTTTCCCTTGTCAACCATGCTGCCAAGCCTATACCAGGCGCAGCGAAATTATTGTTTTAAGAAAAAGCTAGGATTATTCATCGTGAAGAAAGAATTTATTACCTCACAGCAGCTGCTGGAAGATTCCTTTAATTTAGCCATTCAAGTGTATGAAAGCGGCTATCGCCCGAATTATATCGTGGGCGTATGGCGCGGTGGCGCGCCGGTCGGAATTGCTGTGCAGGAGCTATTGGATGTTCTGGGCCTAGAGTCCGATCACATTGCGATCCGAACGTCATCTTATAGCGCCATTGGTGAGCGTAGCCGTCACGTTAAAGTTCACGGTTTGACCTATCTCATTAAACGTCTTGAAGCTGAAGACTCGCTGTTGATTGTCGACGATGTTCACGATTCTGGTTTGAGCATTGAGCAAACGATTATCGATTTGAAGGAAGCGTGTAAGAAAAATGCGCCTGAAATTCGAATTGCCACGCCTTACTTTAAGCCCAAAAATAACAAGACCGATCGCATACCCGATTATTATGTTCACGAAACAGATGAATGGCTGGTGTTCCCCCATGAATTGCACGGCCTGACAGAGAAAGAGATTGTCGAGCATAAACCAGAGCTGATGCCAATTGTTGATAAACTCGTGAAGTTGAAAGGTAGACAGCTGTAGCTTCTCATTTCTAAATGTTAAGCATGGATTATGGCTTAATTGCCTCTTATCGAATTATGAATTTCGTAAAATGACGACAGCCTATTCGTTAGGTTGTTGTTCATGCGGGTTCCCTCACCCCGACCATCAAAAAGGTTCATCATGTTAAGCTCTACACAGGTACGATTATCTCAGACGTTGGCGATTCTAGTTGCGTCTCACATTGTTATTATCGCGGCCAGTAATTATCTGGTTCAGTTGCCCTTTCAGTTGTGGGGTTTTCACACGACTTGGGGGGCTTTCAGTTTCCCTTTGGTCTATTTGGCAACGGATCTAACCGTTCGGATTTATGGGGCCGAAATGGCTCGGCGTATTGTTTTTTTTGCAATGCTACCGGCGCTGTTACTGTCCTATGTCATTTCGGTTTTATGGTTGCAAGGTGTGTTTGTCGGTTTCGAAGGGTTTAGTCAACTCAATACTTTTGTTGCACGTATCGCATTAGCGAGTTTCACCGCCTATCTTTTGGGGCAGCTGATGGATATTCGGGTGTTTGACTATTTTCGTCGCGAAGCTCGTTGGTGGGTGGCGCCAGCGTGTTCTACGATCATCGGCAATATGGTGGATACCGCTGTATTTTTCTCTGTCGCATTTTATGCCAGTAGCGATCCGTTTATGGCCGAGCACTGGGTCGAAATAGCGGTGGTGGACTTTGGGTTTAAGGTGGTCGTGAGTCTATTGTTGTTTCTTCCAATCTACAGGCTCTTGCTGAATCGTTTGTCTGAAAAACTCAAGAGCAGGCTCTAGCCTGATCTTGAGCAATATTACCAGTGGGCAAAAAATCCGTGGCAGCGTTAGCTCATTCGTAATGCCAAACTCTCATATCAATCTTGGTAATAGTAATTGCCGAGATTGATGTCTAAAGCAGCTCCTGGTGTTTGATGTTCGTTATTCTATTCTAGACACACAATGCACAACCTGATCGCAAAGGTTTATTGGCAGTATGTCTATCGCATTACTCAAAATAACGCTGCGCCAATTGTTTGGCTGATTGCTTATGTTCGTGTAACAGCTCATCCATGTCGAGCTCAGGGATAACGCCATCCTTAACGCGCCATTGACCACCCACCATGACATGATCGGCCTTGTGCGCACCACATAAAATCAGAGCCGCTAGAGGATCGCCATGACCGCTAAAGCGCGCTTCGTCCAAATTATACAGCGCCAAATCGGCTTGCATACCTACCGCGATATCGCCAACGTCGCTACGGCCCAAGCAACCGGCCGAGCCTTGCGTTGCCCAGCGCAGGGCGTCGAGGTGGGAAACATTCTCTGCACCGTCTTTAAGGCGCTGCAACAAGAATGCCATGCGTACTTCTTGAATCATATTGGAGCCGTCGTTGGACGCTGAGCCATCTACGCCAAGTCCCAGCGGGCTACCGGCATCCTCCAGTGCTGAAGCCTGACAAATCCCTGAGGCCAAAATCATATTTGAAGATGGGCAGTGAGAAATACCAACGCCATCTTTACCTAATCTTTCAATCTCTTCTTGGTCGAAGTGAATACCGTGAGCAAGCCAGGTTTTGTTATTCATCCAGCCGACACTTTCCAAATAATCCAGTGGGCGTAAGCCAAAGCGTTCGCGGCAAAAGTCAGTTTCATCATGTGTTTCGGCAAGGTGGGTGTGTAGGTGCACATTGTGTTTCTGGGCCAGCGCTGCCGAGGCTTTCATAACCTCTGGGGTTACAGAAAACGGAGAGCAGGGCGCCAAAGCAATTTGTATCATTGCGCCTGCTTCGGGGTCGTGAAATTCTTTGATGACACGCTCACTGTCGTCGATGATGGCCTGCTCGGTTTGGATTGTGGTGCGTGGCGGTAAGCCCCCTTCATCTTCACCCAAGCACATTGATCCTCGGGTGACTGTCATGCGAATGCCTAGTTCTTTGGCGGCATCAACTTGTATGTCGACGGCATTTTCTAGTCCTTGAGGAAACAAATAATGGTGATCGGCCGCTGTCGTACAACCCGATAACAACAGTTCTGCCAACGCTAAACGGCTTGACCAGTGAATTTGTTCTGGTCGTAAGCCCGCCCATACGGGGTATAGACTTTTTAGCCAAGGAAATAAAGGTTTGTCTAGCGCGGTTGGGAAAGCGCGGGTTAATGTTTGATAAAAATGATGGTGAGTATTGATTAAACCGGGCAGCACTACCAGCCGGGAAGCATCGAATGTGGTATCGATAGGGGTGATGGGTTGTTGATTTTTGGTAACCAGTTCAACAATTTTATTGCCACGTATAACCAATCCCCCTTCGCAGTTTGAAGGGCTACTACTATTACTCTGATTGCTGTAAATAGCCAGTGGGTTTTTGATCCAGAGAGTAGCGTCTGTAGTCTTAGTCATGTTTATTTATCTTACCTTTTGAGTTGATCCAGTGACCAATGGCTTGTCGCTCACTGTCAGTCATGTTTGTTTTATTCATGAATGGCATATCGTTGGTGTTGACAGTTCGAGCCATTATACGCGTGGACCACTGTTGGACTTGCTCGGCACTGTCTAAGATTACGCCTGCGGGAGCTACCGTGAATACCTCATCACTGGCTTTTTCTGAGTGACAGCTACTACAGCGTTGGTTAATGATGGCCAGCGCTTCTCTGTCGCTGATAATAGCTTGCCCGATGATCTTTTCTTCGCGATCTGTCGCTTCATTTTTACTGGTGTTTTGACTGGGCATCGGAGCCATTAGTGCAGCTAAGATCAGTGTTGCAATGATCGGCCCAATAAGCAGTGCAGGCTTAGTGATGTTCTTATGTCGCAGTACAAAAAATTGCCTTACGCATGCGGTTATACCGGTAATCGCCAATAAAATAAGCCAATTGTATTCGTGCGAGTAGGTCATCGGGTAGTGATTGCTGATCATAATGAAAAGCAAAGGTAAGGTGAGATACGTATTGTGCGTGGAGCGCAGCTTGGCTTTAGCCCCCCATGAGGGGTCAACACTACCGCCCTCAGTAATCGCTTTTACCAGCGCTCTCTGGGACGGCATAATAACCGCAAAAACATTACCGACCATCATAGTACCGATGATTGCACCTATGTGAATGTAGGCTCCTCGGCCGCTAAATAGATGGGTCAAGGCATAGCTAGAGGCCACCAGTAAAGCTAGCAAGATAGTGGTGATCAGAGTCGGGTTGTTGGCCAGTTTACTGTTGCAGATAAAGTCATAAAGAAACCAGCCAGCGATGATAAAGGCGAGACCTATAGTGATTGCTTGGGTGGCGTTTAGATCCGCAACACGTTTATCAATAAGATACGCATCAGCGCCGAAATAATAGACAGCGGCCAGTAATAGCATACCCGTGAGCCAAGTTGTGTAAGCTTCCCATTTAAACCAGTGTAAGGTATCAGGCATTTTCTCTGGGCTCATTTGGTATTTTGCCACCTCATAAATACCGCCACCGTGTATGGCCCAAAGATCCCCCTTGATACCTTTTTCACGTTTCCACTGGGGAGGTTCTTCTAGGTGGTTGTCGAGCCAGACAAAGTAGAAGGATGCTCCAATCCAGGCGACACCGGTTATGAGGTGTGCCCAGCGTACGATGAGTTGTAGCCAGTCAAAAATATAGGCTTCCATTGATTTCCCTTGTTGTAAATTACTATCTAACGGCTTCGTAAGATGTATATTGCGAGTTTCGTGTGCCTTCCCTGAGGGATTTCTATTACCACAAAATCTACGCGTTGTTCATTGAGGTCAAAGCTCTAGCGTTTATGCACTAACTTTCCTGCCGCATAGGTGGCTTGAATGGCTCTGTCATCCCCGAGCATGGCAAAGACATATAGCGTCTCGAATAGACTTTTACACTGTTGCAAGCGAAACTCCATCAACGGTGTACAAGCTTTGTCTAAGACAATAAAGTCGGCTTCTTTTCCGGCTTCAAAATTTCCGATATCGTTATCCATATCCAACGCTTTTGCGCCGCCGAGCGTTGCTAGATAAAAACTCTCGAAAGGCGATAGCTTGTCGCCGCGCAGCTGCAGAACTTTGTAAGCTTCATTCAACGTTTGCAAAATTGAAAAGCTGGTGCCTGCCCCGACGTCGGTGCCTATGCCTACCTGAATGTTTTGCGCGTGGGCCTTGTGTAAGTCGAACAAGCCACTGCCGAGAAATAGGTTAGAGGTAGCGCAGAATGCAATGTTGCTTTTTGTTTCTGACAAACGCTGCCATTCTTCGTCTTCTAAATGAACGCAATGAGCAAAAACACTGCGACGACCCAACAGGCCTGCTTGGTCGTAAGTGTCCAGATAGTTACTGCATTCCGGGAAGAGTGATTTTACCCATTCGACTTCTTGAGTATTCTCCGAAAGGTGGGTGTGCATATAAACATCGGGAAACTCTTGTAATAGATCTCCAGCTTTTTTCAGTTGCTCGGCGGTTGATGTCGGAGAAAATCTCGGTGTAACGGCGTAACCTAAACGGCCACGATTGTGCCATTTTTCGATCAAGGATTTGCTGTCGGTATAACCACTTTCTGCGGTGTCTGTTAGCTCGGATGGGGCGTTGCGATCCATTAGTACTTTGCCGCAGACCATGCGCAGATTCCGATTCTCACAAGCCTCAAAGAATGCCTCGACTGAACTTTTGTGCACGGTACCAAAGACCAAGGCGGTGGTAGTGCCCGCGCGCAATAGTTCATTTAAAAAACGTTCGGCAATGGCGCGAGCATAATGAGTATCTTCGAATTTCTTTTCGGTAGGGAATGTGTAGGTTTCTAACCACTCCAGTAACTGCTCACCGTAAGCGGCGATCATTTCTGTCTGTGGGTAGTGTATGTGTGTGTCGATAAACCCAGGGGTAATAATAGCGTTGGGGTAGTGCGTTACTAGAACCTCCGGTGGCAGCGTTTTCAGTAGCGTTTCAGCATCACCCAGTTGTTTAACCCGTCCGTCTTCGATAATGAGTAAACCGTCTTCGAAAAATTCATAGGCGTTTTCAGACCTATCTCTGGGGTCGTCCAGAAAGTGCATTATGGATGATCGGTAGGCGTTAATCATGAGCTGGAAGCCTCGGTGGTTGGATTTTCCAGAATGATATGGCGATTGATGCGGACCTCATCGCAGTTGTTGCCATTACCGCCACGATCGATCACCAAGAAATCGCAAACCTGATTGAGGCATAGGCAGTAGTGATGCCATGTACCTTTGTGATAATTAACACCTTGGTGCGGTTGTGCTAAAAATACTTGCAGTTGATCACTGTTCAGCTCGCCTGCCTTAGCCACTACCACCAGATAGGGTTGACCGCTTAGCATGGTGAACGATTGACTGCCCAGAGGATGCCGCTCCATCATTTCTATTTTAAAAGGCAGTTTAATCGGCATTGAGCGAAAAATATTGATGATTGGGTAGCCGCCCTCATCCATGGCATCAACGCTGGCCAGCTTATGATAACGCTCTGTTAGGCCATTATTGATAGGGTAGTGCTGATGTTCGTCTCGAATTTCGATCACATCACCAAAAGGAGCAAAAGCCTCAGCGGTTAATGGCTGCGCAGATAGACGTAAGGTCTCCATTAACTGCCCCGGTAAGTTGAGTAGCCGTAAGGCGAAAGGAGTAGTGGAATATGGTAGTGTTGGCCGTCATCACCGATTCTAAACGTGACGTCAGCGTAGGGGTAAAACACCTCGCCATTATGTATTTTCAAGTACGCAGCAGTTTCAAAATGCATGCGATAGGTGCCTGCCGGCAAGGTGATCTCAGGGCATAGATTAGGTAATCGACCATCTTCATTGGTGGTGCCTGAGCCCAGAGTTATCCATTGCTCGTCAACTTGCTGGCCTAATGTAATGTGTATGCCTTTGGCGGGTAGGCCGCGAGCGGTGTCGAGTACGTGTGTCGTAATCTGACTCATGGTGTCATCCTTTATAGTGGTGTTAGCCAAGCAGTTTTTCGAGGCGAAGCTGAAAAATCTTACGTTGTTCTTCGGCGGCATTTTTAACTTCAAGGTCGCGATTGTTAGGTAATCTCTCTTCTAAAAGATCTAACATCTGCTGTGCACTCTTTCCGGTGGCACAGACGATAAAGATAAAGCCAAATTTATTCTCGTAATCACGATTGCCCTTAGCCAGTGCGTCTATGACGCTATCATTGGCGTCATTGACGCTAGATTGCTCACCTGCAGCCAAGCTTTTTGTACTGGCGTATTTTGCTTTAAGCGAGCTAACGTCGCCAATTTTTGGGTGACCCTCAAATGCTTGTAGATAATCGGCATTGGTTAGATTTAGCCAATTCAGATCGGCCGCTTGGCTGAGTTCTTTTGCATTGCTGAAAGGGCGTGCCTTGATCATGCGCTCTACCCATCGTTGGCTGGTACAACACTGTAATAATTGATGTTGCGCTTGTTCGATGCTGGCGTTGTTTAGTCTATCTAAGCTCATGCTGTGTCGCTCGCTGACCAATTTGGATGACCGAATATACGTAAGCGGCTAACACCGCCATCGGGGAAAATATTCATTTTTATGTGGGTGAATTCAGCTGTGGAATCAACGCTTATCTCGCTGATAAAAAGATGTTCCTGATCGGCGTATAGCTTGGTGATTGGCAAAATGGTTTGCCACTCGATATCCTCTGCTTCAATATCTTGTCGTTGAGTCTTGGTGGCTAGCAGTGAGAAACGATCGGGAAAGTTGCCCTTGAAGTGCGCGGTATCGACAATAATCTTTCGAATGCTACCCTGTAGACCCAGTTTCACAATACACCAGTCGTTATTCTGATCGCGGCGGCGTTTTGTTTCCCAGCCATCGCCCATATTGATACCAGGGTAGGGCATGAGTAGGTTACTGGGGGAACTGTAAAACTTATCGCTGCAGGTTAAGCCACGACCGCCATTGACCACGCTGGCCAGATCAACCAATTCACCGTCAATGTAGTGGTTCTTATTAGCTTTCGCTTCACCGTACGCTCGCAATCGAGCGACACCGCCATCGGGATAAATATTAAGGCGCAAGTGCGTCCAAACCTGATCTGCTAGCTCGCAGGGCTCCAAATCAAACAAGTGTTGTTGGTGTGGCTGGGTTGGAGATTTTTTCAGCAGTTCGAACCACTCGGTATCATCATCGATTTCACCAGTAACGTTGGCGGCTTCTATTGAGACGAATTCGGGGGCATTTCCGCGAAAGTGGTTGGTGTCTACATCAAAACCGCGTATGACGCCGGCAATGCCTAAGCGCAAAATGCACCAGTCGTGCTCGAGCCCTGAGGGGCGAACGCGGTCGTAGCTTCGACGCGATTCCCAGCCGTCCATCCACTGGCCTGTCTCAACAAAATACCCCGCTTTAAAAATGCCACGTCCGTCATTGACGAGGTTGGTGCAAGGCGCAAACCATTCGTCACTGCAAGACAGGGCTTTACCTCCGACTTTTCTACCGAGTAGGTTGATATAGCGCGACGCTAAACGATCGTCGTGAGTCTGTTCTTGGGGGGCTGATAGCGGATCCATCGATTTTCCTACTGTTATCGTCGTGCGTTAGTCGTGTGTGTGCAGAATAGGCTCGCCCAGCGGGCTACCGATCATGGCGCCGTCAGAGAAAATGGGTTGGCCTCGTAAATAGGTTTGTTTCACTACCCCGCACACCTCTTTGCCCTCGTAAGGGGTTATTTTATTACGATACATGATGTCTTCGGCCTTGATGGTGTATTGACAGCTATCATCAAACACCACCAAATCCGCGTGGTAACCCACGGCAATTTTTCCTTTCTGTTGTCCCAGCCCGGCGAACTCAGCAGGTCGAGTGGCCATCCAGTCAATCACTTGCTCAAGTGTGTAGCCTTGTTTTTGTGCTTCGGTCCAAATGATTGCTAGACCAAATTGCAGTGAAGATATTCCACCCCAGGCTTTTTCAATATCCCCGGAGTCCAAGTGCTTGAGTTCAGGCGTGCAAGGCGAGTGATCAGAGACGATAAAATCAATACTGTTGTCGGCAAGCCCTTGCCAAAGCCGTTGGCGATTTTCATCCTCACGAATAGGAGGGCAACACTTATAGAGTGTCTTTCCATCGGGAATAGACTCGGCAAATAAAGTTAAGTAATGGGGGCAGGTTTCGGTAGTGAGTTGTAGGCCCGAAGCACGCGCTTTTTCAATGGCTTCGATGGCATCGGCGGATGATAGATGCACAATATGTACTCGCCCGTTAACACCGTTGTCTCGAGCCTGCTCGAGTTGGTCGATCATCATGTCGATGGCGTCGTTTTCCCAGCTACGGGGACGTGAGGCCAAAAATGATTGGTAGCTGGCGCCGATTTCAGCGCTAGGCTGTTGGTCGTTTTCCAGCTCTGCGTGAATCAGGTAGGGGACGTCGTATTTTGCCAAAATTGGAATGGCGCGAGCGATATCTGATGCTTCGACTTGTGGAAATTCGTCGATACCTGAGTGTATGGTAAAGGATTTTACGCCTAATACACCGGCTTTTAATAGCGCGTCGAGATCGTCAATATGGTCAGGCACTACACCGCCCCAAAAGCCACAATCAATCCATAGTTTGTTCTCAAGGCTATCGAGTTTTTGTTGCAGTGCATCAGCTGTACAAGTGACCGGACTACAATTGAGTGGCATGTCGACAACGGTGGTAATCCCTCCGGCAGCGGCGGCGCTGGTGGCGGTATTGAAACCTTCCCACTCGGTACGGCCGGGTTCGTTGACGTGAACATGAGTGTCTACCAGCCCTGGCATGAGAACGTCATCACCCAATTCGACAAATTCAAAAGACTTTGATTCAGGTCGATCTGATTCGAAAGTCGCTGGCATCTGTTCACCATCGGCAATGATGTCGACAATTATTTCGTCTTCGATAATAACCGTGGCGGGTACCAGCTTCTGATCCAATAGGACACGCTGGCTGTGAAAGGCGAGTCGTTGAGTCATAGTGGTGTCTTCTCTGTAGTTGATACTGTTTCGGTATTCGTTGAGGCGTCGTTCGTGTGCTGATCCAGATCCACGCTTAATGGTTTTAGGTCGCGCCATTGTATTCCGCGCCGAGTTTTACGGGTTTCGGCTGACTGTTGATAATCGCTAATAATTTCCCCTGCAATACTGACAGCGACTTCCATCGGCAGCTTGCCTGATACTTGTTCTAGGCCAATGGGGCAGTGAATCTTTTGATACTGGTCGGCGCTAAGTAGCCGCTTTTCGAAGCGCATTTGAAAGCGTTGCCACTTTGTTTGTGACCCAATCAGCCCAATATAGTGAGGGTTGTCGAGTGCCAGCACTGCGCGGCAAATTTCATAATCGAGAGCGTGATTGTGCGTCATGACAATGAAATAGCTATCGGGCGACATTGTTTTGACTTCTGCCTCGGGAGAGTCACTGGTGATTGCGGCTACGTTGTCGGGCAGTTCCTGTGTTAGAAAATTCTCACGGCTGTCTATCCAATCAACATGACAGGGTAAATCACTCAAGATTCTAATCAATGCTTGGCCAACGTGCCCCGCACCAAACAGCACGATATTAATGGCGCTTGGGATAAAGGCCTCAAATAAAACACTGGTTGAGCCTCCGCAGCACTGGCCGAGCTTTGCCCCTAGTGGGTAGTGCTCAATGTGCTGTTGCGGTTTTTTGCTAGCCAACAATTGCGCCGCCTTGGCAATGGCTTGGTATTCCAAATGGCCGCCGCCGATGGTGCCAAAACATTGAATGTCATTATCATTATCACAGCTGACGACCATTTTGGTACCGTTCTCGCGCGGAGTTGAACCGTTGGCGCCTAGAACCGTCAGCAATACATAAGGCAGACGTTGCTTTTCACAGTGATTTACCGCCTTTGGCCATGGGCTATTGTCAAGACTAAATTTCTCTCCGTGGCCGGTATTTGCTGTAGGTTTAGGCATGATCGATGTCCATGCTGTTATCGATATGTTTACTGGGGGCTTTACTGTCGGCTTTGCTATCTGTGTTTTTGGATTGTTGTAATTGCGTGATTGCACGCAAGACTCGCTCGGGTGTCGCCGGTGTATCTAACACGGGGCTAAGGTCATAGTTGGCAATGCTAGCGATGGCGTCGCGCAGAGCAGACCATACAGAAATGCCCAGCATAAGCGGTGGTTCACCGACGGCTTTTGAGTGAAAAATTGTGGCTTCGACATTCGGGCTATTTTCTAGTAGCGCTACATTAAATATCTCTGGCGTGTCACCAATCGCGGGAATTTTATAGCTGGCAGGGGTGTTCGTTTGCAGGCGTCCGTCTTCGCCCCAAACCAGTTCTTCGGTGGTAAGCCACCCCATCCCTTGAATAAACGCGCCTTCGATTTGGCCAATGTCTAAGGCTGGATTGATTGAATCGCCAACGTCTTGCAGTATATCTACGCGGCTAACTTTGTATTCGCCAGTCAAACAATCGACCAATACTTCGGCGACGGCGGCGCCGTTGGCGAAGTAGAAGAAGGGCCGGCCGCTGGCGCTTGCACGATCATAATGAATTTTGGGTGTGCGGTAATAACCCGTGGCCGATAGCGAAATTCGATGTGAGTAGGCTGCCTGTACGAGTTCGGAGAAACTGATGCTGTGTTGCTCGCTGGTGTAGATCCGATTGTTGTGGAAACGAACATCCGTGGCATCAACTTGAAAGTGTTCGGTAGCAAAGTCTACCAGTCGCTGCTTGATCGTTTCTGCCGCATTTTTGGCCGCCATACCATTGAGGTCTGTACCGGAGGAAGCGGCAGTGGGTGATGTGTTGGGAACTTTATCAGTACGGGTTGAGGTCGGCAGAATGGTGTCGATATCAACCTGTAAAACCGTAGCGACAACTTGAGCAACTTTGGTAAACAGCCCTTGGCCCATTTCTGTGCCGCCGTGATTGAGCTGAATGCTACCGTCGGTATACACGTGAATCAGCGCACCGGCTTGGTTGAGGTGTTGAACGGTGAAGGATATGCCAAATTTTAACGGCGTTAATGCGATACCCTTTTTAAGCACGCTATTTTCTTTGTTGAACGCTGTGATGGCTTCGCGACGCTGTCGATAGTTTGAGCTTTGTTCGAGTTGATCAATTAGGCCGGGTAAGATGTGACGCTCTATCGTCTGGCCGTAGTGAGTGGTATCTCGATTACCTTGCGCGCAATAGAGGTTATCTTTTCGTACATCGAGCGGGTCGCGGCCCACAGCGCGAGCGATATCGTCAACAATACCTTCGATGGCGACCATGCCTTGTGGGCCACCAAAACCGCGAAAAGCGGTATTCGATACGGTATTGGTTTTGACGCGATGACCGGTGATCTTGGCCGCAGGTAAGAAATAGGCGTTGTCGGAGTGAAACATTGCCCGATCGACAATCGCATCAGACAAGTCTGGTGAGAAACCACAGCCAGCTGAAAGCTCCATCGCTAAGCCGTTAATAACCCCTTGGTCATCAAAGCCGACCTTATAGTCATTGCGAAAGTGGTGGCGCTTGCCTGTTGCGGTAATGTCGTCGGCGCGAGATAGGCGTATTTTTACCGAACGGCCGGTACGTTGCGCGAGCAAGGCCGCGATAACGGCCCACTGATTAGCGTTAGTTTCTTTACCTCCAAACGCGCCCCCCATACGACGCATATCAACAGTCACTTTGTTGATTGAAACGTTCAACACCTCGGCCACCAGTTTTTGAACTTCAGTGGGATTTTGATTCGATGTAAAGAGCGTGATACCGCCTTCTTCATCGGGGATGGCCAGAGATATTTGGCCTTCTAGATACATTTGTTCTTGCCCGCCAATCTGCAAGCTTCCCTCTAAATTGCGATTCGATGTTAATAGTGCTGCATCGATATCGCCGCGAGCTTGAGTATGGCTGGGGCGCACAAAACTCTGTGATTCAAGCCCCTGTTCGATGGTGATGTCAGCATCGAGTTCTTGATAGTCAATCTGAGCTAGGCGCACTGCTTTGCGAGCAGCGTCATGACTGTGGGCGGCGACGGCGAACAGCGGTTGGCCGTAGAATTGTACCTCTTGATCGACAAAGATTGGGTCGCCGGGAAAGACGGGGCCAATGTCTGTATGGCCAGGAACGTCTGCCAGGGTCACCACATCTACCACACCGGGTGCTGCACGTACGGCCGACAAATCCATGTTTTTGACTTTACCGCGACTGCAGCTAGCAAGCCCAACGTAGGCGTGTAAGCTGTCGGCTGGGGCAATCCGGTCATCGGTATAAAGCGCTTTTCCGGTAACGTGTCTAACGGCACTTTCGTGGGCGATATTGGTATGCACAGCCCCTTTTATTTCATCGCTCTGTGTTTTTTGGGGGGGCATCAGTTCGGGTAGATTACGCATGGTTGATCACCCTCGTAGCGTGTTCGTTTTCCGGGTGGGTCAACTCTAGATGCAAGCGCGTGAGCATGTTTTGGCTCACTTTCAGGCGGTATTCGCTGCTGGCTCGGAAGTCACTAATGGGTTGGTAATCGTTGCTCATCGCTCGTGCCGCATTCGCGATGTTGTCGCTACTCAACGGTTGTTGAAGTAATGCCTGCTCACAGTGAAGGGCACGTTTTGGAATTTCTGCCATGCCACCAAAAGCGATTCGCACACCACTCACTCTATTGTCTTTAAGTGTTAATGAAAATGCACCACAACTGGCAGAGATGTCATCTTCGTAACGCTTGCTGATTTTGTAAGCCCGAAAGACGGAGTTTTTTGCAGGTTTGGGTATGATAATTTTTTCGATAAATTCCGACGCATGGAGTAGGGTCTTTTTGTAACCGACAAAATAATCCTCCACGGCAATCGTTCGAGTCGCATCACCACAACGCAGGACTAATTGTGCATTCATGGCAATCAATAGAGGGGGCATGTCACCGATAGGGGATGCGTTCCCGATGTTGCCCCCAAGTGTTCCCTGGTTGCGAATTTGACGTGAACCAATGCGCTCAATCAGCTCCCGAGCGTCGGGGTAGAACGCCAATAAGGCGGGGCTAAATTCACTGTACGTGGCGGCGGCGCCGATGCTCAGTTCGTTGTCGGTAGTTTCAACGCGTTTAAGGTCGGCGACGCGCCCGGTGTAAATCAGGGTGTCGATTTCACGCAAAAATTGAGTGAACTCGAGTGCTAAATCTGTGCCCCCTGCAACCAGCCGAGCGTTCGGGTGGCGCAGCATAAGCTCGGCCAGATCTTCAAGATGGGTAGGGGCGAAGTATTTTTTGTCATTGTGCACCAGTCTGACGTGATCCTCTTTGTTCATGGTTCTCAGTTGCGTCAGCCACTGGCTTTGCTGCTCGCTGAAGCGATCTTTTGACGGCGACAACTGAGGGTCAAACATTTGCACGGTCGCATCGATAATGGGGCGGTAGCCTGTGCAACGACAGAGGTTTCCACCGAGGGCTTCACTGATCTCGTGGCGGTTTGGGGGGCTATCGTGATTGCGCTCAAGCACAAACATCGACATCACAAAGCCCGGGGTACAAAACCCACATTGGGAGCCGTGGCAGTCAATCATCGCCTGTTGGCTGGGGTGAAGCTGTTCGCCATTAGCAAGGCCTTCAACAGTAATGACATGTTTGCCGTGTAGGTTGGCTAGAAGGGTGATGCATGCGTTAACGCTCTTATAGTGAATATTGTCTTCGTTTGAGTTATCGGCTTGATCACCGGTCTCACTATCTACCTCATTGCTGATTTCACCCACGGCTACTGTGCAGGCGCCGCAATCACCTGAAGCACAACCCTCTTTGGTTCCATTTTGGTTCAGCTGGGTGCGCAGGTGGTCCAGAAGGGTGCTGTTTGGGTCGCAGTGGTTGACCTTCTGGGGTACACCATTGAGCAGAAATTCGAGCATGTAAAAAGTACCTTGTGGGTGTTATTAACAGTCACTATTCATGTTTTTCGCGACATTGAGGGCGATGTAGGTCAAATCTCTAGGCTCGTAAAGAGCCTTGTTGTCTCTCTGTTACAGCCGCGGTCAGCCCGATTTCAATGATCAGTGATACTGCTGTTGCAGATTATATGCCAAAACCTGACATTGTTGTCAGGTTTTTTATTGGATAAGAATTGGTTGTCTAAAGTGGTCTATTTCATGCAGGTGGCGAAGCTATAAAGTTGACATGTATGTCAGCTTATTGACTGGACTGAACGGTCCTATTTAATTTCTTCCGCACGATTGATCATTAGAAGGTTGTTTTATGTCCAAATATTCACCTGTTGACTCTAGTTTAGTGTATGAATTGGATGATCGGCCTTCGGTCTTGGAGTCAATTTTTGTTGCTATACAGCATCTTTTGGCGTCGTTTGTGGGAATTGTTACGCCTTCATTGGTCATCAGCGGTGTCCTTGGCCTTGAGCAGCATTTACCCTATCTGATCAGTATGGCTCTGATGGCGTCGGGGGTGGGTACTTTTATCCAGTCCTACCGGCCTTGGGGCGTTGGCGCTGGAATGTTGTGTGTACAGGGAACCAGTTTTTCCTTTATGGGGGCAATATTAACCGCTGGTTTTTTTGTACGAGAGAAGGGCGGTAGTGACGAAGAGGTATTGAGCTTAATTTTAACTTTATGCTTTCTCGGGTCTTTTGTGCAGATCGGTTTGAGTCAGTTTATTCCTCGGTTGAAGCGTATTGTGACGCCCTTGGTGACTGGAGTGGTGATTACCACCATTGGTATCAGTTTGATAAAAGTCGGTATGACCGATTTGGCGGGGGGGTACGGGGCCGAAGATTTTGGTGACTTGTCGAACCTTGGGCTTGGTTTGTTGGTCATTGTAGTCGTTGTGGTATTGAATATGTCGAGCAATCCCTGGATCCGTTTGTCATCGATTGTTGTTGGGCTGCTAATAGGCTTTTTGGCGGCGCTTTATCTGGGGGTTACCCTGCCGGCTGCGACAGAGGTCTCGAATATCATCGCTATTCCAGAACCGTTCAAATACGGCTTTCATTTTGAGTGGACGGTATTTATTCCTATCGCCATCATTTATGTTATCAGTACGATTGAAACTGCCGGAGATCTAACGGCTAATTGTATTATTTCTCGTCAGCCAGTCGTGGGTGAAGGCTACATAAAAAGAATTAAGAGTGGGGTTTTGGCTGACGGTATTAACTCCATGATTGCGAGTGTTTTTAATTCATTTCCAAATACGACATTCAGTCAGAATTCCGGTGTTATTCAGCTCACGGGGATCGCTAGTCGTTACATTGGGCTGTATCTCGGTGTGGTTTTGGTGTTGCTGGGGTTATTTCCGATAGTCGGTAGTTTTTTACAGCAAATTCCTAAACCCGTTTTGGGCGGGGCAACCCTGGTTATGTTTGGCACGATTGCGGCTGCGGGGATTAAAATCTTATCCACTGAAGACTTGGACAGGCGTAAAGTTATTATACTCGCTGTTTCCTTCGGGTTGGGGTTGGGGTTGGCCATGGTGCCAGATTTACTCGTTAAGGCGCCGCAGTTAGTGCAGAATATATTTAGCTCTCCGGTGGCTACCGCCGGCCTAAGTGCCATTGTTTTGAGTATGTTGTTACCCGAGGAACGTGCGGTATAATCGCTTTTGAGGCAGCGGACCTGCCATTAAGAATGTTAATTTAAGGTTGTGATGATGAGTGTAGAAAGCGGTGTGAGACCGGTACAGCGACAATCTGAAAATAAAAAGCGCGTCGGAAAGATCCGCAAAAAGAACGAACAAATTATCATTGCTGCCGCAGAGATTGAATTTGCTAGTTGTGGTTACGAGGGAGCAACCATTGATAATATTGCCAGGCGTGCGGGGGTGGCTAGAACCAATATTAATTATTACTTTGATAACAAACTCAAGCTCTACGCGGCTATCTTGTCGGGTATTCTAGAGTTGTGGGATTATGCCCTCGATGACTTAAATCCAACGGATGAACCCGCTATTGCATTGAGTGAATACATTCGCTTAAAAGTGGAGTTTTCGCGCTCAAATCCTTTAGCATCACGTATTTTTGCACGAGAAGTACTTTCAGGTGCGCCGCGCCTCAATCAATATTTCGATGGTAGTTACGAGGCCTGGTTTAACGAGAAAGTAGCCGTGTTTGCCGCTTGGGCCGAACTTGGAAAAATGGACCCAGTCAACCCTTCGCATTTAATGTTCTTGATTTGGAGCTCTACACAACACTACGCCGATTTTGAGACCCAAGTGAGCTCTGCTTTAGGTAAGACGGAGTTAGAGGATCAGGATTATGCCATGGCGACAAAAACACTGACTCACATTGTTCTTAAGGGGACGGGCTGCATTAGCTAGCTGACTACTTAATGGTTGGCAGGCTGTATGGCCTGGGTTCTTTTCTCTTTCTCCCGCTGACTTCACCTTTTCGTCTATCTTACTAGCTGCTCCCACCTCAGGCCGTCATTGTTTATGTGCAACGTTTCGCGTGATTGCTTTGTATGGCCAATGTGAGTGGATGATCGTTTAACTTTCAATCTATGTTAAAGGTGAGGCGGTGCTTGTTTAACGCACAAATTGCGTATCTTCAAGGGTCACCGATAGGTGATCTCTGCTCAATTAATCAGCGCTTTGATCCCTCTCAATGCTTAGCCGTTAGGTGTGTGTCGGCTCATAGCGATGAGTGATTGTTAAGGTTTCAGTGATTCAATCCTTGCGTGTTCAGCGTAATAACAGAAAAGTGCAGGCGGTCTATTTTGGGGCGCTTGAGTGTGGGTTTAACTGTCGGTGCACTGTTGTGAGGCTGCTTGGCTGGCTGATAGTCGTTTTGGCGTATATGAAGATCTATCTTGGAGGCCTTCCTAGGTTCCTGTAACAGCGGCCTATTGAATAAAAACGGCGTATTCCTCAAAAACCTGACACGCGTGTCAAGAAGTTGGTATGCAAGTTGCTCAGTATATTTCACGAAAACAATAGGGTCGTTAAAACAACTGATCTTAGTGATCGCCATAAGATGACGACATCGAGAACTTTTTGAACTGTAAACCTTGAGGAAAGCACCATGAAAGCAAAGAGAAATAACAAGTTTCTACTCACTAAGGCGGTAGCACTTGCGGCAGTATCACTTGCCTCGAGCGGCGGTGTTAGCGCTAATGGTGTGGAGAGGCTAGAAGAAATCACTGTCGTGGCGGAGAAACGCTCCGAAAGCCTACAGGATCTTTCGCAGGCAGTGACGGCAATGTCTGATGATGATCTAGACAATAAAAATGTCGGCTCTTTTGTTGATCTCAGTGCAATTGCACCAGGTGTCACTGTTTCCAAAAACGAAGGTTTTAAAACCATTGTATCAATCCGTGGGTTAGGTAACGAAGCTAACCAAAACGCAACGGCAAACCCTTCAGTGTCATTCCACATGGATGGTGTTTATATCGCCTCGCCATTTGCGATGCAAACAGATTTTATCGATGTTGACAGAATCGAAGTGCTGCGTGGCCCTCAGGGCACTCTGTTCGGTCAGAACTCTACGGGTGGTGCGATTAATGTATTGAGTAAAAAGCCAAGTACAGAAGGTTTCTCTGGTAAAGTTGATGCCAGTGTGGGCAATCACAATTTGACGAAGGTAAGGGCATCCGTGAATGCGGCTCTATCTGATGCCGTCGCTACGCGCACCTCTATTTCTCAATATCGTCACGACGGTTATTCAGAGAATGTGATCAATGGTCAGGAACTCGATCAGGCTGATAATATCAGTGCTCGTTCTGATTGGGTGTTTGATGTTTCTGATACCTTGTCTCTGCGTGTGTTTGGCCAGTACTTTAAAGAAGACACCAACGGTGCAGCCATTAAAGGCATCGACGATCCGACCTCAGACGAACGTGAGCTCGCACAAGATACTAAATCCTACTATGGTTTAGAGTCGCAGGTGTATGCCGCTATTGCCGAATGGGATGCGGGTTTCGCTACCGTTAAAACTTTGGCGAGCTGGCAGAAGGACGATATTCATATTGTTCGAGATAATGATCGTCACTCTGATCAATTGAATCCAGAGTATGTTCGCAGCGAGTTTGCACCTGAAAAGAATACTCAAGAAACTAAAACCCTTGAAGTGAATGTTATTTCCAATGAGCCGCTGTTTGGTTCTGTGGACTGGATTGTGGGAGCGTTTTACCTAGATACAGACATCGATGTAAAGATCCGCGAAGACCTTGATAAGAATAATGATGGTATTTTGGCAGGATACGCGACGACTCAACCCGAAGTATTCTTTGGTTCAAGTGAAGTTGGCTTCGTGTCCGATGCGGAGCCCTCGAGAGAGTCTCTCTCTGTTTATGGGCAGGGTACTTATAGTTTCCGCGACGATATGCGCCTAATTGCTGGCTTGCGATGGACCGATGATGAGGTAGAAAGTGAAGTTTCTAACTTCTTTGCATCAACCCCAGATAAGCTTCAGCGCGATACTCAAGAAGTGACCGGTCGAGTAGCGTTGGAATATGATGTTAGCGATTCGTCGATGGCATATGTCTCTTACACACGCGGCTTTAAGCCAGGCGGAAGCAATTTGACTTATGGTAACCGTGTGGGAGGAGCTAATGTCGATCCTGCTACTCCAGCTTTGGTGAACTCAGCCTACGAGGATGAATTTATTGATGCCTACGAAGTTGGTTATAAGTCTGAGTTTATGGATGGCCGTGTACGAACCAACGTTGCTGCATTCTACTATGAATACGACGATTTGCAGTTTCAGGCCACTGACCCTGATCTTTTTGAAGGTGGTGTAGCTAACATCACGGAATCTGAAATCATGGGTATTGAGCTTGAAATGCTGGCATTGATTGGAGAGCACTGGACTTTAGATCTTAAGGTTTCCGCGCTGGAAACCGAGATAACCGATGATTACGAGGCTCTCGATAATGTGCTGCCAGCCTTTGGTGATACAAGTTTGGATCGTTACAATAAGCGTGAAAATATCGAAGGAAATGAATTGGCTAAGGCGCCCAATCTAACCGCTGATATTAACTTGCGCTACGACACCACCTTGGATAATGGTTCGAACTTTAGCGGCACCGTGCAGTACACCTATCGTGGTGGTTTCGCTCAGCGGGTTTTTGATAATCCCGATGTTGATCGAGTGGATTCCTATGGCATCGTTAACTTGACGGCGTCTCTAGATCTTCCGGGAGATCAGTGGGGTTTTGATTTGATGGCAATGAACGTCCTCGATGAAGATGGCGTTAACTCTCGCATGACCGATGTGTTTGGGGTTTCCGCTACGGGTGAACAGTATGTAGCGCCACGCCAGTATATGGCTCGTGTAAGATACTCGTTCTAATTCAGGTTCTCATCGTATTCGTTGATGAGTAAGACCGGTACCCCTTAGAGAAGGGGGCCGGCTTTTTACGTTAACTAGAGGCATAAATCGCCTTCGCATTGTTTGTCTGAAGTATCGACATCTATTGTGCGGGGCCAATAAAAGACCTTTTTTTTGAAGAACTAAATCTGCTGGATACGCAATATGAACTGGTTGGAAGATTTTTTTGGTCTCAAGCGGGCCGGAACGAGTGTACGTACTGAAGTGGTTGCGGGCGCAACGACGTTTTTGGCGATGGTTTACATTACTGCCGTTAACCCCGGTATTCTTTCCGAGACGGGTATGGATTTTGGCGCTGTGTTTGTTGCTACTTGTCTAGCCGCAGCGGCGGGCTCAATTGTTATGGGTGTTATGGGTAACTTTCCCATCGCTCAGGCACCGGGAATGGGGCAGAACGCCTTTTTTACTTATGGCATTGTTTTGGGAATGGGATTCACTTGGCAAGAAGCTCTAGGTGCCGTTTTTATCTCGGGCGTGATCTTTATTGTTCTGAGTGTACTGCCGGTAAGAGAGTGGTTAATTAACGCCATTCCACATAATTTGAAAATGGGAATCTCAGCAGGAATTGGTCTTTTCTTGGGGTTCATTGCTTTACGTAATGCCGGCATTATCGTGGCTAATCCAGTGACTTTTGTCGGCTTGGGTGATGTTACGGTATTTGGTGCTGCGGCGTGTTTGTTTGGCTTTGTGTTAATTTCGGTACTGTCCAAACGCAATATTCCCGGAGCTGTAGTGATTGGCATGCTAGCGACATCGATTCTGGGATGGACTTTTACCGACGCTGAAATCGCCGGTGTAGTGGCTATGCCACCATCGCTTGATCCGGTGTTGATGGAGTTGGATATTTGGGGGGCTCTAGAGCTATCCATGATCAGCGTTATTATCACGATTTTGATTGTCGACGTATTTGATACCGCGGGCACACTGGTGGCGGTTTCAACACGTGCAAATCTACTGGATGAAAAGGGCCACTTACCACGCCTAAATAAAGCATTGCTCTCGGATTCGGGGGCGAGCACTGTAGGTGCGGTGTTGGGAACATCATCGACTACCAGCTTTATTGAAAGTGCTGCGGGTGTCGAAGCTGGTGGTCGAACAGGGCTAACCGCAGTGGTGTGTGGAGTCTTGTTTCTTTTATGCTTGTTCTTTGCGCCTTTAGCGCAGAGCATTCCGGCCTATGCCGCAGCTTCAGCGCTGTTGTTTGTGGCCTGTATTATGGCCCGCAGTTTGGCAGATTTAAGCTGGGATCAATTGGATGAGAGCGCTCCAGCGATGATAGCAGCGCTGGCCATGCCGCTGACCTTTTCTGTGACCGCAGGGATTGGATTGGGTTTTATTACCTATATGCTAATGAAGGTTGTTGACGGTCGCTATCGTGAGTGTCCGTTGGCCGTCTATGCTGGTGCGGCTGTTTTCGCGGGAAAGTTTATCTTTTTGTCCTAAGGGCCTCTAGAGTGTTCAAGCCCTTTCGGATTTGTCAGGTCTACTCTTTAAGGCGTCTTGAGTCGCTGAGCCTACTCATTGTTGAGTGGGCTCTTTCTTTTGGACTGCGGCTAATTGTTCATGTTGGCCAGCTTGTGATGGGTAGGGGTAGTGCCAAGAATATTGTTTGTTTCAAAATCAATAAATCAATAGGGTCAGAGTCGTTGGTTTATGTTGTTGGAATCAATGACTCTGACCCCATTGATTCTTCTTCACAAGCGTTTTTCAAGGCGTTGGAGCAGATAAAACGTCTAGCACAAGACAGCGATAGTGAAGCGTTGAATGTGGCGAGTAGTTTACAGACATTAGCTTTGCCCGAAGATCTTGCTAGTGCAGTCGCTGAAGTCTGTGAAGCGCTGGAGTCTTTTGATTTTGATGCGGCCATTCCTAAAGTTAATGCACTTCTTAATCGCGGTTAAACCCAACGTCCAATTGTAAGAGTGCTCTCCCTCATAATGTTGGTCACTAGGTGAGGAGGGCGCATTGCTCGGTTATTTCGTCAGCATCGTCAGAGAACTTTAATGCGAGCTCTAGCGGATTCGTCAAGTGCAAACGGCCGGAGGTGTGGTCGACGAGTATTATCTCAGGAGAGAATAACTAGGTTGTCTCTTTGTACTTTTAGTCTGTCCGAACAATTGCTACCGCTCTCGTCGCCGTGGTTTAGGGGGCGAAGGCTCCCTCAATCTCGATTGACCTGCTTGCTTACACCCAGTTCAGTGCTTTTTGACGGAGTTGGTTGGTAGAAATATTGCGTATTGCTGTGCTTCTCAATGATACGTTGCAGTGAACCATTATTGTGTAACCTCTGTATCTGCTTATTCAGTATTCTAATCTCTTCATCAGTGATCTTTCCTAGGCCTCGTTCATGCACGATCAGTCTTAACTCAAACGGCTCAATAGATTTGACGATACGCAGAACGTTTGTATTGTCAAAATCTTGTATAGAGGCGCTGTAGAATACAAATAAGTCTATCCGACCCGAAGCCACGGCTTTTAGTCCTTGTAGTGGTGATCTATAGCCAATTGGCGACTTGGGAATATGTATAAAATCTCTCCAGAACTTAACGTTTTTTTGCGGAACATTGATGGATCCTAGTTTCAGCTTCAAAAGTTCCTCCTGCGACTCCAATTCATGGCGCTTGTCCTTTCTACCGATAAATGCCATCGATGGATAGAGGATGGGTGTGGCAATCAATTTGTGTTGGATTTTTTCTCGATGGGATTTGGAGCCCATGCCTTCTATGCTCGAGTATTCTGGATTGCCGAGAAAATAATCAGTACCAAAAGGGCGAAAAGCGATGGAGATATCCGACTGTCTTTGGGAGGCTTTTGCTTTGATCCGGGCGGCTGGGATATAGGCTATTTCTATTTCGCAAGGGATAGCATCGAATATTTCGGCAAGTAATTCTGGAAAGATACCTTCTTGCGCCGTGCCTACTTGATAGAGGAATGGGCGACCGGTATGCCATAAGCTAATTTCTAACGTACACGTGGATTTTTCGACTTCCGCTTGTGCAGACGCACACAGCAGCAGGGAAAGGACGAATAGCCTCCAAAGATAGGTGGTCATGTTCATAGAACTCATAAGCTATGATCTGCCGATGGTGGAAGTGATTCGTAAGATTTCACCTGCAGTGCGGCAGGCGTGACAATAATGTGTATTTTAGACCATATTCGAAGAATAGAAGGCCTGATTTATTACTCAGGATAGGGTTCTTTCAATGGGCATTTGGTTGTAGTATTTAACTAATATTCACATTCTTGAGCGATAGTTGTGTTTTTTAGATTCGAAACAAAGCTTCCTCTATTATTGGCGACTTACTAGTGACTGACAGCGATTTACCGTTCAAACCCAAATCCACGGCTGTGGTAACTCGATACCTATACAGGGTCTTTGCCAATGCGGGGCTGGATTCAGATTTGATATTGGAGCGATGTGGTATTGATTTATCGCTGATTGAGGATTCTGAATACAGAGTGTCACATGAGAAGCTCCTACATATGTGGGAAGTTGTCGGTGAACTGAGTAATGACCCTGATTTCTCGCTACACTTGGCCACCGAAGTGCCGACAGCACCCTTTAACGCTGCAGGTTTCTCAGTGATGACTAGCAAGAATCTACGCGAAATGCTCAGTAGTCTCGAGAAGTATGTGGTCGTGTTTTCCGACAATGGTCGGTTTAAAACCATTGAGGATACTGAGACGGCAAAAGTCGTCATCGATCTCTCTAGTGGGTGGCCAGCAAGTCGACAGCACACTGATTTTTGGCTGGTCTTTTTCTGGCGTAATCTGAGCAGTAATGTCGGCTGGACGCTGCCGTTGCTTGAAGTTGGGTTTCGTCATGATCAACCAGCTGATACCAGTGTCTATGAGGCGGTATTTGGTTGTGATTTGAAGTTTAATCAAGAAGAGAATTATTTTTCATTCCCACGAGTCTATCTTGATTATCAGTCTATTAGCGCAGATCCGGCCATGCACAAGGTGCACGAGAGCCAAGCGTTGAAACAATTGCACGCGTTAACAGAGAGTGGAATTCTCAATAAGGTCAAAAAGGCGGTGTTTCAATCTCTACCTGCGAAAGATATTGAGCTGAAAGACATCGCTGAGCTTCTTAATTTGACGCCTAGAACGGTTCAAAGGAATTTGTCTCGAGAGGGGTCAACCTTTAAAAAACTGGTTGATGAAGCTCGTAAAGACTACACGCTTGCAGAGATTAGAGATACCAGTTTCGCGATATCCGAAATTGCCTATAGATTAGGGTATAAAGACCTCAGTTCGTTTTATAGGGCTTTTAAACGCTGGACAGGAACCACACCCAACATATACAGGGAGCAGAGTCGCCAGGACAGCTAGCCATTGAGCGTCGAGGGTAGAAGGCGGAGCGTCTTGTTGTGCGTTGAGATTAAAAAAACCTCGCCTAGAGAGGCGAGGTGCAAGGTAAAACCAAAATCATGTTACTAGAACTTATTTTGGACCCTTGATGCAGAGAGCTTAATCAACTAAAGGTGTTATCTGGGATCCAACCTTCACAATGGATTGAATATGGCTTTACGCTAAGAACTAGCCCTCCATTTCTGTTGACAGAGTTTCTAGTGGTCGCGGGAACTGTGTTGAGATCTCACTTCCCGGACCAGTATTACCTAGATTAGTTTTATTGATACTCGTATTCGAATGCGGCATCGTCTAGATCAACTTTTGGTAGTTCTTCACGCTCTGACCAGAAGTCCTGCGTGAGCTGCCATTCAGGTTTTTCCCCGCGTTTGGGAAGTAGATGCATCGATCGGGTCAAATAACTTGGATTGAAGTCCTTTGGATCAGACCACGGTAATAGCTTCATATCGCGATCTTCTTCGGGAACTACCGGCGTAACCACTTTTGCGCTCTTTTTGTCCATATGGTTTAAGAGACGACAAACGAAGTCGCCAATTAAATCAACGCGTAATGTCCAAGCGGCTCTAAAGTAACCCATAACCCACGCCATGTTGGGTAGGCCTGTGTACATTATGCCTCTATAGCTAAGGGCTTTCGAAAAATCTTGAAGTTCACCGTCAACTGAGAATTCTATATCGCCGAGTACACAGAGATTAAAGCCGGTGGCGGTGACAATAATGTCTGCTTCTAGATTTTCTCCAGACTTCAGCTGCAGTCCTTTCTCGGTAAAGCCCTCGATCTCGTCGGTTACCATCGAAGCTTTCCCTGCTTTAATGCCATGGAAGAGATCGCCACCAGGTACCACTGCAATGCGTTGACGCCAAGGACGGTACTTTGGAGTAAAGTGCTTGTCGATGTCGTAGTCTTCGCCAAGAATAGACTTAACGCCGTTGAGTAGTTCTTGTTTTACTAACTCTGGCTCTTTCTCCGAGAGGTTAACAATGTCTCGCTGATCCTTCAGAACTGAGCGTCGAACGATGTCGTGAACAACTGCGTCATCGACATCCAGATCTCGAAGTTGATTCGCCAGCAGGCTTTCATTGTCACGCGGTAAAAAGTAGGTAGGCGAGCGCTGCAATACCGTGACATGCTCGCAATCCTCGGCCAGTTTGGGTGCTAGGGTCGCCGCAGTGGCACCGGAGCCGATAATGACGACTTTTTTGCCTTGATAGTCGAGGTCTTCAGGCCAAGTTTGTGGGTGCACGATGGTACCCTGATACTTGCCCATGTCTGGCCACTCAGGCGTATACCCCTCGGAGTGTTTGTAATAGCCCTGACACATCCATAGGAAGTTGGAAGTAAAACGAATTTCCTCATCGGTGACTTTGTTGATAGCGGTAAGAGTCCATAGCTTCTTCTGGTTGCACCAGTTCGCACTCAGTATCTTATGGCTGTATCTGATGTGCTCCTCTAACTGACTATCCTGTATCACTTCATTCAAATAGTTGAGAATTTCCGCTCCACTGGCGACCGGCTTTCCAGTCCAAGGTTTAAAGCGATAGCCAAACGAAAACATGTCGCTGTCGGACCGTATACCGGGGTATTTGTGCATTAACCAAGTGCCGCCGAAGCTCTCCAAGCCTTCGAGTATGCAAAATGTTTTACTAGGGCATTGCTCCTTAAGGTGATGAGCCGAACCAATGCCTGAAATTCCTGCACCGACAATAAGCACATCAAAATGATTGTCGCTATTTTTCTGAACCATGTACTACCTCATATGTATTTGTAGTGTGAGCACGTAATGCTGTCGATACGCCATGACCATTCACTACGATTTGCCCTATCTAGGACGAATTCATTTTTTGGTGGATTTCCAGCTGGCTGAATCTGACTGTTGAGCGATAGGTTCACGCAGGGCCTAGGCCCTTTTCCACCAACAGGGTCTAGACTCGATTTAGATTGAAGGTTAAAAACGAGCTGTTTTATTGAATCAACTTATTTACAGGCGTCGTTATTCTTTGCCATCTCTGAGCGCCATCAGTTGATCGAAGTAGCCGTTGTTTTCGGCCAGCTCATCTACATCAACATGTAGTGCATTTCGCTTGGCAAGATGGCCAAACATCTGAATGCCAAATCCGCCGTCAAGATCGTCGACTATTCGTTTCTTCCACGGACGACGAACAATTTGAGTGGTAAGACGACGAGTGGTTCTCGCTTGCTGCATGATGGTGTCAGCGATTTCTTGAGCACGCTCAAGCAGTTTGTCGCGCGGAACGACTTCATTCACTAGTCCCAACTCGAGTGCTTTTTTCGCGTCAATGGGGTGCCCGGTCAATAGTGCATAGGCCGCTCGTTTAACGCCCAGCAACTCCTGTAGACAGCTGTGAATACCGTCTCCAGGTACCGATCCAATTCCGGCAAAATGGGGGTCGAAGATGACAGTATCTTCACTGCAGATGGTGATGTCGCACATCAAGCATAACTCTGAGTGGAAGCCCGGGCCGTTCATAGCGCCAATGGTAGGTATTTCTAAATCATTGATAAGCGAAGCTACATTGATGCGGCCGTCTTTGTAGGCGTATTCGTAAGCCCAATATTCCAGATCATCAGATTCCAGTTCAAATCCTTCGGGATCAATACTCATCATGAAATGAGGGCCTGTACCGGTAAAAATCATCACTTCGTTGTCTGGGTCGGCGCCGATGGTTTTGAAGAGTTGTCCCACTGAGCGATGGTTTTCAACATTCAATTGAATCGGGCCACCAAGCGTATGCGCTTGAGCTACTATCACGCCATCTTCGCTGCGCTGCAGTTTGTAGTTGTCTTTGAAGATTTCTTGGTAGTCTTCAAACTTTGGAGTATCGATAAACTTCTGTAGTGACATGACGGTGAGTCTCCTGCAATAACCGAATAGGTGTCGTGTCTTGTAAAGATGAGTGCACCATTCATTGAAGGGTACACTCAGAGGTGGTTTGTCGTTAGTAAGTCCAGGTCACGGTCGCGCCATAAGTACGCGGTGCCCCTTGAACGTAGGCGGCTCCATCACTGGTTACGCCGTATGAGAGAAAGTCTTTGTTGTATTCCTCATCGGTCAGGTTCTTGCCCCACAATGAGAGATACCAATGACCATCCATGGACTCAAAGGCGACACTGGCGTTGATCAGGTCCAGATCGTCCTGGCCCGCAGTATTGTCCGGTCCAAAGAATTGTTCGCTGGTGTAGGCGTAGCTCGCGTTGAAGATCAGTTCACCCAGATCTTGTAACGGCGTTACGTATTCGGCAGAAAAATTAAATACATGCTCGGAGGAATACTCAAGCTGGTTGCCTTCGTTATCCAAAGGAATGCCGCTGCCAGGGGTTGGGTCGACATCGGCTAAACAGGCGGCTCCGGTTAGGCTGTTGTCGGTGAATGCATTCTCGCAGTAGGAGTCGAAAGTGGCGTCTATGTAGGCGTAGTTGGCCGAAAGGGTTAAGCCTTCGGTAACCAACGCAGTCACTTCCAACTCGACGCCTTGACTGGTCGCTTCGGCGGCGTTATTGGTCGTGGTCGCACCGGCAGCGTTGACACCTTGTACTTGAAGGTCTTTATAGTCGATGTAGAAAATAGACGCTGCATACTGCAGGCGATTATCAAATGAGGTACCTTTGATTCCCACCTCAAAGTTGTCGGCTTCTTCTTGATCGAAGCTCGCTGTGAGCGCTTCTAGTTCGGTCGCCGGGCCGAAGTTAAAACCGCCGCCTAGAGACCCTTTTGAATAGGTAGCGTAAGCCATGATCTCTGGCGTGATCTGGTAGTTTGCCGTTAGCTTGGGATTGACTTGTGTCCAGCTTTCGTCAATTTCAGCATCGGAGATGGTGGTTTGACCTGCTAGATTTAAACCCACTAATCCGTTTGTTAAGTTGTGAGTGACTTCTTTGGTTTCGTAGCTATAACGCAACCCGAAAACGATATCCAGTTTTTCGTTAACGGTATAAGTACCTTGTCCATAGAGCGCATAGGTATCGCTTTCGAGGTCCATTTCTTGAACTTGAGTTTCATCAAATGGGCCGTCGAAACCTGGAGGAAATCCAGGAAGAGTCACGCGGAATTGCTCTTCACGATCACCTTCATCATGAAACAGGTAGAGCCCTGCGGTCCAAAAGAGATCTCCATCGAAGGTGAAGATTCCCCCATCACTTGATGAAATACGAAATTCCTGGCTGATTGACCAAGAGTCGTCTTCCGCTGTATTAACAACGCCCAAGGTTGAATAGATAGGAGTGTCGCCGGGCGCCCAGCCCGGGAAAAGTGGGGCGATATCGTATTCGAAGGTGTTGTCTGAGTTATCGACGTCTCGAGTAAAAGAGTTTTCTATTTCACGATAGCCCGTGATGCTCTCGAATATGAAGTTGTCGCCGGTATAGCTCGCCTTTAGTGAAAACCCTTGATTGATCTGGGAGCTTTCGCCATCTTCATCTAAGGTCACTTCGTAGACATCTTTGGGGGAGGAAACACTGCCGAAAGCGCCGCCAGCGTTTAGACCATCAAATCCGGTAGAGCCGATGATATGCAATGCCGTTCCAGGATTGGATGGGTTTTTTTCGTAGTCCAAAATGGCTCGGATATCCCAGTTCTCGCCTTCGCGCAATAATGTGGCCCGACCGAAGTAGCTCTCTTCCACAGACAGTTCATTGCCAGTGGTAAGGTTATCAGTAAAGCCATCGCGTTCATTAGTACCGCCGATGAACTTTCCGGAAACGTTTTCAGAAATAGGGCCACCGATTAGAAATCGAGTTTGGCGAAGATCGTAGTTACCCGCTTTCACAGAAATCTTTGATTCGAGGGTATCGCTTGGCATTTTGCTGTGAACATTCAGGGCTCCGGCGATAGCGTTCTTGCCGTAAAGCGTGCCTTGTGGCCCTCGTAAAACCTCCACGCGATCAAGATCAAAAAACGCCATATCCATTGCAGCACCGCGGGATACATAGACATCATCTACGAATAGCGCCACTTTGGGGCTGGCTGCAATATTGTCTCTCACTGATCCGCCGATTCCGCGAATAACCAGCTTCTGTTCGCCGAGGCGACCGCTGCTGATTTGCAGGCCGGGTGCGGCCGTAGTGAGATCTTCTGTTCTGGTGATCTGAGCTCTCTCAATCTTCTCGCCAGATACTGCAGAGATAGCCAGAGGGATGTCTTGCAAGCTCTGTGAGCGCCGTTCAGCTGTGACGACAATCTCTTCTAGCGAAAACGCAGCACCACCATCAGCTTTCGTTTGGGCTGAAGCGGTTGCACTGATAAGGGCGCTACTCGCGATCGCCATGGTTAACGTGTTACGACTAAAGGGTTTCATTTTTATCTCCTCAAGTGTGCCGAAAATAATGTTCTTATAAGTTTGATCGTAAAGTTTGCTGGCACCAGAAAACTGTACGCCTATCTCCGGCTTTTAGGGTTCGCTCAGGCTGACATATGTTTGTCAGAAGACGACAACGGCCAGGTTCGTTAATGCTAATGATCGAGATGTCGAGTGCCCTCAGTTATTGAAAGGTCGCTAGATCGATTACTGTATCCCCCTGTGACAAGTATAGGCTTGATCCGCAGTGGGGCTTCTTTCGGGGGCCTCCTGCCTACTTGTCGGTTAGTAAGTGAATCGGGGGCTAACGGCCTAGGTCCTAACCCGTTAGGCGCCGAGTGAGCTGTCGCTAGAGACTAGGCAGCAGACTACAGCTAGCAGGGTCACGCCTATTAGATGTTGGGGTTAATGAGGGCAGGCAGGGGGTATTGATCGTTCGACCAAATCCCATCTCAGGCCAACGCGCAACAAGTCATATAGATGTTTGGCATATGTGGTTCAGCTGTTGCTCATCTATCGAATAACGCCACGCTTTCCCGCAGTCCGCAGTCCGCAGTCCGCAGTCCGCAGTCCGCAGTCCGCA
>CERE01018114.1_pt1 | contig 30198 bp, 23 predicted proteins | sample 530911 | NCBI WGS metagenome assembly CERE01 (sample SAMEA2621092, study PRJEB7988) | marine metagenome | biome: marine biome (ENVO:00000447); feature: mesopelagic zone (ENVO:00000213); material: "saline water (ENVO:00002010), including plankton (ENVO:xxxxxxxx)" | depth 800 m
TCAGTAAGGTAGTTAAAAAACCCCGCCTTTGCGGGGTTTTTTGTTTTAAGCATGTTTAAATATATACCCAAGTGTTTTTATGCTCAGTGTGCTCTATAGGCCACTTAGGTATATAATAGAGTTATTAACAAGCCAATCCCTAAAGTGAGTAATCATGAAGTTTGTAGATGAAGTAGAAATTCGCGCAGAAGCTGGTGACGGTGGCAGCGGCATCGTGTCTTTTCGTCGTGAGAAATATGTTCCAGATGGTGGACCTGATGGCGGTGACGGTGGAGACGGTGGTAGTGTTTATCTACAAGCTGATGAAAACTTAAATACCCTTATTGACTATCAATTTGAGCGTTTTCACAGAGCAGAACGCGGTACAAACGGTCAAAGCCGTAATTGTACGGGTAAAAAAGGTGAAGACCTGATCGTTAAAGTGCCTGTTGGTACACGTATTATTGATGTTGATACACAAGAATCATTAGGGGATTTAACCCAAGATGGTCAACGAATTGTGGTTGCAAAAGGCGGTTTCCATGGCTTGGGGAATGCGCGTTTTAAATCAAGTACTAATCGTGCTCCACGTCAAAAAACACTTGGCACACCGGGTGAAGTACGTAACCTTAAGTTAGAGCTAATGCTACTGGCTGATGTCGGCTTACTAGGCTTACCAAATGCAGGTAAATCAACCTTTATCCGCAGTGTGTCAGCTGCAAAACCTAAAGTAGCTGATTATCCATTTACTACGCTGATTCCTAACTTAGGGGTTGTTCGTCCTGAAGCAAACAAATCATTTGTAATTGCTGATATTCCAGGTTTGATTGAAGGCGCGTCAGAGGGTGCGGGATTAGGTATTCGCTTCTTAAAGCATTTAGAGCGTTGTCGTGTGCTTTTACACATTATAGATGTAATGCCAGTTGATGGCTCTAACCCTGTTGATAATGCATTTGCAATCATCAACGAGCTACACCAGTACAGCCCTAAGCTTGCTGAAAAGCCACGCTGGTTGGTATTTAATAAAATTGATTTATTGCCTGAAGATGAAGCCAAAGCCTTATGTGAGCAAATTGCAGAAGAGTTGGGTGAGTCTGAAAATATTTACAGTATTGCTGCAATTAATAAATTAAATACGCAGCCATTAATTCACGACATCATGACGCTACTTGATAACATGCCTAAAGAGAAGTTTGTTGAAGTGGCAGACGAAGAGGTTGAATTTAAGTGGGATACCTACCATCAAAAAGCCACTAAAGGCGATGATGATGACTGGGATGATTGGGATGAAGATGATTACGACGTAGAAGTTGTCTACGAGCGTTAATAATTGTTTATATTTAAAAGGAGCTAACGCTCCTTTTTCTTTGATTAATAATAAAGTATTGGGTATTTAGTGTGATAATTTCAATGATTGCAGCAATGGCAAATAACCGTGTCATTGGCTTAGATAATAAAATGCCATGGCATTTACCTGGTGACCTTCAGCACTTTAAAAAAGTAACCTCTGGTAAACCCGTTATTATGGGGCGCAAAACATTTGAATCAATAGGCCGACCGTTACCTGGGCGACGTAATATTATTATTACTCGTAATAAAGACTATCACGCATCAGGAATTGAAACAGTAACCACACCAGAAGCTGCACTTGAGCTTGTTAATGATGTTGCAGAGGTGATGATAATTGGTGGCGGAAACATCTACCAGCAGTTTTTAGCGCAGGCGCAGCGCTTGTATTTAACCTTTATAGACTTAGATGTTGAAGGGGATACACAATTTCCTGATTATAAAAGTGTTGCAAACTGGCAAATTGAAGATGAAATGTTGATGACGCCCGATGATAAAAATAAATATAGTTATAAGTTCGTAACTTTGAATAAAGTTTCTTAACATTATTGCGAAAATCTGAGCGTGTTGGTACAATATTAAACAGTCGAGTACGAAAAAAGTATTAATATAGGGTGTCCAATCAATGATTAAATTACCAAAGCTAGTTGTAATTGCTGCTATTGCAGCGGGTTCGTTCGCTTATACTGCGCCTGTAAGCGCTGATGATCAGTTAGCTGTTTCAGTCTGTGAATACATTGCCGCTGATGATAAAAATCGTCTGCGTAGCAAACTAAAAAGTTCACGTGTGAAAGTACGTAATATCTATGATGCAGTTTTCTGTAATGGTAACAACTTATTGCGTCACGCTGTTGCAAGTAATGCGGTTGATACGGGTGAGTACATTGTTAAAAACTTATCAAAAAGCTCACTTGAAGATGGCGCAGATATCGCTTGGGCAGAGGCAAATCATGCTGGTTCAGCTTTAATACCTATTATTAAAGACCGCGCAGGCCTTTAATTAAAAGCTTAATTTAAAAAAACCGCGTTTATACGCGGTTTTTTATTAGTTACCTAAAACATCCTTCCATTGAGCCTTTATCTATCTCTCAATACACCTGACTATTACCCTAATTAAGTCTTTTACATAAAAATGTCATAAAAATTCAATACTCTGTATGAATGTCACTTTTGAGATATGTTTATGCGTGTATCATTTTTTACCCGTCTTTTAGCTATTTTATTAACGTTAGCCAGTGTGTTGCTCGCCGCTACCTTGTTATGGGCAAGTCATACATTACTAAAAATTCAACAACAAGATATTGCTTATAGCCAATTAAAAAATACCATAATGGTCGATCTTGCTGGCCTTTTAGAAGACTACTTGGCACGAGGCAATAGCCAATACCTGACGCAATCTTCAGCTTTAATTGAGCAACTTAAAGCGCAGCAGCTAACTGTACTTCCCTCTGAGTTAGAAGTGCGCCTTTCAACACAGCTATTTTCTCTAAATAAAGACATTAACGGTAAATACAGAGCACTAGGAAAGCTCTCAGGTAACGAAACTGCGCTTTTAGACAATGCACTGAGACAAATGGCGGGCTCAGCGTCATCGCTTATAAATTATGTACAAAAAGCATCAACTCAAAGTAGCCATGCTCTAAGCTACAATAAGTTGGCGAGTGATTATTATAGTGAAGTGGTTAATTTATCTTTATCGACCTATCAACTGCTAAATGATTACCAGCCTGAAATTGAAAAAAGCCTGCAACAAAGCGTAAAAAATTTAAACTTACTCGCTGCAAAAATTGCACAGTTGCCTAATTTAGGAGTGATGACTGAGGTTGATGAATTTGCTTTATTTGTAGATGAGGAGCCAGAGGATTTGGCTGCTGATATAAAAGCGGAGTTGGTGAGTTGGCCTAAGCGCTATTTACGTGATTTAAGCAGTACTTTATCGCAAGCAAAGCAGCGTAATTCTGGAACGAATGAGTTACGTGAACAAATTAGCGTGTTATCAAAAACAGTGATTGAGGCAGAGCAAACATTAAAAGCGCAGCAAGATACCGTTAAACAACAAGTATTTTGGGTGTTTGGAATTGCAATAGGTGGTTTAGTAATATTAGCTTTTGGTGTTTATTGGGTGCAACGTAAACAGGTTTTACAGCCTTTGCGGCAACTACGAGATGGGTTTGCATTTTTAATCGAAAGTAATGAGTTAAAAAATATTACAGTGAATAATCCTAAAACAGAGGTTGGTGAAATAGCGCAGTATTTTAACCTGTTAATTGAGCGCCAGCGTCTGGAGGCGCAAGAAAGAGCGAGTATGCTTGGTGTCGTTAGTGACTTCATGGAGCAAATGAGTGAGCATTTAGAAAAAATAGGTACAAAAAGTGCGACTAGCTACGAACAAGTTGTTAAAAATGAAAGTTTACTAGTAAATATTCAACATATAGGTGAGCAGGTTAATCATATTAACGCTCAAGCTGCTGAAAATGCTCAAAGTACTTATGAGGCAATGCAGCAAAGTGTTGGTTTTGCTAAAAATATGCTTAATGCGAGTTCTGATACACAGCAACGTATTGAACAAGGTATGCACAGTGTGCAAGAGTTACTGAGCGGCGTACAAGGAGTGAGTAATATAATAACGGTTATTCGCACCATAGCTGAACAAACCAATTTATTAGCACTGAACGCTGCAATAGAATCAGCAAGAGCCGGTGAGCAAGGCCGAGGTTTTGCGGTGGTTGCTGATGAAGTAAGGCAATTAGCCATGCAAACCCAAGGTTCGTTAAAAGAGATTAACGATCAGCTGGCGTTATTAAGTGAGAACTCTCAAATGGTCTATTCACAAATTAATGCGTTAACTGAGGATGCACAGCTACAAACCGAAAATGCCCAAGAGCTTCAAGCAAACTCTGAAGGGGTCGCAAATAATGCTCAGCAGGCAAACACAGTTGCAGTTGAAGCAATGGAGCTTGCAAAACAGCAAAGCAATTTCCTTAGTGACTTTACTCAGTCAATGCATAATATGAAAAGCCAAGTAAATGAGTCGAGTGAGTTGGTGTCTGATATTCGCTCGCAGCTAGAGCTGCAAATGGCAACAATTAAAAAGGGATTGGGTTTAGACAGTGATGCAGTTTAATCTCGGTATAAACTCGAAACCGTAAATATTAACCTGTATGCTAAAAGTCTACGTAATTACCCAAAGGATTTAACATGATTGAACAAGGTCAAACAATACCCGCAGTTAGTCTATCTAAGCTAACCGATGACGGTATGCAAACACTGACAAGCAATGAATTATTTGCAGATAAAAAAGTCGTGTTATTTGCAGTTCCAGGCGCTTTTACACCAACGTGTTCGAATGCTCATTTACCCGGATATATTAGCTTGGCTGATAAAATTAAGGCCAAGGGAATTGACGCTATTTATTGTGTATCGGTAAACGATGCATTTGTGATGAAAGCGTGGGGTGAGTCACAAAATGCAGAGCATATAGATATGCTTGCAGACGGTGATGCTAGTTTTACTCGTGCTTTAGGGCTTGAAAAAGATACCGCAGGCTTTGGTGGAATACGCTCAAAACGATACGCGATGGTTGTTGATAATGGTGTTGTTACTGGTCTATTTGTGGAGCAAGACAAAGAGTTTGTAATAAGCAGTGCTGAAGCTGTTTTAGCAACGCTTTAACAATGACGACTTTAATCAGAGAATAAAAAGCCGATACAGTGTATCGGCTTTTTTTATCTAAAGAGAGAATGGTTTACGGCTGGTATTGACCGCTTAGGGTTAAACCAGAAAATGTTTGATACGCATTAACACTTAAGTGCCATGTTCCTGCTTGAGGATTGCTAAAAGTACAGGTTTCTGCGTTACCATTTTTAAATGGACGACAATCATAGCTTGAGCTTGTTGGCTGGCTACCAAATTTTACAAATAAGTCTGCATCACCTGTGCCGCCTGACGTTGTAACAGTAAAGCTTGCCATACCCGCTGGTACATCTAGCGTGTAATGTTTCCACTGACCTGCATTTGCTGTGATATCAGACACTGTGCCACCACCTGCTTGAGGTGTACCTGAACCACCACCTGTTGAACCACCCGTAATGTTACCGACTAAACTCACGCCACTGTAGGCTGAATAACCACGCAGCATTACATGGTAAGTGCCGGCTGTTGGATTATCAATAGAACACTCTTCACTGTTACCTTCATTATATGGACGACAATCATAAGTGGTTGAGGTTGGTTTACTACCTGCACGTACATACAAGTCAGCATCCCCTGTGCCACCACTCATAGTGAAAGTAACATTGGTTGCACCACTTGGTACTGTCATAGTGTAAAAGTCTTGTGCACTTGCCGCACCGCTTAAACCGGTTTTGACTTCTCCATCAACAAGTTCGTTATCACCCGTTGTTGGCGGTGTACCACCAGATGCTGCAGCAACTGCAGCGGTCGCATCAACAATACCTGTACCACAGCTGGTACACGTGGCAGAGAATGGACGAGTGGTTGTTTTTAAAATACTTTCTATTTCATCAGGAGTCGCGTTTGGTTTTGCTTGTTTGATCAGTGCAGCAACACCCGCAACATGAGGAGCCGCCATTGAGGTGCCTTGCGAAAAGCCATAACTGTCGCTTGATGGTGTTGTTGAACCCGAATTGTAAGTTGATAAAACACCTTCAGAGTCATTGGCAAAGCTTTGCGCGCCACCCGGTGCTGCCACATCAATATTACTTCCGTAATTTGAGTAATAAGCGCGGCCACCATTACGGCCAACTGATGCAACATTAACAACACCATTACAGTTACCTGGGTTGTAGTTTGCAGAATTATCGTTATCGTTACCTGCAGCAATAACAACAACTGTGCCGTTGTTACGAGCGGTATTAATGGCGTTTTGCGTGGTTGAACTACATGCACCCGCACCACCTAAACTCATGTTAATTACATCAGCAGGATTAGCATTTGCTGATGTACCCGATACATTACCACCTGAGGCCCAAATGATACCGTCAGCAATATCGGAGGTTAAACCACCACATTTACCCAATACACGCACAGGTACTACTTTGGCGTCATAAGCAACACCAGCAACGCCTTCACCGTTATTCGTTACTGCAGCGACAGTGCCTGCAACGTGAGTACCATGCCAACTAGAGCCTTGTGCACCGTTATTACCACATTCACCAGCTGCAACCGCATCCCCTGGATCGCGAGCATCGTTGTCACGGCCATTGCCATCATTGGCGACTGATAGATTAGAGATCATATCGTAGCCTGGTAAAATATTAGCGTTTAAATCAGCGTGAGGGCGGTAGCCCGTATCAAGCACAGCGACAACCACACCACTGCCTGTTGCCGTATCCCAAGCTGTTGGTAGGTTAAGTCCACCGGCTTGCTCATAGTAATGCCATTGATCATCAAAACGCGGGTCATTTGGTGTCGCAAATGGTTTTAACATTTGATCGACTTCAATATATTCAACATTACCCGAATTAACCATTTCTTGCATGAACTGCTGAGCTTCTTCGGCGTTGAGTTTTTTATCGGCACGCATTACGTGATGGTTATTGAGTGCCATTGCGCGGATATACTTGGCTTTAACTTTGCCTTTTTTTGAGGTGAAGTTTTTTACAAAGCTTTGCGCTTTTTTATTCATCATTGCTGGTGATACATCAGCGGTTGAGGTACTCATCATATCGTTGTTATTCTTATATTTAATGATGAATTGAGTCTCAAAGCCACCTTGATTTTGTAACTTGGCTGAGGTTTCTGCCATTGAAGGTGCGATTGCTTGCGCTGGGTTAGCCATGCTTGAGCTGGCAGCAAAGAGTGTACTTATTGTTAGCGCAACAGCGCATTTTTTGAATGAATTATTAGAAGTCATAATTACCCTTAGTTTTATTATTATTTGTGAAAATCCACAAAGCGGGTACAAAGGTAAATGATCTGTTAACCATTTTGAAATATTAAATACGTATGTACCTATTTCATTTAGTTATAACCGCGTATTTAGTGCGCTTTCAGTTGTTTTGTATTTGTTTTATTGATATTAACGATCCTAATGTATTAGATTTTTTTGGTGTTTTTTATCATTAATTAACTTTTATTGATAAATTAAAAACAATACAAAAGGGGTGTTGACCTTTGCGGATTAAAATAAGTTCAATCTAGGAAGAGGTTAACCGCGGCGCGCGATTTGTAACCTTGTGGGCTAAGTAAAAATCGAGCAAAGCTTCTTCGTCCTGCTTACGCTTAAGATAAACACGTTCTGGCTATCTGGTTATTATTGAAACTTTGTTATAATTCACAAAAGTTTTTAAGAGATAACTAAATGACTCACGTTGATGTGATAGTGATTGGTGCCGGAGCCGCTGGTTTAATGTGTGCTGCACAAGCAGGGTATCGCGGCCGAAGCGTCACAGTACTTGATATGGGTAAAAAGCCAGGACGTAAAATTTTAATTAGTGGCGGTGGGCGTTGTAATTTTACCAATGAAAATGCAAGCCCTAGCAACTATTTATGCGCTAACCCCCATTTTGTAAAATCGTGCTTAAGTCGTTATACGCAGCACGACTTTGTAGAGCTTGTAGACCGACATGGTTTGGCATATCACCATAAGACACTCGGGCAATTATTTTGTGACAATAGCGCACAAGACATTGTTGATATTTTACTAACCGAGTGTGAGTGGGCGGGCGTTACTATTAAACTGCGCAGCGAAGTGTTAAATGTTACTAAAACAGCTACCGGCTATAGTGTGACCACTGAACAAGAAACACTTACTTGTGAGTCGCTTGTGGTTGCATCGGGTGGATTAACCATGCCTAAACTGGGTGCTACGCCAATCGGCTATAAAATTGCAGAGCAATTTGGCTTAAAGATATTGCCGACTATGGCTGCTCTAGTTCCCTTTACCTTACATCAGCACGATAAAGACCGTTTTGAAGGGCTTTCGGGTATTAGTATTCCTTGTGAAGTTGCAAGCGAAGATGGCACCGTATTTAAAGAGAATATTTTATTTACTCATCGTGGGCTATCTGGGCCTGCTATATTGCAAATAAGCTCGTTTTGGCGAGCAGGTCAGGCGGTAACGATCAATTTACTGCCTGAACTAGATTTAAAGCAACAGCTAGCTGATTGGCGAGAAACACAAGCGCAAAAATCGTTGAAAAATAGCCTCGCGACTATCCTACCTAAACGCTTTGTAGAAATACTCCACGACAGTAACGCCATTCCAGATTGTAATATTAATCAACTAACGCATGGCCAAATAGACGCGCTTGCTGATTATATTCATGCGTGGCAAATTAAACCAAATGGTACCGAGGGTTACAGAACCGCAGAGGTTACTTTAGGCGGCGTAGATACCGACGAGTTGAGCTCAAAGACATTTGAGGCTAAAAAAGCCAAAGGCTTATACTTTATTGGCGAAGTAACCGATGTAACGGGTTGGCTAGGAGGCTATAATTTCCAATACGCGTGGAGCTGTGGATTTGCCGCCGGGCAGTACGCGTAGTCGTTTTTAATCAATTATAAAATTTCGCTGCAAACAGCGTATTAACTGACAAGACATAATTAGAGCGAACACATTTTTAATTGTTCGAACAAAAAGTTCTATTGTAGATTGCGAGCCTACAATAATTTTAGTTACTGCCTCAGATTTTCTGAGGCCAGACTCACTAATGATTGACCTAAGACTTTTGAAATTTGATTAAAGTGGGATTTTCTACTAATTCCATTTATACATAATTGAGCACCTAGAATTATTTTATCTTCTATCATGATCTGTTCAAAAACTTTCAGCTCCCCCGACCCCATATTTGAGCCTTGCTCTGGAAAAATTAGTATTATTAGTCGTGTATTAGAAGACTTCAAAAATGCTAAAGATTCGTATATGTCACTTTCGGAAACTCTGGTCTTTCCTTTAAGTATATTAGTCTTATATTTTGCATCTATCAAAAATGGATCTAACGACCTATCATGCGCCTGTAAAATATAATCGGGATAGACATTTACATCTGAAGTTGATTCACTAAGTTTCTCACCTAGTTTAAATTTTGGATGATATTCGACCTTAAAGAGGTCTTTATTTTTATTTGCCATCACTCCAATTAAGTCCTCCCAACAGCGCCATGTATCAATCACATAACCCGGTATTCTCAACTCGCCATGTCGCATAGACAATCCAAGGTTTTTGCTAATATCAACAGAAAGGTCATAAAGCTTTTGCCAGTGTTTTGAGCGGGATGGCAACTTAGTAAAACGTATGCGAGGTACTATCTTCTGAGGACCTATATGATGAATAACACGTTCTATTAATTGAACGGCTCTGGGGTCGGTCAGGTGTGGCAACAGTATTTTGGCTGCTTGGGAAATGACAGCATTAAATGGATTGGTTTTACTAAATTGCAAAGTTTTTTGCTTAAAGCCATCTATTGAAGGAATAAGGATATCTTCAATGTCTATTTCTCCATCAATTGCGAATTCATGTTCAACGATAGTCGAATATGTACGAATTTGCTTTCTGCGGTTTTCCATATACATTTTAGAAAAAGACAATGCGATAATGTTATGAAGATTATCCGTTTTAGATAAGCTCGAAGATATATTATCGGAGCTAAGCAAATACCCATGCTTACTCAATGTAGCAACAAATAAAAAATCCTCACGCCAAGAATCGAATTCTGCCCCAACAAACTTAGGGATAACCTCTAGCTCTATTCCGGGAGCTGCCTGAATTAGACCAGAAAATTTTATTGCTCTTACTTTGTCTGATGATATTAAAATAGGAGATTTGTTAAAACCTAACTCCTTAGATACGCTATCACCGCATTTAAGTATAAGATTATTTATCTCAGCTTTTGAGTAAGATGATTTGCTTTGAATTTCTTCAACAAGCTTTTTTGATTCACCATATTCAGAAATTGAAAACCTATTTACTTGCATCATTACTTAGCCAAAATAGAACGATAAAGGTTATAAATGTTACTTTTATTAATCGAATTAGGAAACTTAATTGTAACTCTTGGCTCATCTGCAAAATAAGATTCAACAAGCAGTATAGGAGCTGTTTTATCGCTTTCTGAGGCATTTAATACAGCAGCAATACCACGAATATCTCCAAAAAAAACTTCTTCTACATGAGCTAAAATTAGTGCCCATAATTCACAAACGAAGTTAAGACTATCATCAAGGCTTTCTAGCGAGGTGTAATCTTGTGTTAAAAATATACCATGCCCAAGCTGAAACTCTTCTCCTCGCCCCAATGCAATTCTATGATTAATTTCGCTCCATGCGGCAATTGCCATTTTTAATACATCAGCTTTTGTAATTGGAACATCTGGTACAATGCTCAAATCGTCAAGATCAAATAATTCCAAGAGGACTTTATGATCTGCTTTTAATTTATAAGGATACCAACGTCGCAAAAAAGCTACATCCATCGGTTCAACAGACGTGTCTGCTTGGTTCATAGCCGCTAATATATAGAGATTTGATGGTAAGGCGTATTCGACTATTTCACCTGACTTAGGACATTGCATTTCAAAAAACTGAGTTTTTCTAGTCGGTTGTCCTTGATCATCCAACCTTTTATCCATTTCAATAGCAACTATACTTCCGCCAAAAATTTGTACAGCAGGTCCACGATTTATTTCATCAATAATTAATAGGGAAGAGTCATGTCCCTTTGCAAACTCACTAGCCTTATATAATGTTCCCGCCATTACATGAAACCCAGAACCATCACCAATATTTGGCACAATGCCAGACACAAACTCTCTATATTTGGTGTTTTGATGGAACACAGTTCTAAAAACTTCCCTATTCACTGTTGATGTAGGTACGGCTTTAGGAATTGGTATGGGTGAACTTGGATTATGTTTTGGAGTAGTCGTAAGCTCAGTACCATTCTCTTCCATAAACAAGGAAGCTACTTCATTGAGTAGTCTAGACTTTCCTGTTCCCGGTGCCCCTGATAAAACAACATTTTTTTTAATTTTTAATAAATTAAAAATCTCTAATGCACTATTATTTTCCATTGTAAAAGCTCTCATGATGTTCGTAATCGACATATCCCATTGCAGTAGAGTTTACAGGTCGTTTCGCATTTATGGCTTCAAGAATGAAAGACTTAACTTGTTCATTCCAATCATCATTAAGTAATGAGCGCTCAGTAGTATAAAAGGCCCATGTTTGGCTATCATCATTTTGTAAAATTACTAAAATCGCATCACCTTCTTCTTCAGGGGGTAAAAGAGTTACAGGCAGATTTTTATGCACTTGAATCAACCGACCTTCATTTGGTCTAGCTGATGTCGGGGGATAAAAAGAGTTATTCTTTGAAACTACTTTATTAGTTACAGGGTCTGCTACCCATGAAATATTACCAGAGAAATTTCCTGAATCTTCGTTAGGTAACATTCTTTGGAATACTTTGAGAAACTCATGGTATGGGCTGAATCTTAAATCCCTTGCACCACCTCCAGAAGGTGTGTCATTGGAAGCAGCTTCAAACTTCCTTCTATCACCTTTAACAATTTTCTTGAATACTAAGCGTTTTACTCCAGACACTGACATTTATCTCTCCTTCAACTAGTCATCTTTGCTAACTCACCATTAATATAAGGTACAGCTCCATTTTCTTTAGCTAAAATAACTCTTTTTTCATACTTTTCATATGGTTGATTTAAGTATTGTGAAACTCTTAGAGTTAAAAAATCTTTGGTAATCGTAGAGGTTGTTTCTCCAGCAATACAGGGTTGCCCTCTATCTAATAGCGGGAAATCGTCAAGAATTGTATCTAGGTCTGTAAATGCTAAGCCATATTTAATAAATACAATAATATCTATAGTTGCTCTTAACTCCGCCACTTCCCACATTGAGCATTTTTCATTTAAGTCTGAATTAATTATAGATTTTACTGATTTTACTAAAGTTATAAAGTCATTGGATGACTCTTCAATAGCTGGCAATTTTATGCTTTTTAGTAGGAATAAATTAACAGTTGTACTGATTATTCTTCTTATAGCCCAATCAAAGACAAAACTGTTTGTCATTCCTACCCAAGCATAAATCAAGTCAGGATTTTTTGAATTATCGAACAATACTGTAGGAACTTTATTCCCAGCTACCACACTAGATGGAACGATTGCAGACATCATTCCTCTTTCATTTGTTTGACCAGCTATATCACAAAATCCAGCTCTTTCAACCTGCGTTCTCTCTAGTGTTGATTTAGCCAAGCTTTTTGGAGCAATATAAAACTGAGGAGAAATATTTGCCGAACCATGCTTATTAGTTCGCCAAATAGCACTTCTTCCACTTCCACTGATATACGATTTAGCTCCAAACCTTAAATTACTTACCATTCTCCCTTCAATAATGGGGAGTAGGGTTGAAGCTGATTCTTTAATAAAATCTTTTCGCTTATTAGTCATGTCAACTTCTCTTTGAATGTTTGGATACCAAGATGACTCAGGAGAAGACCAATCAAGCCCATTTGTATTAATTTTTTTAAAAATTTCCCATTCTTCTGTTGTGGAGACTTCGGGTAAAGTCAGGTCAGCTCTACATTGCTTTAACTCTTCTAATTTAATGAGAACATTAGACGTGTAATTTATCATTCGCCCATCCGCACTTCCGTACGACACGCTAATTAAATTATCGGGGTTGGGTTTACATTTCGGCTTTACGGTTACGGCTAAAAATTTAAATCGGGTATCAATAGAGAAAAACTTGGGTTTATTATCAAATATCGTGATCTTTACACTTTCACTGAATTCGAAATATCTTCTTCTAAGAAGTTCTGTCCCTTGCGAGCGAATAAGACCAGCAGGAACGAGGCAAGAAACTCTTCCATTTAGCTTTGCTAGCTTGTGAAAAAGTTCGAGGAAAGGCATATATAAATCGATTTCACCGCCTTTGGTATCAGGATATTTTGTGGCAATCTTTTTTGAATATTCCGCTAACTCTTTTTTTGCATTGCTTAAGCCGACATCACAAAATCCAGTGACCTCACTACCGTAGTGATTGTTTTGACCTTTTTCTTTCAGGTACTCATACTTTGTTAGCTTTAATTTTTCCCAAGGCGGGTTTGCTAATACCAAGTCGAATCCCTCTGGACTTAGCCGTTTCCAGTCTTTTTCACTAACTAGAAGACTATCAACACATAGCCAATTTGATACCATTTTCTCAATACTTGGGACATTGGTTAAAAATGAACTGAGAACTACTCTGCAAGCTCGTTGAGCAATTGCTGAAATATCACAAGCGACAATGTTATTTTCTAATAGATAAACACCTGTATCTGGATTGTCTTCGAATATTTTTGAAACAAGCGCGGCTAATAACATCCCATTACCCGAAGCAGGATCGATAATTTTGCTATCTTTTGAGATATCTAAATGACTTATTTTTGCTAGATAAGTTGCTAACCTCGAGTCTGTATAATAAGAGCCTGCACTTCTCTTATCTACTTCATCCAAGGGTTCATGGGATAAACAACTTAGTGCCAGATTTACTGGAATGTCAGTTAGTTTAATTAAATTTAAGACTTGCTTGGCTTCATCAACTAGCTGTTTGCAACAAATCAAAACTTCCACATTAAACTTTATTAAGTACTCTTCTAAGTTAAAGCCACCAATTAAACTAGATACGGCTTCTAAAAGCTGAAGCCTATACTCGTGGTTTGAACCACATAATTCAGCCAATAAAACTTCAATTTTTTCTAATTTCTTATATTCGAGAGTTTTTACTTTCAATTTTTACAACTCCCTAGTGATTCCTTAGTTTCCATTTTTTCAATTACAATTAAAAACTCATCAACAATATTGTTGTTATCACTTGCCTTTTTATTGGGTCTATAACGACCTATTTTTTGTAATGGAAAAACTTCTACTGTACCTACATCTATTAAGTTTTGAATTAACTCATTAATTTCTACATGCCCTTCAGAACTATAGGATAAGAGTATTTTCTTTGAATCTAATTGTTTTATTAGGCGAGTTAGAGCACCTAAAGCTTTCTTCTTATAACAGAACTCTGAAGATTTATCTTTCCAAGGTCTCAGTCCACTGACCCCTTCAACATTAGGTTCGTCAAAATGAACTAATGTTTCTAAAATATGGTAGTAGGAAGCGTATTGTCTTTTTGTATATGGTGGGTCTAAATATACTAAATCATTACTGTCAACTTGAAGATCGAAAACATTTTTTGTTGAACACTCAAAACTAGTTTCGTCACTTCTCAGGCTTTGAGTTTTCAAAGTCAGATCTGCTTGAGATTGTTTTGTCCATTTGGAAAGAAAACATCCATATGTACCAGCAATATTGGCAATCTTATTCACTGCTCTGATTAAATCTGATTTTAGTAAAATTAGTTCTGCATCAGATAGGAGGTCTTGATTTTGCCATGCCGAAAGCTTTTGTGATATTGCATCTATCTTCTTTGCATTACATTCAGTGAAATACTTTCTTTCAATATCGATGAACGAAGACGATGCAGGGCTGTATTCTCTCCAAAAAAAGCCGTCAACTGGAGCTAACGAATTGAGCAAATCTATTGTTTTTTCATATCCTCCAAGACTTTCAAACGCTACGTTTTTTCTTGAAATTAATTGCGAAGCTGCCATTACAGCTCCACTCTCCAATTGGTCGTTAATTTTGACAGGCCACCCCAACTCAGATGCTAATTTTGCTACACTGCCAGTACCACAAAATGCATCTACAAACTGTCCTTGACCGTTGTAGTTGCCAATATGCCCTTTGAGTGACTCAAGTAGTCTCAACTTGGATCCTAAATATCTAAAACTCAATTTGACCTCTATAATTTTTCAAAGCTTTCTCTATCGTTTTTAAGATTGAATCTGTTTTATTTTGCATTGCAAAAAGCTCGCTTCTGACTCGTTCAACATTTACCCTTGAGGGACTATTGTTTGAATAGGTCAGATAGCTGGAAACAAGGAGTGAGCAGCCACTTTCAATAATACTATCGACATCAATAGTTGCTGATTGGAGTAAGTCGCTATTCTTAGAATGGTAACATTCGGCTATTTCATCTAAGTCAGAAATTTCATTTATTCTTCCTGCCGGATTATAACAGTTGCTAGCGTCAATAAATTTAATAATATTATTCGAGCGACCTTTTGTTAAAATTAAGGCATACAAGCTTACCGTTCTCGGCTTGATTAGCTTTGCTGGCAACTCGATTACAGCGTCCACCAAATTGTTTTCTAGTAAGTATGCACGAGCGCTTTTTTCTATTTCTCTATGAAGAGGTCCTTTCCCTAAAAATATAATTGCAGTGCCATCTTCTTTTATTGAATACAGTAGATGCTGAATGAATGCATGATCTTTAAACTTTGCTGGAACTGTACCCTCAATAATCCTACCATCTGCTACAGAAAACACTGGCTCATTATCTAGCTTTTGAAGGTGTTCGTCTTCTTTTGAAGATGTGGGATCTAGTAATGTTAATGCTACGTCTGCTATCGCTGGCTCAATATTAGCTTGCTGAGCTAGACCAAAGCTATTTTTACTATCTGTATTTTCAACACCAGTAATATACAACATGTGAATTATGTATGGTGAGGACTGCACCAAAGTCTCAGTAGTAGCTAACTCAACATTGCTATTTATTGAATAGTAAATACTAACTTCACCTGTTAGTGCATATGGGTCATAAATTTTATGTTTTTTGCCATTGTTTACTAATTTACTAGCGAGTTCACCAAAGCATGAGGGGATATCTTGATATATAAAATGATCAGATAACTTATCTTTCACGTTCATTTGTTGAAGACGTTGCACTGTATGATTGTATATCACTACTGCATCCGTTCTACTTATCCCCTCAATTACATTGAGTGTCAGGTAATGTGATGATTGATTCAGTAAGTATTTTCGTTTTTCTGTATCAAGCTCCTTCAATCTCTCTATCAATTCAAGATAGAGGCGATAGTAGCTTCTTTTAGTAAAATTAAACTTCTCTAGATTATGTAAAAGATCATCAAACTCGCCTGTTTTTGCCGTTTGAGTGAGTAAAATTGTAAGCAGCGCATGGTGAGCATTTGCCTCTACCTTATTGATTAAAACAACGGCAATTAAGCACAGGTAAAGCAAACGCTCGTCAACGATTTGTTCATTCAAACCTGCATGATTTATGTTGCTAGTAAATTCAATTACGGCTTTTTCTATATTCATTTTGTCAATAATGCTCCAGCAATATCATTTAACTGCCTTTGTCGCTCTGCGATCAAGCATTCGTGTAATGAGATTTCCTTTCTAACACTTTGTACTCCTTCAAGAATCAAACGTTGTTGCTCAATAGACAAAATCGGAAATGGTAACTTTGATAAGTTTGATATACTCAAAGTGCTTTGATAGCTGCCTCCCGAATTACCGTTTAACCAATGCTGGACGGGTTCACTATTCAGGTAGAACACCAGAAATTCAGGCAGTAATACTTCGGTATTTTTAACCGTGATAACCAAAAAATGCTGCGTAGCTACTACATTGTCTAGAGGTGGATTACTGATCAGAACAGCTTGTTTCATTGGGCCTTTAGCAACCATTAAAATCTGGCCGCTCATTAATGTCTTCACACTATGAGTGGTTTCAATGTTAACGCTAACTAACCTTTCCCAATCGATATCTTCTTCAACATCTCTTAACTGGATAACTTTATGTGTAGGAGCCGGATGCTCTTTAATACCACTTTTAAATGTTCTTCCACTTTTTATAGTTACGTGATCACTCAGACTCATTTTTCCTCCTACTCACTTTGAACAATATATCACACTTTGAAATATTGAAAACTTGACTTCACCAAAAAACGGATCAATACTATTTTCTCACTTCGGGATATTGAATATCCCGATTAAGGAAAATTAATGGAAAATAAGAGAAATAATTACGAACCAAATTTTTTAAAAACAGACTCATCAATCACAGTGAAATTCGGAGGCTTGAATGGCTAAAGGGTTTCATAGAGTGTCGCTAGAACTTCAAGAAAAGTGGTATGAAGCTCATTCAAATAGCATTGGAACTGAATTTTATGAACCAATGTGGCGAGTTGAAGATATCAAATCTTACGGTATTAAAGCCAAAATCAAGCATTTCAAAGATCCGCATAGAGCAGTTCATGTGCTGAGCCAAAATGAACTACTTATGTTCATGCTTATCGCTTGGGACAAATCCATTGTGCAAAGTTATGAACAATATGCATTGCCGCTGGATGAAACATTAGCTATTGCAAAAGAGTTAGAGATCAAACACCCCGTTTACCCTCAAAACAAAAAGGTTCCTGTGCAGCAAACATTGGATTTCTTCTGTTATAGAGGTGGTCCTGAACGTGTTGGTTACGCGGTAAAACAGCAAAGCGAAACTTTTAAAGATAGAACTTTAGAAAAGTTGGCTATCCAAGAAGCTTGGTGTGCCATTCATAACTACGAGTATGAATTAGTTACAAGTGAAGAGCTTAAACGAAATTGCGTAATGAATTTGGAACGTATCTACCGCAACCGAGAAGTTGAATTTCTCCAGAGAAATCTTTGCCAAGCTTGGTACTACAACTTCTGTTCAGCCCTTTCTGAAGACAGACACGAGCGAGTCGCTAACATTATTGAAAAGGCGGCAGACCTTACAAATCTTGACTATGAGCGAGCTGTAAAATTTTTTCACCATTGCCTGTGGGATAACAAAATCGATTTTAACTGGGATCTTCCGTTGTTACTTGAAAAGTCAGGTGAAGAGTTAGGGGTATATCCAAATGTCTAGAGAATTGTTAGAAGCCCCGGACAATACTAATTTTGAATATGGTCCAGCAAGTCAAGAACTAGAAAGGTTTATGGCGATTTGCCCGTCAAACGAAGATGGCATTATGCAATTTGAGAAATTCGCTTTAGATGAAGACCATCTAATTATTCTCTGTGAGCCTGAAGTTAATAGTGTATTTGCCATTAATCTAGTAACGACTGCCAGATTCCCTGTTCACATTCATTATGATGAACTAACTGCTTTAATTGACAGCGGTGAAGTACTGCTTGCAGAGCATACATTTGATGAGAAAACTTTTATTACAGAAGAGGACTTACCTGACTCCGTTAAAAAACGAATGGATGAGCGTTATAAGGCAATTCTACCTCTTATTTTAGATGTAGATAATTCTCTGAAAAATGGCTATGGCTCTGGGGCTTTTGCTAAGGCTGCAAAAGATGCAAATAAGGGAGTACGCTATATCTATGACACTTTTTATTCATTTTTACGTCATGGATGCAGAAAAATTGGTCTTTCTATGCCGCAAGGAAAAGACGCCAATTATACGCCACCACCTCGGAAAATTAGAGTAAAGCAAGGACGCCCTAGTGATGTCCATGAGGGAAAGGTTTTAGAAGACCACGATATTAAAGCGTTTGAGTGGGCCGAAAAAAAATACCAAACCACAGCAGGTCTTCGTATTGAAACTGCCATCGAGCTTATGAAGGATGAGTTTTATAGCGTTTCTCGTGTGCGCCTTTCTGAAGCAGAACAAAAGCGACTAAATAAAAAGTTTTCCTATAATCTGAAAGAAGATTGGGAGATTCCTACAGAAAACCAGTTTAAATTTTGGTTATACAAAAGACATGGTGGCAAGTTACCTCAACGAGATAAAAAGAAACAAAACGCTATAGAGTTTGCGTCAGATATTGCCGGAAGAAAAGGAAATGCAGGTTATTGGGTAACAGGACCCGGAGAAGAAGGTCAATTAGATGAAACGCCATTTGACGAAGAAATGGTTTCATTATTTGATCCTACTCGACAAACCAAACTTGGCAAGCCTACTGTCTATTTTGTAAAAGATAGATGGTCCAGATGCATTACTGGCGTATATATAACAACCCAAAATCCTAGTTACGATACAGTTAAAGAAGCATTATTTAATAGCTTCCGTGATAAAGGTGAGTTTTTAAAAGAGTTAGGGCTGCCTTTTGACGGGAGTTTATGGGATATCAAAGGTGTCCCACTCACATTATTTGTTGACCGCGCTGAATTTCACAATCGCATTAGTGAAGGTCCTGTTACTAATAATGTTCCCGTTACTATCAAATTCACTAGAGCTGGTAGAGGTGACGACAAGGGCACTGTAGAAAAAATGTTTCATACTTGGAGCGCTTTTTTCCAAGGTTTAAGCCCAGCTCACCAAACCAAAAGTAGACGAGATATAGCAAAGCAAATCGCTAGAAAAAATGCTTGCTTAACTCTAGCCGAGCTTTATGAAATTGCGGTTGTTTACATCATTCACTACAACAATCACCAAGAAATTGAAGATTTCCCTGCGCCTGTAGAAATGAAGCAGGATGGTATTCCGCCAATCCCGTCTGAGGTCTGGAGGTGGGGTAAAAAATACCGTCCCGGATACCTTCAAGCCATCCCAGAAAAGCAACTTTATCTTGAGCTGCTGGAAACCGCTGATGTGACTGTTTACCAAGATCACGTATTGCTTGTTGGGTCAGGACTGAAATATACATGCGCATGGACGCTAAAAGAAGGCTTACAAGACTACCAAAAGCGCTCAAAACTTAAAAAGTTTAAGGCCCGAATACACCGTGGATGTGTGGACTTCATTTACCTTGTTACTGACTGTGGTTTGCAAGTGGCTGAGCTACATTCAGATCACGTTGCCTTCATTGGACTGAGCTTTGACGAAGTAAAGTTCCAGCGTGCGATTGACAATAAAAGCGTTAAGAAACGCAGAAAAGCAGCTCTAGAAAGCAAACTTGGTGCGATGTGTCTTTTACAAGAGAAAGTAAGACAGGCGATTAAAGAGAAATTGCCAGCCCCCATGCAAGATATTCAAGAGATCCGAGAAAATCGGGCCTTTGAGTCGATGTTCGAAAGACAAAAACAGATTAACCGCCTGTATATGGCAACTTATGACAACTTCTATTCAGATCAACAACATACAGAGAACGATTATGAAGATGAAAGCGACACACTTGATGATTTCGACAGTTAACCAATATTTATTAGGAGAATACAAATATGAAACCTACGTACCATACAGCAACTTACCGTACAGATGTTTTAAAAGAGCACATTGACAACCCGTTGATTACTGGTATTCCAGCACAATTTGAGCCAAAAGAAGCTCACAGGAGGTTAAAAAGCATTCCTAGGATACCAGAACAGGAATTAAGCCAAGGAAATAAAATAGAGCTTTTAATGGGGCTGGAAAAGAGAGTCATAATTCCTACAAATTATCATATCGACTTATATCAACACCTCTATGCGCGAATTGTTTCCGGCTATGAATCTAGAAATCCAGTACGACCTGAAGTTATAGAGTGGACGCTTGATGCCGCAGAAAATGAGCCTGTATTTGAACTGGATGATGAGGATGACCCGACATCAACAGGAACTGGTGTATTAGGGAAAACTGGATTAGGCAAAACAACGACCGTTGTAAGTGTATTGAGACGATTAATTCCTCAGTGTATTCGTCATACCAGAGAAGATTTTAAAGACATACAAATAACTTACTTAGTAGTCGAAATGCCGCACAATGGAGTTATTGAATCGTTGTGCCTTAGCTTTTTCAAGGCAATTGATAATGCTTTGTTGTTGACTGATACAGAAGAATCTTACTTTAATCACTACTCAACCAAAAAAGTAAATTCAGGTGTTATGCTGCAAAAGATTCATTTTTTATGCAGAAAACATCATCTAGGGCTTTTAGTTATCGATGAACTTCAAAACCTATTAGTTCAAGGAGCTAAAAGACGGCAGTTAATGCTCAATTTTTTGTCAACATTGACGAATATTTCTCACGTACCAATTGTGAAAATAGGTACTAGTGATGCGCTGCATTTGTTTAAAGTAAAGAAAACAAATATTCGACGTAAAGGCGCTACATTTCAATTATTGCCATATGCAAAAACCAATAAATATTGGAAACAACTGCTAGAAGCTTTGTTTGATTTTCAGTTAGCACCGATCCCATTACCTGATACACCTGAGAACCGTTCTTACCTATATGAGTTAACACAAGGCTATCCTTACGCGTTACTGGCTCTTTGGCGTGAAATACAGATTTATGCTGTGCAGGCTGGGTCAAAGCAGAAAGAAATTACTCACAATAAAATTGACGAAATCTGGCGAAAACGATTCCCATTACTTCGTACCGTTTTCAGATCAATCAAGCACCATCGTGCTGGAAGTTTAAATGACCTTCTTGATGCTCAACATTTTTTAGATACAGGTTATTTCGATCAAGCAATAAAGTACCTTCGACAATTTGCCAAAGATCCTAAGATCAAAGGCCGCTCTGCTGAGGAAGTCGCAAGTTCCATTGATGTCATGATGGATGAGGTCGATCTAGACGCTGAGCAGCAAATAAAAGTCGCCAAAGTTAAGCAGCAGTTACAGGACAAAATAGGTAAACCCAAAGCTGGTCAAACATATGTAGAGGAAAGCAAATAATGAATATTGTTAATGCTTTTCCTGATGAACACGTCTGGAGTGTTGCAGCTAGAAGTTTGAGATGGTCAGGGTTTGATAGTTCATCTGTTTTTATTGATAAGTTTGGTATTGACCATTCTCATATTAAACCAACAAAAGGTGATTGCCATAACATTACTAAGTTAGCCAAATTTAAAGAGTTCGAGCAATTACAAAAAAGTGGAAGTTCATTCTTATTGTGGCATTTGAACTTTGACAGTACTGAATATGCCGATAGCGAGCTGAACTGTGCTGAGTATCAGCAAGCACGTGAGTCACAATTGGCAGTTTGTAGTGAATGGAAGTTTTGCCCTTGCTGCGCTGAAGAAAACAGAGCTTCATACGGTACTGCATATTGGCACAATAAGCATAATCTCCCATTCGTCACACACTGCACTAAACATAATATGCCACTTTCTCACGTGGCAAACCTTAAAGACTTGGATAGTTTAATTATGCCAAATCGACTGGCAGCAGATCGCATACACTCTCAACAATTCGGAGAGGAGTTTTTCAATTGGAGTCGTTTTGTTGAGCGAATATTCAATATGCTTGAGCAAAATCCTAGTGTCGCAACGCAGCTTAGACAAAAAATTTGGAGTCGATTAAATCCTGTTCCTAATGAACAAAAGAAGTGTAGGAACCATTTTAATAACCTATTGAATGAGCTTGAAGCCATTGTGCCTAATAATATTTTGAGACACTGTTTTCAGTTCTACCGTGATGAGAAACGCAGAAAATCAAATATCCTCTTCACTACTTACAAAAGGGATGGAATTCAGATCCGTAATCCAGTTTATATGTTGATTATTTTGTATTGGATTGAACTAGAAGACTCGTCAATTTTTGGTGATTTGCATGAAACTACCAATATTACTGGCAATCCAGCCAAATGAAACGATATTTAGCTTTTTGGTTCGGTGGAATAAGTACCTTGGCTTTTCCACTGAGTCTTACTTGTTTAAGAACGTATTTGATAAAAACAGAGTTCGCATACACCCATATTTACCAACTCAATTAAGTAACCTCGCTGAAGCGTTAGAAGTTGAGAAAAATAGCCTTTTAATCGACCATACTTTGTATTCATTGTTCGCGTTTTTCAACCCATCGATACGTGAAAAGTTAATGAAGAAAATGCTAGTTTCTCAACACACTGTCACCAACATTACAGGCATACCAAGCGCTAAGCTATCACTCACTTTTGGTCATAAATGGTGTCCAGTATGCGTTGCTGAATCTATCAAGCAATTTGGATTTCCAATCCTAAAAATCGAGCATCAAATTCCGGGAGTTATCGCGTGTTCAGCCCATCAAGTTTTATTAAAACAAATCATTTGCGGAGATAATGGAATTGACCGAAAACTAATTTTAGCCTTATCTAACAGTCAATCACAAAAAGCTAATCAATTGGCAATTCAGTTTTCCCAATTTGCTCTAGAAGTTTTAATCATAAGTAGAGCATCTGAGATAACTGACCTACGCAAAATCTATCGAGAACAATTGAGCAAAAAAGGATATATCACTAAACATGGGTATATTCGCATTAGCATGTTGGAAGATAAGTTTTCATCAATACTTGAAGAACACTTAAATGTCACTGATCACCATGTGTTAAGCGCATTAAGGAAAAAAAGCTTTCTAGGTCCTTTGTTAAGAGAAAAAACTTCGTTTCCCGCCCACCCTCTGAAGCATCTACTTTTCAGCTTTTGGCTTTTTGATGGTAATGCAGATTTATTTATACCGTCTATACCCAAAAAGATAGAAATTTCACCTAGTAAACTTGAAAAACCTCGTAACTTTGACGACGAAATAATTTGTATGCTACGAGAGGGAAAAAGCATGAATCTTATCGAGGCACAAACAGGAAAAAGTAGATGCGCAATCAGAAGGATCGCTGAGTTAAATGGGTTGAAACATGCAACTAATGAAATGCATTATTCAAATGCTATTAAACGGGCAGTTCAGAGAAAAGCATTGATGGGCATTCACAGAAACAAAATTGCTCAGGAACTTTCAGTTGGCATAGGTTACGTTGAGCAGGTTATTTGCAATACACCAAACCTTTCTGAATGGAGGAAACAGCTTCGCCATCAAGCGAAGGTATCAAACGCAGAAAAAACAATACAAATGTTAGTAACGAATAACCCTTCGCTTACTAGAACACAGCTTCGCGCTTTAGCAGAAGCAGAGTACGCATTGCTTTACCTACATGATAAAGAACGCCTTTTTAGCCTATTGCCTAAACCTTTAAAACCAACTCCGCCAAATTGCAAAAAATAAAAAACCATTAAGTGATTCCGTTAGAAATAAATTCAACGAGTAATCAGCCTGTTAGCGATTTTGGAGCAGAAAGTCCGTATTAGAACCATGATTTGCCGAAGTTTTAATTTTGTATTCGCTATCATTGTATGAATTTCGAATGATTAGGAGTCTCGCTATGAATACAATTGTTAAAGACTGGCAGATAGTTACCATAGTCAGCGAAAACCAGATAATAGGAAAAGTCCTCTATGCCATAGTTGTAGAGGATATGTACAAAAGGTTTAAAGCTGGGGATTACGTTACAACCTCAAAGATCATAAATATTAGTACTGGCACACAACTGATCCGAACAAACAGCGGTTCGATATACCAAGTTATCGGCTCAGGTAAGAAAGCAACCATTGACCTGAATGAACTTCCATTGCTACGAAAGGGTTATAGCCCTGATGAAATATCTAGCTTTACCGTTTGCTCAGATAGTGTCGTTCATTAAATCTAGAATCCAACTATTGAATTAAACTAAAGTTACACATAGCATTATAGAGTAATCAAAAATGTATTAATTGGCTCTGAAAGCCTTTATTTCTGGGGTGTTCGCTACAATTCTAGATTTTTCAAAAAAAAGTACGTCAAGAATGGGGGCTAGGGCTTCAGAATGTGTTCGCTAAAATTCACTCCTGTCATAACACGCCACTTCATCTTTGAGGTGGCGTTTATTCCTACTCTGTTTATAACTTAAGTTTTTAACTCGTCTGGGTAAGTTTATACTGCTGCATTTTGCTATTTGGTTTTTCGGGAATAGTCATTTCTATAATTCCAGCCTCAATGGCTGGCTTTAAGTAACGCTCTCTAAAATGTTTACGGTCTTTTAATCCAAGTAAATTTTGTAGCTCTTGTCGGTTTAGTGGCTTTTCGCTTTGGATAAATATATTTATTAAAGCGATGACTTGGGGGGCTTGTAAGTCTAAATTTATAGTCTGTTTAACTTGAGGGGTTTGTTGGGGGTTTTTGGTTTTTGTTATTGATTTTAAATCACTTTCTAATGACTTTAGTGCCGCTAATAATACTTCCAATATATACTCAATAAACACGGATGAGTCACCGGACTTGGTACTAAGATTAATGCTTTCAAAATAATGTCGGCGAGTTGTCGCTATAACATTGTTAATATTTATTAGTGAAAATAGCGAATGCCACTGCGATAATTGCAGGGTTTGCCACGTACACGCTATTTCAGTATTACCCTGTGCAAAAGGTTGAATAAACTGTAATTCATAATGGCATACTGCACTACTGATTAAAGGATGATGCGCGGTTGTTTTAAACCAAGCAAATAACTCCTCTACCATTTGTGGTACTCGCATTGCTTGTGGTGCCATTTGCAAACCACTTTTTAACGCTAAACTTTGCTGCCTATAACTGCCCGATTTTTCACTCAGATCTTTGATTAAGCTTCGATGCAAGGCTAATAAGCTATCTGGGGTTGATAGGTCAGATGATATTGATTGAATATCAAGGTTATTGATTTGCAGGGAGGCGGTTTTTTGTTGCTTATAGTGCTCAAGCATTGCTGGCGAATATAAGGCACTGATCTTACCTAAAACTTCACTAATATTTACCATACTGTGAGTCATGCTAGCTGAAATAGAGAAGGGGGGAGTGGCGTTGCTCATTTTGGTATAGGGGTTATTCAAATCAGGGGGTTAAGAATACGCGAACTGAGTTTAAAAGTCAGTTTTAATGGGTTTTTAGTCTGGTTTTTTGTGCTGTTATTGGTTCTTTATAATTAGTTTGGTGTGTGTCGATACATTAATTGGCTATCTTACTTAGTTATAAGAGGCTAGCTGAAGCGACTATCGTTAGTTTATTGTCGCTAAAATAAACTGAATTACGACCATTATTTTTAGCTTCGTATAGTGCGCTATCGGCACGTTCTAACACGCTAATAACTGAATCATCAGAACTGATGGTAGCTACCCCTATGCTTATGGTTAGCTGAATGTTGGCAACAGGGTGTGTCGAAATATAGTCTTTTAACGCGTTTGCTTGTGCTAATGCATTGGTCAGTGAGGTATTTGGCAAAATAATAGTAAACTCTTCTCCCCCCCAACGCGCAATTAATGAATGGTTGGGCATGCTACTTTTAATTAGTTTAGCAAACTCAGCTAACACTTTATCACCGACTAAATGACCATAGGCGTCGTTTATTTTCTTAAAGTGATCAATGTCACAAATGAATAAGCAGTTTGTGGTTTTTGTTTCTTTGCTGCTGGTAATGACTTGCGACAATGCATAATCAAATTTTTGTCTATTATAAAGCCCTGTGAGTTTATCTGTTTCAGCGAGATGTTGAATCTCTATATTACGGGTTGTTAAATGCGCATATGCAGAAAAACGTGTTTTTTCATAAAATCTGAAAATTAAGATATGGGCAATGCTGACCTCAATGATGTTAAATAAAGAGCCCAGCCCGATAGTGACGGTTAGCTGTTGTTGCTTATAAGTTAGGTAAGCACAAATACAAAAAGCAATGGCGCTAAAAATGCTTCCCCAATTTCTACCAACTAAAAAAAACGCAAAAGGGGGAATAAGTGTTGCCCAAAATAAAGAGTGAGCAAGGCCACCTACAGAGATAACAAATGTCATTATTAAACTAACGACCATAAATGTAACTGCCCATGCCGCAGCACTTACATTTGCAGTTTTACTAAACCAGCCATAAATAGCTAATGATATAACTAAGCCTAATGCATCAATGGCGGCAATATCGTAACTGTGAAAGTAGAACAGGTTGAGTAGGGTTAAAACTAAAAAGTAGCAGGTTGCCGTTAATAATGAATGAGCAATTAAGCGTGTGCGCCAAAAGTCTTTATGATCTTTTGGATACTGTGGTAGTCCTTTGTACCAAAAATCTAGCATGCTCTACTTCTCTTAGACTGTGTCTTTTTTATTGACTGATTATTACTCATAACCCGCTCATATAAAAGTACCGAGTAAATAACTATAAAATAAAGAGTTATCTAGCTTGCGCTATTTTTGTATGCAAATACAGTTCTGCATTGCAGTGATAGCGAGTAGATTTTCAGCTAAAGATCTGACGGGCACATTATTACTTTGGACACTCTCTTTAAAGTGGTGATAGTTACATAGTTAAAAACCCCGATATCATGCAGTGCTATCGGGGTTTTTTAACTTCTAGTGGTTACTCTTCGATAAACGCTTCACCTTCTTTCATCCACTTAGCGGCCGGTTTGCCTTTAAGATAATGATCAAAGTACTGCATCATACGCACTGAAAAATCGACCTGATTAGGAAATTTTTTCAAGTGGTGTGGTTCACCTTCGTATTGTAAAAAGGTTGCATCTTTACCTGCGCGGCGAAGCGCTAAGTAATATTGCACGCCTTCATGCCATGGTACCGCATCATCTTTGTCGCCAAACATAATTAAGATAGGCGTGTTTACTTTATCGGCAAAAAATACCGGTGAGTTTTCAATATAAAGCTCAGGTGCTTCAAATAAATTTTTACCAATACGGCTTTGCCCTGTTTCGTATTGAAATTGGCGTGCAAGTCCAGATTTTAAGCGAATGCCACTGTAAGCACTGGTCATGTTAGACACTGGCGCGCCCGATACCACAGCTTTAAACATATCAGTTTGGGTGATCATAAATGCACTTTGATAACCCGCCCAAGAGTGGCCTTGTAAACCTATTTTATCTGGATCGGCGATGCCTAAATCAATCAGCTTTTGGGTGGCGTTGATCATGGTTTGAGTTGAAGATTTACCAGGGTGTCCTATTTCAAAGCGAATGTCAGGTAAAAAAATGGCGTAGCTATTTGAGGTAAACATCGGGAAATTAGGGCGATGATTTAATTCCATTTTTGGAAAGTCATACATGCGCTGGCTCATGTAGCGGTAAAAGTACACCACAACAGGCACTTTATCGCCTTTTTTATAATCGGCAGGCTTGATTAATACCCCTTGTAAATCTTCACCATCAAAGCCTTTATAGCTAATGAGTTCAGGTGCTTGTCCCCAAGCAAAGTTGCTTATCTGAGGGTTAAGGTTAGTTACGCGTTGTGGTTGTTTAAAGTTAGAGTCTGTTTGATAAATGTCTGGAAATTGCTGATAGGTTTGCTCAGTAAATAAGTATTTATCGGCATGTTTGGCCTTTTTAATTACATCAAAGCGCTTATTACCTGTAAGTAATTCAGTGACTTCAAGAGTTGCTAAATTAAGTTTTGCCACTTCACTTTGCTTGCTTTGTAAATTAATTGCAGAAAGCAGGAGCGTATCATTGTTGTTAAAGGCTACTTGGTTTTTATCAAGTTTGATCACTCTGTATTGCGTGTTACTTTTTTTACCATTAGTTAAGCGTTTAGCTTGCTTGGTATTGACGTTAAATGACCAAATATCGTATTTGCTGTAAACCAGTATTTCGCTGCTATCGTTAAGCCAGCCTGCAAAACCATAACCAGGCTGCTTGGATGGATAGTCGTGTTTGTCATCGGCAAACGTGGCGTTAATCGCCTTGCTGAGTACGCTCACTTTGTTATTACCTAAGTTTTTAAGCTGTACTTGGTTATTATCAAAGTAAGCAGCAAACTGCCCATTAGGCGCAAGGCTCGGCCTAAATGGATAGTCGTTAATGATAGGAGTTTGTTTACCCGTGTTTATATCAACAGCAAAGTAGTCAGCAAAAAAACCGCCGTACATTACTTTTTCAAGATGCGCTAAATTTGAGTAGCCTAACAATGACGTGGCACGCTCAGTATTAAGCGCCAGCTCAGGCATATTTGGGGTGCTTAACTGAACGACTTGCTGTGAGTTTACATGGTATACCGCAGTGTAATGACGATTTTTATTATTTTCATTCCATTGCTGTTCTTCGCGCGGTTTTATTTGTGCATCATTGTTGTGCCATACATTTAGCCCTTTATGGTCGCGAATTACCTCAAAGTCATACAGTGATGACTCATCTGTGTATTCTTTTTGTTTAACTTTTGCAGCGAGTTTTGGGCGGTTTTCAAAGTATAAACGTGTACCATCTTCGGCCCAAGTTAATGTCGCGGTTTTGCCCATTAACCATTCTGGGTTAGGTGATTGCACAGTGGTTAGCGTGTCGTTTTGCCACAGCGTTAATTCGTACTGACGACGACGCTTATCATCGTTTACATAGTTGCCTAAGGTAAACGCAACGGTTTTTTCGATTGGGTGCCACGCTATTTTGCTAGCAACCACACCAGGCTCATCAATTAATACGGTGCTGGTAAAATTATCGAGTGAAAATAAGGTAATTTGATTATTGCCGCCATCCACATAGCTTTGACTCACCAATAGCTGATCGCTGGTGGCACTAATGCCATAGGTAAAGGCACTTTCAAGAGTATGAGTGCGCTTATCACTTAAGTTGATGATAACCAGCGGATAGCTTTTATCTTTTTTGTCGGCAGTGATAGCGCTATCGTTGTCGAGCTTTTTATCGTCTTCTTCAGCGTTTTCATTTTTGCGATAGGCCAGCCATTGGCCGTTATTAGCTAGCACGTAATCTTTTACATTATTAAAACGTTGTTGCTCACCAGTTTGGGTATTCACTAATACTAAATTGTTTTTTAAGTCACTTTTTTTCTTTGTGGTTTCTTTTTCAAGTAGGGTAGGCACTTGAGTGAATGCAACCCAGTTCGCCATTTTGTTAATTGTAGGGCGAGTGCCTCGCTCTACTTCAGCAATAAGCTTGTTGTTATTTAGCGAGTAGACTTGCCCTGTGGCATTGCCGCGATAAGGGGTTGCACTAAAAGAGAGGATTTGACCATTTTCAGAGAGCTGCGTACCTTTTGCAGATTTAAAATCAAATACATCTTTAAATTCTAGTGGCTTATTTGCTAAGGCACTGGCGCTCGTTAAGCTTGCAATAAGTGCGCTGCCTATAAGAGTGAGTTGTGTTTTCATTATAGATTCTCGTTTTTTAACATTATTTTATTGTAACGAGTTTTAATAACAATTCGAGTAGATACGATAAGTGGTAGCAGGGCAGAGATGAGAGGTTAAAAATGAATGGTAAAAGGTAAAAGGTAAAAGGTAAAAGGTAAAAGGTAAAACTTTGATACGACCCCGATAAAGTAGACACGGGTTTTTAATTCATTA
>CERE01030250.1_pt1 | contig 29505 bp, 27 predicted proteins | sample 530911 | NCBI WGS metagenome assembly CERE01 (sample SAMEA2621092, study PRJEB7988) | marine metagenome | biome: marine biome (ENVO:00000447); feature: mesopelagic zone (ENVO:00000213); material: "saline water (ENVO:00002010), including plankton (ENVO:xxxxxxxx)" | depth 800 m
TGGCCCAAGTCGGACGACTGACCCAAATGGTCGCGCTGTCGCGGCTATTGGCAATAAGCTTGGCGCCGAGCCACAAGGCGCCGCAGCCTCCGGGCGTTTGCAGTGTGGTCAAGCGTGAATGCAGCGGATTATTCTCGCCAAAAATCAGCTTTTGCATCAGTTCATTGAAGACACGATTACCCACAGGGCCCTGATAGGCTTTGGTGATTTCACGCTCATGAGCCAACCGCTGTGCCTCAATCACCGCGCTCAGAACCGGCGTATTCCCTTGTTCATCCTTGTAGACCCCTACCCCCAAATCCACTTTATTGGGATTCTCATCGTGCTGAAATGCCTGAGAAAGCCCCAGAATCGGGTCGGAAGCTAGCGCTTGTAGATGTTCGAACATGAATAAAACCTCGGTAATCCGCAAAAATATTACTAAACTGCTTAGAGTAGTATAAAGAAAACACCCACAGAGTTTGAAGGACTGAAATACAATCCTATACTGTTTCTATAACGCCACTGAAATAGCACCCTGGCCCGCTGTCGAGGGCACACAAAGAGATCCAATCATGCCTGACGTACACCAACTTGATGATTTCGACATTAAAATCCTAAAAGCCCTGCAGGAAAACGCCGACTACTCCATGAATGAACTGGGAGATCTGGTCGGTTTATCACACACTCCCTGCTGGCGACGCATCAAGCGCTTGGAAGCCGATGGCTTTATTCGCGGCAAGGTCACCTTACTCGATGCCAAACAACTCAATTTAGGCGTAACCGTTCACGCCTACTTAACCATCAAGAGCCACGATGAAGACTCTCTGCTCGCGTTTGAATCGGCCGTACAAGACGTTAAGGAAATCGTTGAGTGTTACGCGACCACCGGCGATAAAGACTTTCTCCTGCGCGTGGTGGTCGATAGCGTCGATCACTATGAGCAACTGCTCAAGCGCACGCTGGTGCATTTACCCAATGTCGCATCGGTCAATTCAATTTTCGCATTGAAACAAGTCAAATACACCACTGCACTGCCGTTGGAATCCATCCGCCGCTAGTAAGTGATGCGTGTGTGATCAGGTCAGAGACTCAATCACAAAAGCCAAGGCTTGAGTCTGATCAAGGCCATTGCAATCTACCACTATGTCGGCGTAGCGCTCGTACAACGCCTTGCGCTCGGCAAACAAATCTTCAAAACTTTGATCGGGTCGACGAGCAATACCGCGAGTTTCATAATTGCTGATACGACGATTGAGTTCATCCAAAGCCACGTCCAAATACACGACCGTGCCATAGGATTTTAGATGGGCCATGCCTTTTTCACTGTACACAGCACTGCCACCGGTGGCGACAATATGGTTGGTAAAGTGACACTCCAGCAGCGTTTCCTCTTCCAGCGCCCGCAACGCCTGATAGCCTTGCTCATCCAATACGGCCTGTAACGTTTGACCGGCCCGCAACTGAATTAACAAGTCTGTATCGACAAAATCTTTCGCCAGTTCTTTGGCCAACATCACTCCGAGGGTGCTCTTTCCAGCCCCGGGCATTCCCACCAAAATCACACTACCTGCTACTGGCATTATCACAACCTCACTCATACCACCCTGCTGAGCGCGGCATTATAGCCGCAACTGCGTCAGGGCACCTCTGAAATTGAAGACTAAATTATTTACTCTGTCCCATGGCCGCCAGCATTTTTTCCACCGCCACCATATGATCTGGATTGTTGTGACACACGCCTTGGAACACCGCGCAGAGATCGAGAAAGTCGGGCAACTGCTGACGCTGCGCCATTTTCAATAAACGCTTGGTCATCCGCACCGCATGCGGTGGTTTGGAGGCCATTTCTTGGGCGAGAGCTTGGGCGCGGCCTAACAAATCTTCCGGCTCGGTAATCTCCAACAGTATTCCATACTCTTTGGCCTCTTCGGCACCAATCACTCGACCGGTCATAGTGAGTTCAGCCGCCCGTTGATAACCGATTAAACGCTGCATAAACCAGGCGCCACCATCTCCGGGTATGATGCCAAGATTAATAAAAGTTTCACCGAACTTGGCTTTAGAAGATGCCAGACGCACATCACACATATTGGCCAAATCGAAACCGGCCCCGATCGCCGCCCCGTTTACCGCAGCAATAACCGGTACCTCAATCCCCTGCACCGCTAAAGGCATGCGTTGAATCCCCTGTCGATAGAGTTCTGCTTGGGCTTCCACATCGCCGGCAAAATCCCCCTCGCGATTGGCCATGTCTTTCACATTGCCACCCGCCGAGAAGGCCGCACCCTCGCCAGTGATGACCAAGGCGGAAATGTCTTTATTGCTATTCACCCAGTCTGCAACGGCAATGATCTCGTCCACCAATTCTGTGCCTGTCAGTGCATTGCGCACATCATTGCGAATAAACGTTAGGGTGGCGACACGCCCGTCAATATCCAAACGGGAATCTTTCAAAGTCGGTTGGTTCATCTGTGGCCTCGCTGGTTTTTCAGTAAATAGTGGAATGGGTAGGAAATAGAGCCGCGTTAATTATGGCTTACTCGAAAATAAGTAGACACAAAAAAGCCACTCCCTAAGAGTGGCTTTTCATTGTGCCATCTGTGTGATTTACACCGGTGGGCGCGACGCTGAGTAGCTCTTCAATAAGCAACTCGTCGCCACACCACACAGAATGGGTCGTTATTCGCAGCGCTCAAACAAGGCTGCAATACCCTGACCACCACCAATACACATGGTGACAACGGCGTACTTACCACCGATACGCTCCAGCTCGTACAGAGCTTTAACGCTGATCACGGCACCAGTTGCACCGATAGGGTGGCCCAGAGAAATACCGGAACCGTTCGGGTTCACCTTCTCCAGTGGCAGTTCGAGATCTTTCGCCACTGCCAAAGCTTGTGCAGCAAAGGCTTCGTTCACTTCCCAGGTATCGATATCACTGACACTCAAGCCAGCTTTATCCAGCAATTTGCGCACGGCGGGTACAGGACCAATGCCCATCACCTTGGGATCAACACCGGCGAAAGAATAACCTTTCAGTTTCGCCATTGGCTTAAGGCCTTTGGCTGCAGCCGCTTCAGCGTCCATCATCACAATGGCTGCCGCTGCGTCGTTCAAACCGGAAGCATTGCCCGCGGTTACCGTGCCGTCTTTCTTAAACACGGTGCGCAATTTGGCCATCTCTTCGGTTTTTGCGTCATAGCGAACATGCTCGTCTTTATCGAATACGGTCACGCCTTTGCGAGTTTTCAACTCAACCGGCAGGATTTGACTGTCGAAGTAGTTGTTCTCGATGGCATTCTGAGCGCGGTTATGGCTCAAGGCCGCCAGCTCATCCTGCTGATCGCGGGTCACATCCCACTGCTCAGCAACATTCTCGGCGGTGATACCCATGTGAGTATCATTCATAGGGCAGGTTAGCGCACCGATCATGGCATCAACCATTTGGCTATCACCCATACGCGCGCCCCAGCGAGCGTTAGGAATCCAGTAAGGCACACGGCTCATGGATTCAGCGCCACCAGCGACAACCGCCTCAGCATCACCCAACAGCACCATTTGAGCACCAGAGATAATGGCTTGCAGACCGGAGCCGCACAGACGGTTTACCGTGACCGCTGGAGTCTCTTCCGGCAGCCCGCCTTTCAACGCGGCGACACGGCTCATGTACATGTCACGACGATCTGAATGGGTCACGTTACCAATGCTCACATGACCGATATCTTCTGGTTTCAAGCCCGAGCGCTCAACCGCTTCTTTCACCACTTGTCCGGCCAGATCGGTCGGAGCTATGTCTTTTAAACTGCCACCAAAAGTTCCAATTGCGGTACGAACACCGCTGAGTACGACAACTTCACGTTCACTCATTGTATTTGCCTCATGTTCTTAACTGTCGAGTAATGAACCCGTGGATCACAGGTTCGACCAAATTTGGGTCTCGGGCCGCTGCCATCTCTCAAACTCGGGCGCCGCCTCTATCATTGTGGGCGCAAGTATACACCAAATATCAAACAAGCGTTTTAGTCTCTAAGGCGCAAAATCCTTGAATAAATAACGCTGGATATTTCCCGGCCAGCATCTATGGTTACATCCGACCGATGGCCTATTGACCGCAGACCATACCCGACTTAAGGTGGCGCCTTATTTACGCCCAGCTGCATCTACCCGACGGCTGGAGCTGTCACTAGACCCGTTTCTCATTCAATGGCTCACAAGGCCAGTCGCTGATGATCGACATGGATAGAGAGACGCCGCAAAACGAGCTGTTGTATGAAGTTATCCGCCTTTGGACAAAAATTCGCCGGTAATTCAGGCATTGTGACCCTGATGGACGATCTCGGCACTGCACTCAACGAAAACCCCGACATGATTTTTATGGGTGGAGGCAATCCCGGCCGACTTCCCGAAGTTGAAGCCGTGTTCCAACAGCGCCTCGAACACATTATGAGCGACCCCGCTCAGCGCCACAGCTTGTTCGGTATCTACCAATCCCCACAGGGCGATCGTGAATTCCGTGAACAGATAGCGGCGTTTTTGAAAAAACAATTTGGCTGGCAACTCAACGGCAACAACATTGCCGTTTCCAACGGCAGCCAGTCGGCGTTTTTTGTGCTCTACAATCTATTTGCGGGCACCATGCCCGATGGCTCTCAAAAATCCATTCATTTGCCCCTGGCTCCAGAATATTTGGGTTACGCTGACGTAGGCTTGAGCGAGAACTTCTTTACCGCCACTCGCCCGAGTATTGAGCTGCTCGACGACAAATTGTTCAAGTACCACGTGGATTTTTCACATTTGGACATCACTGAAAGTGTGGGCGCGATGTGCGTGTCTCGCCCCACTAACCCAACGGGCAATGTGTTAAGTGATGATGAGATCAACCACCTCGATACCATTGCCCAGCAACAAGACATCCCACTGATCATCGACGGCGCCTATGGCCTGCCCTTCCCCGGCATTGTTTTTACCGAAGCCACGCCGCACTGGAACCAAAACACCATTTTGGCATTGAGCTTATCCAAGTTGGGGTTACCCGGCGCACGCACGGGTATTATTGTCGCCAACGAAGAAATCATTCAGGCCTACACCAACGCCAACACCATCGTCAGCTTGGCGTGCGGCACTATTGGCCCGGCTATTGCCAAAGAGCTGTTCAAGACCGGCGAGATTCAATCCTTGTCTGAAAAGTACGTGACACCATTTTATCGCGAAGGCGCGACTCAAACTGCTCAGTGGTTTCGTGAACAGCTGGGCGACCTGCCCTTTCACATCCACAAGCCGGAAGGCGCGATCTTTTTGTGGTTGTGGTTCGACGGCCTGCCTATCAGCAGTCAGGAATTGTACCAGCGCTTAAAACAGCGCGGTGTGTTGATTGTGCCAGGACAAGATTTTTTCGTTGGCATGGATGATGATTGGCCACACAAACACGAGTGTATTCGAGTGTCTTACTCACAAGATCGCGACACGGTAAAACGCGGTGTCGACATTATTGCCGAGGAAGTGAAAAAAGCTTACGGCGAATAAAAGCAATGCGAAAGAGAGCACTAACCTGTGCCCTCTTTCGCTCGTCTAGCAGTGAACACCATTCACTAAAATAGAAAACCATAAAGGTACCCAGCGCTGATCGCCATACCAATAATGATCACCAAGAACGCCACAATCATTGGATTCTTGAAAATCGACTTCAGCAAAATCACCTCAGTCAAACTCGCCCCAGCACTGCCAATAATTAACGCCATTACCGCTCCTAAGCTCATGCCTTTCGCCGCTAGAGCTGCACTCAAGGGAATCACAGCCTCCGCGCGAATGTACAGCGGAATACCGATGATGGCGGCCACAGGCACGGCCCAAGGATTGTCGTCACTGGCAACGCTGGACACGAACTCGGTCGGCATAGAGCCATAAATCAATGACCCCAAGGCTATGCCGCCCATCAAGTAGGGCAACACTGTCTTAAAGTCGTCCCAAGTTACCTGCCAAATCACGCGCCACTTGCTCACCACTGGAGCCCCTGCGCCGCCGCAGCTCGATCCACAGCTAGACGCTTGCGGGTCAATGTAGGCTTCGTCTTTAATGAACCTCTCGAAACCCAGTTTTTCCAACATGTAGCCCCCAAGCACCGACACGCCCATGGCCATGACAAAATAGAAAGCGGCCACTTTAAGCCCAAAGGTCACCGCGAACAGGCCGATGATGATCGGATTCAACAACGGACTGGCCAGCAAAAACACCATCATCGAACCAAAACCGGCATTGGCACGCAATAGCCCTTTCAGGAACGGAATGGTCGAACAGGAACAAAAAGGCGTTATCGCCCCCAAAAATCCCGCCACCACATAGCCCTTGCCATTGTGACTGCTGAGGATGCTCTGAATCTTCGCCGGTGGGATATACAGCTGTAAAACACCGACTAGATAACTGATGGCCAAAAACAATACCGTTAGCTCAACCGCCAAAAAAGCAAACATGCCCAAACTCTCGTGCACCATCTCGTAAGACACTATCAATCTCCGAACCTATATTTCTAGAATATTCGAAATATATACTCACCCCTTGCCGCCGTCAATATATTTCTAGTAATATCGAAATATTACCTATTACGAGAACACTCTCATGGAACTTGAAATGGCCGCTAAGGCACTGAAGGAACTGGGTCACCCCACTCGGCTGGCGGTGTACAAACGCTTAGTAAGAGCCGGCGCGGAGGGCGTCGCGGTAGGGATTGTTCAAGAGGAGTTGGGTATTCCCGGTTCGACTCTGTCCCACCACCTGACAGGGCTGGCCTCCGCCGGCCTTATTGTGCAACGACGCGAAGGACGAACGCTGTTTTGTGTGCCGCAGTATGAACAGCTGGATGCTGTCATTGGATTTTTGCAGGCGGAGTGTTGTGCGGATGGGGAGTGAATGGAAAGACTAAGCCCTTGGGCATAGTGAAAAACAACGTCCGTCTCAGTACTGATGTTTCACACCGACGACGATTAGCTGTTCACGCAAAAACCCTTTGGCGTAAAGATCATCCAGCAGAGATTTCTCTCTCATCGTTCCAACTATAGGCATTCAAGACCAATAGGCCGGCCATCCCCACGTTCTTAATACAGTTCTGCATTTCGTGAGCATGTTTAATCAATAGGTTTGCTCTTACCTGATCATTTTTTTGATTTCATAGAATCAATGACTCTGACCCCATTGATTTGACCCTATTAATTTTGATTCTAAATCAACCCCTGAAGAAAAGACTGCAACTCCTGATCGCAATGGCTGATTTTTAGCGGAACTGAAAAACCATCGACAACATAGCTGGGAATGATATCCACAAACAAAGACTCCCCCCCAATCGCAATGCCTTGGCAACCATGCTCTGAGAAACTTCTGTACGTTTCAAACAAATAGGTCATCGATGTCGTTGAGAGACCAGCGTCCTCCATTGTATGTTCAAATAGCGCCCAGCGATCCAAGGTTTCGGTCATGGCAATGACCTTCTCGGCGTGCTCTTTCAGAGCAATAAGGTCAAAGTCACCCTGTGGATGGGTATGTAGAATATTACCTATTAACTCAATATTACTTTCGTACTCTAGCACTGCCATTCGTGCCTCTCCATAAGAGTGATACTCAACATCCTAACTAGGCCACTATTAAGCTTATGCTCTTGGTCTCTATAGTCGGGAAGATAAATCCTGAGGCTGCTTAAAGACTATAGCAGTAACTGCACCACTAATAAGCTCACAAATATAGTCGTGCTTATTTAGAATCAATAGGGTCAGAGTCATTAATCAATGGTATTGCTAAGAACCCCCAAATAACTCGCTTGGCTCGTCACAAGGTCGCCAGATTTGAGATAGAAACCCGAACTCCAAAGCGTTAAAGGTGAAAACATTACCCCTTCTGGGGTCCCTGTTAAGACGAGCGTTTTGGCAGGAATCCGTTCGCAGTTATCCAGTAATTTTACAACCCCCTCGCCGTTGAGATAATTTGCATCGCACTTCTCTAGAGCTTTGGACATGATGGTCCACGGGTTCCAGTTCATCAGTCCCGCGTTACTGCTCTGCCTTAGCTCGTTATTCACATAGAGCTTCATATCTATTTTTTTATAGAACTCATGAGATTGAGGAATCACCAAAAATGGCCCTACGGGCAAACGAGTTGCTCCTCCTTTGCCTGCTGCAAAACCGGTTGTTCCCATCTCTGCATCCAAGTCGATTTCTTTTACCAACAACCAACGATCGGTGTAGTCACCACACAACAGATAACCTAACGTTACTTTTCTGGAGTGAGCAACTTCGGCTTGAGGATAGTCTTCGAGAGATACCGCGCAGATTTCAACCTCATGATCCAAGCGTGCGCCCGCCGTTACCGCCGCATTCCAAGGCGTGATTGTAGACAATTTGGGGAATAGAAAAGGATCGCCGGTGTGGCTTACTTCTTCCGCGTGAGCTTTGAAATTAGTGCCCGCCGCCACGATCTTGCTCTGTACCGATAACGGCGTAGAGAGAGACTGCCAACTGAATTGCTGTGAAGACAAACTCTCTGTCAGGCGGAGCAACTGATCTCGGCCGAGTGTTTGATAGGCATCAATACCATCGACTCCAGTGAAATACTCGGTGTCACTAAGATCAATGGCAGTGACGCCATCGATATCTGAGGACAAGACTAACAGCACTTCACCACTGCTCAGTCGGGCGAACGTTAATGCCTCTTCAATTGGTGCGATCTGACTCGCAGCCAGCGGATTGGTTTCAAGCCTCTCATCGAATTTAGGCTGACTGAGCTTCCAGCTGTAGCCATAGATTACGACACCTACAGCCAGCAACAGCATCAACAGAATTCTTGCAAGTTTGCCTTTCATAACACCATCCCATCCTTGTTCGGCCTATATGGATAGCTCGTCAAACGAATCCAGCTGCCGCCGAGCAACACCCACGACAAGCAGTGAGATTGAGAATTTAAGTCTGCTGCTGATCTCTGTCTTTCCAACTATACGCACTCAAGACCAACAACCCGGCAAAGATCCCTAGGTTCTTTACAAAATTCTGCATTTCATGGGCGCCTTCAATATCGGTGTAATTCCAAAAGTCATGTAGCTGAAAGTTAATCGCCAGCACCATCAACGCCAGTGTCAGCGCAAACCACTGTGTATAGCAATTAAGCAGAAGGCCTAAACTACAAATAATTTGCACAATGCCTGCTGCCGCTAAGAAAAAGGGTATCAGCATCATTCCGTGTTTTTCCATCAAAGCAACATGGGTATCCCAGGCAAAAAATTTGAGTACGCCGGGCAGTAAAAAGTACAAGGCGAGTAAACTGCGGCCAGCCGTGGCCAATACGGTTTTCGACATGATGTTGTTCCTAATGATTAGATGTTTATTATATTTTTTTGTGATTCGAGCTTAGCGGTAGATTACCATTTCCGATACAGCTATATCACCTGATTGTCTTGCAGCGTTTCCATGTCTTGATCTGATAGACCAAGTACGCCCTTTAGAACTTCATCATTGTGCTGTCCCAATTCCGGCCCCGGCCATTGGGTTTTGCCTTCGGTGCGAGTGAGTTTTGGCAAGATGGCTGGAATCTTCAAGGGTTTACCATTGATCTCCACCTGCTCAAACAGGCCGCGAGCTTGAAAGTGCTCGTCGTTGAACATGTCTTCAACATTGTAGATCGGGCCGGCGGGTACTCGCTGTTGTTCCATCACGCTGAGCACGTCAGCAACCGATCTCGCTGAACACCAGCCGCCAATGATTTGATCGATTTCGTCTTCGTGTTCGACCCGCCCCGCATTATTGGCCAGCCTGGAATCTTCAGCTAAGTCGGGATGACCGATACCCATCATTAGACGCTGAAAAATAGAATCCCCATTGCCGCCAATGACAACGTATTTGCCGTCGGCGCACAGATACGTATTGGTGGGAGCAATACCTGTGACGGTACTTCCACTGGGCTCGCGAATTACCCCGGCGCCATCGTATTCCGGCACCACCGCTTCCATTAAATTAAACATGGCTTCGTAGAGTGCCACGTCGACCACTTGGCCTTGGCCGCTTTTTTCTCGCTCGAGCAACGCCATGGTAATCCCCAGAGCGGTGTGAATACCGGCGATGGTATCGCCGATGCTCAAGTTCGGTCGCACCGGTGGACCACCGTCGAAACCGTTCACATAACGAAAACCACTCATGCCTTCGCACACCGACGCGAAGCCTGCTTTCTTAGCATAGGGACCAGTTTGGCCATAGCCAGAAATACGGGCGTACACTAACTTCGGATTGCTGTCGGTGAATTGCTCAGGGCCTATACCCCATTTCTCTACCACGCCCGGTCGAAAATTCTCGATCACTACATCGGCACTGTTAATCAGTTGTTTCGCCAACTCGATGCCACGATCGCTTTTTAAATCGATGGTGACGGATTTTTTATTGCGCCCCAGCGAGTGCCACCACAGTGAAGTCCCATCCTGTACTTCACGCCAGCCGCGAATCGGATCTCCGCCTTCTGGTGATTCAATTTTTATGATTTCAGCACCGAAGTACCCCAACATGCAACCGGTAAACGGGCCAGCTAACAGCTGGCCCAATTCAATAACGCGGTAGCCGTTTAATGGGCCAGTGTGTGTTTGAATTTGGTTCATGGTGCTTACTCTATCAATTGGTATTTTAGTCTTTTTTACTCAATGATCTTTGCCGATGGTTAAGGCTGAGTTTCTTTCGACATTCTCTTGATCGGCAAGATGGATTGCTTCGCTGTGCTCGCTATGCTCGCAATGACCTAGTCCGATTGATGCTCCGAGGATTGCTTCGCTATGCTCGCAATGACGCAATATCCAACGAGGATTTTTCGTGACTCGGTCATGGCGAGCAGATCCTTGCGACGCGACAAGCTATACTTTTCCTCTCCTCTTGCACATGCACATGCACAACTAGCAACTAGATTGTCGCCAATTCCAAAACCACCTTGCCAATCAGATCATGAGACTCCATCAATTGATGGGCGGCCGTTGCCTCCGTTGCTGGAAAAACCTGAGCCAACTTAGGCAGCATCGTTTTCGCTTCTAACAGCGGCCAAATGTGCGTCTGCAATTGTTCGGCAATATGGGCTTTGGCTTCTGCTGATTGCGGGCGCAAGGTAGAGCCGGTCAGCGTTAAGCGCTTGAGCATCATCGGCAGTAGATTGATGTCGTTTTGAGGGCCACGTAAGAAAGCGATGTTGACAATGCGACCATCAACGGCAGCCGCGGTTATGTTGCGTTGAATGTAATCGCCGCCAACCATATCGAGAATCACATCGACTCCGCGGCCGTCGGTTTCGCGAGCCACCACCTCCACAAAATCATCTTGCTGATAGTTGATGGCAACATCGGCACCCAGTTCCAAACAGGCTTGACGTTTTTCCTCAGAGCTAACCGTGACCAAGACTCTTGCGCCCCAAGCTTTTGCCATTTGAATAGCGCTGGTACCAATGCCGCTGGCACCGCCATGAATCAACAGGGTTTCACCAGGTTGTAATGCACCGCGATCAAAGACGTTGGTCCACACAGTGAAGCAGGTCTCTGGCAGTGCGGCAGCCTGGTCCATAGAAAGGCCACTGGGCACCTGTAAACACTGGCCTTCGGGCGCCACCACGTATTGAGCGTAGGCCCCCCCATTGGTTAGCGCACACACTCTGTCGCCGACTTGGAATTTTGACACTTGGGTACCCACTGCGACGACTTCCCCTGAGGCTTCCAGCCCTAAGATGGGAGATGCCCCCGGCGGCGGCGGATACAAACCTTGGCGCTGGACCACATCGGGTCGATTGACGCCGGCGTAAGCCACTTTGATGAGCACCTCATCGGCTGCTGGTTCTGGCGTCTGGGTGCTCTCTGTACCAAGCACCTCGGGGCCACCGGGCTCAGACATGGCCACATAGAGCATGGATTCAGGGATAGTAGATTCAGTTGAGTTAGTCGTCATAATTATTTTTACTCATTCCTTAAGGGGCCAACAACCGGACATCAGATGACATGGACAGTCGTGGTATGTGCTCTTAGTCTTACATGCAATGAATCATTCTAAAACAAGCTGAGGAGAGGATGCGATGAAAAATCTATTTGATGTGAGCGGCAAGGTCGCCGTAGTAACCGGTGGTTCACGTGGTATTGGCGCCATGATCGCCCGTGGTTTTGTTGAGAACGGCGTAAAAACCTACATCACTGCCCGCAAGCAGGTCGAGCTAGACGCAACCGCAGCTGAACTGAGCAAGCTGGGTGAATGTATCGCCATAGCGTCAGACCTCTCTACTCTGGAAGGTGTGACGGCGTTTGCCGATGAGATCAAATCTCGCGAAGAAAAAGTAGACATTCTGGTGAACAACGCCGGCGCCACTTGGGGAGCGCAGATTGATGAGTTCCCAGAAGCGGGCTGGGACAAAGTCATGGATTTGAACGTCAAATCCCTGTTCTTTCTCACTCAGCAATTGCTACCGGCCATGCGCAATGCGGGTGATGCCGAAGATCCAGCACGTGTGATTAACATTGCTTCCGTTAACGGTTTCTTCTACCCGGGCCCCGGAATGAACACCTATTCTTACTCGTCCAGTAAAGCGGCGGTGGTTCATCTCACTAAGCATTTGTCGGCGGATTTGGTGAAAGATCACATTAACGTGAATGGTATCGCGCCGGGATTCTTCCCCAGCAAGATGACGGCTTTTGCACTGGAAAATCACGAAGCGGAAGTGGCTGCGGCCAATCCACGTGGACGCATTGGCTCACCAGAAGATGCAGCCGGCACGGCGATTTACCTCAGCTCACGAGCATCGGCGTGGGTAATTGGCGAGACCATCATTCTCGATGGTGGTCAGTGCGCGACAGCTCACTGATTGGCTCATAGCGATTCGCTAGAGTAGAGCTAAAGAACTGTGTAGAAGCCTGAAGAAGGGCTTCTACACCGACCATCCACTAGGGCCATTACCAATATCAGTCGCCGCAAAAGTGGTTGGTTGAAGAGATTGCCGTGCTTCGCTCTCAATGACGACTGCTTATTAGTCTCCCCTGAACATTTTTTTGTCTTTTAATCCCGCACTCGTGCCCATTTTTCACGGGTATCTCGTATCTCGTCATCTCGCATCCGCCCCAATTAAGGCGCCAAACGCTTAATCTCCCAACCGCTGCCTTGTCGCGTGTAATGAAAACGATCGTGAAGCCGATTGGCACCACCCTGCCAAAACTCGATACTCGATACCTGTACGCGAAATCCGCCCCAGAAATCCGGCAGAGGAATCTTGCCCTGCTTGAACTTGTCTTTCATGGCGTTGAATTGCTGCATCAACAGCTGGCGAGACGATACCGGACGGCTTTGCGCTGAGGCCCAAGCTGCCAATTGGCTCTCCTGCGGACGAGAGCTGAAATACGCCAAAGATTCTGCGGCGCTGACTTTCTCAACTTGGCCACAGATTTTTACCTGTCGCTCCAACATGTGCCAGGGAAAGTGCAAACTGATGCGCGGGTTTTGAGCCAAATCTTGGGCCTTGTGGCTCTCGTAGTTGGTGTAAAACACAAAACCACGCTCATCCACATGCTTGAGTAACACAATGCGCTGACTGGGCTGTCCCTGAGCATCTACCGTCGCTACCGTCATCGCGGTAGGATCGTGAAGACCCGCCTCGATGGCTTGTTTTAACCAGATCTCAAACTGCGCAATCGGGTCTGTATGCAGATCATCTCGCTGCAAACCGCCCTGCAGATACTCCCGTCGAAAATTCTCTAATTCCATGGTTCTACCCATTCGCCCACAAAAGGCTCATTGTAACTTTAATCCGATCCAGCACATAATGCGGGAAATCAACCAAAGTGATCATCAATCGTTATGAATACACTCGGCTGCGGCGTTGTTTTAGCGGGCGGATTGGCAAGACGCATGGGCGGTAGAGCCAAGCACGGCATCCAGCTACACGGAAAGCCCTTGTTAGACCACGTGATTGAGCGAGCGGCACCGCAGGTCGATCAATTATTGCTCAACATCAATCAAGAAATAGATACGCCCAGAGCTATTAGTGGCGAGCCCGTACCCATAATTGCCGACAGTTTGGACGGCTATTTAGGCCCTTTGGCGGGCATTCTTACCGCCATGGAATGGGCACAACAAAACTCTCAAAGCCGATGGCTAGCCAGTTTCGCGGTGGACAGCCCGCTATTCCCCACCGATCTGGTACATACGCTACTGGAGAGCTTAGAGACTGCTCCAAAGGACACTGCGATTGTCTGCCCCACCTACGCGGGCAATAAACAGCCGACCTTCTGTCTCTGGCGTATTGATCAAGCCGAGCTACTGCGCCACTGGCTTATCACCGAACAGAACTACCGTATGGGCGCTTGGCTGCAACAACAAACCACTCATTATTGCGATTTGACACCGACGGGCGAAGCCGCGGAAGACCGAGCCCAAAATGCTGTCGATCCCTTTACCAACATTAATACGCCAGATGATCTCGCACTCACTGAACACTATCTAAGCGGCTACCGCACTGATCACTCGGACGCTAGAAAACAATAAAAGCTCACGGCAAGGCTGATTGGGCCGATAATAAGCAGTAGAGGAATGTAAAACTGAGCAACGGGGCTCACTAAGCCCCTCGACGCCAATCAATATTGCGTTAGAATCATTATTACGACTTTCGATCAGGACGCCACAGTGACGACATCGACACCGCCGCCAACCACCCCAGACTGCCCTGTCGGCGAACGCCATTGCAATATCATTGATGAGCTCATCAGTCTGCGCCAAGAAGTTGCCGAACTGACCGAACAAGTTCACACCGATACCCTCACTGGGCTCAACAATTATCGCCATTTCACCAAAGCGTTAGACTATGAAATGGAGCGTACCCAGCGCACCGGTCAAGCCACTGCCCTTATCATTGTCGATCTCGATTTTTTCAAAAAAGTGAACGATACTTGGGGTCATGAAATTGGCAATCAAGCGCTGATTCAAACGGCAGACCTGCTCAAACGAGCCACCCGCAAACTCGACATTCCCTGTCGCTATGGCGGCGAGGAGTTTGTCATCATTCTGCCCTCCACCGACTTACTCACTGGCACCCAAGTGGCCGAGCGGCTACGAGCGCAAATTGAAGCCTCACCACTGGTCACCGAACAACAGGAAATATCCCTCACTGCCAGTCTCGGTATAGACGTCTATAGCGCCGGCCATCAGGAAACTCAAGAAGACTTCATTAAACGGGTGGATGCGCTCTTGTACGAGGCCAAACACAATGGTCGCAATCAAGTGCGCAGTGGCTCGCGGCACGATATTCAGGCCGAAACCACTGTCACTCGAGATGAAAAAGATGCGCTGTTTGGATTGTTTGGCAATGAGGAATAGAGCCTAACGCGCTCCTCGACTCAGGCTCAGACTCAACGCACCAAAAACCAAGCTTCGACTAAGACTGCCACAAATAATATTGCCGACACCCACTGCCAAAAGAGCAATGGATTTCTCTGCATTAGCGGTGCGTTTTCGCGCTCGGCAAGCAACTGGCTATTAGGCGTGGTGAGATCGGACAAAAACTCCGACATCACATGATAGCGTTGCGAGGGAGATTCCGCACAAGCCTTCTCTAATGCCAAATCCAACCACAGAGGAATATCCTTGCGATGCATCCTCGCCGAACCGTATTGCCAATCTTGATAGCGCTGAGGATTGCGCTGTTGCGCGGCAGAGGTTTTGTAGGGCAGTTTTCCGGTGAGCATTTCATACACCATCACCCCCACAGAAAAAATATCCGAGTAGTACAGACCTTTTTCCCCGCGCAAGTATTCCGGAGCAATGTAATCCACTGAGCCCACAGGTACTTCTTCACTTAGAGAAGTCGAGATTTCTTCCAATCCGTCCACTTGCACGGTACCAAAATCCATAATAACCGCTTTCTTTTGCGGCGTGATCATCACGTTTTCAGGCTTTAAATCTCGATGCACCATACCCATACGCTGAAACACACGCACGCCACGAATAATGGAATCGGTCATTTCACGCACGGCGTCGAAACTTGGATTGGGATTATCATGCATCCATTGGCGCAAGGTGATGCCTTGAACGTATTCACACAGGTGATACAAGAACGGAGACTCATGGGGGCGTTCAAAAATCTTCATCACCCAGGGGCTGTTTAGGCGGCGTCCCACCCACTGCTCGCGAATGAATCCCTCGAGATACTGTGGGTCTTCGGCAAAGTTCTCCGAGGGTGCTTTGAGCACAAACTCTTTGCCGGTGTGAGTATCTTTAACCACATACAAATGACTGCGAGTGCCGCTATACAACACGCGCAGCACCTCAAATTGATCAATCTTATTGCCCACATCCATCACCGGAGGAATGGTCAGCGCTGTCAGTTGTCGATGCACTTCGTTGACATCGGCCTGTGGTAAGGAGGTAATACGCACCAATAAACAGGAAAGATTGTCGTCACTGCCGTTGGCCAAGGCCCGCTCAACCGATGCTTTAGCAGTGGCTTCAAGCCCGCCTTGGGTATCGCTCAACAGCTCAATGGATTCTTCTAGATTGAGATACTCGTGCACGCCATCTGATGTCATCACCAGCAGATCACCCACCTGCAATGAGACTTGGTGATAATCCACCTCGAGACGGCTGTCCATTCCCAGCGCTCGCGTCAAGAAACTCTTACGGCCGTATTGTTTATGAGCGTGATCGCGGGTCAACTGTTTGAGACGACCCTCTCGAAAACGATAGATACGACTGTCGCCCGCATGTAATAGGTGAGCCGTTGTGGATTTAAGAATGACACCTGAAAAAGTCGTTACCAGTCCATTGTGGCGAAGATCACTTTGTTGTCCGTGATGAAACAACCATGAATTGAGAGAGGTAAGCACGCGAGCTGCGGACTTTTTCACACTCCAACTGTCCGGCGTACTGTAATAGTCCTCGATAAATTGCGTCACACTGGTGAGACTAGCCTGCTGTGCATTTTCACTGCAACTGACACCATCGGCGACACAGGCAACAATGCCTTTGTAATTCACCACTCCTTGGCTCTCGGGAAGCCTTGCCGCAAACGCATCTTCATTGCGCTCTTTAATACCGGCGCAGGTATAACCACCGACATCGACATCAAGAATTTCCAGTTTCTCACCTTCAGGCATGTGCGATTTCACTCACGGTTTATTCTCAAACAGTATGCAGTAGTTCCTCACCGCACAACAACACTCGCGGATCAAACGACAAACGGCCATCAACAGACGGCCGTTTGAGTTTTACATTAGAGTTCAATAATCATTGGGTTATTAAACTTCACAACAGTCGAGTGTTGATCGTTTATGCTTTAGCCACATCGATCAACTCGACACTACCATCTTCGTTCACTTCGGCGATTTGGCCAGAAGGCTCAGACATAAACAACAAGGTGATGAAACCACCGACTGCAGTCGCGGCAATCACATAGAAGAAAGTACTGTAATCAACCATCGATAGAACGGTCAGATACACTACCGCACCCACGTTACCGTATGCACCCGTCATACCGGCAATCTGCCCCGTCATACGACGTTTAATCAACGGCACGGCTGCAAATACTGCACCTTCACCCGCTTGAACAAAGAAAGAACAAGCCATCGCCGCAACCACGGCCAACCAGAGCGCCCAAGAGCTATCGACTTGGCCCATTAGGAAATAACCCATAGCCAAACCCGCGGTCAAAATCAGTAGTGTTGGTTTACGACCAAACTTATCTGACAACCAACCGCCACCTGGACGAGACATCAAGTTCATGAAGGCGTAGGCAGACGCAACCATACCAGCCATAACCGGCGTCAACTCGAAGGTATCGGAGAAGAACAAAGGCAACATTGAGATTACCGCAAGCTCTGAGCCAAAGGTGGCGAAATACAGAACATTCAGTACGGCTACTTGCTTAAATTTGTACTGATGAATCTCAGGAACAGGCTCAACAAATACATTTTTGTTGACCTTCCAAACTTGTGACACTTCGTAGAAGTAGAGCGCGGTCAATCCAGCGTAAATACCGTTAACTACGAAATCAGACAGCATGCTCACGCCAGCAGGTGAGAGCTTCCAGGCCAGCAAAGCCAGTGCCGCATACATTGGAATTTTCATGAAGAGTAAGAAGAAAAAGTCACCTTTTGAGGTAACTTCCATCGCACCCAAATTCTTAGGACGGAAATAAGTAGAGCCTTTTGGAGTATCCGAAACGTTGGCGTAAAAGATGAAGGCAAACGCCAAGCTCATCGCGCCAGTGACACCCATGGCATAACGCCAGCCATCATCACCACCAAACATCAAAGCAACAGTCGGCAAAGTAAACGCGGCTGCAGCTGAACCGAAGTTACCCCAACCACCATAGATACCTTCAGCGGTACCTAGCTCATTGTGCGGGAACCATTCAGACACCAAACGAATACCGATAACAAACCCGGCACCAATGAAACCCAAGGCAAACCGCGCAATCGCGGCCTGCACGAAGCTATCGGAAACGGCAAACATAAAACAAGGAATGGAACAGACGGCCAACAAAGCAGAGTAAACAATGCGTGGACCATATTTGTCGGTTAGCATACCGATCAAAACTCGCGCCGGAATCGTAAAGGCAACGTTTAGAATCAACAGTGTTTTGATTTCGGCAGTGGTCAGCCCCAGCGATTCCTTTACTGCGATCAGTAAAGGCGCGAAGTTAAACCAAACTGCGAAGGTGATAAAAAAAGCCATCCAGCTTAAGTGAAGTATTTTCATCTTTCCGGTAAACGAAAAGAGATTGAACTTATCGGCAGAACTCATAGCGCCTTTCCCCTGAAGTAAAAAAATCAAACTTACCCCGTCATAGCAGGAGCCGTGCCAATTACGAAAATTCCTTTAAGAACAATCAGTTACAATTTTCTGAAATAAACCTGACACACTAGAAGCACCATACAAAGGCATGAATGCACCAATATCACCCAACAAAAACACTCCCCTAGTTTCAGACAAACGAAAAAACGAACCCCATCAAGGCATCACCGCATCAAGTCGGTGCACGCAATCCATGAAGGTCGCCAGATACAGAATGATAGATGCGGGCAACTGAGAGACACGAACGCAGGACTAAAGAGATACAGAGCTAGATAGGGCACTGATACCTATACGCAGGCTCAGTAACCGAGGGTTTGCTTAATAAAGGGGATGGTTAAGCGGCGCTGCTCGGCCAAAGAGGCGTCATCCAATCGCTGCAGCGAGGTGAACAGTTCGTGGGTATTGCGTGGCGAGCGGTGCATAATGAATTGCGCAACTTCGTCGGTAAGCTCCATACCCCGAGCTTTGGCGCGATTTTGCAGAGCCACTTGCTTAGACAGATCATCCAGCGGCTGCACTTGAAAAACCAAGCCCCAATTGAGACGAGATTGTAAATCGGGTAAGGCCACCTTTAATTCTCGCGGCCCTTTAGTTGCGGCCATGACCACACGACGACCGGTGTCACGCATACTGTTAAAGAAGTTAAATAAGGCGCGCTCCCACTCTGATTTGCCTAGTACATGCTGCAAACCATCGAGGCAGACGAGATCTAGGCTTTCTAAACCATCCAATAACTGGCTCGGCTCGTGGTGCTGTAACTCTTCTAAGGGCAAGTACTGGGCACGTTTACCGCGTTCACCCGCGAGGTGGCAGGCAGCCTGCAACAGATGGGTAACACCGACACCGGGGGCTCCCGACAGAAAGATAAACTGCTCACCATACACCTCGAGCTGATGTCCTAATGCGGACACCACCAAGGCGTTGCTCTGTCCTTCCTGCGCGAAGTAGTTCTCAAAGGTTGCGTCATCATTGAGATGCACACCTAAAGAAAGCTGCTGAGGGGAAGATTTGGACGTCGCTGAAACCATTCTGAAGTGCTTTGTCTTTCGATGCGGGCAACCGCCCGCTACGGCCCTGTGTGTGACTCGTCAAACCATCGAGGAGTCATGACAATTCTAGTTTGGGCGGGGCAGTGTAGGAAAGATTCTCATATTATTGAGATCACAGAATCATCGGTTCGCTTGCCGAAGCTCCTAGATTCCGGAACACCTGCCAATTACCGCCCAGCGTTGGCGTGATAGTTTATCAGACTCCAATAAAAATCGACACGCCTTAGCGGACAACCGAATTATCCCGGCCAACGATAGCGCAGCGGATTGCCTTGAGAGCCCAGCGGCTCAGCTGTGGCGGGGAGTTTCACACCGTTCATCGCTGCGGGTGTAGCCTCGATAGATTCACCCAAGGCCCCCAATCGTCGATCCAATGCTAAGGCGTCGGTCAAGGCGGTGATATCGCCTTCCAATTTCACGCTCAGCTGAATACTCTGAGCCTTAAGCGCCGCCAAATTCACGTGTCGAACCACTTCCAGGGAGTCAAGATAGTTTATCGCTTTGACGTAGTCACGAAAGCCGTTGACCTGCTCCACCTGTACAATAACGGAATCGGTCGCCCCTCCAAAACTGCCGATGCTGTAGATACTGGCCAAAAAGTCGGTGGCATCATTAAGCCCTTGGGTTACCAACATCGGTTCATCTGTGGCCTCGCTATCAAACACTTGCTGATGCTGTTTGTGCAACAAGGTCCACGCCGACAACCACTGGCCACTGGAGGTCTGGCTGTAACGCCCAACCAATAGCACATCGGCGTTATAACGAGCGGAAGCCTCGATGATTGCCGCCTGATCGAGACCCCAAATTTGATTCGGGTTGATCTGCAAACGATCTTCGAGATCGAGCATAGGCATAACAAGGGGAATACCGCGCAGTTGAGACAACTCTGCAGCAGCCTTGGCCAGCGGGCTTCCGTCCTGCAGCGATACCAGCTCGCGCCCCTGATTTAAGTCGTCTTTCACCAACCACACCAGCACACTGGGGCGATTGGAGGGCCACAAGGGCGCCTGCTGATCGCGCAAAAGTTGCTCAACACCCGCGCGAGAAAAATTGAAAATCAAACGCGACGCCGCAACGGCAAGCCCCTCTTGCTGCACGGTTTCATCGGTCGACTCATAGCGATAGGCCTCAATAAAGCGCTCAGCGCGCTTGAGGGCTGTTTGAACGCCGTTCTCCTGCAAGACAAAATCACGACCCGAGACACGCACCAGCACCTTCTCCAAGGCGCTTTGTGCCGCCTGTTTACGCTCCGCTTGAGATTGCCCGGTGACCAATTCGCTCTGCTGATAGAGCTGCCCCACCACTTCCGCCTTGATCGACGGCGATACGATCAACACAGCCAAAACAATTCCTAGTGACGCGCTGGCTCTAGAACAGCCTAACCCAGAAATCTCCGGCTTAGCCCATAACGCTCTACTCAACCACTCGCCCGCTGACCTCGAAAGCCATTTCCACTTTACTGCCATGTAAACCTTCATACCTGTGAGTTTCATACTTGAAAGTAAAGCGCCCGCAGCACTTTTCAGTGCCACCTTCCCACCGATTCCCAAGCGCGAATAGCGGCTTCAATAACGATGAATAACTGGCGCTCTAGCGCAATTCTGAAGCGGCATTATGCCTTTGCCTTCCTGCCACTGCTATAAGCTAGGCAGCAGATTGACCAAAGAGCTGCGAAACGACAAACAGCAGCCCCCCGCGCAACGCCCGACACCCGTGGCCAAGAGTCAATTTTCCCCCAGCATCGACAAGGATCCGCTATAGTAAATAAATTGTGTCTGCACACCTAACAGACGCCTCCATTAGCTGATAGAATACGCGCCTTTTTCCGATCCACCCATTTCAGACGAGCCGTGCAATCCATGAGCGACAAACAGTCCCCCTCCCTGAGTTACAAAGATGCTGGTGTTGATATCGATGCAGGTAATGCATTGGTTGAACGAATTAAAGGCGTTGCCAAGCGCACTTCACGCCCCGGGGTAATGGCCGGTCTGGGCGGCTTTGGCGCTCTTTTTGAGCTGCCTACAGGCTATAAGGAGCCGGTACTGGTCTCTGGTACCGATGGTGTTGGCACCAAGCTGCGTTTGGCCATAGATCTCAATCTACACGACACCATCGGCATTGATTTGGTCGCCATGTGCGTCAACGATCTGGTGGTTGCCGGCGCCGAGCCGCTGTTCTTTCTCGATTATTACGCCACCGGCAAACTCAATGTCGACGTGGCAGCTGATGTTGTATCGGGCATTGGCGATGGCTGTGAATTGTCAGGCTGTGCATTGGTCGGTGGTGAAACCGCTGAAATGCCTGGCATGTACGAAGGCGACGATTACGATTTGGCGGGATTTTGTGTCGGTATAGCCGAAAAGTCCGAACTCATCGATGGCAGCAAAGTGGCCGACGGAGATGTGTTAATTGGTTTGGCGTCCAGTGGTCCCCACTCCAACGGCTACTCTCTGATCCGCAAGATTATCGAAGTCAGCAATGCTGATCTCAACGACAATGTGGGTGAGCAAAACTTGGGCAAGGCTCTGCTGGAGCCCACTCGTATTTACGTGAAACCACTGCTCAAACTCATCAAAGAATCTCAAGTCAACGCCATGTCACATATTACTGGCGGTGGCTTGCAAGAGAACATTCCGCGCGTACTGCCCGACGATTGCAAAGCGGTTATTGACACCCAAACTTGGACTTTCCCACCCGTATTCAAGTGGCTGCAAGAGCAAGGTAACGTCGAAGCCTACGAAATGTACCGCACCTTTAACTGTGGTGTGGGCATGATCATCGCGGTACCAGCTAGCGAGAAAGACAACGCATTGGACATTCTGCAACAAGCGGGCGAAAACGCATTCGTCGTTGGCTCTGTGGCCAAAGCTGTGGGCGACGAAGAGCGCGTTGAATTGAAAGGTCTAAACGCCTAATCATGACCAACGTTGTTGTACTTATTTCGGGCAGTGGGACCAATCTACAAGCGTTGATTGATGCCAAGCAAAAGGGCGAATTGCCGGTCACCATTAGTGCCGTGATCAGCAACCGCCCCAACGTCAAAGGCCTAGAGCGAGCTCAGGCCGCTGGCATTGAGACTCTGGTCATTGATCACAAAGACTATGCATCTCGAGAGCTGTTTGATGCTGAGCTGCAGGCGCGTATCGATGAGTTCGATCCGCATCTCGTGGTTCTCGCTGGGTTTATGCGCATCTTGACCGAAGGCTTTACTCGTCATTATTCGGCCCGTATGTTGAACATTCACCCGTCCTTGCTGCCCAAGTACCAAGGTTTGCACACCCATCAACGGGCGCTGGAAGCTGGCGACACCGAACACGGCGTGACCGTACACTTTGTCACCCCAGAACTCGATGGTGGCCCCAACGTGATTCAAGCCGTTGTTGCCATTGTCGAAGGCGATACAGTTGAATCACTGGCCCAACGAGTACAAGCTCAGGAACACGTCATTTACCCCATGGCTGTGAGCTGGTTTGCAGAAAAGAGATTATCGATGGACAACCATCAGAGCGTTTTGGACAATGAAGTCCTGCCGCCCAGCGGCTATGTTTTAGACACACGGATGAAGTAAGCGCTCAGGCGCCAAGGAGTAGTACATGAAACGCATCATTGCCGGCGTTTTGCTGACGTTTGGGCTCAATGTCCAGAGTGCAGAATTGCCTAAGCCATTTAACGCCGTCTATAAGGCTGAATATGGCAGCCTAACGATTACCGCGACTCGCTCACTGCAAAAGCTCAGTGACGACTCGATGGAATTGCGCTTCGCGGCCAAGTCCTGGCTCGCCCGCATCGAAGAAGTCAGCCATTTTCAATGGGATTCCGAAGGACAATTGGTCCCGACAAAGTACCATTATCAGAGAACTGGACTGGGCCGAGACCGGCAGGCACTGTTGAACTTCGATTGGCAAAATCAAAAGGTCGTCAATAACGTTCAAAACAAGCCTTGGAGCATGGATCTTCCGCAGGCAGCGCTCGATAAACTCAGCTATCAGCTGCAATTGCGCCATGACTTGATCAATGCCAAGCAAGATATGAGCTATAAGATTGCCGATGGCGGTCGCTTAAAAACTTATGACTTTAGAATACTGGGCGAGGAGACGCTTTCGACTCCCCTCGGTCAATTAAACGCTGTTAAAGTCGAGCGCATTCGCAAGAACGCCAAACGCACCACCCATTTATGGCTGGCAAAAGACTGGAATCACTTAGTCGTAAAGATCCGCCAAACCGAAAAAGACGGTAAGCACTACGAAATCAACATAGCCTCCGCCGACCTTAACGGCGAACCCGTCACAGGCTTTTAACCCTCAACTGCCGTAAGGCAAAGGCATCACATGACCATTAGCGCCAAGAAAGTTGCAACCATTCACTACACCCTTAAGAACGAACAAGGGGAAGTTCTCGACAGCTCCGAAGGTCAAGAGCCTCTGGTGTACTTGCAAGGTTACCAAAACCTTGTACCTGGCCTAGAGAAAGAACTGGAAGGTAAAGCCGTTGGCGACAAGCTCTCTGTGGTTGTACCGCCCGAGGAAGGCTATGGCGAAACTGATCCTCAACTGTTTCAAGAACTGCCCAAAGATATGTTTGGCGGTATCGACCAAATTGAAGTGGGCATGGAGTTTCACGCAGAGACAGCCGATGGCCCTCAAGTTGTCGAAGTGGTTGAAGTTGAAGAAGACACCGTCACCATCAATGGTAACCACCCGCTAGCGGGTATGGATCTGCACTTCGATGTAGAAGTCCTTGAAATCCGCGACGCCACCGAAGAAGAGTTGCAACACGGACACGTACACGGCGAAGGCGGCTGCGGACACGAGCATTAAAAGCGACCTACAGCCTGTTCAGAGTTGCTTATCATCGCGGTAAGAACCTGATCAGGCGGCCTCACTTCGAGTACTTATGGGGAGCGGCCTAGTGAGCCTTAACCTTTTTCTCTCCACAGCGACTGCAGCGATAAGCCGTAACCAAGCGCCCCTGCTTGACGTCGAACTGCTTTTCCGTGACCACTTCCCACTTGTGAAATCCAGATCGACACAGCGTCTTACCTTTGTGCTTTTCAGCCGCGCTCTTCTTTTTAAATTGAACCACATCACCCATTGCTGACCCCTCATTGAGACCGACAGATAATACCACTAACTAGTCGGTCGTTTTGCCGACTTCGGCACTACATTAATGTGAAAGGCAGGCAAATAGCTGAGCGGGTCTAGCCTCTGTCGGATGGATTTATCCACAAATATCACACCAACCGCCTTTTTCTGTGGTTATTGTCGTAAACCACTCACAATTCGCCCCTAATATCACTCGAAAAGCCGCTCCAATTATGACGTGGAACTGACATCATAAGAATCAGTGATTATGGGCCCGCACCAAAACAAAGCACAACATCTAGTGGTAGGCTCAAGAATGCACACTAGATGAGACGCTATATGAAACGGCTCACAATAGAAATAAAAGTTATATAAGGGTGTGTATAACCTGAAACGGCACCTGCCTCCATACCCCCGCTAGGATTGCAGATTAGTGGCTACTGACAAATTGGCTTACCCACATTTTATCCACAAGAAATCACCAATCTTATCGTCTTGCATTCCATGCCCCACCGCATTATCTTGTACTGATCGTTTGAGAGACCCCTATATATTGGGTTTTAAACAAATTATGTGACCAAGACGTGACCACAGCTTCACCGACCGCTCAGTCTCTACACTTGGCGCCCAGGAAAACAGCAGTTACACGATAGACAATGTGAGCGAAGCGACAGACAGCGACACACAAGGCTGCGACCCTCACATTAATACTGACATAACAACGATATTCGGAAGTAGCAGATGGACAAGCCACACCGACAGTATTTCGCTGACGCCTGTGCCCAAAACCTGCCATTTCCAGCAAAACGATAGCCACCAGAACACAATCCAGCGAGATCTTTCATGTGAGCAGATCACAACAGATCAGCTGTATAACCAAATAACCATTAAATCAGCACAATGCGCGGAGACGTACATGCATACGGACACTGATGTGACAGCAACCCCAGCAACAGCAAGCACACCTCAAGCAACCGGCAGTAATACCACTGTCGCCGCAACCACCCCAGGCCAATTGCGTGTTATTAAACGCAACGGTACCGTGGTTCCTTACGACGAGAGTAAAATTTCAGTCGCCATGACCAAGGCCTTTCTCGCCGTCGAAGGTGGCACTGCAGCGGCCTCCAGCCGCGTGCATGAGACAGTTGCATCGCTATCCACTCAGATCAGCGCAACCTTTAAACGTCGTATGCCTTCTGGCGGCACGGTCCACATCGAAGATATTCAAGATCAGGTCGAACTGATTTTAATGCGCTCAGGCGAACAAAAAGTCGCTCGTGATTACGTTCTTTACCGCGAAGAACATGCTCGACTGCGTGGCAACAGCCAAGAAGATAGCGTTGCAGATGACGAGTACCCCACCATCCAAGTGATTGCGGCTGACGGCAGTAAGCAACCTCTCGATGTACGCCGTATTCGCACCATCGTTCAAGAAGCTTGTGCGGGCTTAAAAAACGTTGACGCTAAGACCATTCTCGACGAAGCCATGCGCAACCTTTACGACGGCGTGTCACTGGATGATGTAAACACTTCATTGGTGATCACCGCGCGTACTTTGGTTGAGCAAGAGCCCAACTATTCTTTTGCCACCGCTCGTCTACTGCTAGACAAACTGCGTGCTGAAGCACTTAATCGCCTGGGTACTGCGACCAGTGCCACTCAAGAAGAAATGACGGCACTCTATCCAAAAGCTCTAGATGCCTATATCAAACTGGGTGTGCGTTTGGAATTACTGGCTCCTAATCTGCTTGAATACGATCTGGAAAAACTCGGTCAGGCCCTATTGCCTGAGCGCGACCTACAATTTACCTACCTCGGCCTGCAAACCCTTTACGACCGCTACTTCATTCACACAGAAGAGGAAGTTCGTATCGAATTGCCGCAGATTTTCTTCATGCGTGTGGCCATGGGTCTGGCGATCGAGGAAGAGAATAAAGAAGAGCGTGCGATTGAGTTCTACAAACTGTTGTCTTCCTTTGATTACATGAGTTCAACACCAACACTGTTTAACGCCGGCACCTTGCGTCCACAATTGTCTTCTTGCTACCTAACCACCGTGCCAGACGATCTGCACGGCATCTACGGCGCCATGCAAGACAACGCCATGCTGTCTAAATGGGCCGGCGGCTTAGGTAACGACTGGACTCCGGTTCGTGGCCTAGGTTCATACATCAAAGGCACCAACGGCAAGTCACAGGGTGTTGTACCTTTCCTAAAAGTTGCTAATGATACGGCTGTTGCCGTTAACCAAGGCGGCAAGCGCAAAGGCGCGGTATGTGCCTATTTGGAAACTTGGCACATCGACATCGAAGAATTCCTCGAGCTGCGCAAGAACACCGGTGATGACCGTCGTCGTACCCACGATATGAACACTGCCAACTGGGTTCCAGACCTGTTCATGAAACGCGTCTTCGATGACAAAGAGTGGACGCTGTTCTCTCCCAACGACGTACCGGATCTGCATGATCTTTACGGTCAAGCATTCCAAGACAAATACGAAGAGTACGAGCGCAAAGCGGCAGCCGGCGAAATCAAACTCGCCAAAACTGTAAAAGCCTTGGATCTGTGGCGCAAAATGCTGGGCATGTTGTTTGAAACCGGCCACCCGTGGGTGACGTTCAAAGACGCCTGTAACTTGCGCAGCCCGCAACAACACGTCGGCGTGGTTCACTCCTCTAACTTGTGTACTGAGATTACTCTCAACACCACGGCTGGTGACGAAATCGCTGTGTGTAACTTAGGTTCCGTTAACCTGTCTCAACACATCGTTGATGGCGAGCTGGATGTTAAGAAGCTCGAAGAAACCGTTCGCGTTGCGGTGCGTATGCTCGATAACGTTATCGACATCAACTACTACTCGGTTGAAGCGGCTCGCACCTCAAACATGCGTCATCGTCCTGTCGGTTTGGGTTTGATGGGTTTCCAAGATGCGCTCTATAAAGTGGGTTATGCCTACAGCTCCAAAGAAGCGGTTGAATTTGCCGATCGCTCAATGGAAGCCATCAGCTACTTCGCGATCGACGCCTCTGCCGAATTAGCGAAAGAGCGCGGTGCTTACCAGACCTTTGACGGATCTCTGTGGAGCAAAGGTATTCTGCCCATCGACTCTATCGAGTTGTTGGCGAAAAACCGTGGCGAAAAGTACATCCAAGTGGATCGCAGCCAGACTATGGACTGGGACCATTTACGCGAAAAGGTGAAGACCGGCGGCATACGCAACTCTAACGTCATGGCCATTGCTCCGACCGCGACCATTGCCAACATTACCGGCGTGTCTCAGTCAATCGAACCGACCTATCAAAACCTGTACGTGAAATCGAATCTCTCTGGTGAGTTCACTGTCGTAAACCCCTACCTAGTTCACGATCTGAAAGATCGCGGTTTGTGGGACAGCGTTATGGTTAACGACCTGAAATACTACGAAGGATCGGTACAAAAAATTGACCGCATCCCAGCTGACTTAAAAGCGCGCTACTCCACCGCGTTTGAAGTAGAGCCACGCTGGATCGTCGATGCCGCTAGTCGTCGTCAGAAGTGGATCGATCAGGCACAGAGCTTGAATCTCTACATTGCCGGCGCTAACGGTAAGAAACTCGACATTACCTACCGCATGGCTTGGTATCACGGTCTGAAAACCACTTACTACTTGCGCGCATTGGCTGCCACTTCTACAGAAAAATCCACTGTAGAAAGTGACGCACTTAACGCCGTATCTGCTACCTCAGCAGCGCCGGCCGCTAGTGCAGCACCAACCGCCGCACCAGTACCGCAAGCCTGCTCTCTGGATGATCCAGATTGCGAAGCTTGCCAGTAAACGCCTGACGCTCGACTGGAGACGTATCCTGCCGACGCGTCTCCCGTCAGGCGTCATTTGAAGTGCCTATCACTGAAGTCGATATAGACGGTGAATAGCCAAGACATTAATTACAGAACATAACAAAAACAACAAAATCTGAACCATAGGAATGACATCATGCTGAACTGGGATGATTACAAAGAAGAAGCCCCTGCAGCACCCGCTGCCACCCAAGCCGCCGAGCCAGAGCTAGCCGTGCGTGAACCCGCGCCAGCAGCGCCAACCGCAGCGACTGAAGCTCCTGCTGTAACTGCAGAAGCGACAGATGCACCGGCGCCACGCGCAGCTGCACCGGCTGGCAGCGCCGTTGAACGCGCTCAGAAAGCTATTGAAAACTTAGACGCAGCTCCAGGTCTCGAAGACTTAGAAATGGGTGCCGAACGTATTGAAGTTGATGAAAAACGCATGATCAACTGTCGCGCCGACCTCAACCAATTAGTGCCATTTAAATACGACTGGGCATGGCAGAAATATCTGGATGGTTGCGCAAACCACTGGATGCCACAAGAAGTCAACATGACCGCCGATATCGCCCTGTGGAAAAACCCTGAAGGGTTGACCGACGACGAGCGTCGTATCGTCATGCGCTCATTGGGGTATTTCTCTACCGCCGACAGTCTGGTGGCCAACAATCTGATTCTGGCCATCTACCGTCACATCACCAACCCAGAAGCTCGCCAGTATTTGTTGCGTCAGGCGTTTGAAGAAGCCATTCACAC